>Ga0074195_1000451_pt1 | contig 81776 bp, 54 predicted proteins | sample EPASupsiteHSE623_FD_64525 | JGI IMG/M metagenome (GOLD analysis project Ga0074195, IMG submission 64525) | Bioremediated contaminated groundwater from EPA Superfund site, New Mexico - Sample HSE6-23 | ecosystem: Environmental > Aquatic > Deep subsurface > Groundwater > Contaminated ...
GACCGCGACGAAGAGGAGCGGTCCTATGCAAGATGGCCGGAAGGCGACGAGTTCTGACGCAGCAGACGAGTGGGCAGACCAGGGCGCAGATGGGGGATCAGGGGTCAGAGCCAGCGCAGATCTGCGTGTGATCCCAGAAGCCGGGCCGAGAATCCCCACGCTCGTGCTCGGCTGCGGCAGCGGACCACCAGACGGTTCTCACCCTTGCGCGCCCGGATCGTCACGCGAAAGCGATCGAGGACTCCCCCCCCCGGACCTGGATCGGAGAAAACCTTCTCGCCATTCGCAAAGAGGTCCAGCCCGTCGTGGAACCCGAGGGACACATCGACCGGACCGCCTCCAGGGCTGTCGAAGGTGGCCAGAGCCACGGCCTCCATCACGGCCGAGGGCTTCGAGCCCGAAAGCCACTCGCGCCCTCCCAAGAAACGATCGAGAGCCACGATCGACCCGAACCTGCGTGGGTCGTAGACCTTCCACGTATATTTCGCGGCGGGATCCGGGGCCGATTGACGCGATCCGGACAGACGCGTCAGCTCGTCCTCCGAAGGTCCCCGTGATGAAGGCCACGGGCCGGCCACTCTCCACCCGGTCACGAAGTTCAGATCCGGCCCGAGCTCAAAGAGCGTGAAACCTTTGGAGGACACACGGGCAGAAACCCTCGGGTCCTTTCTGAGCCTCTCGGTGAGTCCGGTCTGATCCGTGGTGACGAACGCGTACGACGAACCGAACTCCTTCTTGATGGCCGAGTATGGATCGACGAGCTCCCCCGACCCCACGCTCCGGAACAAGGCGTAGAGCTCCGGATCACGGGCGAACATAAAGAAGGGATCGAGGGCGAGGAGATAGTAATTACTGTGGTTCCAGTAAAACAAGCTCCCGAAATCGTCGAAGTCACCAGTGAAGACGCGAGTCTTGGGCTTGGTGTGCGCCGAAAGCCACAGAGCAGCTTCTCGGGCGCCCGAGGACTCGACCCTCGACAACTGCAGGACAATCTCCTGGCTGCTCCTCGCGAAAAGCGACGCCAGGGTCGCGAGCCCTGCCACGGCGGCGAGCAGAGCCTGGCGAGGCCTGTTGGCCCGGACGACCGAGATCTCGTCGAGGTCAACGAGATCCCGGGCCAGGAAAGCACCATAGGCGATGGATAGCGGCGCCCAGTACTCGATGAATCGAGCGGAAAAGCAGGTCAGAATGCCGAACGCCAAACTTGTCAGGAACACGAAGGTCGTGTCTTGAGCCACCTCACGTCTTCTCAAAAGCGACGCGATCGCCCCGACCACGAGAACCAAAACGACAGTGAACGCCGAGATCACGAGAGACCGCGTGTCCGCCGGGTACAGTTCTTCCCCGAACTGCAACTCACAGAGTCCCAGCCACTGGGTCGAAAGGACGCCCGCATTCTGGAGCCACCACATCGACAGGTTGTTCGGGAAATTCGGATGGACCAGACAGCCGAACGCGACCCCGAACACCACAGAGAAAGAGGCCTTCAGACGAACCCTTTGGTTCGTGATGGCCTGGGACAGTAGGTGAAGACCCGCGAGAAAAATCGGAACGTGGAGGGCTGTATATGAAAGCGGATACAGGGCGGACGCCACGAACGAAAGACCGATCCGTGCGTGGATCAAACCGTGAACGAGGAGCAGGACGAGAGAGACCGAAAGGATGAGGGCCCGAACTTGGAGCAGGCGATCGAAAAAGTAGGCACCGGACGAAAGGAGGAGCAGCAGAAACACCCACGGCATCGGGCAACGGTTCGCCTTCAACAACCAATAGAACAGGACAAGTACCAGGGGGCCGAAAACGAAGACGGCTGTCCGGGCCGAACCGATCGGATCGCCGGGGCGCGAGAACGGGATCAGGAGCAGGTGAAAAAGGTAAGACGAATCAGACCAAGACCGACTCCAGGTCGACAGCTCGGTCCACGGAAAAGACCGGACGATTCCTCCTTGCCGTCGGGTCAGCTCCGCGAGTTTCATATGGAAGTAGTCGTCGGAACCCACGAGATCGGGGCAAACCGAATGATACGCGCACAGGAGAACGCCCAAGAGCAAGTACAGCAGAAGAAGACGGACCAGACCCCCGGGCCTCCATGGCCCGGTCACCACAGGACCTCCCGTCTCGACGCTGTCGGACATCGCCCTCCTCACCCTCCAGAATGGACACTCTTCGAAGCCTTACTCCGACAGGCTCCAAGCCGACCGGAACGCCGCCGCATCATACACCGTGACAGCCCGATCGACCACCCTCCAATCCGAAGGCTATCGGCCGACCGGCCGTTCCTGCTTGAGCAAGCCGCCGAAAATCGGCTACACTGGTCCAGCCATTTGCCATCGGATGGCTCCGGGCTACGTCAGTTCTTCCTACCGGGGTTCATCCGCTTCCCCACAGGAGGCGCTCCATGCGCGCTCGGTCCCTTGTCCTGGCGTCGATGACAGCTCTCGTGATCGGTCTCTCCCTCTTGGCCGCCACATTGACGGCCGCCACGTTGACTTGTTCCGCGGACGCCCACAAGATCAAGGACGGCTGGGTCGTCACGTTTCACCCTCCTGCCGGCTACCACTTCAACAAGCCGGCAGGGGCGACCCTCTGGGCCCACAATGGGGAGGGTGTCAAGGAGTCGGTCCGGACCGTGCGGATCGACCCTCAGTCCGTAACCGCCACGGTTCCGACAACCGCGGTGGCGATCGACGTGAAGCTCTTCCTTTGCGACCAGGCGAACACCGTGTGTCTTCCTCACATCGGGTCCTACACGCTCAAGGAAGGACCCCTCGTGGAGGCGGCACCAACAGCAGAGAACGTCCCTTCCCTCGGTTCCAAGACCGGTTCCCGGGCCAGTCACGAAAGTTTTCCCGGCTTTGTCGTCAACGATCCCGACAGGGCCCTGGAACAGGCCATCCGAGAAAAGAAACCTCTGCTCGTCGATTTCTACGGGATCTGGTGCCCCCCCTGCAACATCCTCGACGAGACCGTCTTCGGCAAGGAACGCTTCCTCCGTGCGACGGAACACTTCGTGAGGCTCAAGCTGGACGCGGATCGCGACTGCTCGTGGTCGCTCAAGGAAAGATACAGAGTGGCGGGATATCCGACGGTGGTCTTTGCCAGACCCGATGGGGACGAGATAGCCCGCGTAACGGACGCTCTCTCGCTCGACCGCTTCCTCGAGGTCGTCCGTGAAGCCACTGACCGGCTGACCCAAGCGCCCGAAAAGCCCGGGGCCGTTGATCGAGAGGGGGCGTTTCGAAAGGCTTGTCTCGCCATCGATCGGCAGGAGTTCGCCGCGGCCCTGAGCCTTCTGGAACCGCTGGCCGGATCGGATCGTTCCCGGTTCGGCCCGGACCGCGAGATCAAGCTCCACGAAGCACGAGTCGGACTCGCGCGAGAGCTCTATCGCGAAGCCTCCGCGTCAGGGCCACAAGGGGCGCTCCAACACGCGAGACAGACATACGCGGACGCGCTCAGAAAGGCTCTTGATCTGTTCCCAACGACCCCGAAGTCGCTGGAATGGAGCATGGCATTGGCGGCCGTTACGGCCGAACTCAAGGATTCCATAGCGAGAAATCAAGCCTTCGCGCGGATGCTGAAGGCGGCGATGACTCTGCTGAACGACCCTCAGGCTCAGGCTCGGGCAGGATTGAGTGCGGCCGATCTCTGGAGCTCGGTGGGAGAGGCACAAAACGGCCTCGGTCAAAAGGAGGCAGCCCGCAGGGCCTTTCTCGACGCGGCCGAAGGTTATGGAAGACAAGCCGCGAGTCTCGGCCTGGACAAAGATCGGGCACGGGGCTTCAATCTGGAGCGGGCGAATCGCCTCAAACAGGCGGGTCGGTTCGATGAAGCTCAAGCTCTCTACGAAAGACTGGAGGCGAGCTACCCCGACGAGTTCACGTTCTACTTTTCCCACGCCACACTGCTCAAGGAGATCAGAAACCTGGGCGCGGCCGAGGCCAAGGCGAGGCAGGCCGTGGAGCGATCGTACGGAGACAACCGACTCCGTGCGGTGGAGCTTCTGGGAAGGGTCCTCAAGGAGCTCGGGCGGACCGACGAGGCCGCCCGTCTCGTCAACTCGACAATCAATGAAACCAAGCTCCCCACTGATCCGAGGAACCGAACGCACCGGTATCATCGGAACCTCGTCAAGCTCTCCGGTGAGCTTGGCCGACGCTGAGAGCCTGTCGGAGTGAGACCCCGAAAACGAGACGGTATCCTGGACAAAAGCCGTGCACCGACGCTGGCTGAACCGACGCTGGCGGAGATGAGAGAGTACGCCGTGGAGCGATTGTTTTTGTTGACCGACATCGTTTCGTTGACCCGCAAAAGCCCTTCTCCTGTTACAATACCGGAACGATGTCGATCGAGACATTCCGCGACGACACCCATCGCCATCTGAACTCGAAGTGGGGCGTCGACCGGCTGTGACGACGGCGTGGACAAGGCCCACGCCCGAAGGAGGATTCCGATGGTACGCGCGACATTGCTGTGTCTCCTGCTGGTGGCCATTGTGGCCATGGGGTCCCTGGCCCACGCCGAGGACACCTCCAGTGGAACCAATCCTCCGGCCTCGAATGAAGGCTCGACAACAGGTTCGGACATGGGTGACGATGACGGCGGCCCCGCCGACGCGCCCGACGCTGCCCAGGGACGTCGTCCTCATGGCAAACGCCGCGGTGGCAAGAGGCCCAAGCTCTCTCCCGAGTGCGAGCAGCAGATGAAGGCCCTACACGAAGAGATGAAGGCCAAGCGGGAAGCCATCATGAAAGAATGCGGAATCACGCCAGGCCCGGGAAAAGGCAAGCGCGAGGCGTTCAAGAACATGTCGCCCGCCTGCAAAGAGAAGATGAAGGCTCTCCATCAGGAGATGAAGGCCAAGCGCCGCGCGATCATGCAGAGGTGCGTGGGCCCGAGGCCATCACCGGGTGCCGGGGCGACCCCACCGACCACCACGACCCAGCCCGGCGCTCAGTAGAACGTCGTCTGCAGAAGCCTGTCGGAGCAAATCCCCGACGCACTCCAGGCTGAAAGTAACCCCGTCGGTACGCGTCAACGTAAGGACCGACGGGGGTTTTTGTTTTCGGCGGATCGTCCGAGTCTCAAAGACTCAAGAACCCATCCCCTTCGCTACGGTCATCTACGACAAAGGCTGGATGGCCTCACGACGAAGGCGCAAGGGATTCGCGCACAGGCCTTTAGAGTTCGTCGATACTCTCGATCTCGGAGAAAAACGAGTCGAGAAAGTCGGCGACCTCGATGACACACCGTCCAATGGCCGTTTCGTCCGACAGGACGATGCCGCTCCACCCCCGCTGCGTCACTTCATAAAGATGCACGGCCTCAGACCGGGTGGGTTGTGGAAACAGGCTCATGTGTTCGAGGACCTGCCCGGCAAGAAACACAGGGCAACGAAATCGCGGGATCGCTCGTTCCATCCTGTGCTGCAAGGCCCCCAATCTCGACAACCCGGCCTGCTCGGCCAGATCCCCCCGACAGAACCAGACTTCATCGAACTGACGCGAGATGGCGTCGAGGTGTTCCATAGCCTCGGGCCGCTCGATCTTGGCAACCAGACGTGCGTCGGTCCGGGCCCGCAAGAGGGTGGCTTCAGCGCCGGTGTGGACGAACGAGAAAGCGAACTGGACGAACGGGAAGGGCCTCGCCTCGGAAATCCTCTCCAGGTCGGCATCACAGAAGCCGTGCCACGGGATCGGATGCACGGACCGATTGACCCCCTTGAAGCTCGACAAAGGACCATCGAGGATGACCCGCGCCTCCAGACGGTGGGCGGCCACTGTCTCGATCTCGAGTCGCACTCGCCCATCGTTGAGCGTCAGAGTCTCCCCGACAGAGACCGATTCGAAGAGGTCCTGATGGGGAACCGGGATGACTCCCACAGCATCGGAGGTCGCGACGTCAGACAGAGTGACCCGCTCCGGCAATCCCGCCACGGACGGGTACTTCCCGATCCTCATCTTGGCGCCCTGGAGATCGATCACGATCGGCGGTGGGTCTTTGCTGTCGCCGAAGAGTCGCGCGAGTCGGACCAGCCATCCCCGAAGCTCGCCGGTCGCAAGATGGGCCGCGTTGAGCCGAAACCTCCCAGCCGTTCGGGCGAGTCGCTTGACGACCTCCAGATCCGCGCTCGCCGGACCGAGTGTCATCACGGTCTCGAACCGAGGGGAGTCGCCGTTCTGAGATGTCTTCATGACCCTGATGTCTTCATGACCCCTCACGCGAGGGCCGTGACGGCCGCTTCGTGGACCCGATCGACGTAATCGGCCGTCTCACCGAAGATGGCCAATCCACACGAGCCCGCGTAGGCCGGAAGGATCGGGATGACCCCACGGATGCGGCCGCGCCCCTCGATCAACACCGACTCACCATCGACCGTGATGGCCCGCAGTGTCCCCAAAAGCCCTGGAAACGTGATCCCCGGAGAGGACACGGTCACGTTCGATACGAACTGGATGTGGCGAGGAGGAGGACCGTCTTGGAAGTATCGTCCGGCCAGATCCAGGATGTGGGAGAAGCCATTGTGGCGAAGATTGCTCTCCAAGGCGACCAAAGATCGCTCGGTCTCGCCGTTCCTGACCACTCCGAAATCGAGATTCAGATAGCCGCGAGCCCCGTTCCGGTGCATCCGGGCGGCGATCCGCAGACTGTAGTCTCGAACGGTTCCCGCGAACCGATCGTCGATGTACGGGTACGAGAACCCGGTCCAACCGGCCTCCTCGATCCGCTGAGAATCGATTCCGACGAAGAAGCATCCTTCCTCCGACAGCCGTACGAGCGACCCGAGGGTCAAGGAAAGGTCCAGGAACGGCTCCACGAGGATCCGTCCTCCCGTGCAATACGTCGGGAGAGCTTTGAGCAGAGATTCTCGATCGCCGAAGAGATTCCCGAGACCTCCTGCGTTGACCGCCTTGCGCAGCATCCACGAGGTCGTCGAAGAACCCGGCCCGGACGACAGAAGAGCCGCGCTCACCTCCTCCAAGGTCTCGACACAAACGCCCGGCACTCTGGGAATGTCCAGCTCATCGGCCAGTCGTTTGAAGAACTCCTTGTCGTTGCACTGATCGATGAGCCCTCCCACCACGAGGTCACGACGTGTGCGGCTAAAGCCCAAGCCCAGCGAATCGGCCAGAAGCAGCACCCTACGGGACTCGTAGTGCGGCTCCAGCGACCATTGCCCACCCGCCGTGATGGCCCGCAACCGTGCCATGAGATCATCGTCGGCGAGCACGGAGTCGATCAGGAAATAGGGGCTCGACACCCGACGGGGGAATAGGACCCTGGGAGGCTTCGAGTAACCGAGAAGTCCCGTCAGGTACTCCATGAACGATTCTCTTGGCTCGCTGAAACTGATGAGGAGATCGTCCTCGGTGGGATAGAAGAGGTATCTGGCCTCGAACGCCCTCACCTTGGACAACACCGTCGGTTCGTCTTCCGACCGTCTTGGAGAAGTCACCTCCTCACCGTTCGCGATCCAGATCCTGCGGGCTTTTCCGCGGGAAGGGTCCGGCACGGCAATCGGCGACATGCGTCCGATTGCGATTGATTCCAAGGAGTCCGCCATGCGTGCGGCAACAGGGGACAGACAAGATCCGAGTTGGTGGAACCCGACAGGGGAACCTCGGCCCATGGCACGAGGTCTCTCCCTTTCTTCGCGGGGGACAAGGGATCCCGAGGCAACGGCCTCCGGAGTCAAGGCGGAGCTTGATACCACGGGGGTCTTACGCATAGAAGCTCCCGTCGCAGGGGGGGCAGAGCGCGGGGTCGATATCGGTGAGGGCCTGGGTGTTCTTCAGTGAGCACAGGACGTAGGCGAACCGGCCGGCCTTGAGGGCGCGCGCGATCGTCTCGACACAACTCCTCTGCACTTCCGGGCGGAATGAAAACGACGCGGTCTCGGCCTGGTCGGGAAGATACTGTTGGATGTCGCTCCGATCACACAGAGAGAGAATATTGTCTGCCGTGGCAGAGCCCGCTCGTCGCCTGAGATCCTCGACCATGGGGTCACAGAGGAGCAGAAGCGAAAACATGACCCGAGACAACCCCAGTCCACGGAGAGTGTCCAGGAACCGATCGACCTCCGCGGGAGCGTCCTCGAATCCAGGGACCAGAGGATCCATGTGAACGGTCGTGAGGACCCCGCGGTGTTGGAGCTCTTGAGCGACCGCGAGCCGGGCCGCCACCGGCGGAACGCGCTTCTCGAAGGTCAGGGACGAGGCGGGCTTGGCTACGACGTTGTAGGAGAAGCGGTCTTTGTGGTCTGCGATCAGAGCCAACGTCCTCGAATCGGGCACGCCTTTGGTCGTGATGATCACGCGCCTCACCGGAGATTCGACCACGGCTCGCAGGACGCGGTATGCCAGCCCCTCCCCGAGGAGGGTCGTGCCGAAGACATCGGTGAACCTGGACAGTTTGAGAATCTCGATGTCACCGACTGAAAGACGATTCCGGATCGTCTTGTCGAGGAGGTCGGGCTCCAGGATCGGGACCGGCCGATCGAACGTGGTCGCCCGTTCCGCCAGGGAACGCGACACGACAGACCGGTACCGCGCGTAACAGTAGTCGCAGTCATGCTCACACCCCACCCAGGGCTCCATGTAGTGGTAACGTCCGTACCAGCACGTTCCCAGACAGCCCGGAGCAAACAGCTCCACCTTTTCGCTCGTCAACTTAGGATCCCTTCCTGGCAAGGAGAGCGCTGGAGAAACAGTTCCAGCGCATCCTTCGTTCGATCTTGAACCCCCCGGCCCCCAAGGCTCGGGTCCACTCCTCGATCCCGGTGGGATACTCCTCACGAAGCATCGTCAGAAAATCTCCCCGGACTTTGGACCACCTCTCGCCGTACACCGACTCGGCCTCCTCGAGAACGGCAAAGAGACGATCCGCAAGCGAGCTCCTGGGGAAATCGAACACGGCGTCCTCGACGAGAAACAGAGCACCTTCGGTGAAGTGCGGAGAGACTCTGTTGAAAAAAGTTTCCTTGTCCGCGTCTTTGAGGTGGTGAAGAGCCTTGCGTGCCGCACCTTTCGTGAACCCACCCTCGCTCAGATCGCAATCGAGAAAGCTGGCCAACTGAAGCTGGACGTTGGGCAACGAGGCCAGACGGGCCCGGGCTCGATCCAGCTGATCTGCCGAGGAATCGATTCCGAGAACGCGACTCACGCTCTGAGCCGCGACAAAGAGCGCTGTCCCCTCTCCGCATCCAAAATCGACGAAGAGGTCGGAAGAAGCGAGCCTCAGCGGCTCGAGATGGAGTGCTGCCTCGGCGTCGTCGAATGCGAAGACCTGATTGTACCGCTCCACGTAGGGTTTCTGTTTCCACTCATCGGACATGCCACAAAGACTACTCGCCTGTTCCGGGATGTCAACTGGAGCATTGCGCGAAAACACAGGATTAAGGGAAATCCCTCTGAACCAACGCTTGTCTTGTATTGAGACCTAAGAACCGGATCGAGTCGGTTTGCGTCTCCCCTTCGGTCTTGGTCGGGCATTTCGGGGGTTTCGACGCTTTGCCTCCGATTCCGGCTCCCGGTTCGCCGCTTGGCCTGAGAAGACAGTGGATGGATCGTAGAGAGCCCGGGCCAAGTCGGACAGAACGCAGCGGGTCCTCTCGATGGTGACCGGGTCGAATCGGGTGAGGCACTCCGCGACGAGAGATTCCACGGTGCCCGCAAACGGCTGTTGGACGCTGAGCCCGGCCGAGGTGAGAGTCAGGAGCGAAGACCGACCATCGCTGGGCGAGCGCCGTCTGTCGACCAGGCTCCGACGTTCCAGACTCCGAAGAATGACGGTCAGAGTGCTCGGATGAAGACACAGGATGTTGGCCAGGCGGCCTGGGGTGATTCCAGGGAGCCGCCCGACGAAGCGAAGTACGAGTCGCTGAGGGCCGGTGATTCCCAGTTCCCGTTCCAGCCGCTTCGACGCTCTGTTGAGCCCGTGGTCGATGGCCCAGATCAGTCGGAGGAACTGGAGGACTTCATCGAGCCCCGCTACCTTAGTTTCGAGAGGATAGGTAGAACGTAAGCGACTCTTCACGATCAGACCGTCTTCGCCCTTTCCGGGATTGTCTCCAACGACATTGTCGAGATTATCAGCGATTGCCATCCCAGGCAAGAGAACAGCTCCGCCCTGATCCCCCACCTGTACCCCGTCTGCGGCGTCAGAACTCGTTGCCGCTCCTCGATGTACGTCTCTGTACACCTACGTCGCGGCGACTTCGTTCTTCCTTGCAGCCGGGGCACATCTGGGGTCCAGGGAGGTGAAAGTGTATGTCCTCGAAATGCTCATGATCACTGGGTTTGCCAGAATGAGGTGAAGGATTTGGGTCCGGAGGGGTACATGTCGGTGGGGTGGCAGTATCTCGAGGCGGAGATGGTCTGGTTCTTCTTCGCGGCGAGTTCCGCAGCGGCCGCAGCGGCCGCGAGGACTGTTTGAGCAAGCGAAGAAGAACCAGACCATTTCCGCCGGCCTCAGCAAAGACCAGGACACGAAAGTTGTAGCACTCAAGAGACATGCACCCGCTCCGGAGATCAACGATCCATAGACTCACTGAGCCCTTTCATGGTAAAGGAAAAGGTTCCTGGTCACATGATCTTGTGGAGGCGACGCAAGAATGAATCGTGGATATTCGCTGGCCAATCCGATCTCGCTCATGGTGGACAAACCCCGGGAAGAGTTCACGAGCGAAGATCTCCTCAAGGTCATCGAAGAACGACAGATCGAACGGATCACGTTCCACTACACGGCACTGGATGGGAAGCTCAAGGAACTGAAGCTGCCCGTGGCAAACCGCGAGCAGGCCCAAAGGATCCTCACGAACGGCGAGCGCGTCGATGGCTCCTCGCTCTTCAAGGGCCTCGTCGACATGGCGCTGTCCGATCTGTACGTCGTGCCCGTGTACAAGACCGCGTTCTTGAACCCGTTCGACGAACACAGCCTCGACCTGGTCTGCCGATATGTGACCGCCGGAGGCCAGCTCGCTCCCTTCGCGCTCGACAACATCCTCCACAACGCCCACTCCCTATTCAAGAAGACGAGCCACCTCGACATGTACGCTCTGGGCGAGCTCGAATTTTTCCTCCTGGGTGAGCCGGAAAACAGGATTTACTCAAACCCCCAGCAACAGGGATACCATTCTTCGCCCCCTTTCTCCAAATCGGGCCATGTTTTGAACGAGATGCTGTACCACATCACCCGTATCACCGGGGGCGTGAAGTACGGCCACAACGAGGTGGGTTTCGTCGATTCGGTGCGGTCGGACCTGCTCGAGCTCAAGGGAAAGCAAGCGGAACAGGTCGAGGTCGAGTTCCTCCCCGCCCCCATCGAGGACATGGGCGACTACCTGGCGCTCGCCCGGTGGATCATCCGCAACGTGGCGTGGAAACACGGATTCGTCGCCACGTTCACGCCCAAGCTCGAGGAGGGGATCGCGGGGAACGGACTCCACGTTCACGTCGAGCTCAGGGACGAAGGAAAGAACGTGATGACGGACGAAAACGGAGACCTCTCCCAGGTGGCGCGCAAGGTCATCGGGGGATTCTGTACGTACGCGGATTCGCTGACAGCTTTCGGGAACACCGTGTCCTCCGCCTACCTCCGCCTGGTTCCCCATCAGGAGGCCCCGACCCGCATCTGTTGGAGCGACCAGAACCGCAGCTCGCTCATCCGGGTGCCCCTCGGATGGACCAAGGTGTCCAATCTCGCCGGCCTGGTCAACCCGCAGCAGCAATCACCGCATGGCCCCGTCGAGGCCAGACAGACCATCGAGCTGCGAAGTCCGGACGGGAGCGCCATCGTCCATCTTCTGCTTGCCGGGATGGCCATGGCCGCTGAATGGGGGATCGGCAGTCCGGACGCCCTGGAGGTCGCGAGCACCACGTACGTGACGGGCAACATCTTCCAGGACGAGAAGGTCCTCTCCAGGTTGTCCAAACTGCCCAAGAGCTGCGTGGAGTCGTCGAGAGTGCTGACCCAGAAGCGAAGACTCTACGAACGCGATCGTGTCTTTCCACCCAGCGTCATCGATTACGTGGCGAAAATCCTCGCATCGGAGAACGACGAGCACATGAACCACCGGCTGGCCGATCTGCCCGCCGACGATCGACTCCACGAAACCCGAAAGATCATGCACAAGGATCTGCACCGGCACTGAAGAAGGAGAGTCCCATCATGGCAGAGATTCGCACGCTCGACCAGCTCATCATAGAACTCAAAGGGCAGCCTCCCCGGAAAGTCGCCGTGGCGGCCGGTCACGATGAAGCGTCGATTCAGGCCGCGGCAAGGGCAGCCGCTGAGGGGATCGCCAAGGTGTTCCTGGTCGGTGACGAAAAACGCATCAAGGCCTTGTGTCAGACGTTCTCGATCGATCCCGCGGTTTTCTCGATCCTCGATGAGGCTGACGAACAAAAGGCCGGGGAAAAGGCCCGGGACATGGTCCGCAACAAAGAGGCGGACGTTTTCATGAAAGGGCTCATTGGCACCGACAAGTACATGCACCTGATCCTCGATAAGGAGCGTGGTCTCCTTCCCAAGGGCCAGGTTCTGACCCACTTGGCGGTGTTCGAGATCCCGGCCTATCGAAAGAGGCACGAGAAGCTCCTGTTCGTGAGCGACGTCGCCATCATTCCCGCGCCAGACCTCCCCACGAAAGTCAAGATGACAAACTACGCCGTCTCGGCGGCCAAAAGCTTCGGCATCGACAAGCCGAAGGTCGCCGTGATCTCGGCTTCTGAAAAGGTGAGCGACAAGATGGTGGCGACCACGGACGCGGCGATTCTGTCCAAGATGGCCGAACGCGGACAGATCAAAGGCGCGATCGTCGACGGCCCGCTGGCCCTCGACGTGGCGCTCAGTCCCGAGGCGTGCCAGGTCAAGGATCTCAAATCGAGCGTCGGAGGAGCAGCCGACATCCTCATCTTCCCCAACATCGAGACGGGCAACGTGTTCTACAAGTCGGCCACGATCCTGGCCGGCGCCCGATTGGCCGGTGTGGTCGTGGGAGCTACGGCGCCGTGTGTTCTCACGAGCAGGGCGGATGACGAAGACTCCAAGTTCTATTCGATCGCACTGGGATGCCGGCTCGCCAAAGGGCGACAGTAGATACTGGGCCTGGCACCAAATCAGGTCGGGGGAGAAACGAGGATTGGCGTCGATGGCGGACTCGGGACTATCCCCTTCGTTCTTCCATCGGTGGGCGCTAACCTCGTTTCTTGCCCTGATCGTTGTTGTCCTCACCTGCAAGGCCCTGGTCTGTGTACCCTTCGAGATCTTCCGTGGAGAATGGCTCTCCCCGAGGGCGCAGCTCCTGGTCGCCTGGGTAGGCTTTCACCAGGATCTTCTGTTCCTGTTGCTCCTCTTGCCCCCCTTCGCGCTCTCGTTGGCCATTGCCGGACGCTGTACCGTCCTTTCGACCTCACTGGCCGCGGGCTCCACGCTCGCTCACCTCGCCTTCACCGGCTACACGATCGTCGCCTTCGGGTATTGGGAGATATTCTACACCTACCCGAACTGGACGGCGCTCTCTCTCAGTAGAAGTTACAGAATCTTCATGGATCACGCTGCCGCAGCGGGGGTCAGCTCCTCGTTGGCCAACCTGCTGGCGATCGCCAGCGGCGTCCACATGCTGGCGCTCGTCAGCGCGACCTTCCGGCTCAGGGCGATCGCGCCGTGGGTGAGCGTCTGGGGAACGAGAGGAGCCGCGCTTCTCCTGGGCATCGCCCTGGCAGGGGCTCTCCCCGATCTCTATCCGTTGCCAGCGTGCATGAAGACCAATCCGATCCTGGTACTGGTCGACCCACGGGCCCAAGTCCACACCGACTATCACATCCCGCTGAACGACTCCGAGGCGATCCCAAGGGAAACAGACTGTCCCTCGCTCGATTCGTCCCTTGTAACGACAAGGACCGGTTCGATCCTGCCTGCAGCGCTGAAGACACCCGACATCGTGGTGGTTGTCTGGGAAAGCGCGGCGGCCCGCATCGTGATGCCGCGCCCCGGAAAGAGCTCGTGGCTGCCCCATTTGGACGCTCTCTCGGAAGAGACAGTCCTGTTCGAGCAGGTATACTGCGTGCTCCCCTTCACGTTGCCCAGCCTCGCCTCCCTGGTCTTCGCGAAGTATCCGCCACCGGTCCTGAACAACTGGGGGGTCAAGCCGGCCGATTGCGCGGTGCCGCGCCTCCTTAGCAATGCCGGCTACCGTACGGCTTGCATCGGCGCAACCTTCCTTCCATTTGCCGGTATGGGACAGCTCTTCGTCTCCGCGGGATTCTCGCGGATGGAGGACGGGATCACCCATGGATCCGGCTATCGCAGGCACGCCTGGGGAGTCGACGATCGGATGATCTTCGATCGAGCGCGGGTGTTTCTAAACGAAGCCACGGACCGACCCGCGTTTCTGATGCTCTTGACCTCATCGACTCACAGTCCTTGCCAGTCGCCTCTCCCGGGAGAGACGAAGGGAGCGATCGACCCCGCAGAGAAGGAAAAGCGAGCGTTTCTGTTTGACGACAAGCTGATCGCCGAGTTCTACGGTTGGCTGAAACGCCGACCCACGGGGCGTGACTCGGTCCTATTGATCGTCGGCGACCACGGGCAGAGCTTCGACCTGAATCTACGAGAAAAATTTTCCGAATCCGCGCTCTCCGAGGCGAACACACACGTCGCCTGCCTCATGCTCCATCCGTCGAGAGCCGGGCTTCCACGCCGGATCGGAACGATCGGGTCGGTCTTGGACCTCGGGCCGACCATTCTCGAGCTCTGCGGTCTGCCTTCGCATCCCGAACACCAGGGGCGGTCCCTCTTCGACAGAGGCCGGGCTGAGATGTCGGTCTCGTGCCTGCCATTCCTGGACGCGGAGTTCTCGCTCCGTCAAGACCGGTACGCGTACACCGTCTGCCCGACCCGTGGGATTGAATGGCTCTACGATGTGCAAAAGGATTCGAACGGGTGGAAGAATATCGCAGTCCAAGAACCGGAGCGGACGCGATGTTTCCGCCGCCAGCTTTCGACCTGGCTCGACCGCCAGAGAGCTCTCTGGCGAGCCGAGCTCGATCAATAGACTGCCTTTTGCCGAAACGGTTGCGAGAGGAAACGATCAACGCTTGGGTGTTTGACGAGAGAACGCTTCGGAGCGAGTAACCTCGACCCCCGAACGTGTCGATGACGCATGGCAGACCCATGTCCGCTCAGAATCGTCCACCCTTCTCGGATGAGTAGCGCATGCGACCTCTACCAACGCTCGTGTTGTTCGCGATCGTCCTGAGTCTGGCCTCGGCCGTCGTCAATGCCGCCACGGTGGAGACGTCCGAAGAATCCATGCCCTCAAGCGAAGTGAAGGCGGGGTCGGACGAGGCAACCGAGGCCGACTGGGCGAGAGCGGGCCGGAATCCGAAAGACAAGCGGGCTCTGACTGCCGACCCCCAGCTCGTGACGATGCAGTTCCGAGACGCTCCCATCGACAGTATGCTCGAACGGCTGGCTCAGACTCTTCACGTCGCGTTCATCAAGAGCGGCGAACTCAAAGAGACAGTATCGATCATCAACGCCCAGAAGATGACCCCGGAGGAGGCGCTCCAACTCGTCGAAGCCGCTCTCGCGCTCAAGGGTTATTCCCTGGTTCGTCTGGGGCCCAAGCTCTACCAGATCGTGGGCAAAGATCGCGTTGTCGCTACGGGTGCGCCACTCATCCGAGATCCAAGCCAAGCTATCTCCGCGACCGGAGAGTTCGTGACCACGGTCGTGCGTCTCAAACACGCGAAACCGGACATCCTTTCCGACGCGCTCGAAGACCTGGTCGACACGAAGATCGGCGAGAAGATCGTCTGCCACGAGCCGGCCGGTGCCTTGGTCATCAGCGCCACGGCCCGGAACCTCGAGCGTCTCGTCAGGCTCGTGGAGACTCTGGACGTTCCGGACATCAAGCTTCGCAAGGTGACCGCCGTCATAGACCTGGAGCACGCTTCTCCCATCACGGTGGTCAAGCAGTTGAACGCGATGATGGGCAAGGACGATCCGAACCCCACCACACTCGTGCCGGAATCGCGCCTGAAAAAGGTCATTGTGTCGGCCTCCGATCGCAAACGAATCGAGCAGATCAGGGACCTGATCCGGAATCTCGATCAGCCCGGGTCGAAGCCGCCAGCGCAGGTGGCACGCGTGTACCGGCTCAAGCGCGCTCCAGCCGCGACCGTGGCCGGAATCCTGTCGGCGCTGTACGGTGACGTCAAGACCGCTTCGGCCGCGCCGTCAGAGGATTCGCAGGACCTCCAGTACCTCAATTCGCCCAAGGGAGACTCCGACGAGTCGATCTTCGACACACCCTCCGCCGGCCCGGCAGGTGGGGCCACACAGGGAGCAACCCACGGCGCCGTCATCGTCAAAGAAAAGGCCGATCGCCCAAACCGCTCTCTTTCGGCCGATCAGGCGGGGCCTTCGATCCGTCCTCCGTCCCACAGCGTCCGCATCGTGGCTGAGCCGCTCACGAACTCCCTTGCGATCCTCGCGAGCGAAGAGGATCACGCCCAAGTGGAGGAGACGATCGCCGCGCTCGACATCAATCCCATGCAGGTCCTGGTCGAGGTCGTGATCGCCGAGGTCCAGATGAGCCGAGGCCACCATTTCGGCATCGACCTGGCCAATCTGTCCGGATCAAACGATATCCGGACCGATTTCGGGAAACTCGCCAAGAACGACGGCAACAACACGAATTTGACGGGTATGAGAGCATACGTGCTCAGTGGGGACTCGTTTAGAGCGCTCGTTCACGCGTTACACACCGACGCGAATGTCAACGTGCTCGCGTCTCCCAAGCTCTTCGCGAACAACAACCAGGACGCACAGATTCTGATCGGCAGACAGATGCCGGTCTTGACCGGACGGACCGTCACTTCAGGTGGAAACCTGCTGTCCAACGTCGACTACAAGGACGTGGGGACGAAACTCAAGATTCGCCCCCAGATCAACCTCGACAAGGCGGTGACGCTCAAGCTCCAGCAAGAAGTCAAAACGGTCACCGGGACAGGCGTAGAGGGAAATCCGATCCTCGACACCCGGCAAGCGCAGACGACCGCGACGGTCATGGACGGAGAAGCCGTGGTGATCGGCGGCCTTCTCCAGGACGAGGACTCGGTGATCCTGCAACGAGTTCCGGGTCTGGGGAGGCTCCCGATTCTGAAGTGGTTTTTCGGAACGCGAGACCGAGAGACGAGCAAGCGCGAGCTGGTCTTCGTGTTCCGGCCCCACGTTGTGGAAGGCCCCGGGACCACGCCGCCCGGAGTTCCTTCAGAGGCGAGTCGCATGAGCTCGTACCTGCTCGACAAGAGTCCATTCCGAGACCGAAACATTCGAGCCATGCCAGTGTCGGTGGTTCCCTACTCGAAGTATGTGCCCGAACATCGCGAGCACACGCGGGAGTATCGCGAGGATCTGAGAGAACTCGCCGAAGCGCGAGACGCCGGTCGTGAAGCGGGCAAAAAGGCAGACCCGACAAGACCGTGGAAGCTCACGTCGCAGTCGAAGACCGTGAAGCCTGCGACAACTCGCTATCTCGAGCTCAGGCAACAGCTCTACGGAGCCACGGACAAGCCGACGAAGACCAAGTCAAGCCGCCACGATTTCGACCGCACACGCATCCACGGGTCCGTGCACTCGAGTGAATCCTCGTCCGATCGATCCACGATCTCCACCGGTTCAAGGCTCCCGTGTGGAGGCTGTCAAGGCACGCTGAACTGACGAGGCGGTCTCGAGGATCACAAACGCGGTCTCCTCTTTGCCCCGCATAACAACAAGGCCCCCTCCTTGGATGGAGAGAGCCTCGATCGAGATCGGCCGATTCGCTAGTTGAAGAGCGATACGCGCAGACGATATCCTCGCCCGGTTCCGGATTCGTGCAGCTTCACCTTCTGCTCACGAGCCAACCAGCCAAGCGCCGAGGACAAGACCACGTCCGGCATCGGTGCGTCGCCCACTAGGTCTCTACGCAACACAGCGTAGGACACCTCTCCCCTGTCACTCAAGTAGCGCCAAATTTTACCTGCCACCTCACCGATGCGGTTGTCGATCATCGCACTAACACCCTTCCTTCCTCTGAGGAATGGTCACCTCCCCGGGGCTACTCATCATTGGATTCGTCTCCCCAGGGTCTATCCCCGGTCTTTGCCCGACCTGCTCCGACTTGGATACCGGACAGATCCGATCCATCCCATGGTACGATCTTTGATTGGTTGCGACTCCCGCACAGGGGAAATCATCCAAGATCAGCACGCAGGCCACCTCCTCTTACCCGACCCCTCACCGAGCTCGCGGCGTCCTCTCTCCTACATGCCCACGAGATCACGGCTTCCGGAAACCCTCTTCATCCTATCATCCGGCACCGTGAGGCGATCAGTTCGGGGTCAGTATACACAAAATGTACTTCGCACTCAACTATTTTGTTTGATTGGTCGACGGGAACCGTATGGTTTGGTGACTGTCCAAGTCGTTGTAAGCCACTGAGCCGTTCTCCGAAGGAGTCGTTATGTCATCAGTGAACCGTTGGCGACTCGGCCGGCATTTTTTTCGCTCGGTCTTCTCGAGCGGGCGTGCGATCTCTGCTCGATGGATCGCTATGTGGGGGGTCTGGCTGCTCCCGTTCTCCGCTCTCATAGCGATTGTCCCGAACACGGGCCGCGCACAGGACCCGATGGCATCGCGAGGGAATGGTTCTCCCCTGGAGGTCCCGTGCGACAAGCGATCCCCGCTCGACTGGGTCGAACAGCTCCTCAGACTCAGCGACGAGAACCAAGTCAGCTGGGAATCGATCTCTGTCTGTCTCCCTTTGGCGCGCCCAAAAGGCAGCAAGGTCGCGAGCGTCGAGGTCTTCAGCCCCGATCGGTTCTCGAAGCTGTCCCACCTCATCGGACATCGAATCGGTGCCGCAACGATGAACGACGTCTCGCCGGTAACCGGCCCGAAGCGTCGTCAGGTCGTCTTCGACGTGGCGCTCGACCCACGATCGGTCGAGAAGGAATGCTCTGATGCCATCGAAACACCACGAGATGCGTTCTCAAAATTGTTCAAAGTCTTGTCGTCGAACAGCGAAGTGAGGGTCAGACAGGTTCTCTTGACCGGGTGCGAGACGATCAAGAAGAACGGCCGATCACTTCTCGGTGTCTCTCTGCAGCTGACGCTATCGGGGGGACAGACCCCAATGCTGACGCTCGTCTCGAAGGTCCGGCAGGCGTACCCTTACTTCCATCCCCAGACGATCAAGATCTCCTCTTTCGGAAACGATCGAACCGTTCATGTGGCCGGACCGGTAATCGTCCGGGACTTCCCTTCGGCCTCGGGCTCCGCTTCCGACGATCAGGGAACCCCACAGAACCCGCTCGCCGACCTTCAGAATGGCAGCCGGCTCAAGGTTTCAGCCGCCACGCGCTTGGCGGACTCGCTTCGCTTTGATGTCACCGGAACGGTTTCGTCGTTAGAGGAGGCCACGTCTGTGATCGAGAGAATCCTGTCTGCCAAAGGCCTTGCCCGGTTCGTTCAGCTCGGGTTGCAGGCCGATGGACCCGGATTCGGCATCGTTGGGATGACCAACTTCCGGATGGGTCGCTAGGCGCGGCTCCTAGTACGAGACGACTTCGACCTGCTTGCCCAACTCATCGGAGACCCTGCGAGCCTGCAGCGTGGCGGAGCGTTTGTCTTTGTAGGCTCCGACCCGGACGCGATAAACAGTCCGGCCTTCGTCCTCCGACTCGTCCACTTTGGCCAAGTGCCCCTTGTTTCTGAGCTCACCGGCGACGTCGCGGGCCCGACCCTCCGTTGTGTAGGAACCCACATGAAGGACATACTTCCCAGCCCCAGTGCTCGCTCGTCGCGCGGCCGTGGCAGGGATCGAAGCTTCGGATTCACCGTCAGAGCCGCTTGCTGCGGTTGCTCGAGCAACGACCGACTCGGGCGTGACATCCTCTTCCTCGCTGGTGACTCTCACCTTCGAGCTTGGTCTACGCCCTGCGGAGGAAGCGGACGCAACCAGAGGCCTCTCTTCGCTGGTAGCCGATTCTGACGTGGACGAATCCAAATCGTTGTTCTCGCGTGGGGAGACGGTGCGGCGCACCTTGCGCGTCGGCTCGACCGACTTCTCCTCCGCCGGCTCTTCGGCAGAAACTGCGCCCGCAGCCTCACGCTGCCGCCCGGACGTGCGAGTGGCCGGAGTGGTCCGACGCGCGGTGTCCCGGCCATCGTCGGAGGATACCTCTTCCGACGACCGCTTGGCCGTCCGTCGCGCGGCAACGCCCTCTTCAGCCGCGGACTCAGCGGAATCGCTCTCCGAATCGCTCTCCGGACGGATGGTCTTTTTCGCGGTCGCTGCAGGACGCGTTTTTCCGCCACGCGCCTTCGTCGCAGCATTGGACGGGCGCGACAAAGGGGCGTCAGAACCTTCGGCTTGCGAATCGGCTCGCTTCAAATCCCCCTTGACACGCGACGCCGGCCTCGGCTCCGCGGTCTGCGACTCACCACCGGGTCGAGACATGGTCTCATCCTTTGTGACCAAGTCCGCACGTTTTGCGCGCGGCTCGACCGGTTGACCATGCGTGGAGCCGACATCGGCATGCGCCTCGCCGTCCGACTCGTCCCCGTTTGGACCGATCGCCACGACTTCGCCTTGACCCGACTCAGCTCCCATCTTCTGCAGAAGGGTCGAGGCTTCCCCTTTCGTGGCGAAGCGACCGACCTGAAGGAACCAATGACCGTTCTTCTTGGGAAAGTCGATGTCCTGCACGACCACAGGAATAGACAAGAGCTTCTGATGGGCGTCGCGCGCGGTCTTGAAGGGGCCAACCCTCACGGCAAAGCCCCGCCCCGAAGCTACGGATGAGTCGATCGTTCTCGGCACCGGAGACTGAGCCGATGCATCGACGCGGGCCCCGTGCGGGACAAGAGCGCTGGCGTTTCTCTCGGAGTCGCTCTGCCGGGGACTCGGCCGATAGGACACGGTGGAGTTCACGGGAGACGCTTCCGGCTCGCCGACCGGAGGGATGGCCGGTGCTACCCGAGACGACAGCGGAGCTTGGTGGGCCAGAGCTTCCCCCAAGCCTGGGCGCTCGGGAAGAGAGGCTCGCTGCCCCATAGTTGGAAAGCTGCCCATTCGGTGGCTGAGGCCGAGAGCCTGTTTGTAGAAATAGACTCCGGCGTAGATGACCAACACCACCACGACGACCCACGCCAAGATCGAGATGATTCGATCATTCTGATCCTGGATGTCCCACGAGACGTTTTGGCTAGACATTCACTACCCCTTCGAGCCAAGGCGCCTTCTCGGGCGCGGACGTGGTTTTCGAGCTTAACTCGATTGCCGACTTCGAGCCCTCAAGGCCCAAAGTCGTTTACTCGTCGAGAAGCGCATGAAATCGCTGATTGGGTGATGATTTTACCATGCGACCATCAAGGGGATCAATCATGATGTCGGCCACTCGGTCGGCCACGGGTGCACATCGGCCGGGTGGCAAGATCTGTCGCTTCGGATGGCTTGCGGAGGACGGCGGAGAGGGGCGCGGAGGACGGATCAGGGTCAGAAGCTTTCAGGAAGCGGATACCGCCGGGCCAGAGGAACCCACCCGTGTCTCGATCTCTTCAAGCATCTTCGCGAGACTCGCCAACGCCTCGGTCTCTCCCTTCCGCATCCCGATGAGGTGTCCGTCCCGCACGCCGTTGGCGTGAGCCTCACGCGATTCGCGAGATTCCCGCGAGGGCGCACTCTCGATCTCTTCCGGATCCGACGCGCTGGGGGGAGCGGCCGATAGAAGTGACTGAACCTCGACCTGGGCGTTAGCCAAAAGGGATCTGGCACGCGTCCGGGCCGCCTGCACCTCGCGCTCGCCAAGCTTTCGAAGATTTTCCGCAAAAGAAGGATCGGGGCCGACCCTCTGTTCGAAGGTTGGAGATTTCGAAACCTCGGAAGCGGATCGCGATCGAGCCTGGACACTCTCGTTGCTGGTGGAACGAACTTCCTGTGGGGGCAAGGAGTCGAGAACGCTGGCACCGGGTGAAGGGACACCCAGATCCGCAGAAGACGCGGCCAGAGATCCTGTGGCCAAGGGCCAAGCAAAGGGCCAGCACTCCTCTCGCGGAGCCTGCATGGAGAGCCACACCTTGCGCAGAAGAAGCGAGAGACAGGACATACAAAGGAAGAGATGCCCTGCGGGGAGAGTCTCGAGCGTCCAGCGGTAGGTCTGCAGCAACCAAGTCTCGTGGGCCACACCATCCTATCGGCATGATCACTTGACGAGTGAAATTCGAGCCGTTTTCCGGTGCGGGAGGACTCCCCGTCTCAACGTCTTTCCATGGCGGCTACTTCGTCGTCTCACTATACTGCAATACTTCATGCATGTTAGGACTCTTAGATCAACGCTTGCAGAGCGCGTTGCCTGAGGGGTTGGCCGAGGTCGAAACGTCTTTTCGGCGGCATTGGCCTTTTGGTGCCTTTCCCGGCTGGCAGTCCGGGTCAGTACGGGGGATGGGGGAAAAACGAGATCAGCGGAGAAGGATGTGCCGGAGTTGCGTTCAATCCGAAGCGGACGAACCGGACTGACCTCGATCGAGACGCTGATAGCTCTGGCGCTCTTTAGCCTACTCATCATCGCGGTCTGGAACGTCTTCGGCGCTCTGTTCGCCCGAGAGGGGCCGATCAGTCTCTTTGCGGGCACATCGAGAAGCGTGGTTCTCCAGCAGAGCCGAAATGCAGTCCGCAAGCTATTCTGCAGGATCCAGGAGGGCGTTCAGATCGAGGCTCCGCCTCCCGGGACCACGGCCCGTGAACTCGTGTTTCGCGACATCAAGAATCGCCGGGTGCGGGTGCGGCACCTTGCGGATCAGCGCCGGCTCGTCACCGAACGGCTGGTGAACGGTGTGTATGTTCGAGAACAACTCCTCGCGCACGAACTGGACAAATTTCGAGGCATAGAAGTCGGCTTCTGCGAGTCGGCGCTTTTCACCGCGCTGACCCCGGCGATGGTCGTCGTGAGCTTCACGTCGTTTGATGACACGGTCCGGGAGACGTTCATGACAGTCATCAGTCTGGCAAACGTCAGACTGGACCGTTGAGAGAGGCAGGAGAGCGTGAAGAAGACTCAGAGGAGCGATCGGGGCGCGGCTCTTGTGCTCGTGCTCGCCCTTGTGATGGTCTCCTCCATATTCTCGGCCTTCTGGTTCTTTCTCGCGTCCGGGGAAAAGGATCGCACACGGGGACACGCCCGCGAGATCGAGGCGTCGATCATCGGAGAGGGGGCGGCTTCACGGATCGCCGCACTGGTCGACCAGTCCCCCTGGTCGGAGCGGTTCTACGTTCGACTGGCCCAGACCGGCCGTCCTTTTCTTTTCACGCACAAGACTGTCCCATTCGACATGCGGCACGGAGGCTTCGCCAGCGGGGACGTGTCGTTCGCGGGGACGATCTACGACCACCCGAAGGTACCTTTGACGTTCCGCATCGTGATGGAGATCGAGGTGCGCGGCAGCAGGGTCGTCATGACATGGGACAAGGTGTATCCCCAGGGGCTACTCTCCTCCTCGTGCACCGACGGATCTCTGCTGTCGGCCCAGGCAGAGGGATCCTCGTCGGATCGCGTCGACCAGCTCATCGACGACATCCGGAACGACTCGCGTGGAAACCGCGGAGAAGGCGAGCTATCCGATCCCGGACTGGCCGCGGAGATCGACGACCGCCGAAGCGGACAGAACCCCGGCCGAACCCTCTTGGCCGGGGGATCGTCCGGACTTCTCCCGGCGAGTGGTTCATCCTCGCAGCAGACCAACGGCTCGGCAGCCACTGGGGTGACGACGCAATGAACCGGGGAGGTCGGTCCGTGAAAATCAAAGTCCGGCGCACTCCACGTGGGTTCTCCATGCTGGAGGTGTCCCTTGCGTTCACGGTCCTGGCTGTGGCGCTCATCCCTATCCTGAGCGTTGTCTTCGGCACCAATCGTTTGCAGAATCGCTCCACTGGCGTATTTCGTGAGGCCGTAGCAGCCCAGTTGGTCTGGGAATCGATCAAGGGACAAAACCAGGTCAACGAGACTTTTCTCAGAGATCTGGGGACCTCCGGCTTCGTGGCCTGCGAGATCGACGATCCGCGCCAGGGCCGGGGCCGAGTCGCCGCGCTGGTCCACCTCGGGGCCTTCGTCGAAAGAGACGGACCTCTCGACGAGGGCGGACGTCCCTTGCCGGTTTCGCCCTTGGTGTCCTTCCTCTTCAACCACACCGGCGGCGTCATCTCCGATCCCGTCAACCGAACCCCCCTCGACATCGTCGGCAACGGCCATGGTCCGACCGCCTCGGAGCTTTCGAGCCTGAGACGAAACTTCCAGGATCTGGCTTTCCGGGTGACAGTGATCGATGGGATGCTTCCGGTCTGGCCCGATGACCGGACCGCGGGAAAGGCGAAGTGGATGCCGACCGATCTGGTCAAGGAGGTATGGATCGACGTGATGCGCGTGGGGCCTGACCGTCGAGTGTCTTCGACCTACGATTTCCGGGTCGAGGGAGCCCTGGAGACTCCGGCGGGCAGCTTGGCTCCCTCTCGACTCAGGTACCTGACTGCAAAACGTGATGGTTACTCGTACGACCGGGACTTCCGCGAGGCCTATGGGAAGGTGGCTCCGGACGCGTTCGAGGAGCGGCAGCCCGAGTACGTCGCCCGCGCGCTCTCCAACGTGCTCCTCATCGTCGTCGAGGCGGTGGGAGAGTCGATCATGTCGGAGGGGCGGGACTTCGGTTTCGGCATCCGAGGCGGCAACGGAGGTCGTGGAAGCGAGTATTGGGTCGATCAGGCGTTGTCGAAGGGGACGAATCTGTGCCGGGTGGTCGCAGCCGATCTCTGCGTCGAGAAAGCCCGCGGAATCCTGGCAGCCTACCGCCATTCGGAACGACCGATGAAGGAGTTGGCGGTCTACGCGAACGATTTCGGCCGCAGGCTGTTACAGGCGCTCGACGAGTTCGAGAAGGCCAAGACTCAGGTTGCCAAGAGACCGGAGATGAAGACCTCCCTTGGAAACTCACTGAAAGCGCGCTGGCTCCCCACTCTCAAGGAGACGGTCTTCTGGCTGAAGTTCTTCGGACAGGAACGCTATGCCCGTTCGATGCTCTGGCCGGGGGGCTTTCCCCGGCGGTTCGAAGGCGAGGCTCTGGCACGGGCCCAGGACCTGTACGCACGGGTCGAGGCCGACACTCGATCGACGCCAATGGACCGGATGCGTGCGTTGAACGCCTACGTCGAGGTTGTCCGGGCGCGGAAGCTGTTCCTCGATCGAGCCCGGCTTCCGGAGGAACGCTTGATCAGCGACCGGGCCTCCGAGTACCGAAACACGATGCCTCCCTATTCGGAGGCGCTCCTGGCCGACGAGGTGTTCTCCCTCCAGGCTCTCGTCAATCGAAACGTCGAGTTCCACCGAGTCAGCGCCGGGCTCAGACGGATCGGAGAGCCGGACCATCCCTATCAGGTGATCCTCCGGAACCTGCACCCAAGCGGAGGAATCGGCCGGGCCGAGCGGCGGCTCCAGGCGGCTCTGGACTTCTTCGGTAGCGGCGTTGCACAGGGCAATCTGACCGGAGACCTGTCCGAGGATGTGAGTAGTTCAGTCACTATCATACCATCCACCGCGCAAAAGGCCAATTCCGGGGCTGTCATGCCCGTTCGATAGCGGAGACGATCGAGTGTCAGCACACCACGATTAAGGAAAAAGGCCTCTGGAACCTCATCCCGCGCGGCCTGGTTGCGAAAGGCCGTGATGGACACCAGACGGCGTCATCGCCCAAACATGGCCTTCCTGACCGATCGGAGCAAGAGATCCCTGCTCCCTTCCGGCTGACTTCTTCGGAAGCCGGCCGAGATGTCCCAGACGATGAGTCCGCCAAGCCCCTGACTTTTGACGTACCGCACCTTCTCCGTGCAGGATCTCTCGTCGTCGTACGTGATGAACCGGTCGTTCTGCGTACCAGCCACGTCGATGCTCAAGTAGGGCGCATGCGCGGCGTCGTGCCAGCGATATCGCTGGGAGGTATAGTAGTTGTCCATGATTTCCCGGTATTTGACGGTCGTCACCTTGGTGACCGTCTCGAGGCCCTGATTCGGTGCGTTGACCCCTTCCCACACGTACCCCGCGAAATCGATACCGATCCCGAGCTTGGTCTTGGGCACCCCAGCGGCCAGGAACTCCTGGGCCATTTGGCTTGCGGACGGAAGCACCTTCCCACCGGGGAACTTCAGCCCCCCGTTGTGGAGAGCCGTGTTGTGCCAGCTCACGAAGCCAGGCCACTTGCCGGCGAGGTCGTAGGTCATGAGATTGATCCTGTCGATGTCGTTGTAGATCTTGGCGAACATCGACGGCATCCATTGGGTGGCCACGGTCAACGTGAGATCGGGGTTCGCCTCGTTCAGCGCACCGTGGAGCGAACGGATGAACGTGGTGTACGCATCACTATCGGCCGGCCTGATCGGTTCCATGTCGATGTCGACCCCGTCGTATTTCCACGTCGTGCACAGCTTCACGATGTTCTGGATGAACTTGGTCCGGTTCGCAGGGGAGATGGCAGCGGCGAACCGGTCATGGTTCCACCCACCGATCCCGATAATCACGCTGCAGGCGTGGGCATGGGCCTCTTTGATGAGGGCATTGGCCATGTTCCAAGTGAGTCCTCCGTTGGCCGAGAAATCGAGCTCTCCGTTCGAAAGCGGTTCGAGCGCGAACTGGACCACGTGGGTCATCGCCGTATAGTCGATTCCTGCAGGCGAAAGCTCCCCCTTTTTCTGGGCCCAGGTCGGATAGTAAGCGAGAACCCATGTTCCACCAGCCCGAGAGAACACGACGCTCTCGTCTTGCGCGGATGAGACAACGGCCGCTCTCTGAGTCCCCCCGAACGGTTCGCTCGCTCTTCCATCGAGGGACCAGCCTCTGGGCGCCAAACCAAGCATCAAGAGAATCACCATGACGACAGTCAGTCGATCTGTTCGCAAGACTCCCGTTCCGGCAATCACGAGATGAAAACCTCCACCGTCTGAAACCCTGTGACCCAATCCATCGTATCCCCTTGGGGAGGGCAGCAAATCGCTTGCCAAAAGAAAAGGCTCATCGGAGCCTGTCGGCCTTTTGTCCGACGAGGCTCCAGTCCGCAGGCTCCAAGTCTGGAGTTCGGAGCCTTCCGGAGTCTTGCCTTGACAGGCTCCTCGAGGTCGCGTCAGACCCAAAAACGTCGCCCTTGAGAGACAGTCGAAGTGTCACTCCAATGCGCCATTCTCAAGCGAGCTGGACCATTATGTAAGGACAGAAAAGCCGGCCCGACGCGATCCAGGGTCGCCGGTCCCTTTGGCACGGATCCGTCACGGTCCAGTGATCTTGGCGATCACATCATCTTCCGCGGCGGTCTTCGCTCCGGCCGGTGTGTCCACGCGACCATTCGGCCCGCCGGAGAGGATCTGGCCATCGGTTGCGCGGATGACGTAGCCCTGGCCCCATGGATCCCACGGATCGACGGAAAGCCACGACTGACTCGCTCCGTCCCAGGCTTTGAGGTCCGAGATCTGGAGAGGAAGACTCCCTCCATGACTCGATGCATATCGAACAGCGTGCCGGACGAGTTGGCCCATGACAAGAGTGGCTCGGACAACGGTTCTCTGGAAGACGTCGACCCCCAGGTCATCACCCGACAGGCTCGCATCGTCGTCGGTCGTGTCCAAACGGAGGTTCGGTCCGGCCGACACCACGCGATGGAATCGAACGTGCACGGCGAAGGGAGTCCCCCAAGGATCGACCATCGAAGCTGTCCGTGCCGGCGTCTTCATAGGCATCCCCGTGGCGGTCGCACGGCTGATCTGTTCAGAGAAAAACGCCAGCTGCTCGACCGCCCTATCCCGTGGCCCGTCGAAAACTTCGATGGAGATGTCATCCCCGGCGGCCGCGCGACTTTCCGGCAGAGTCTCGAGCAAGCCGTTCGGACCGTGACTGATGATGAGATGAGTCCTAGGTCTGAGCACGTACGACCGGCCCCATGGGTCGGTCCACGATCCGCCGGAACCGGTAATCGTGCCCAGACGATCAGGGATCGAGCGAGGGGGGTTGGTCAGACAGTAGCTTCGAACCAGATCGGCCAGGAGCTTCAGCTGCCTGTAAACGTCGGGGGCCCGGTCCGCCTCGATCGTGATCGCGAGATCGTCGGCTAGTATCTCCGTGTCTGCTTCCTGAGTATCGATCATGCGATTTGGTCCCCCGGTGATGAGCTGTCGGGTCGTCGCGCGGATCCCGTAGGGCTTTCCCCATGGGTCGACCGGACCGCCCGATTTCCACAAGGGGAGATCCTCGAGCCTCCTTGGGAACGATCTTCCGGGGATCACGAGGTAGCGCCGAATCTCGTCCCGGATGTCCGACATCTCCACGCGAGCCCGGTCCAGAGCCGCGTCCTTCATGGTGTCGAGATAGACGATGGATCCTCCCCCCACGAGCAAGGCGAAGAGCACGCACATGGCCAGAATCTCGACGAGAGAGAATCCTCCACCAGGCCCCACGAACGAGCCCCTTCCAGCCGTCATCAAGGGACGACCCCTTCCCTTCTTCGTTCTCCGAGACGACGCTCCGGCAAAAGGACAGACAATCGCCGGAAATGGAGTCGAGACAGACATTCAAAAGCCCCCCATTTCATTCAGTAATCCTCCCCAGGGCCGACCGCAACGTCGCCACACCAACGTGGAAACTTCCATGCTTCTTCCCTCGTAGTCAGTGGCAAGACACTGACCGGAGGCCTTATGTCCCGAACGATCCTCCTATTGTTCAGCGCGATCCAAGTTGTCGCGGCGTGCGCCGCGGAGACCACGGTCTCCGCCTCGACGCCCCCCACCGATCCGAACGGGTGGGTCCGCGAGATCCAGATCGCCGACAAGCTCGTTGCTGCCGGCTATCTCGACGCGGCCCAGAACGACTACGAAAACGTCATCCGGCGCTACCCGTCGACCGTCGCCGGAATCGACAAGGCCTGGCTGGGGCTCGCCCGCGTTCACATGGCTCGCTCCGAGCTCGACCAGGCCAAAACCTCTCTGGAGTCGGTCCTCAAACGCGATTCGGACCCGGACTCCTTTCGGTCGGCCGCCGCGACGTACAAACAGCTCAAGTCACAGGCCGATGTCCGGCTTGTTCAGCTCTATCGGGTCGTTCAGGCCATGGAGTACCGGAACTCCCTCACGCCCTGGTACGATCTGCTGTCGATCCTCTCCAACTACCTCGATCTCAGGACAGCGAGGCAACAACTCGACACAGCGTCTTTGTACGCCAAGTCGTTCGATCCTCATTACCTGATCGACGTCACCCCCTCGACCGCGCAACCAGCCGGAACCACAAGCGACACTGCGACGTCTTCGAGCGCCGGACAGTCGATCCAGACGGTGCACACCCCGCCCACGACGGTCGTCGCCACTCCGAGTTCTTCTCCCAGTCGATCGGAGTCCGCCTCACCCACGGCCACGAGCGAAACGACGATCCCGTCCAACTCGGTCACACCCACGGTCTCCACGCCTTCGGGCAATCCCGTGGATCCGTTGGCAGAGAAACAGAGGGCCTATCAAGCCGCCTACCGGAAGCTCCAGGAGGCGCTCACCAGCGGAGATCAGAACCTCGTCATCCAGACCAACCGGCTCTACCAAGCCGCGCTCGAAGAGTATCGAAAGGCCGCGGGAGCGACTCCTTGACCGGTTCGCATGAATCCTGAGAACGACCACGACAGAGAACCGACGCTGTCCCCTCCGGCACGGTGGGTCATCACTTTGGCCCTGATCGCCACGGTCACAGTGGGGATCCCCGGGTGGCTCGATCGAGCTCGGGGATTCATCCAGCGCAGGGGTGCAAGCGACTTCGATCGAGAACGGACCGAGCACGGTCTCCTGCTCAACTCGATCATAGAGGGGGTCGCGGCGACCACGCCAGCCGCGCCCGACATTCGAGTGAGCCTGCTCTTGCTCGCGGCACCCTCCGCCGATGGCGAAAGCGCTCAGCTCGTCTATCGAACCCGATCGAGGCTCCTACCGCGACAGGTCGACGTCTTGTACCCCTGCGGCTCGGGCGGCTTTCGCCAGCTGGATCTGGACTACCGCCCGCACCGTCCAACGGACCCGTTTCCCGATCTCGCGTCAGCACTCCGGGACGTCACGTGGCTCGTGGCCGTGGGAGGTTTCCGGCTGGTGCCCGACGGCTTCGAAAGAAGAACCCCTGCCGGGGCTTTCGGCTACGGTCTCTACCGCCGCGTGCTCCAGAAAGCCGGCGAACGGTAAAGGGACCCCGCGATGAAGAGGCCGGGGTCCGCTCAATACTTGAGCCGTATCTTCTTCTTGGGCTCGCCAGGACCGCCGAAGGCACCCGAACCATCCTCGGCAGCCATCTCGTCGAACTGACCGCCGCGCTTCTGCTCGGTCTGGTCGTAGAACTTGATGAAGTCGCGCTCGACAAGTCTCGCCACCAGGTTCTCGATCTTCTTGAACCGATAGACATCGGTGTCCAGCTTGTAGCCCAACTCGATGTACTTGTTCTCCTCGATGAAGAAGAAGAACTGGATGATGCCCAGCATCCCCTCGGGAGCATCCCGGTTCTTATCAACGTACACGTTGACGATATCCACCTTCGGCAGGCGCGTGGAGTCTTTCCCCATCTGCTCGGCCTTGTGCCCGAGCTGCTCTAAGAGCTCCTTGGAATCGCCCCAGTCCTTTCCCAGGACCATGGCCACGTCCACGTCGTACTCGATGTCGCCCGATCCCTTGCAATGGAAGAACGAAGGGCGGTCGGGCCCATCGGTTTCGTCGATGTGGCAGCCTTCCTTGTTCAGGGACGAGATCGCGAAGATGGGGCAGTTGAGCTCGATCGAGAGAGCCTTGAGCGAAGTGGAAATCTCCTCCACCTTGAACTTCTCGTTATCGTAAGCCGACGAGAGCGGCATCTTCTGGATGTAATCAATGAAGATACAGATGTCGTTCGTGTCATGCTCCTGCATGACGTTGTAGGCGTGACCCCGAATCCGATCGACGGTCTCCTCTTTTGTCGACTCGATGATGTAGAGATGATCCTTGTACTCGGACATCTTTCGGATCCCATCGGCCAGCTTCGACTTCCGGATCGGGTCGTTCAAGATCCGCTTTCGCTGGAGCGTCCCCGGGTTCATGTACGTTTCTTTGGCCAGCAGACGGTACGTCAGATTCCGCTTCGTCTGCTCGAACGTGAAGAAGAGAACCGGGATGTGATTCTCCCGGGCGCAATAGGTGGCAATGTCGAGCGCCAGGTTCGTCTTCCCACGGCGCGGAGCCCCGGCCAGACAGTAGAGAAAGCCCTTGCGCAGGCCCGAGAGCGTCGAGTTCAAAACCGCGAACGGATTGATCGAGAAACCGATGATGTCGATCTCTCCGTGCTTTTCCCTGTGCTCGATGTCGTCTAGGATCCCCTCCATCTCTTTCTTGACCAGATTGATTCGTTTGTTGACCGAGAGCTTCTGGAGCTGATGGAGCTCGTCGATCCCCTTTGCGATGAAGTTTTCGACCTCCGCCCGGGAGCAGGTCGTCTTCTCGTTCGAGAACCGCTCGAATTCCGCGGCCAAGCGTTTGACCACTCGCACCGCGTAAGAGTTCTTGACCAGCGTGAGGTAAGAGAAAAGCTGTTCGAGCGTGGGATTCGGGACTTCGATGATCTTGGCGAAGAACTGATCCGCTGCTGCGGTGAGGACCCCCGCGGCCTTGAGTTTCGTCCTCAGGATGAACTTGTCCCAGGCCTCGGTCTTCGCCTCGGACTCGTAGACCGCCAGAATGTGACGGGCGAGCTTCTGAGCCTGGTTGAGCTCCAGCATTTCCGGGACGAAATTCTGCTCCAAGGCTTTCTGGAGCATGAATTTGTTATTGATGAACCCGTTTAGGATAGCGAAATCGTAGCTGGCCTGTCCGGCTGCCGTATCAGCGGCCACAATCTCCTCCGGGATGCCGATCGATTCCGCGTAAGCGCAGAAGGGACAGGGTTTGTCGGCGGCAACCCGGTTCCCGCACTTGGGGCACTGGACCTGACGGCCCTGATTGACGAGCGTGGCATCTTGGGCCCCGCGAGACTGGCGAGCGATGTCCATCCTTATGACCACCCGTTGGGAACGGCCGAAACAAGGTGAAAGGTTCTCTGTAGCATACCCTCACGTCTCGGGCAAAACAAGCAGCCACCGACTCGGATGAGCCGGTGGCCTTTTCTCCCGAACAAGATCCCTTATTATTGTCTCACCATTTGAGCTTGTAGTTGGCCTGGATCTGGCTGTCCTTATTGTCGGTACTGTTCGACGCTGCCGCGCCGATGACCAACGGCGCCGCAGCCGTGTACTTGGCAGTGGGAGCCAGATACTCGAGCTGGAACAACGAGTGATCGGAGATGATCCGATTGTAGCCCACCGTGAGAGTCATGACCTGGACTTTGCCGACACTCTTCACGTCATCAGTGTTCTGCTCTATCCGGAGCGTGAGGTTGTTGTCCGGATCGAACCGGTAGTTGAACAGACCATAGGCACCCTGTGAAACGACAGAGTCACCGGCCGTGTTCGGAATCTGCCCGGTGGTCGCCGTGTTCTTGGTGTCCCCGGAGTAGACCTGCACGATGATGTCGAAGTATTTCCAGTAGTAGTCCAGAGTCCCCACGATCCAGCTGAAGTTGGAAGCGGAGATCCTTTTGGTCGTTGACGGCGTGATGTTGCCGCCGTTGGCCAGGTAGTTGATGTCCCAGCCAAACCCCTCCTCCGGTTGATCACCGACCCGGGCGAAGTACCCGAGGCTCGAGATCGACGTGGAGGACAGAAGCCAGCTGTTCAAGCCGTACGGCTTGTCACTGTACGGAACGTTCGCGGCGGTGAAGGCCGAGGTGGTGCCCAACATCATCGCGTAGTCCATTCCGGGCGTCAGCATTCCGTTGATCGTGTTCATGGTGGCCACGGGGGATCCCAACGCGAGCGCGGATGCCGGACCATCAAGACCGGAGAAGGCGGCCAGTCGCCAGTCCCATCGGATGATGTCGTCCTGGTTTCGGAACTCGATGCCCACCGGTCGGTAGGTCTCGAGCCTCCACGAGATGGCGCTCGGGGTGATCGTGTAGTCGAGCGTCCGGTGGGTCCCGTTGTGTTCTCGGCTCACCGGGAGGGCGAATGCCCCCATACGAGCCCCGACCCCGTAGAAGAAGTCGTCGACGTCAATGTACGCCTCGTTGATCTGGAGCTGGCCGTCACCGGACGGGAGATCGTTCGACACCGCCACGGACGTCCCGGCCGCGTTCACGTAGTTCTGGTTGTCCGAGATGTCGGCGTCGACATCGAGCTGCAGGTGGACTCCAACCCCCTCATCGATGTTTCGGTCCACCGACAGAGAGAACTGGGGTATCGTAAAGAAGACGCGGGAGTTGTAGCTCGGAGTGCCGCCGGACGACACGACATCACCGGAGTACCGAGTCAACGGGGTGTAGCAGGAGCCTGTCCCGTTCGCGGCGATGCCCACCCCGTCGGCCGGACCGTTGGCATCGGTCATCACCATTCGCAGGGCGGTCACGCCGTGGAGACCAGCGGAGCCGAAACCCTTCTTGTGGTGACCGCCGTAGTTGCCACCCGTCTTGATGGCCTCCACGTCGTGCTTCAACTCGGCGAAACTGTCCTCGAGGGTGGAGACCTTGACGTTCAGGAGGGCCAGCTCGTCGGCGAACTCGATCGTCAGGGCCTCCAAATTCTGGAGATCCTGTTCGCTCAGGTTCCGGGTCGTGTCGCCCCCCCTGCCGACCTTCTCGAGCATCCGTGCGACGATCAACGCCATCTGGTAACGGTTGACCGTCTTGTTTCCGTGGTACTTCCCATCGTACCCCTGAAGGACTCCGGACTCGGTGGCCTTTCTGACGGCCTCATAGGCCCAGTGGCCTCGAGGTACATCGGTAAAAACCCCGTCGGCGCGCGGTCTGGCGCTGGCTGCCCCGGAGAGCAGAAGCAGAAGGGATAGGCATCCCAGAAGACCCTTGCCCTTCATCGAGCGACCTCCCTTAGCGGTAACTTGCTGCGACCGAAAAGACTCCTCAAGCGGCGCTTGAGTCTTGTTGCTGCGGCATTGCGAATCAAAGGTGGCTCGTCGTCAGGACCCACCTGGAAACAAGCTGACATGCCCTTCCGACCCATTGGCGACGGCAAGCGGCGCTACGCCGCGACAGAAGGACAAGCGGCTCCCAGACGGACCCTTTCTCGTGGCGGGTTGACCCGTCCCCTCCTTCGATCGATGCTCGGTCGGGTTTTCCGACTTTCTCTAGTCTCCCATCGGCGGTCAGAGCTCCTGGAATGATGGGACAGAACAGGCTTCAAGCCCGCTTGGTTTGTGAGATGAGAGGGCTCGGAGCGCTTCCCGATTGGGGCCGGACAGAGGGCTTTTCGACTCCTCTTCCAGGGGAGAGTCTGCCTTTTTTTCTACGCGAGGGCGCGAGGGCGCTGCGTCCCGCCCAGCACTCTGCCCAACAGAGCCCCGGACAGACCCCACAGCATGAAAAGAAGAAGCCCGAAGAGCAGGTCACCGGGCTTGATCAGGGCCGATGGTCCGTGGGCGAGGATCGGCGCCATGATCATGGAGAAGATCAGCAGCACCAAGGACATGAGAAAGGAGGACTCACGTCCGGTCGCGATTCCCATGAAGACCCCCACGACCATGAGTGCCACCGATGTGGAGAGAGCCACCAGCTCCGAGAGGCGAAAGACCAGGATCCGGCTCCACCAGCCGCGCACGAGATGATCGAGAAAGCAGAAGCCGCCCAAGACCGTGACGGACAGAACGACAGACGCAAGGACCCCGTAGACCACGGCCCGGCTTCGCGTTCCCCTCGAACGGGAGCGCCCCGTCACCATCGACACGAGAGCCTCGAAGGTGGTCCCGTAGAGGACGAGCCATGCGAGGAACCAGACAGCGGAGGCGACTCGTGGCACAGCGGCCAAGACCGGTCTTGCCGTGAGGGCGCGCCAGGAGACGAAGGCCAGAGCCAAGGCGACGAGCCAGCCGAACGGACGGACGAACATCTCGGACAGGAGCTGCCAGGACAGGACCCGGACGGTCTGCCGTTTGATCTCAACAGAGAGTGTGTTGGTGAGCTCCAAGTCGAATCTCTCCCCCTTGCACCGGGCGAGGGCCTCGACTCGAGCGGCATACTCCGTGCAGGCGAGGCAACAAGACAGGTGGCGATCCAACAGAGCAGCATCGCCTTCGTCGAGCTCGCCATACGCGCGATCGACCAAGAGCCTCTTGGCTTCACCACAATCACGTTGACGCATCGTATCGTCCCTTCTTCCCTTCAGCGACCCGCGAATCCCCGTCTCTCCATCTTCGCGATCACGAGCCGGGTGGCCTTGTGCATCCGGGACTTCGCCGTGCCTTCGTTGATCCGGAGCACCCTTGCGATCTCCCCGTAGGTCAGACCGTACTGGTGCTTGAGCACGAACACCTCGCGATGGCGGCTCGGCATCTCCGAGAGCACGGCGCACAGAGCCTCGTCCACCTCCCGATCGAGGACCGCAGACTCCGGGTCAGACCCTCTCGATCGAGCCTCGAACCGGTCCACTCGATCCGCAGACACCGAATCGGGCGCCCGTTGTCGGCGTCGGACAAAGTCTCGCCACAGATTGACGGCGATGGCGTACATCCAAGGAGAGAATCGGGACTCCCTGCGGTACGAACCGGCGAAACGAAACACCCTTAGAAGGGTTTCCTGGAGAAGGTTCTCCGCGTGCGGCAGGTCGCCCAGCCTCCGCTGGAAGAACCGCAGAAGAGGGGCCGAATACCGGGCCACGACGCCTTCGAACGTCTGTCCCTCGTAAGGCCCCAGCTCAGACGACAACTCTTTGACGGGTTCTTCGCTCATCGGCTTCCCTGCTAGATACGAGAAAACGACCCGGTTCGTTCACTTTTTCGTGGGATCCGCCTCCAAGGTTTGTATCCAGATGGAGCGTTCGCCACCTTCGAGCTTGGCGTAGCAGAACTCTTTGCCGGATGGCAAGAAAGCCGGTTCTCGGTTCTGCCGGTCGAAGGTCAAGGCACGGATGAGCTTTCCGTCCCGATTCGCAAGCCAAAGATCGCCGACCGGGGCCGATCCCTTCGATGCCGGACCCAGCACGACGACGAGGTTTTCGCCGGACGGACTCACGGAGAAGTCGAGGATCCGCTCCCCCAAACCGCGAGAAAGGATGGTTCGGCCAGGCCCTTTCGGGTCGACGCCACTCAAGCTGACCAAGTCGGTGGAAGTCTCGCGATCCACGAGACAGAGCAGAAGACCGCTCCCCGGAATCCACGAGAAGCTCGTGACACGACCGTTCAGCGAGGTAGAGAGGTCCTGACTCGAAGCGACCTCCGCGACGTGGATCGCCGTGGTCTCCGTGACTCCGGTCGACTCTCCGGACAGGTAGGCCACCTTCAACGAATCGTGACTGAACCGGGGCCAAGAGGCACGGCCCGACATGGTGAGGTATCGCCCGCCCAATCCGTGTACGAGCCGCTTCGAGGTCACGCGTTCCGTCGTCGCCAACTCGATGAGAGCGACGTCCGAACCCAGAACGGTTCCGGAGTCCGAGAGTACGTTCACCTGGACAGCCGCCCACCGTCCGTCAGGGCTCCGCGAAGGACTGCTGACCGCCATCTGTTCGGTCAACGGCCGCCGGCCGCCGCTATCGTCCAAGACGAGATCTCCCGCGGTCTGCACGCCGGCCAGCCAGGCCAAGCCCTCGCCCCACGGTACCGGCGCCGAAGCGAGGACCCCCTGCGTCGACTGGGTCTCGATCCCGGTCGAGAGGTCCACGAAGAACACGTCGCGAGAGACCCGCTTTCCTGTCGGCCGCGGCTCGTAGTCGGCCGGAGGATTGGGCGGCGGAGAGGGATAAACGAGCGTCACGTTCTCGCGTCCCACCAGGATCCGCCGCCCGGCAGACGCCAAGGCCCAAGAGACGAGTCCGCCTCCGGCCACCACCTTTCGACCCGGCTCCTTGCGGGCCGGACGGATAGCGGGCAATCGCTTCTTTCGGGCCGAAGGGACCGAGACCGATGCCGCAACGGAAGGGATCGCCGATGAGGGCTTCTCGTCCGGGACCGGAGAGGAAGCCTCCATCGAGGGCGAGGACACGCTCGATATCGGCTTGGGGCGAGAGGGCCGCCTCAGAACCTCGGACGCTACCAAAAAGAGAACCAGGCTCACGAAAAGCACGGCAATCCCCCCAAGCGCCCCCTGGGTCTTGCGCTGACGGGATCGCTCGTCTGTCCGCTTGGCGGCGTCGGTGAGGTGACGCACCCGGGTCAGCCGACGGCGAGCCTCCAGACGGACGCTCCTGTTGACCGACCGCACCGCCTGCTCCAGGACATGCAAGGCAGCCGAGGGCTCATCCTTCTCGAGCTCGTCAAACCGTGATTTCAGATCCGCTTCCGAAAGGCCGTCGAACTCGGTCTCAATCCCGATGAACGCGGGCCCGATGGCCGGGACCTCGGGCTCCTCCTCACCCGACTCAGCCGCCCCAGAGCCGTCTGACTCTCCGCGCTCCGGCGACCGGCTGTTTACCGTTGTGGAGACGGGCGAAGACCCGGCAGCCGGGCCATCGAGCTCCTCGCGCGCACGGACGACCTCGCAGGCCATGGCGTCATCGACACGCTCCTCCAGCTCTGCAAGACGGCCAAGGATCTCCTTCCTCCGAGACGGATCGGCTCGGGCAACGCTCAGGAGATGATCGAGGAGCCGCTCGCCAACAACGTTCGCCCTGTCAAGAAGGCTCGTCCAGGCAGAGTCTCGAATCTTGGAGTCGGGGTCATCGATCAAGGGGAAAAGAGCTTCCAGAGCCGGTATCGAGCTCATCCTCGAGAGAACGAATAGTGCCGAGGCTCGATCGCCCGAGGTCGCCGACCGCGCCATCCCTTCCAGAACCTTGACGGGATCGAACCCACAAGCACCCTTGAGCGCCTTGACCACATTGCCACGAACCCGAGCATCCGGATCCTCGAGCCGCGTGATCAACAGTTTGAAAACTTGCTCGTCCTGGATCGCGGCCAGACCTTCCACCGCGTTGGCCCGGACACGGCTGTCCGGGTGCTCCAGGAATGGGGCCAAGCGGGGCACGACAAACGCGTCGCCGAGAAGACCGACCGCTTGCGCCAGTTTGGAAAGGACAAAGAGATCGGTCTCTGCCTCCAACCTCGACAAAAGAAGAGGAAGAGCCTCACGCGCCTGGCGGTCGATGGCCAAGGATATGGCTCGAATCCGGACCTCCGGATCCTCGGGGTAGGTCAAATACGATTCGAAACGCTCGAGATTCAGCCCGGCCTCGCCCGACGGGGCCGTGTCGCTGACATCACGGATGGACCTGGCCCGACTTGATCGGGTGAGCTGGTCTACGGCGCGGCGTGCAAAGAACGAGACGGCCGGAGAAGGATCACCCGAGGCTCTGCGAAGAGCCTCCATCGAAGGTCCATCACCCGGCAGCGCGAGTTGCGCGAGCGCCTTGATCGACTCGATCTTGGTCGCATCGTCCGGGCCGGACGTGACGTTATCGATCAGCTTTGAGAGACTCACTCCGGCATGAGTATACCGCACTCCGCCCCTTGCCGGCTCATGACGACCTCTAACCCGCGATCCCCATCTCGGCTCGGACTTCGTTTTCCAGGACGTTGACCGAATCCGGATTCAGCCCGAACCGTTTGCGCAGGACCTCGAGGTAGTTCGTCTCCTGCATCGTCTTCTTTCGGTCGGCGTACATCATGGCGATTCCCTGTTTGAGGATGAATCTGCAGTCTTCCTCGGATAGACGACCGATCTCGTCGTTGGTGATCGGGTCGATCGAGTCGAGGTTGTGCAGATGGGCGAAGTATCGCTCCTGCTCCTCCTTGGAGCAACCGAACATCATCAGGGAATCCTTGAGGAGATCCTCCTCCTCCTTGGTGACCAGCCGGTCGATCTTGGCCACGTTGATCATCGTCTTGAGATAGCACCGCTGGAAGTGCGTGACCTCCGACGCGACGCCCGCGGCCTCGCTCTCTGAGAATTTCCTGGTCCGGTAGTGGGCCAACGCGTAATCGCCGAGGCTCCGGGTTCCCATATAGTTGATCCCGCCCGACAACGCCACGCCCAGGATCGGTACGATCGCCACGAGCTTCTTCCGGAGAAAACGCTCCCCGAGCTTCCTCGCCAACGCGACGAACGCCTTCCGGCTCACGTGTTTCGACCCGATCCGAACCATGTCGAGGCCAACTTCCCGGGCCGCGGAGCCCGGTTCGCCCTCGGGCGCTCGATAGGCGGCCAGGATCCCCACAGCCTCTTTCTTCCTGTCCTCTCGCGGAAGCTCAGGACCGAAGAGGTAAGCCAGCTTCAGAAGCATGGCGACCTCGGTCCTCAGAGTCAGGGCGAAGTCGCCGCAGATCGAGGGTACGAGCATCGGCCAGGCCGTGGGCAGAAGATCAGGCAGCGCAGCCGATCCACCGATCATCGCGGTCGCTTTGGACGACTGCTGGATGATCTCCTCGGCCAGCATCTCGCGTGGGATCTGGAGGTCACGATCCATGAGAACCTTGACCTCTCCCTCGATCCCGTCGAGCGTGGAAAATATGGTGTCGAACGTTTTCTCGACCGACTTTTCCAGATACTCGCCCAGTTCCTTCCAGGGGATGTTGTCGAAGACCATCGAGAGCTCCTAGGTCGTTGGGACAGTGCGGGTCCGCGCCAGACACGTGTCTCACTATAGCATCGAAGAGGCAAAACCTCACGCGACTTGTCAGGAGGGGGTGCACGTCGGGCGGAGGGCACAATCTGTGGCTTCAAGTGGCATGCTGAGGCCGGATGGCGCGGGACTTTCGAGGATTTTAGAGTCTGTCCCGGGAGAGAATTCGCTCGACCTGATCGTAGGGATGGCGCGGGAAGATCGGCTCGTAGAACACGAGGGCCGTGTGGCAACCCCACTCCCTCAGTCGGAGGAGAGTCTTGACCAGCTCAGGATCATCGATCAAAGGGACGGCTTCGAGCTTCATCAGTTGCGCGAACTCGGATCGAAACACGGCGGCGTACTGGCGAGCCAACTGGTAGTGGGTCGTGTAGAGCAGGAACTTGACGGTTCGGTCTTCCCCCCACCGGGTCCCGTTGGCCAAGGACAGAATGGAGCGACGCGCTTGCTCGATCCGATCGAGCGATCGAGAGACTTCTTCCGAACGGATCACCGGCCTCCTGAGCACTCTGTAGAGGTCCGGCGCGTAGCCGGGCGACGGGGCGTAGTCGTTGTACTCCCAGTGTTCGAAGGCGGCCGCCACCAGAGGGTGTGCGACCAGAAGCCACGATCCGGCAAGCCCCACGGCCAACGTGACGCCCCAGAGCGGGGCAAGGATGCGGGCCAGGCGAGGTTTGGGACGAGTCGAGGAGTGACGAAAGCCCCCATCATCCGGGGGTGGGAACAGCCAGTGGAGAAGAGGTGCTGGGTTCGTCCCAACCATCCGCTTCGAATCTCCCTTCACGGGAAGGCGTCGACTCCGACAACCGCCAAGCCCCAAGATCGGCACAACAGAGGATCGGGATTAGAGCCAGGACGCAAGATTAGAGCCAGGACACAAGATTAGCCGCCCCGGATCTTCTGGATCCATGTGGTCAGCTGTCCGTCGCGAGCCTTGTTCCGTTGCTCATCCGACGCGCCGCCGTCCTTGGAAAGGCGCTTGGAGTAGACCAGCTTCATCAGGTCGTAGACCTTGTTGATGTTGGGAACGGTGCGCAGCCGGTCGTAGAGACTATCCCTGTCCTTTGCTTGATCGATGGCCTCGTCAAAGAAGTCGCGAGCCAAGTCCGGCCGGTTGTTCACGAGCGCGCACTTGCCCATCTCGAAGTAGATCTCGTGGATCTTGGCGGTGTGGCCGCTCCTCTTGTACAGGTTGATCATCCGATCGTACGTCTCGAGGTCGGAGATGGAGCCCGACAGCCTCTTCTCGAGCTCCAGAATGGCCTCCTTGTGGAACCCGACCGACGTGAAAAGCTTGATGATCGCTTCTCTGTAGTTGTCACAGTCGTTGAAAGAGATCCCTTGCTCCTTCAACAGCTCGACTAGATAACTCATCGCCAGAGAACACTTGGAGTCGATCAGGAGCGCCTTGATGAACCGCTCCTTGGCTGCGCTCGGATCCTTCTCGAACTGATCAGCGCCCAGCCTACACAGGAGCTCCGTGGTCTTGGCCTCCTGGTTGAGATCGATGTAGACGTTCAGGAGGCGTTCCATGACGTCGGGATTCCCAGGATACTTCTCCTGGAACTTCTCGTAAGCTGAAAGGAAAAACTCGAGCTCCTTGGTCCCCTTGAGGGCATCGAGCTTCTTGAGGAAGGTCTCTTTCTCCGCGGTGCGACGAGCGAGGAGATCGGCGAGTTGGGCCAACTCCTCCTTGACCTGGGTGTTGTCTTCCTCGTACTGGAGAACCTTCTTGAGTTCGTCACGAGCGGCCTCGAAATTGCGGTCGGCGTAACACTGTTTCACGATGTCGAAGTGGGCGCAGCGACCCGCGGAGATCGCCCCGTTGGCATAGAGGAAACTGGCATAGCCACGCTTGATCACCAGATCCTGGGGGCAGACCGCGAAAATCTTATCGTAGAACTCCAGCGCCCGATCGTACTCCTCGATCTCTTCCACGGTCTTGACGAACTTCCGCTCGGCCAGCTCCTTGTGGCCGTCCAGACCGATCTTCGAAAAAATCGTAATGATCTTCATCAGACAGCTGATGTAGTCCTCCAGAGGCACCCGATAGCCCTTGGACCGCCCCTTGGCCGCGATGGCACCGGCCGCGACCGACGGTTTGAGAACCCACAACAGATAGTTCGAAATCTCCTCGATCGGCCTCTTGTACTTGCCCTCGCCCAAGTGCAGGTTGATGAGAGACTCGAACTCGGTGAGCGCCTCCAGGTACTGGTGTTCGCCCAGGAGGTTCATGGCCTTCCAGTAGTACGTCTCGAACAGCTCCAGGCGAGCGAGCCGCTTGCTCTGAGAGTTCTGGTCACTCGAGTCCTTGCCGACCGAGAAGCCCACCCCCAGCTTCTTGATGGCCAGTACGAGCTCCGAAGCGGACTGGAAACGCTCTTCCGGACGATATCGGATCATCCCCGCGATCACCACGTCCAACGATTTCGGAATGTCGGGGTTGACCTGCGAGATCGGGATCATGTGATCGTCCAGTTCGGACTGGAAATCGATGATCTTGGTCAGCGTCGTGTTGGGCAGGACCTGCACTCCGGTGAACATCTCGTAGAAGACCAGTCCCAGTGAGTAGATGTCCGAGGAGGGTGAGATCTCCTTGGCCTGGTTTTGCTCCGGAGAGTTGTAGCATGGCGTGCCGATGACGGTTCCTGGCTGGGTCTTGAGATCCGACGTGCGGTACCGCAGACCCACACGATCCAGCTCGGCGAGGATCCCTTGATGGATCTTCTCGTCTCGAACCTGGGCAATCCCGAAGTCGATGAGTTTGATCGCGTTCTCCTTCGTGACCATGATGTTCTGAGGCTTGATGTCACGATGGATGATCTTCTGCTGGTGAACGGCGTGCAGGGCGTAGCTCGCATCCTGCATGATCGACAGCGCCAGGTCTTTCGCCAACATCCCACCGGCCTTGGCGATGAGCTCTTCAAGACTTGAGCCCAGGATGTACTCCTGCACCAAGTAGTACTGATCGTGATCGAGGCTGGCGTCGACGAACCCCACGATGTTCGGGTGGGAGAGGCGACGGCAAACCTCCATCTCCCTGAGGAAACGCGCGATGAGCATCGTGGAGGTCTGAAAGACCCGCGGCAGAACCTTTACGGCGACCTGGCGGAAGTTGACCGTGTCCAGAGCGAGGTAGACGTTTCCCATTCCTCCCTTGCCCACGTGCTTGGAGATCCGGAACCGTCCGATCAGCTGGCCAAGCTCCATGTGAGATCCTCTTCCACGTCTCTTCCCGGTCTGTACAGAGTGGAGATTAACACGCTTTCACACACAGCGTCCAATTGAAGGTCGGCAAGACGGTCGAGCCTTCTCAGGGACTGTATTCCAAGTCCGGATGACTGATAAACTGGCGAATGTGATCCAAAAAGAGCAATCGCCACAGACTGTCGATGCCCCTGCAGCTTCACCCCGGTCCGACGTTGTGGGGGCCGTGCCGTCGCAGGTGGTGGAGCGTATCCGCGAGCTCTACGACGCCGGTCTCTACCTTCAGGCCTACCGGCTCGTGGGGAGCAACGGAGAGCTGACGCACGGATTCAACGGGAGCGCCAGGACCGTGGCCGGCCGTCTGGCTCGCCAGATCGGCGCGCCGCGCCTAGGCCGATGGCAGATTCTTCGAGCATGGCAAGAGGCACGAACCGACCCCGAGGTCTGCTACTACTACGCGTTCGAGATCCTCGAACGCCGTGGTCCCCTGGCCACCCAACAGCTTCTGCGACGAATCGGCGAACTGCCGGACGCTCCCCCCGCGGTGCGGTCATCCTGGTTTGGCCTTCACGCCCGGGTGGCGACGCTGTTCCGCGACTTCGACGAGGCCGAACGCTGGCTCGTCCGTGCCGAGGAGGTGGGTGCGGAGCGCGCATGGATCGCGGTGGAGCGCTCCCACACATACCAATGCGAGGACCGGCCAGACCTCGCCTTGGAGTCCGCCCGCCACGCCCTCGATCTCTGCCCCTGGTATCGCCCCGGGGTGATGGTAGCCGCTGAGATTCTGACCCATCTGTCAAAGGACGAGGAGGCCGTCTTTCTGCTCACGTCCGCGATGGAGCGGATAGAAAGCGCGGCGGTGCTGGCCCAGCTCTGCGCGCTCCTCGAGGAGATGGGTCGTGAGAAAGAGGCCTTGGCCTGCCTGGACCGGTTCGCCGATTTCTGTCCGCTCATGGAGGAAGAGGTCGATTCCTGGCTGGCGGGTCGTCGGTCCGATCTGGCCTACCTCTGCGGTGACCACCAGGCCGCAGCCCGTTACGCTGGGAGCACAAAGAGTCCGTTCCACAAAAGGCTGGCCTCGAGACTGGCCGACCCGGCCTTGCCGGACCGGCGCGTCCTTCTCCCCGTCGGCTTCGTTCGACAGCACTACCTCACGTGCGCTCCGGCGACTCTCTCGGCCATCAGCCGGTTCTGGTCAATGCCGGCAGACCACCTGCAGGTCGCCGAGGAGATCTGCTACAACGGAACGCCGACGTATAATGAAGTGCGCTGGGCGAGAGAACACGGATGGGTTGCTCAAGAGTTCACCGTCACCTGGGAGAGTGCCCGGGCCCTCCTCGACCGAAAACTCCCTTTCACTCTCACCACGACCAGTCCCGGGCAATCGCACCTGCAGGCGGTCATCGGCTACGATCTTCGACGCGGCACTCTTCTGATCCGCGATCCCATGCAGCGTCACCACGGCGAGGCCTTGGCCGACGAGTTCCTCAACGCGTACCGTGCGAATGGCCCGCGCGGGATGGTTCTGGTTCCTCAGCAGTCTTCCGGGTTGCTGGATGGACTGGACCTTCCGGACGCCAGTCTCTGGGGCAAGTTGCACGAACTGGATCGACGGCTCGTCGATCACCGGCGCGGCGAGGCGGGCGAGATCTGCGGATCCATGGCGGCCGATGCGCCCGACCATTGGCTCTCGCTGGAAGCAAGGGCTCGACTGGGTGTGTACGACGGGAACATGTCGGAGCTCCTTGCCTGCGTGGAAGCTCTTCTCCTCCAGTTCCCGGACGATCAGACGCTCCAGCTCCGGAGGCTCTCTCTCTTGAAGGATCAGGAGCGACGGGACGAGCGAGTGAGCTCCCTTTCGGCTCTGTGCGAACGGCCTGGTATCCACCCTCTCTTCTGGCATCTGTACGCGCAGGAACTCAGCTCCGATGCCCGTGATCACCGCACGGCCGTGCGGTTTCTGCGCCGACTGATCCGGGCCACGCCACAGCACGCTGGCGGATACTTCACGCTCGCACAGGTCCTCTGGGGGCAACGACGGTTCCAGGAGTCGCTCGATCTCTACCGAATCGCCGCGTGTCTGGACGACAGGGACGAGCACCTGGCTGAGGCGTATTTCTCGGCATCGCTCCAGCTCCAACAGGGCGAAACCGGACGCGCCTTCCTGGAGGCTCGATTTCGAAGGTTCGGGAAGAAATCCGCGGGTCCGGCCCAGACACTCGTGTTCGCCTATCGTCAGATGGAGATGACCGGCGAGGCCCTCCGGATCCTCGACGAAGCGCTGGCGCTGCGGCCGGAGGATGGCGACCTGATGCTCTACGCCGCCGATTTCAACAGCACGTCGGGGCACGCAGAGATGGCGGATCGCTTCCTTGCGCGGGCACGTGATCACTCGAGCCATGCGACATGGCTTCACAGCGCCGCACGAATCGCCACGTTCCAGGGTCGCCCCGCCGAGGCGCTCGACCTCTACCGTCAACTCGTCGAGCACCAACCTCTGGCCGTGGAGGCCCACAGCTTCTACGCGCGACTTCTGGCCGAACGCGTCGGCACGGAAGCCGCATTGAAGCATCTCGAGGACGTCACCGACCGGTTTTCCACCCACTACGGTCTCCACAGGCTCCGGATCCAATGGCTGCGCGACGAAAGGCCGATGGAATCAGAACGGGCGATCCGTCGCCTCCTCGAACTCAACCCGGCGGACGCATGGGCCCTCCGCGAACTGGCTCTGATCCTCGCGGAGAACCGGAAGCTCGATGAGGCCTTCGTCGAGCTGGACAAGGCCTTTCGTGTCGAGCCGCTCTGCCCGGCCTACCACTGCGTCAAGGGCAACCTGCAGCGCATGGCCGGACGGTTCGAAGAGGAGAAAGAATCCTACCGAGAGGCGATCCGGCTCGCCGCCGATACCGAGTACGCCGTGGGTGCGTTGATCGGCACGGCGCACTCTCGATCCGAGGTTCTTGAGGCCGTTTCGTTCGTTCAGCAGGAGCTCCTGCGGCAGAAGAGCTTCGGAGACGGACTCCTGTTCTTCCGTGCCCGAGCGATGACCGTCCTCGAGCCGGAGGAGCTTCTGGCCTACCTTCGCGAGGCTCTGCTCGTACGGCGAGACCTGTGGACCGTCTGGTCGGCCAACATTGTCCAGCTGGTCGAGATGGGCCGTCAGGATGAAGCCCTTTCGCTCGCCACCGAGGCCACGGAGCGTTTTCCGTTTCTGCCTCGGATCTGGTACGACCTGGCTCAGGTCCACCATGCGCGTGGAGAGCTTCCGGCAGCAACGCAAGCTCTGGAAAGGGCGCTCCAGCTCAACCCGAGCTGGGGGGGCGCCGCGCGGGCGCTCGCGTCCATGCACGCCGATGCGTCGGAGCTCGATGGCGCCAGGACCATCCTGGAGCGGGCGCTCGATCGCTCGCCAAGGGATGCACAGATCCAGCGAGAGCTGGCCTGTGTGCTCTGGCGGCTTGGCCAGCGGGAGTCGGCCCTGGCCCGGATGGAGCAAGCCCTCGTGCTGGAGCCGGGTTTCGCGGATTCGTGGAACACATTCCGAACTTGGTGCCAGGAGGTCGGGGCTGGGCAACGCCCGCTGGACGTGGCGCGTCGTCTGGTCGATCGGAGACCGGGAGACGCTCGATCGTTCCGGCTCGTGGCCGAGATGCTCGACCGTCCGGAAGATCTGGAGGCCCGTGTTCGCGCGTTGGAGCGGACGATCGAGTTGAACCCGGCGCTCATCGACGCGCGGGACATGATGGCGGTCTCTTTGGCTCAGTCGAAGAGGTTCGACGAGGCGCTCGCGGTCTGCAGACCGACGTTCTGGGGAGACAGAGCCCCGGTTCAACTCGAGGCCCGCAGAGCCTGGGTATGGGCACAGTCCGGTCGGCTGGACAACGCCATTGACGCGATGAAAGAGGTCGTCGTTCGAGATCCCGACCTCTGTCCAGCCTGGGAAAGCCTGACCGAATGGCTGGGTCGAACGGGGCGCGCGCGCGAATGCGTCGAGGCTGCCGAACAGGTCGTGCGGCTGAACCCCAAGGATTGCCTGAGCTTCGGCTATCGCGCCAGTGCCCGGCTGGCGTCCGGAAACCGCGTCGGGGCCAAGATGGATTTCGTCCGGGCTCTGGAGATCAAGGCCACCGATGACTACGCGGCGGAAAGACTGCTCGCTCTTCACCTCGAAGACCGCGATGTGGACGCGGCCGAGCGCCTTCTGGACGATCTTGAGGCACGATCGCCGGAGCGGCCTTTCTTGATGGCGTGCTCGATCCGGGTCGCGGCGAAACGGTGGCAGTACCGCAGGGCAGAGGAAGCCTTGGCGGGTCTGGTCGCGCATCACGAGATCGAATGCGGCCTGATCGCGACCGCAGTGGAAGCGATGGATCGAGCGGGGTGGAGGTCGCGCGTCGACCGATTCCTGGCGCTTGCTCTGAGGTCAGGCGGCACGCATCCCTACGTGGGAGAGCTCCACGCGATCCGTCATGTGGAACATGGCGGCTGGGGAGAGCTGCCGGGTTTGTCCGGACTGCCCTCGATGGGGAAGGCCGGCCACCGCGCGCTTCTCGCCTATGTCACCGCGCTGGGCCAATCTCGACACGTGGTCCGGCTTCGCTGGACGCTGTATCGGCACGCGGCCCTCTACAGGTCGGATACCGAGCTCTGGGGTCAAGCAGCCTGCGCGTTGACCGAGATCAACGCATACAGACCGCTCATCGAGTGGATGAACGACTGGGAAAAGCGGCGGGATGTGACCTCCTGGATGCTGGCCAACCTGGCATTGGCGCTCCGGTTCGAAGGACGAGACAAAGAGGCGGCGCGTGTGAGCCGTGCCGCGTTGGAGCGGACGGACGAGCCAGCGGCCCCCAGCCACAGGCTCTACCTTGCCGCAGACCTGATTCTCGAGAAGAACACCGTAGAGACCCGGAAGATGCTCCATGGCATCGTGCCGACGTCGCTCACAGAGCACCAGAGGATTCTCTTCGACATCATCAATGCGACGCTTCCTGTCGTGGAAGCAGCCCAAGACGACCGGGCCCGGATCTTTGCCCAGAGCGCGAACTCGTTGGACAGGACGATCGGGCATTACCCGTATTTTGGGGTCCGGAAGGAGCGCCGCAGGATCCTGGACCGCTGTCTTTTGCTCCTGGCGCGCCACGTCGGAGGAGTCGGCCCGTTTGCCCGTTGTGCCTGGCTGTGGATCAAGTCTCGGCTTTCCCTCTGAACAGCCGCTACGTCCGCTCTTCATGAGTCGACGTCCTCAAAAACAGTCCCCGCAAACACTGCCACCAAATGGACCTGCACCCCCGACTCGTGGCTTCCTTGACATCGGCTCTGCCGCATATCAATGAAGGGGGTGCGAAGACGCACCACCATGATCAACCACCTGCGCGCCTTGCCCAAAAATTTCCGGACGAGTGCTGTGTTTTGCGATTCCCAATTCCGGAGATTCGTCGGACACGGGCTGTTCCTGCTCGTTGTGCTCACGGTGGCGTCCGGACAGTACGGGGGTCCCTCTAACTCACTGAATCTGCCCCTGCCGTGGTCATGTGAGGATCGGACGAGCACGTCCGCAGCGATCGACCCCGCGTCGCCTCCTGAAGACCGGGAAGCGGATTCGTCCGAACACGCCGAGTCCCTCCATCTTGGCTACGATCTCATGGATCGATGGATCGCACGTGCCATCCGGGATAGACAGAGCCTCAGACTGACGCTTGATGAGCTCAAGAAACCCGTCGATCCCGACCAGCAGATGTGGGCCTGGATGGGGTGGAAGCCGTGTCGGTTGCACCGAAGCGCTCACCCTGTGAGCTGCAGACTCCGACATCTCTCAAACGAGGGGCCCTTTGCCCCGGAGTATGCCGGCTCGGGCCCCAGGAGGGGGCTTGGACTTCCTCCCGCTCTAGCCTGCATCCAGAAACTGGTGCTCCGCTTCAACCAGGCCTTGGTGATCAAGGAGAATCGACGAAAGATCGTCATCGATGCCGTGAACAGCCGCATGCACCTGGCCGTGCACTTCTAACAAGAGGGGCGCAGATGGGGGATCAGGGTCAGTCGGCTCTGCGAGCGCTCCCCTGCGGTTGGCCAGGGCTCTGCGGCTGACCTGCCCCCTGATCCTGACCTTGCCCAGGAGTCTTCAGCTCGCAGTTCCCACTAGCTCTGGCCTTGCACCGTCTATTCGCCTTGTACGGAAGCCCACACCACCGGCAGACCTCACCTGGGTCCGCCTCTGGATCCTGCCCCGTGTCCTCCTCACTGATCAGGTCGGAAGCCACGTTCATCAGGTCATCCTGGAACAGCCGGTTGTTCAGGCTGTTCAGCGACGAGGCCAACAATGCCAAGGCCGCGTTCGTGAAGTCGAAACTCGTCGGGTAGATCACCCGGCCGTTGAAGATCACCCAGCCGGGCGCGGAAACGACTCGCAGCGTGTTCTCCGGCAGCACGATGCCGTTGATGTCCACGGCCACCACGCCGTTTTGCACGCCGCCCGCCTGCACCTGCAACGACCCGGCACTGATCGAAACCGAGAGCGGCGCGGACAGAGTTCCAATCACGCCGCCAGCAGAGAGCACGTGGTTGGCTCCGGACGCGCTCGACAGGTTCAAGCCCCCGCCGTTCAAAATCGATCCGCCGGCGGTGAGGTTGAACGTTCCTCCGGTCGTCAGAGCGCCCAACGTCATGGATCCGCTCGAATGCACGGTGAAGTCGTTCGCCGTCGACCCGGACAGGAAGAACGACCCAGCCTGGTTGATGTATGCGCTTCCCCACGGGGCGTGAACCGCCAGGGTCCCCACAGCCGTGTTCAGCGGTGTGCCAACCGCGCCGATCGATCCGAATCCGGCGGTGAGATCGGCACTGTTCGCCGCGATCATCCCCGCGGCCGTGATGCCTCCACCGGCCGAGTTCAGGGCCACAAGGCCGCTGCACGAGATCGGGCCCGCGGCAAAGGTATCCGTGTTCCGAAACGAGATGGCGCCGGGCGTCCCAAACGTCGTGTTGACGGACAGAACATCCACGTCGTTGATGGCGGTCCCCAATTGCGCGGCACCCGTGCCGGTGAGAACCAGATTGCCTGCCGTGATCACGGCCCCAACCGTCTGGTTGATCGCGGTGCTTGCCCCAAGCATCACGTTACTGCCCGCAAGGCCAACCGGAGTGGTGAGATTCAGGGCGCCGTTCGTGTTCCGCAAAACGGTCGAGCCGGTCGTCTGCACGTTCGCCCCGGCAAACGTCACATCCCCGCCGCCAGCCTGCACGAACTGGAGGTTGCCTCCGGCCACGCACGTCAAGGCGTTTACCGTCACGTTGGCCGCGAGCGTGTTGCTGATCGACACGTTCCCGGCCGCTGACCCCGCGGTGATGTTTCCAGCCTGCAGACCCGTCACGTTGATCCCGGCATTGCCAATGAGGTTCGCCGTTCCGGCAGCCACGTTGCCGGCCCCCCCGATGGCACCCACAACGGTCGTCAGGTCGAACGTGTTCCCGGCTGTGGAGTTCCCGACCAGAGCCACGTTGCCGGTCACGGCCGCCACGTACACGTTCCCCAGCGTCGCGTTCGCAGCCAGGTTGGTGTTCGTTCCGCCCAGCAACACCGGGGTCCCGGCGGCTCCGATCGAACCCGTATCCGCGGTCAACTCCACGTTCCCGGCCGTGATGTTCCCGAGGCCGGACTGCGTGATGTTCACGTTGGCAGCGAGAGCAAACGTGTTCGAGGCGGTCTGGTTACCCACCAGAGCCACGTTCCCAAGCGTCGCGTCGACAAACACATTCCCCAACGTCGCGTTCGCTGTCAGGTTCGTGTCCGCGCCGCCCAGCAACACGGCGTTTCCGGCGGCTCCGATCGAACCCGTGTCCGCGGTCAACACCACGTTCGCAGCCCTGACGTTCCCTGCGCCGGATTGCGTGATGCTCCCGTTGGCCGCCAGATCGAACGTGTTCAAGGCTGTCGAGTTTCCGGCCAGAGCCACATTCCCGGCCACAGCATCCACGTACACGTTCCCGGCCGGTGCCACAGCCAGCAGATTCGCATTCAACGCCCCCAGATCAATGGGAGCGCCAATCGCCCCGATGCTTCCTGTGCCGGCCACCAGCTCAACGGACGGAGCATTGATGTTCCCACCGCCGTCCACGATCGCGTTCCCGGCCGTGATCGTGACCAGACTGTCGGCCCAGAGATTCCCCACTCCCACGTTTGCCGTACCCGCGTTGGAGTACACGAGCGTGTTGGTGATGATCCCCGGACCGGCTGAATTCGTGAACACCCCACCGGTTTCGAGGAGCAGGTTGGTCGTCCCGGCACCTCCCGTAACCACCACGTTCCCCACGGTGAAGTCGTTGATCGCCGTCGAGACACTCAGATTGTCGACCGTGTCCTGTTCTTGTACGTAAATGCTCCCGTTCACGCAGGCGTTGTACAGAGTCAGGTTCGCAGCCACCGTTTGAACCGGGTTCGCGGCAGTGCCGACATTTCCGCTGACCGCACCCAAGATCACATTGCTCGCCGTGATGTTCCCGCTCGTGTACGTGATGCCCCCGTCGACCACAAGCGCAAAAGTGTTCCCGGCTGTCGAGTTCCCGACCAGCGCCACGTTTCCCGTGAGGGCGGCCACGTAGACATTTCCCGCCGGGGCACTCGCCGTCAGGTTCTTGTCCAGACCGCCCAGGAACACGGTGTTCCCGGCGTCTCCGATCGAACCCGTGAGAGCAGTCAACACCACGTTCGCCGCCATGATATTCCCGCCAGCGGCCGTGATGCTCTCCGCGGACGTCAACGACACGTTCCCAAGACCTGCTCCAGGAATGATGGCGCTCCCGGACGCCAACACGATGTTCCCGGACGTGATCGTCTGGATCGCGATGTTCCCGGCTGCGCCCGTGCTCACCACGTTGCCCGCGCCGATCGTCACGGTCCCGCTCGTGTTGTCCAGCGTGATCAAGCCACCCGCTACACTGTTCAACGCCGAAAACGCCACGTTCCCCGCGTTGTCCAAGTCGATGTTCCCGGTTCCCGTGTTGTTCGCTGACAACGTGCTCGCATGGACGTTCCCGGCCGTGACTCCGCCCACTCCAACCATGCCCACGACGTTCCCGGCCACGTTTCCGGACATCGCGATGTTCCCCGCCGACGTCAGCAACACGTTCCCGGCTCCGCCACCCGAACTGATGTCATTCCCAACCGCCGACACGATGTTCCCGGCCGTGATCGTCCGGATCGCGATGTTCCCGGCCGCGCCCGTGCTCACCACGTTACCAGCGCCGATCGTCAGGTTCCCGCTCGTGTTGTCCAGCGAGATCAGACCACCTGTCGCTGCGTTTTGCGCCGTGAACACCACGTCCCCCGTGTTGTCCAGGTCGATGTTCCCGGTCCCCGTGTTGTTCGCTGACAACGTGCTCGCATGCACGTTCGCGGCCGTGACCCCGCCCACTCCAACCATGCCCACGACGTTCCCGGCCACGTTCCCGGACATCGCTATGTTCCCGACCGACGTCAGCAAAACGTTCCCGGCTCCGCCACCCGCACTGATGTCATTTCCGGACGCTGACGTGATGTTTCCAGAAATCAACGTCGTGATCGTAATCGTCCCGGCCGCGCCAGTGCTCACCACGTTGCCCGCGCCGATCGTCACGGTCCCGCTCGTGTTGTCCAGCGCGATCAGACCACCCGCTACACTGTTCAACGCCGTGAACACCACATCACCGGTATTGTCCAAGTCGATGTTCCCGGTCCCGGTGTTGTTCGCGGCCAACGCACTCGCATGCACGTTCCCGGCCGTGACCCCGCCCACTCCAACCATGCCCACTGAGTTCCCGGCCACGTTTCCGGACATCGCGATGTTCCCAGCCGATGTCAGCAAAACGTTCCCGGCTCCGCCACCCGCACTGATGTCATTCCCAACCGCCGACACGATGTTCCCGGCCGTGATCGTCCGGATCGCGATGTTCCCGGCCGCGCCCGTGCTCACCACGTTACCCGCGCCGATCGTCAGGTTTCCGCTCGTGTTGTCCAGCGTGATCAAGCCACCCGCTACACTGTTCAACGCCGTGAACACCACGTCCCCGGTGTTGTCCAAGTCGATGTTCCCGGTCAGACCCGTGTTGTTCGCTGACAACGTCCCGGTCACAGTGTTCGCCCCGATCCCATTGACAGCCGTTAACGACACGATCGGAGCCGTGACCGGCCCGCCGCCATCAAGGATCGAGTTGCCTGACGTGATCGTGATCGCTGTGCCGGCTGTCAAACTACCCAATGTGACGTTCGCAGCGCCACCGCTGTTGTCATAGGTCAAGGCCCCGGTCACATTTCCGGAGGAGTTCACAAAGGTTCCGGCAGTCTCCAACAGCAAGTTCGAAGCCCCTGCCCCTCCCTTGACCGAAACGTCTCCTGTGGTGAAGTCGCCGATGGCCGTCGTGACGCTCAGATCCGTCACAGTATCGGCTTCCTGCACATACACATTTCCGCCAATCGTACTGTTGACGATCGTCAGATTCGAGGCATTCGTCAGGACGTTTGCTGCAGCCGACCCAATGTCTCCTCCGGCCGCCGTCAACGAGACCGTTTGGGCCGTCACCGTGCCGCTTCCGGAGATGTTGCCGCCAGAAGCAAGGATGACAGTCCCAGCCTTCCCGTCGATCGCGATGTTGGTGAGATTGATGTCACCCAAGCCCGTGCCCGAATGAGTGATGAATGAAATGGTTCCCGTATCCCCCGCGCCCAACCGGGCGATTGTCGCGGTACCGGCCGCAGGGCCGCTAATCGATCCTGTGTCGGCGATGGTGTTCATGACCTCGAGCGTGAAGTTGAAACCATTCCCCGGGTTGATCACCACGTCGCCGCCGGAATTGCTGAAGGCGATATTGCCGGTGGCCTGAAGAAGAATGCTCGCTCCGGAGGCCAACGAATTGATCTGGAAGTCGGTCACCGTGTTGGTCAGGATGTCGACGTTTCCGCTCAAGATGGTGCCAGCCCCAGCCAAAAGGGTAGCGTCCTGATCTCCGCTGGCGCTCGCCGAATGGACAATGGTGAGATTCGCCGGGTCGATCAGGAACGTCCCGCTTTTCCCGTTCTTCGCGCTTGCGTCCACATCCCCCTGAAGGTAGATGTCTCCCTTGGCCGACGCCTCGATGAACCCACCGTCTCCGCCTTCATCCGCACCCTTGGCCTCGAGTTTGGCCTGGCGTGCAAACACGGTCGTGCCCTCGGAGAGCTGCCGCACGTCCCCGCCGTTCGAACCGGCGCCCTTCCCGTTCGCCGTGATCAACGACCCGGGAGCCGCGATCGTCGCCTGGGTCGAGTCGATCTTCGCGGTGCCCGCGCTTGCGCCCGCGACCCCGTCAACGTGGATCTGGCCTTGGTTCATCGCGACCCCGTCGACTCCGGTGAACTCGATCTCGCCGTTCTTCTCGACCACGGATCCGGCCTCGACAAAGTTCTTGTTGTTCACGGCCTGCTGGAGCAGATCAGACGCCGCGTCCTTTGACAGCACCACGCCCTGGCTGGGCGCACTCTGCAGATTGATGTTCACCAGACCGTCTTCGTCCAGTGTCAACACAGCCTTCCGGCAACCGGCCAAGGCGACGTGACCGGCCGGAGAGGTGATCTCTCCTTCGTTGTTCACGATCGGCCCCACCAACGCCACGGATCCGCCCTTTGTCGTCGTGATCTTGCCCTGGTTCACGACCGCTCCGGCCTTCCCAACGCCCTGCTCCAGCTTGTATTGCCCGGCCATGAAGTCGGAGTCGCTCATGTCCAGAGAGCTCGCCACCAAGCCCGCCACGTTCACCGTCGCTGTCTTGCCGAAAAGCACCCCGTTCGGGTTCAGCAGGAACACCCGGCCGTTCGCGTTCAACGCTCCGTTGATCACAGAGCTATTGTCGCCGGTCACACGGTTCAAGACCGCGGCCTGCGCGCCCGGCTGTACGAAGTTGATCGCTTCACCGGCCGAGTTCGAGAACCCCTGCCAGTTGATGATCGCCTTGTCCGTGTACTGGCGGATGTTCGTCACGGCAGCGTTCGTCTGGTCGATCTTGGCGCTCCCGCCAACGACCACGCCGCCATTCGGATTCGCGTACAGCGGTGTCAGACTCCCGAGATGGCACACCAGAACCAGGATGCTCAGCACTCGTAGACTCTGGCGGCGATTGAAGCGGATCAAGGCGTTCCTCCTGCTCACAAGCTCCCCTCATGATCTCGAGGCCACAGAGGCTCGAGATCAGCTTCTCAATTCTATGATCATCATCAGAAAACGCGACTCCGGAAACGGGGTTCCTTCACTCGTCGAGGCCGGGTCGTAAACCTGCTCAGTGGTTCGATCCACCTCGTGGGCCACGACCAGTGACCAGAACCGTCCGGGCTACCACCGGCTGGTCATCTGGCCATAGATCACCGGGTTCACCGCGTGGATGTTGTCCCCTTCAAGCGGGAACCCTAGATCCAACCGCAGGTTGAGGTGGCGACCCAGGCTCGCACGACTTCCGACCCCGACCCCTTCCATCTTACGGTGCCCCTTCTCGCCCACCATCGGCTTCATGAGCGATGCGTACCCGTGGTCGAAGAACCCCACCAACTGAACGTGCGCGTTCTTGCTGTCGTACACACCCTGCCGGTATTCCGCTGACAGCGTGTACCCCTCGTCACCCAAAAACTCCGACTGGATGTACCCTCGAACCGAATCCGGTCCACCCAGCCCCAGCTGCTCGGACACCGGCAGCGGCTGCGACGCCACCTGCGCGGTCCCGTGGAGCAACAGGAACTTTCCCTTGGCCAAACTCCGGATGTGAAACACCTCGGTGTTCCCCTTGGTCAGCTCGTTGCCCGCTCCCATACGGCTGTTCCTCGACGTCCCATCCGCAAACGTCGCGCCGCTCATGACCCCACCAAACAGTGTCCCCAATCCCTGGGTGCCACTGACAGAGAAGATCGTCCGGCCTTTGCCGCGCAGGATGCTCCCGTCGCATCCCAGAGTCAGAAGCCTCAGGTCGTCCTGGCTCACCAGGGTATTTCCGAAGAAATAGTTCTGGACCGTCTTACCGACGAGCCCGGCCGTCAGGTTGATCGTGTCGGTGATCTTCCGGACCAGCGGGTGCTGGAACGTCAAACCGAAGATCTCTGCCATGCCACGGCTATCCAAGATCGTGAGGTCGCTGCCCAGAGTGATCGCGGAGTTCGCGTACGAAAACCCCACCTTGTTGCCCTTGTGACCCACTGGTACCGTGTAAGTCGCCTGACCAAAGGGGTCGCTCTTCGATGGAAACGGCCACATGATCCGCGCGAAAAACTCGTCCCCGTCGGTGAAGACATTGCCGCCCCAGAACCCGATACCCGCGCGGTGCCAGCCAACATACCGGTTTCCGTAGTCGTTGTACTCGAGCGACACGTGCAGCGGACGCGCGTCCTTGATCTTCAACACCACATCCGAGGTGCCCGGCTGCTCACCGGCCTGGAACAGCGTCTTCACCGTCAGGTCGGAGAACTCGTTCAGAAGCAGAAGCGATCGGTGGACCGGTCCCTCGCGCACGAGTCCGCCCTTCAGCGCCGGGCCGAAGAACTTCTGGATGAAGCGGCTCGTGTAGAACCGGTTGCCCTCGACCTTCACCTTCCCGAAGCGCCCCTCTGAAATCACGATCAACACGACCCCTTGCTTGAGCTTCTGCTTGGGGATGCCCGCACGCGCCAGGATGTAACCGCGGGACTGGTAGATATCGCGGATCTTCTTCGTGAGCTGCCGGAGTTCGGAAAGCGTGGTCAGGACACCTTCGTACGGCCGTGCCAGAGCCTCGAGCTCGGCCGTCGAGATCACGCTGTTCCCATCGAACCGGATCTTGGAGACCTGGAACTTCTTGACCGAAGGCTTGGCACCCTCGGCCGCGGCTTCCGGGCGCTCCACGAGCGGAGGGGGCGATGCCTTGGCACCGGGGTCGATCCCGCGCACTCCGCGGGTCGATGCCCCCGGGGTCGAGGATGAGGATCGGATCGTGGCCTCCGCCGCGATCACCGCCGACACGATGAACGCCGACATCCAGATCGCCACCAACCACGCGCTGACGACACTGGGTCTCAAATGCCCACGGAAGCGATAAGTGGGACCGACTTCTGTTCGAAGATTCTCGTGCATGCCCTCTCTCGCAATTCGGTCAGTCTCATCCGACCACACAACCGCTCCCGGACTTCTCCCCCACCCTTCGTTCGACACGAATCGGCCGTCTCTGCGAGATGGATAGGAGCCATCGGCGCGGCGTCTGCATACGCACAAAAAAGGAGACAAAAGCTCCCGATGAGTCGACAATTTACCGGTCCGTTCCCCCGGAATCAACCCTTTATTACATTTTGTTACAGGAGCGGCCGTTTGCACGAATGAGGCTCAGAATCAGACAGCGCGTTACCCGGATTCTTGCGGCAGTTCCTCGATGTCCCATTTGGAGACGGGTTAGATCGCTGTCGCGCGATTTTGGTTTCACACGGAAGCCCGTCTAGCCTATACTATCCGCGTTTTTGGACCACGTGTTCGTGTCTGTTTTCTGCGAGGAAGCGTCTCCCATGTCCAACGAAACCAGTGCGATCAGTGACGTCCCCACATTTTCGGAAGTCCCCAGCAAGATCGATTTCCCGGCACTGGAGAACCGAATCCTCCGGTTCTGGTCCGATCACCGAAGCTTCGAGAAACTCGTGGAGCAGAATCGGGGCAAGCCGAAGTGGTCGTTTTTGGACGGTCCCATGACCGCCAACAACCCCATGGGGGTCCACCACGCCTGGGGCCGTAGCTACAAGGATATGTTCTGTCGCTACCACGCCATGCTGGGTCAGGAGCTCCGATACCAGAACGGGTTCGATTGCCAAGGGCTCTGGGTCGAGGTAGAGGTCGAAAAAGAACTGGGGTTCAAGTCCAAGCGCGACATCGAGGCGTTCGGCGTCGCCGACTTCGTCAACCGCTGCAAGGAACGGGTGAAGAAGTTCGCGGCGATCCAGACCCAGCAGTCCATGAGACTCGGCTACTGGATGGACTGGAACGATTCGTACTACACGATGTCCGAGGAGAACAATTACACGATCTGGGCGTTCCTGAAAAAGTGCCACGAGAACGGTTGGGTCTACAAAGGCACCGACGTGATGCCGTGGTGTGGCCGGTGCGGCACCGGACTCTCCCAGCACGAGATCGCCACCGAGGGCTACCGAGAGCTTACCCACGTGTCCCCCTTCTTCCGGATGCCGCTCGTCGATCGCCCCGGAGAATCCCTCCTGGTGTGGACAACCACTCCCTGGACGCTCACGTCGAACGTGGCCTGCGCTGTCCATCCGGATTACACCTACCTGAAGGTCCGCCAAGGCGACGAGATCTACTACATCGTCGAGGCCCGTGAATCGGTGCTCAAGGAGAAGGGCCCCTACAAGGTCGAAGACCGGATCCCCGGTTCAAAGATGATCGGCTGGGTCTATCAGGGCCCGTTCGACGAGCTCCCGGCGCAGGCCGGCATCGTTCACAGGGTCATCCCTTGGGCCGAGATCACCCAAAGCGAAGGAACCGGCATCGTCCACATCGCGCCAGGATGCGGCAAGGAAGACTTCGAACTCTCCAAGATCCACGGGCTCAGAGTGATCGCTCCGCTCGACGAGGTCGGCGCGTTCCTGCCCGGATTCGAACCCTACACAGGCAAGGACGCCGGCACGGTCTTCACCGAAATCCTCGACGCACTGAAAGCCAAAGACCTTCTCTACAAGAAAGAAAACTACTCCCACTCCTACCCGGTCTGTTGGCGCTGCGGACAGGAGCTTCTGTTCCGGCTCGTGGAGGAGTGGTTCATCCGGATGGGCGACAAGCTCGATCGCCCTGTCGAGCAGATCACCGCGGAGGAAAAGCGTGCCAACCTCCGCTACCAGATCATCGACGTCATCCGAGAGGCGCGGTGGATCCCGTCCTACGGTTACGACCGCGAGCTCGACTGGCTCAAGAACATGCACGACTGGATGATCTCGAAGAAGCGGTACTGGGGCCTGGCTCTGCCGATCTTCGAGTGCCGTTCCTGCCACTCGTTCGAGGTGATCGGCGGAAAGGACGAACTCAAATCCCGGGCGATCGCGGGCTGGAACGATTTCGAGGGGCACTCCCCGCACCGTCCTTGGATCGACTCGGTGAAGATCGCGTGTCCCAAGTGCGGGAAGGAGACCTCACGGATCAAGGACGTGGGCAACCCCTGGCTCGACGCCGGGATCGTGGCGTTCTCCACGATGAGATACTCGACCGATCGGTCTTACTGGGAGAAATGGTTCCCCGCAGACATGATCACCGAGAGCTTCCCGGGTCAATTCAGGAACTGGTTCTATTCCCTCCTCGCCATGAGCACGGTGATGGCCGGGAAATCGCCGTTTAAATGCCTTTTCGGATACGCGCTCATGCGAGCCCAGGATGGCCGGGAGATGCACAAGAGCTGGGGAAACGCGATCGAGTTCAACGAGGCAGCCGAGAAGGCCGGCGTCGACGCCATGCGGTGGCTCTTTGCCAGCCACATCCCGGAGAACAACCTTCTGTTCGGATACGAAACCATCGACGAGGCCCGTCGGGAGTTCCTGACGCTCTGGAACGTCTACAGCTTCTTCGTCACCTACGCCCGGGTGGACGGTTTCGATCCCCACAAGCCCGCCCTCACCTTGGCGGATCGATCGGTCTTCGATCGTTGGATCCTCGGCAGTCTCGAGAATCTGGTCGAGGAGGCCCATCGAGGATTCTCGGACTACCAGATTCACTTCTTCATGCGACACGCGAAGAGATTCATCGAGGAACTGTCGACCTGGTACGTGCGTCGGTGTCGTCGCCGTTTCTGGAAGACCGAGGACGATCGGGACAAGTTGGCAGCCTATCAGACCCTCCATGAGGTCCTCGTGACGCTCTGCAAGGTGATGGCGCCCATCCTCCCGTTCGTCACGGAAGAAATGTACCAGAACCTCGTCAGGAGCTGGGATCACGAGGCTCACGAATCGGTCCACCACTGCACGTTCCCCACGGCCAGGCCCGAACGGGTCGACGCGGGACTGAACGCGACCATGGACAAAGTGCTCGAGGTCGTGGAGTTGGCCCGGATGGCCCGGCAGAAAGCGCAGATCAAAATCCGCCAGCCCCTGGCCAGAATGCTGATCAAGCTCCCGGAGAACGCAAAGACCGCGGACTTCACTCCCTTCGAGTCCCACATCCGGGACGAGCTCAACGTGAAGGAGCTCGAGTATAAGTCGGACTTCGGCGACCTGGTCAAGGTCTTGGCCAAGCTCGACGCCAAGAAGGCGGGGCCGAGACTGGGAAAGACGATGCAGGCCGCTCTGGGGGCGTTCAAGAAGCTCACGTCCGACGAGATCTCTTCGGGCCTGGCCAAGGGACGCCTGACCGTGGAGGTCGGAGGCGCCCCGATGGAAATTCTTCCTGAGGAAGTCGTCGTGGAACGGGTCGCGGCCTCGGGCTTCAGCTTGGGAGAATCCAAGGACGCCGCGGTGTTGATCTCCACGGAGATCACACCGGAACTCCGCCAGGAAGGAATGGTGCGAGATCTCATCCGGCATGTGCAGGAGCTTCGGAAGGATAGCCGACTGGACGTAGCCGACCGCATCCGGCTTGTCATTGGTGCCGGTGACGATACGAAAGCCGCAGTCCGGGCAAACCTCGAGATGCTGTCTCGAGAGACCCTCTCCACCCAGGTTCTCTTCGACACCCCAACGGGGTCCCACGTCACCCAACTTCGATTGGACGGAGAATTGATCGACATTGGATTGGATCGCGCGTCCTAGCACTCTTACGTTATCGTGCTAGAAGCCTGGATTTGGAGAAGTCGTTGCTTTTTCTCCATCGACAGGCTTGCCACATCCTCACTCCTTTCCTATACTGATGGCACCCAGGGGGTCTTCAAACAGTGAAAATCCCTTTGGGAAGCGGAGGTGGAGCCCCATGCGACCCGTCAGACTTCTGATCATGGCGCTTGCAGTCCTGTCGATCACAGGAGAGGCGGTTTGCGCCAAGGCCCCTGAGCCCGAGGCCTTCGTGACCTCGCTCTACCAGAGGTTCGCCTTCCGCGATCCCACCCCCAATGAGCTCACCTACTGGGCGGACAGGATTCTTCAGATGACCCCGGAGGCTGCGGAGAAGCGTCTTCGGAACTGGTTCTTCGTCCACGCAGCGTACAAGACCTCTCTCGATCGTACCGTCACCATGGATCAGGTGGCGCACGTCGTCGATCTCCTCGATCGTGGAGAACTGACCTATCAGGCGATCCAGTGGTCGATCTTCACCTCCGACGAGTACAAGAAGGCCAAGGCGGAAGGACGCGCGGGCAAGAACTTCATGAAGTATGTTCCCAATCCCCTGTAAACAAGCCGCCGCTCAACAGAACAAGGAACACACGATGCGCCCGGGCCACGGGAAGCCAGGGCGCATCGTGTTGTTCACGGCTTGGCACTCTTGCGACAGAGGCTCTCAGGAGCGAGATTCGGGGAGGCTCATAGTGGCTGCAGACTCGCCTTCATCGAGAAGGGGCGCGGCACTGGGGAGCTTGACGCACAGCAGGGGGCCCATCAGACTCGCGGCCACGCCGCCGTAGAGAGCGGCCTGCAGTGCGTCGACGAAGTCGAGCCAGAGTTCCAGCGCGATCGTGGGAGCGGGTGTCATGAACCAGGAAATGAGACCCTGCAGGAACACCAAGGTGAACGCGGCCGTAAAGCCGGCCCCAAAGCTCCTGGCCGTGCTGCGAGCGGTCTCCTTGGCCCGTTGGCCCAACGTTGGCGACGGGCCGAGGGCCTCCATGGAAGAGGCAATGTTCGACTGGAACAGACCTCGTCCGACCGACCACGCCAAAGGCAGAGGCAGGAGGTACATGGCGGCCTTGAGCCAGCCGAACTGAAGGGCCACCGCATATCCCCACACGAGCCAGCCCGTCCACATCGCCGCGAACACGAGTCCATAGTTCGTCGCCCACTTGGACAGCATCCGAATTTTCTTCCACGCCGCAGGTCGAGAGAGGATCCCCTTCCGCTTCCAGTCGGACTCGCAGGCCACGGCCTCGGCCTGTTCGATCTTCTCCAGACGATCGACCCACTGCCGGTGCTGCTTGAGATCACCTGTCAAAAAAAGGTGAGTGTAGACGAGCGGCACCGCCGAAAAGGTCGGCACCTTCGATTTTTTGCCGTCCCCCGACGAAACAGTGGTGAGGTCCGTGCTTTCCACAGCCAGCTCTACCTTTCCTGCCAACCGACCTGCTGAAACAGGGGTGGGCCCGTTCGAAGACAGCATTCGGTCTCGCACGCGCCCGTGCCGGATGCCATCGAAAGATGGCCGACCAAGAACCGACCTGACTGTCTCCTCACAGGTCAGACGCAAAAGCTCGCGACCAGGACAGCTCTATTCACAATAATAAGTCATACCATAGACGTAAGCGAGGTGCCTCTCGTTCCATTCATCTCATCAAACGATCCAGGGTCGGGCTTGCAGGCGCGCCCGAGGGTCGCTACAATCTCCCGGTAATGTCAAAAAGCCGATCATTCGTTCCGAATCGCGTTCTCGTCGTTTTCCGCAAGAGCACTTATCAGGTGCTTGCCTTGGAGCGGCGAGACGCCCGATTCCTGGAGCTCATCGAGAGAAGGGACGCCACTGTCCGAAAGATGGAGATCATCCACGAACAGCACGTCCGCTGCCTCGATCGCGTTCGCGAGGAGTTCGTGCGGCATCGGATCGCGTTCGACCTGGTCGAGAGGAGCTTCCAGAACCGTCTGGAGGCATACGATCTCATCGTCACCGTGGGGGGAGATGGGACGTTTTTGTCTGCCAGCCACCGCATCGATACGGTCCCCATTCTGGGGGTCGTCTCATCCGATGCCTCCGTGGGCCATTTCTGCGGCGCGAACGTCGAGACCTTCGGCCAGATCTTGGAGGAGCTCTTGGCAGGACGCCTCTCGCCCGTTCTGCTTCACCGGCTCGAGGTTCAGGTCGGACAGACGAAGATTCCGGAACGAGCGCTCAACGACGTGCTGCTCTGCCACCAGAACCCGGCCGCCACCAGCCGCTATTTGGTCCAGCTCAACGGATACGAGGAAGAACAGAAGTCGAGCGGAGTCTGGATCGCGTCCGCCTCCGGATCCACGGCCGCCATCGGCTCGGCAGGCGGGATGGTGTTGCCTCCCAGGAGTCGGAGGATCCAGTTCCTGGTGAGGGAGCCCTACCTTCGCGACAGCTCGGGCTACAGGCTCAGGAGAGGTTTTCTTAGCCCTCGCCAGAGGCTGGTCTTTGCTTCCAAAATGGACAAGGGCCTCGTGTTCATCGACGGCCATCACATCACCTACCCGTTCGGATTCGGCGAGCGCCTTTCCTTCGGGTTATCCGATCAGCCGCTGCGTGTCTTCGGGATGCGCGTTTGACCGGAGCGGAGTACACCTGATGCATCTCGACCGACGTTCCCTCGACCCGACCCCGGCCTGGAGGGTTCCGCTCGTTTATTTCGCGTTCAGCTTTCTATGGATCTTTTTCTCCGACAGGCTTCTCGATTGGATCACCGAAGACCCCCACACGATGACCGCGATCCAGACCTACAAGGGGTGGGCGTTCGTTGGGACGAGCGCCCTCATCATCTACCTCCTGCTGATCCATGAATCGCAGGTGAGGGCGAGGATCGCGATGGCCAATGCCACGCTGTCGGTGGCCCGGGAAAAGGCCGAAGCCGGGTACCGCCTGAAGTCGGACTTCCTGGCAACCCTGTCACACGAACTCCGAACGCCGCTCAATTCCATCATCGGGTTCACGGGAGTTCTTCTCCAAGGGCTCGCCGGCCCCCTCAACGCCGAACAAACCAAACAGCTCCTGATGGTCAACTCGAGCGCCAAGCACCTTCTCGCCCTCATCAATGACGTCCTCGATCTCTCCAAAATCGAAGCGGGCAAGGTTCGACTCTCAAAGGATCGGTTCAACTTGGCCGCTTTGATCGGCGAGGTGGTGGAGGCCTCACAGACCATGGCCCGTCCAAAAGGGATCGCACTCCGGCTGGAAGCCCCCCCGGAAGAATTGACCCTCGTTTCAGACCGTCGCCGGGTCGAACAGATTCTCCTCAACTTGGTGTCGAACGGAGTCAAGTTCACGGAACACGGCTCTGTCACGATCTCCTGGCGGAAATTCACAGCAGGAGACGTCCCAGTGCCGTGGATCGAAGTCCGAGTCCGCGACACCGGCGTCGGAATCAAGGCCGAGCATCTGTCGATCCTGTTTAGGCCGTTCGTCCAGATCGAAGGGACCACTGTCAGACGAACCGACGGAACCGGTCTCGGCCTCGGGATTTCCAAACGGTTGGTTGAGATGCTTGGGGGCCAGATCAAAGTGGAGACTCAGTTCGGTGAGGGGAGTACATTCTCGTTCACTTTGCCTGCCGGAGACGAACCGGTTGGCGGCTCGCTCGTCGATGGCGTTTGAGACACAAGAAAACTCGCGGAGCCGGGCATGCGTCTTCCCGGAGACTCCTGACGAAAGGAAAGGATGAAACTCGATGTCGAGGGTGATGGTCGTCGATGATGACCCACAGAGCGTATACCTACTCGAGGTGATCTTGAAGGCCAAGGGCCACACCGTGGACACGGCTGCCAACGGCAAGGAAGCTTTGGACAAGGCCACGGCCTTCCCTCCCGACCTGATCATCTCCGACATTCTGATGCCGGTCATGGACGGATTCACGCTCTGTCACGAATGGATGAAGAGAGAGTCCATCAGACAGGTTCCGTTCGTCTTCTACACGGCCACATACACCGATACGCGAGACAAAGAGCTCGCTTCCCATCTTGGAGCCCGTGAGTTCTTTGTGAAGCCAGCGGATCCGGAGCGTTTGATGGAGAGGCTGACGGCCGTGCTCATCGAGTCTCAGGACGGTCAAGCCAGGGCCATCCAGACAGCGTCCAAGGATGACCCCAACTATCACAAGCTGCACAACGAGCGACTGATCCAGAAACTCGAGCAGACGAAGAGCGATCTGGAGAAGGCCGTCCGTGACTTGACGGCAAGAAGGGATTTGGAGGATAGGCTCCGCCACACCCAAAAAATGGAGGCGATGGAGCAGCTCGCCGGTGGAGTGGCTCGTGACTTCGGGGGTCTCTTGTCCGCCATCGTGAACGCGGTCGAGCTCCTCAAGGACGAGGTCATCGACCGACCTCGCGCCCGGGAGGAGATGGCGACCCTCTTGAATGTGACCGATAGGGCGACCGACCTCGTCCGACGGCTCCTCACCTTTGCCAGAGGCACCATCCCCATGCGGGAGACCGTCGACCTGAATCAGGTCATCGCTGACTCCGAGAAGGAGCTCCGGAGGCTTCTCGGGGCGCAGATGGAACTGACAGTTCGACCTGAAAAGGGCGTGGGTACCTTTACGGCAAACGTCGACCAGATCCATACGGTCTTGAGGAATCTGGTGCTCAATGCCCGTGACGCGACGCCTCCGGGTGGCCGGGTCGTTGTCGAGACCTCTTCGGTCAGTCTTACCAAGGAGGACGCGTCCCGGCTGTCAGGGGTCGTGGACCCGACCCCGGGCCGCTACGTTGCGTTGACGGTGAGTGACAACGGGTCAGGGATGCGGCCCGAGGTTCTGTCGCGCATCTTCGAACCGTTCTACACGACCAAACCGATCTCGGAGGGCAAGGGGTTGGGACTGTCCGTGGTCTACGGGATCGTGAGACAGCACGGAGGTTACCTCGCCGTCGAGAGCGATCCGAATCACGGCAGCACGTTCTCCGTCTACTTCCGCTAGGAGTCTTGCTCCGGCAGGCTCCTAGGCATTCTCTCCGAACGCTGCCTCTTTCAGGCGTTCGAAGAAACCCTTCTCGATCTCGATCGAGTCACCACCCTCGCGCGCGAACTCGGCCAAGAGTTCCTTCTGTCTCTTCGTGAGTCGGCTGGGAACCACGACGCGCACCTGGACCAGCTCATCACCGACCCGGCCGTTGTGCACGCTTTCGATCCCCGCGCCCTTGATCCTGAAGATCGCCCCGTTCTGGGTCCCAGCGGGTATCTTGACGATCTCCTCACCCCGAAGAGTCGGGACGGTGATTTCACCTCCCAACGCGGCGGTCACGAAGCTCACGAGCTGCTCGAGCACCACGTTGTCACCATCTCGGGTGAACTTCTCATGCTCGCGGACCAGAAGAACGACGTAGAGGTCACCCTGTAAACCACCATGGGCACCTGCCTCGCCTTCGCCACGGAGCTTGAGCCGATTACCCGACTGGACACCCGCGGGAACCCGGACTTTCAGGGATCGTGACTGCTCGACCCTGCCACGTCCCCGGCACCGATTGCAGGGGTCGGACACATAGCGCCCCGAGCCCTGGCACTGGTGACACGTTCTGGTGATCGAAAAGAACCCCTGAGAGATGGCGACCTGCCCACGTCCCTGACAGACCGGGCACATCTGCACGTTGTTGGGGTCCTTGGAACCGGCGCCGTGGCAATCGGGACAAGCCTCGACCCGCGGGAGGTGGATCATCTTCTCGCAGCCAAAGGCCGCCTCTTGGAACTCCACCTCCAACTGGCATTCGAGGTCAGCCCCCCGGCTCCGTCGACTACCACCCCGTCGTGCTCCGCCGCCGAAAAAGTCTGCAAAGATGTCTCCGAAGACGTCGGAGAACCCCTCGAATCCTCCGAAGCCGCCCGCCCCCGCGGCACCGGCCGTACCCACTCCGGCGTGACCGAACGTGTCATAGGCTTGCCGCTTCTGGGAATCGGAAAGGATCTCGTACGCCTCGTTGACTTCCTTGAATGCCGACTCGGCCGTCTTGTCGCCCTGATTCAGGTCCGGGTGGTATTGCCGGGCCAACCGCCGGAATGCCTTCTTCACGTCATCCGCGGAGGCACCCCGCGGCACACCGAGAACCTCGTAGTAATCCCTTTTCTCGTCCATGAGAGTGTATCCGAAGAGCCTCGCCGTGCGATTCCGCGCCGTTCTTGGCCTGCGCGACAACCCACTTGTCTTGTCCCGAGACCCCCGATCCTCGAGGCCTCACGGCCCAAAGGACGGGTTGGTCCCGGGGCGGTCTCGTCGTCTGCCTTGTCGGTTCGGGCTTTCTCTCTCCGTCTTGCCCTTCAGAGCAAGAGGCCCTCCCAAGCCGACCGATCCTTTCTACTTCTTGTCATCCACCTTCTCGAATTCCGCGTCCACGACGTTCGGGTCACGACCCGCGCCTCCGGCGTTGGGATTCGGTCCTCCACCGAAATTAGGGCCAGGTCCACCGGCGTCCGTTTCCGCGCCTGCGCCTGCGCCTGCGTGCGCCTTGGAAGCGGCCTCATAGGCCATTTTCGACCAGGCGTGCATAGACTCCTGAACCTCGTTCATGGCCCGTTTGATCTCCTCGACGTCGGACCCGTCTTTGACCTTCTTGAGCTTCTCCACCGCTTCATTCGCCTTGGTGACGTACTCCGCGGGGATCTTGTCCTTGTTTTCGTTGATGAGCTTCTCCATCTGGTAGGCCAAGCTGTCGGCCTGGTTCCGCACCTCGATCTCCTCGCGGTGCTTTTTGTCCTCCTCCGCGTGCGACTCCGCTTCCCGCACCATCTTCTTGACTTCGTCTTCGTTCAGGCCGGAAGACGAGGTGATGGTGATCTTCTGCTCCTTGCTCGTGGCGAGGTCTTTCGCTGACACGTTGACGATGCCGTTCGCGTCGATGTCGAACGTCACCTCGATCTGGGGCACGCCGCGTGGAGCCGGCGGAATTCCGGTCAGATCGAACCGTCCCAAGGTCCTGTTGTCCCTGGCCATCTCCCGTTCGCCCTGGAGAACGTGGATCGAGACGGTCGGCTGGTTGTCGGTGGCGGTCGAGAAGATCTGGCTTTTCCGGGTAGGAATCGTTGTGTTCCGCTCGATCAACTTCGTCGTCACACCCCCCAAGGTCTCGATACCAAGGGAAAGCGGAGTCACGTCCAAAAGCAAAACGTCTTTGACCTCGCCCTTCAGCACGGCTCCCTGGATCGCGGCTCCAACAGCCACGCACTCGTCGGGATTGATCGACCGGTTGGGATCCTTACCGTAATACTTCCGGACGAGTTCCACCACCGACGGCTTTCGCGTGGATCCGCCGACCATCAGGACTTGGTGCAGATCTTTGAACGAGAGTTTGGAGTCAGAAAGCGCGTTCTCCATCGGTTTGATGCAGCGAGTCAGGAGATCGTCGCAGAGCTGCTCGAACTTGGCCCGGGACAGCTCGATGTTCAGATGCTGCGGCCCAGAGGCATCGGCCGTGATGTACGGGAGGTTGATCGTCGTCTTTGCCGCGGACGAGAGCTCGATCTTGGCCTTCTCCGCAGCTTCCTTGAGCCGCTGGAGCGCCATGGCATCCTTCTTCAGATCGATCCCGTTGCTCTTCCGGAACTCGTCGCACAGCCAGTCGATGACCCGCTGGTCCCAGTCGTCGCCGCCCAGGTGGTTGTCGCCGGAAACGGCCTTGACCTCGTAAACGCCCTCCGCGAGATCGAGGATCGACACGTCGAACGTGCCGCCGCCAAGGTCGAACACCATGACCTGCTGGGTGATCTTGTTCTTGTCCAAGCCGTACGCCAGTGAGGCCGCTGTGGGTTCGTTGATGATCCTGAGCACGTTGAACCCGGCGATCTTCCCGGCATCCTTGGTCGCCTGCCTTTGGGAGTCGTTGAAGTACGCGGGACAGGTGATGACCGCGTCGGAAATCTTCTCACCCAAATACGCCTCAGCGTCGCCCTTGAGTTTCTGCAAAATCATGGCGGAGAGCTCGGGTGGGGAATGGATTTTTCCCATGATCTCCACGCGGGCATCGCCGTTCGAGGCGCGAATGACCTTGTAGGGGATCTGCTTTCGCTCGAATTCGGTCTCCTCGAACCGACGTCCCATGAATCGTTTGATGGAGTAGATCGTGTTCGTCGGGTTGGTCACGGCCTGGCGTTTGGCGACCTGACCCACGAGCCGTTCCCCATCCTTGGTAAACGCGATAACCGATGGAGTCGTCCGTCCACCCTCCGCGTTGGGGATGACCACGGGCTCGCCACGTTCCATGATCGCCATGCAGGAGTTCGTCGTCCCCAGATCTATGCCCAGCACCCTTGCCATTGTGTGCCCCTTTCTCTATTTCTCGTCTCGGTTGGACGGTCCCCCCGCACCAGGATCAGGGCGCCCAAAAGCAAAGGCTCCCAGCTCCCTCCCGGCAACTCTGGAAGAAACGTGCCACCGAGTGACAATCTTTGGTTTGTCGGTCTCCGCGCTCGACGGAGACCGGCTCTCTCGACCCCAATTCGACGAAGGATCGGGTCTGGCCGGAAAACCACCTGTTTCAGGAGCGCACGCTCCTGTTTCGAAAGAGTGCATTTCGGTGGTCGCTTCTCCACAAGGATTCCCATCACAGAATGGTTTCCAATCACAGACCGTTCGATTCGTCTCGAGAGTTGAACGAGTCGACCTCTGGAGAGATCTCAGTCGATCCTTCCGCCGAGTCCGACGGAGAGACTGTAGACGCTTCATCCGGCTTTCGAGACACAACCACTCTGGCGTATCTCAAGACGCGATCCTTGAACAGATAGCCGTTCTCGGCCACGGCGACGACCATCCCTTCCGGCTGATCCGCTACGGTCTGCTGCGAAATCGCCTCGTGGAAGTTCGGATCAAACCGCGCTTCGAGGGCCAGCATCGGGGTCACCCCGACCTCCTTCAGCACAGAGAGACACTGTTGCCGAAGGGCGTCGTTGCCCTCCTGCAGGGATTCGATGCGAGTGGCACTCCGTCCATGCACCACGGCTCGCTCGATATTGTCGATCACCGGAAGGAGTCTTTTCAAAAGCCCCTCCTGGGCCACGTCCACCATCCGTGACTGTTCTCGCTGCAGTCGTTTTCGGCTGTTATCGAAATCGGCCGCGTCCCTCAAGATCTGTTCGGAGAGTTCCTTGATCCGCGCCTCGTCCTGTTTAGCCTTCTGGCGCAACCGTTCCAGCTCAGCGGACACGTCGATCGACGGAGCCTCGGCCGCCCCGTCGACCCGCTCTGTCGACGACGCGGAGTCCTCGGTCGCGTGAGGCTCACACGTCGGAGCATCGCCCTCGTGCGCGGTCCCTGCGGCATCGCATCCGCTGGCATCCCTCAGAGACGTATTATCAAGCGTCTTATCCATGTTCACCCTGCCTGTCCATCGATCCGATAACCTAGCCACCCATCGTTTCAGGAAGGACCTCACTCGTTTGAGGAAGGACACCACCGTGGCTACCCGGCCCTCTTCAGAGCTTTGGCCAACAACTTGGAGATGTGGTCCACGATCGCCATGACCTTCGGATAATCCATCCGTCGAGGTCCGAGGATGCCGATCGCTCCGCTGCTGCCCTCATCCGGAGAGAACGGACACATGACCAAGGACAGGTCCCGAAGAGCCCGGCTCCGGTTCTCTTGACCGATCCTCACCGACGGGGCGTCGAGAGCCGGTGCCAAATCACTCACGACCCTCGCGATTCCTTCCCGATACGCGGTGGAGTCGACGAGCTCTCTCGCCCGCTCGAAGCTCGCGAACTCCGGTTGTCGAAACATCAGGGACGCTCCCTCGACCAGCACCTCGTGAGCCGATTCACCGCCCAAGGAGACCCTGGAGAAAAAACTGTTCAAGATCGCGTTGATGGCTGCCCCGTACTCGTCACGGATCTCCCGAAGGACCTCCACGTAGCCCTCGATGAAATTCCTGATGGAGGACCTTGAGAAGTTCTCGTTGAAGATCCGGGAGATCTGATCCAACTTCTCTTGAGGAATGTCGATGTCGACGGCAACCACGTGGGTCTCCACGCTCCCCGAACCGGTGACCAGCACAACGAGAACCTTACGGTGTCCCACCTCGAGGAGTTGGATCTTGTCGAAACGGCTCTCATCCAGACGAGGCAGGGCCGCCACCCCCACGAGGTTCGTGACCTCAGCGAGGACCTTGAGGGCGCTCTCCAGGATCTGATGGAACTCCGCCGCGACCCTGAGGTACGTGTTCTCGAGTTCGAGGATCCTGTTCTTCTCCGCCTCGGACAAAGAGGACGCTCCATGAGAGTCCACGTATTCGCGGTAGCCCCGGTCAGTGGGAACCCGCCCCGCCGAGGTGTGGGGCTGCTCGAGGTAGCCCATCTCTTCCAGGTCGGCCATCTCGTTTCGGATGGTGGCCGGCCCCACGGACAGCCTGTACGCTTTCACGAGGGTTCGAGAAGCCACGGGCTCGGCCGACTTGATGAAATGGGAGACCGCAAGGTTCAAGATCTGAATCTGTCGTTTGGTGAGCATTCCCATGACGAGCATGAAAGCCGTCAGAATCGACCCATCCGCTCGCCACACTCGGCGCGGACTGCCGGACGATTTGAAGCTTCGACTCTTACGTGACCGGCCGCGTCACAGCTATAACACGCCACGACGCGGCCGGCCGCACGGTACGAGGGCCGCTTGGAACGGCCCCCGCCCATTCCCGCAAAGGGGGTTACATCATAGGCATTCCGCCCATGCCGCCCATTCCACCCATGCCGCCCATTCCACCCATCCTACCGTGGGCGTGGCCGGCGTCTTTCTTGTCTTCCTTCTTCTCGCTCACGAGAACCTCGGTCGTCAAGAGAATCGAGGAGATCGACGCCGCGTTCTGGAGGGCGGACCGCACGACCTTGGTCGGGTCGACGATACCGGCCTTGACCATGTCCTTGTACTGGTCGTCCGTGACGTCGTAGCCCTGGCCAACGGGCAGGTGCTTGACCTTCTCGCACACCACGGCGCCTTCCCGACCGGCATTGTTGACGATCTGCTTGATCGGTTCTTCCATGGCCCGGCGAACGATCTTCAGGCCGGTCAGCTCGTCACCCTGCAGATTCAGGGAGTCGAGACTCGGCAGAGCATTGAGCAGCGCCACGCCGCCACCGGAAACGATGCCCTCTTCCACGGCCGCGCGGGTCGCAGCCAGAGCATCTTCCACTCGGGTCTTTCGCTCCTTCATCTCGGTCTCGGTGGAGGCCCCGACCTTGATCACGGCGACACCGCCGGACAGCTTGGCCAACCGCTCCTGCAGTTTCTCGCGGTCGTAGTCGGAAGAGGTGTCGTCGATCTCGCGCTTGATCTGAGCGATGCGGGCCTTGATGCCTTTGGTATCGCCCCGACCGTCAACGATGGTCGAGAGCTCCTTGGTCACCTTCACTTGTCGCGCCCGACCAAGATGGTCGAAGCCGATCTTGTCGAGCTTGAGGCCCAGCTCTTCGGAGACCTTCTTGCCGCCGGTGAGGACCGCGATGTCCTCGAGCATGGCCTTGCGGCGATCGCCGAATCCGGGAGCCTTGACCGCGACGCAGTTCAGGGTGCCGCGCAGCTTGTTGACGACCAATGTCGCCAGAGCTTCGCCCTCGACGTCCTCGGCGATGATCAAGAGAGGCTTGGAAGCCTGGACGATCTTCTCGAGCAGAGGGAGCAGATCCTTCATGTTGTTGATCTTGTTCTCGCAGATCAGAATATAAGGATCGTCGAGAACGGCTTCCATTTTCTCGGCGCTGGTCACCATATAGGGAGAGATGTATCCCTTGTCGAACTGCATCCCATCCACGGTTTCGAGCGTCGTCTCGAGTCCCTGGCCGTCTTCCACGGTAATGACGCCGTCTCGGCCGACCTTGTCCATGGCCTTTGCAATGACATCGCCGACGGACGTGTCCTTGGCCGAAATGGAGGCGACCTGTGCGATCTTCTGGGAGTCTGCCACCGGGATGGAGTTCTTTTTTACGGCCGCCACGACACAGGCAACGGTCTTCTCGATTCCGGATCGGATCAACATCGGGCTCGCACCCGCCACCACGTTTCGGAGCCCTTCCTTGAGGATCGCCTGTGCGAGGACCGTCGCGGTCGTGGTTCCGTCTCCGGCCACGTCCTGGGTCTTCGTGGCGACTTCCTTCACGAGCTGGGCGCCCATGTTCTCGAACGGATCGTCGAGCTCGATCTCCTTGGCGATGGTGACGCCGTCATTGGTGATGGTCGGGGAACCGAACTTCTTGTCCAAAACGACGTTGCAGCCCTTCGGCCCGAGAGTCGCCTTCACGGCCTGAGCCAACTTGTCGATTCCTCGTTCCAACGCCTGCTGTGCTTCCGCGCGATACAGTAGTTCCTTGGGAGCCATGATTAGAACACTTCCTCTCTTCTGTTGAATCCGTAACTATAGGTGCCCAGCAGCCTAGTTTCTGACCGCCAGGATGTCGCTCTCGCGCATGATCAGATACTTGTCGCCGGAGATCTTGACCTCGCTCCCGGCGTACTCGTTGAAGATCACGGTGTCTCCCGTCTTGACCTCGAGAGCCACCTTCTCGCCAGACTTGTTCGTCTTGCCGGTGCCGATGGCGATGACCTTACCCTCGATGGGCCGCTCTTTGCTCGCGGTATCGGGCAGGTAAATGCCCCCCTTGGTTTTTTCCTGCGCGTCGCTTGGCTTCACCAGAATCCTATCCTTCAAAGGCTTGAGGTCCATCCGATCTCCTCCTTGGACACAGCCAAACTATGGCCTCTGACCGATCCGGTTTTGTCCGGTTATTGATCCGTCGTTAGCACTCATTAACGAAGAGTGCTAACAGGTGGTGACTTATACCATGCGACAGTGGCTCGATGCAAGCGTCTTGCTCAACCGAGCTCGGCAACTCGGCAGAGATCGTCGTTGACTCGGTAGCCTCCGTGGAAATACCCTGTGACGATCTCCGCCACCCGGGGCGATTTCCATGAAAGACTGCATCCTTTGGCTCGTCGACGCCTTCCAGGCCCATCCCTACAGCCTGGTCTTCGTCGGCCTCCTGAGTTGCGGGTTTGGAGTACCGCTTCCGGAAGAGTTCTTCCTCGTGATGAGCGGATACGTCTGCTTCCTCAACGGGGTGCCCGATGTGGCCGGCTTGCTCCCCATGTTCCTGGTGACCTGGGTCGCCATTGGTGGCGGAGATCTCGTGGTCTTCTTCCTCGGACGGCGCTGGGGAGACGCCGTCTTCGAAACGAGGATCATGAAGAGACTCATTTCCCAGAGCGGTCGGACAAAGGCCGTGGAGTTCCTCTCGGGCTACGGCAAGAAGACGATCTTCGCCGCGAGGTTCCTTCCGGGGATCCGCATGCCGACCTTCCTCACCTGCGGCATGCTGGGGGTCCCCGTTACGACTTTCATGCTCTACGACGGCGCGGCCATGCTGATCTCGGTGCCGATCCAGGTCTTCCTTTCGTGGCGGTATGGTGCGGTCCTGGACGACGCTCTCAGACGGGTTGCCCGTCTCAATCAGACATTCCTCGCCATCGCCATCGTCGTGGTGCTGTTCCTCACAGTCCGACTCCACACCGGATCCCACGGAACCCCCGGTTCCCGAACCCACGGGCCGTCGGTCGCCAAGACCGAGGAGGAGTCACACCGCGCGTCATGATTGGGATCGACGTTGTGAGAGCGCGGATCCTGATCTTGATTGCCCAGAACGCCGTGCAACCATCCGGCAAGTCCTAGGAGTCGATTCTCTGTGTTCATCAGCATGCCCGGGGGGATCACGGTTCGAATGCTCTACGCGTTGGTCACGTCCTTCGTGATTTGCTTCCTCCTGTCACCCACGCTGATCCGAAAACTCAAGGAGAAGCAGATCGGCCAGATGATCCGGGAAGAGGGAGTCTCGAGTCACAAGAAGAAGGAAGGGATTCCGACCATGGGCGGTCTCTTGATCCTCATCTCGATGGTCGTCTCGATCTTCTTCTGGACCCATCCGTGTCGCTACGTATGGATCACGACCATCGGTCTCGTCTGGCTTGGGCTCACCGGATTTCTGGACGACTATCTCAAGGTCATCAAGAAGCGGTCGGAGGGGCTCACTCCTCGACTGAAATTCTGCATGCAGGGCTTCCTCGGGTTGGGGTTAGGACTCTATCTCTACGCCGACCCTGGGGTCTCCCACTCCGTCTGGATACCACTTCTGGGAGAACCCATCCCGCTTGGCACTCTCTTCGTCGGATTCGTCGTGGTCGTCGTCGTGGCGACCTCCAACGCCGTCAACCTCACGGACGGGCTCGACGGGCTTGCGGCCGGAGTCGTCCTGGTCGTGGCGATGTCTTATGCCGCCATCGCATACGTGGCAGGGCACCGGATCTTCTCCGAACATTTGAAGATACCGTATGTCGCCGGAGTGGGAGAACTTGCCGTCCTCTGCTCCTCCATGGCCGGAGCCTGCATCGGATTCCTCTGGTACAACTCCTGTCCTGCCGCCATCTTCATGGGGGACACTGGTTCTTTGGCTCTGGGAGGAGTCCTCGGCATCGTCGCGATCCTCGTCAAACAGGAGATCCTGCTGATCCTGATCGGAGGGATCTTCGTGCTCGAGACGCTGTCGGTGATCATCCAGGTCCTCTCGTACAAGACGCGAAAGAAGCGCGTCTTCAGGATGGCCCCGATCCACCACCATTTCGAACTGGCAGGCTGGGCAGAACCTCAGGTCGTGATCCGCTTCTGGATCGTAACTCTGATGCTGGCCCTCTCTGGCCTCTCGGTGCTGGGACTCAACAAGCTCCTGGCCTGACCACGCGGATTGAGACCACAGTAGATCGGATCAAGAGATGGGATTCCACGACCTGACAGGGTAGCGGTAAGCAACGCCGAAGACACTCAAGAGTGCCGCCCCTGCCGGAACGACAGGCCCTTCGCCTATCGGAACAGACTCTTGAGCAGATCTCGATTCTTGGCGATGAACTCGTCGATATCCCTGGTATAGTCGGGCTCCACCCGGCTGAAGTGGTGGTGCGCGAGCAGGAGATCGACGGCCTCCTGGAACAACTTGGATTGGGAGACTTTCTTCTGAGTGGAGATCTTCTTGATTGCCTGGACCTGATAGTCCTCCAGGACAACCGTCAGCTTCTTGGGGGCCACGTGATCTACCATCCTAGCGGTCAGTCAAGCATCGCTAGCATATCACTAGTGAGGCCCGCAAAGCTAGGCGCCTGTCGGACTTTCGTAAGACAGGGCGCCTGTCTGGCGTCTGGATCTGTGGGGATCTCACTCCGGCAGGCTCCAAGCGAGACAACCGACTCCGAGGCTACTCAACGCGGAAAAGCATGAGATCAAGGATCCAGAGCCGTGCGGGAGGATCATCGCCGCGGTTTGGCACTGAGGGGTCCGTGGCAGCGAGGATGACGGACGTGACGGTCTGCGGTGCCGGCACACGAGCAACGAACCATCCACTCAGAGGTTCCAGTACGCTCGTCCGCGGACGTCGACCCAGCGCAAGAATCGGAGCTTTCAGAGGTCTCCGGCTTCTCAGAAGGATCTCTACACCCGATCCGAGATCGATCGTAAGACGGGTGGAGAGACTCATTCCGCACACTCGGACGGCGATTTCGACTCGTGATCCCGAACCGGGGATCGGATCGTCTACGGGCAGAGCAAGCGATGGAATGTCCCTGGATTTGACGCGCAGCGGCTCGAAAACCTCAAAGACCGAATCCGTCACCAAGGTTCGCTCGGTCAGGCCCGGATCCGACATCGGTAGTGGAAGAGGTCCCGACTCCAGGGCGAGGCGGATCGGGTCAGCCAGGCCGCTGGCAGCGAACGGCCTAAAGACCGGCAATGACGACGGTCCTCCGGAAGGGGACTCTGCCGACACGAACCGACCGGCCAAAGAGGAAAATCCGACGAGGTCGCTTGAGAGCCCGCACTCTCGCCCCAAGGCGTCGATGTCTTCCAGCCGAGCCAGTAGCCTGTAGAAAAGCCATCGATCGATCGCGGACACCCCCTGATCCGAGGCCATCACACAAACGAGGTTCGCAAGCTCGTTTTGATCGATGGAAAGAGCATTCTTCATCCAGTCGTCCACGATTTTTCTGGCGCTCTTGAGATTTCCGGTCGCCGTTGGCGCCGAGCGCAAGGCTCGGACCAGTGCCGTGAGGAGCGGCCGGCCCGCACTCCCCAATCCCAGGCCAAGGGCTCCCGACTCCAACTTAGCCTGCGACTGGCAGATCTGCCGTGCGCGCTCCACCGCACCGAAGATGGGGTCGAGCTGAATCGATTCTCCCAGGTCGGGGTAATGGACGACAAACCAATTAGCCCCGACAGAAGACAGAGTCAGCTCCGCGGTGACCGTGTCTGCGTCGGGGACCACGGATGGGGTCTTGGCCCCGGATCCAGGGCGCGGAACAGGCCGGGGCGACACGGTCTGGCCGCTTCTCAACAGAGAGGTGCCGGCGCGGGAGGTGGGAATCACGTGGCCGTCTTCATTCCGAACGACCACCGCGAGAGTCGGATACTCCGGAACCAGCTCGAGTCGAGCCCGTTCGCCAGAGAGGTATGTCCATTGGCGACGACGAAGGAGAACCTTCGAGCTCTCGAGTGTCATGAACGTCGAAACGTGGCCCTGCCGATTCGTCGTCAGATCGATCGGACGAAGGCTGTAGTCGTGACCGGGTTTCAGACCGTCGATCAGAGCCCACGACACCTCAGGGGCCTTTCGAGACAACCGAACGACCCGCCCCTTCTCCTCGGGTTCCTTGGTTGACCACAGCCTCACGTGCTCGGGCGTGAGACTCAAGGAATGAACCCTCACAAACAGGTGAGTCGCTCCAGGGAAACACTGCACTGTCCATTCGGATTGGCGGCGCAGGTGTTCAGCGCCCCAAAGGAATCCCAGCATCACGAGGACCGCCACACACCAGCGTCCCATTGTCGGCCACGGTCGCCGCGGGAGCGGCGTGGGAGCGTCCTGTTCGACCCTGGTGTGACCAAGACCAACGGGAAGCCTCACGACCGTTCCGCGGGAAGTGATCTGACGTGCCAGACCGGCCACCCCGACCAGAACCGTCTCAACGTCAGGCCGGCCACAGGGATCGCGGTCCACCATCCGCGCGATGAGCGCCGCGAGCTCGGGGAAGGGACCGGAGAGGTCCGGCGGAAGCGCGGGAAAAGAGGGCGGTCGGTGTCCCAAGGTCTCCCTGAGGCTCGGCTGCGCCAAGGGGTTTCTCCCCGTCAGCATTTCGATGGCCACCACTCCCAGTGAATAGATGTCGCTGGCAGGGGTCGGAGCAGCCCCCTCGATGACCTCCGGGGCGAGATACTCTGCGGTTCCGGAAGGGACGGGCCGACCTAAAAGGCCCATCGGCAGGGGTTCGCGAGGCGTGCCGACATCGGTCAACCAGACCCGGTCGTGCTCGCCCACGAGAATGTCGGCGGGCTTGGGATCCCCATGCACGAGCCCCGCCCCGTGAACGGCTGACAGCGCAGCCAGGACCTGCGAGAGGATTCGCAGCGCTCGCGCCAGGGGCAAAGCACCGCACGCGAGCTCCGCGGTGAGCGGTTTTCCCTCTTGGTACGGGGACACGATGGCGTTGATCTCGATCCCCGAAGGGGCGACGAGAACTCTGGCTGTGATCGGACTGACCACATTCTCGTGCTCGACCGGTCGGAACAGGGCGTCGTCCGCAACGAGCTGCGTTCCGGTTCGAGACTCTGAGACTCTTGCCAGGAGCTTCACGACGACAGGGGTTCCGGTGCTGCGGCACGTGGCCCGGTATACGTCGCCTCCCCTCCCCCTTCCGATCAGGGATCCCAACGCGTATCGCGAAGAGAGGAACGGATCGCTCCGGGCGAGGAACTCCCAGTCGTCGGTCATCGCGGAGTTCGACCGAAGTCGGACCACGGGCGACCCACAGATCGGACAGCGGCTGCCGGGATCAGCCGACGGATCCGTGGCACTCTTGCATGCGAGGCAGATTGTCGTCGACACGGGGATGCAAACTCAAAACGAACGGCATTGCGCCGTTCACGGGTCACGATAGGAAAGCCCTACCTGAGCTCCACTTTCAGTCTGAGAGGAATCTCGACGTCGCCGCCCTGCGCCGCGTTGCGTTCGAGGTAGCGGTTGATCTTGGCGGCCACCCCCTCCGCGGTGTTGGAGAAGGTCTCAATGTCACCCTTCCGTGGAACGAACGCGAATTTCACATGGGGTTGATACCGAACGCTCTCCTTGCCGTTTGCTGCTTCATCGTCCGCGAGGAGTCTCACGGCGAAGCGCCCCTTCTTGGAAGCCTTCACCTGGAGCAAGACGTCTTGACCGGAAGTCATATCCCCGGGAATGGCCAGACGCACTCCGACCTTTTTCCCCTCCTGGATTTCGACATCCAGCGGAATCCGGTTGGGCTCGCCCAGAGTAAAGGCCACACGGTCGAGGACCTTGACGATCCGACCCTCCACGTCGCCGATCCTGTTGAGCTCGAGGACCTCCATCCGGAACATGGCAGGGGTCCGTCCGTTGTCGACGAGCTCGTCACCGTGCTTGAAGAAGGATGGGGTGATCTCGAACTCCCGGACGCTGATCACGCCGGAGAACAGAAAAAAGATCGCGATGTGGTCGGTCAGCTTCTTCTTGTTCAGGACCTGATTGGATTTGTCGAACCCCACCGTCGTATCCCGGGTCCAGCCGATGTTGACGATGCTGTCGGGTTCCTCCGCCGACTGGTCTTCCACCACGGTCTGATCCTCACCCTCGAGGCTGAGCGAAACGCTCTTGACCCTCGTTCCCGGAGGCAGTCGCAAGGGGATGATCCTGCTGTCTTGCGCGCCAGAGCGACGCCGCGGCTCAGCGCCGGGCTCCGCGGTCTTCTGAATAGAGCGACCCCGGTTCGATCGAGGCTGGGTATCCGCCCCGTCATCGAGAGTCTTCTTCCGAACCGACTGTCCAGCACCGTCTCCTGTTGCGGGCGAAGCCTCACCGGACGATCCGGCGGTGGTCTCCCCGGTATCTGTCGACGGGGTGGAGGCTTCCTCCGTGGTGATGACAGCTTTGGATCGGGCTTTCTTCTTCTTTTTGACGCGCGTCTGGGCAGAGGCGCAGTCGAACGATAGGAGTCCCAAAATCACGAGAAGCAACAGGCACCGCCAGTATGTCGTCATAGATCAGTCTCCCTGTTGAACGAACCGGGTCTTTTAGGAAGAGTCTCGAGGGTCACAGCGTCGGCGCCTCCTCCTCCCAGCTTTCGATGTCGATCGCGAAGGCAGGATTGAAGCCTCGTCTGTTGTATCGATCAGCATCCCGGCCAAAGACGATGTCCTTGGGATCGGTTCCGTAAATACACACATCATTGGGGATCCTCTGCCAGTCGAAAACCTCTGTGACCAGGTTGAATTCGACCTCGAGGTTGAACAAGAGGTCCAGAAAGCTCGACCGATCCGTCTCAAAGCCGTTCTTCGCGTAAAGGGCGCCGTCGAAGTAGGGCGAGAGCTCTCTGAGAGTCTTCAAGTGCAGTCGATCGTAATCCTGATCGTGGTGCGGCTTGTAGATCACCCGGCCGGTGACCTTGTTGTAGATGTCGTTTCCAAAGACCTCGCGCTCCGGATCCTCGAGTGCCACGATGTTCAAAAGATTCGGCCCGCCCGTCAAGACAGGTGGAAGACCCAACACCTTTCCCCCAAGGTAGACATTCCCCTGAACAACCAACGACCCGATCCCGTGATACCACCCCTCGATGAACACGTCGCCTCGCACAAAGGTGACTCCGTCGATGTTCACGGCATTGGAGATGTCGTCCCGGCGCGTCGGGTTCCTGCTCACCCAGGGAGGCACCCTTCTCCAATCTCCCCAACCGTAAAGCGGGAGCACGTTTCTGTACAGAGTGTTTCGAGTGTTCAGAGGCCCTGGGAAGAAGACGTTGGTGAAGAACCGGGTGTCGTCCTGGTTGCCCCCTGGATTCGTGGAGGTGACAGGCTCCACAACGAGCGTCGCGAACTGTCTGTACTCAGCGGCCTTGTACAGGTTGATGCTCTCGTCGGACGGCGGACTGGAAACCTGGCGAACGATGTTTCCCTTCCGGTACGGCTCGCACACCGGCTGATAGGCGGGCTCCGGACCGAAGATCGCCCCGAACCCCTGAAACTTGTAGTACCGTTTCTGTACACCGTTCTTCCAGAAGGCAACCTCAGGGGAATGGGTGAAATTGACGCCGCCGTTGAACAAAGTGAAGAAGTTGAACGCATCGTACCCCATGTCCATGAACCCGACTTCGCGCATGGGACGGAACTCGGAATCCATGAGGTTCTCAGTGAGCTCCACGTCCATCCCGTTCTCCATGTAGACCTTGCCGCCCCGTACCTCGAAATCTCTCGCGTCGAGGGTGAGAGATGGCACGTGGTAGACCTGGACCCGCGGGTCTCTGCAGAAAAAGCCATAGTCCGGGGCCACCACCATGAGGTTGCTGCCAAGCACCCGGGTCACGACTCTGACCTGCTTGGAGACAACGCCCTTTTGGGGGTTGGTGTAGATTCCCTCACTCTGGATCGTGAGAGTTCCCAGCCTGACCTTCGTGGGATCGAGATCGCGGACGGCCGATCCCTCGATGGGTTCGAAAAAAGCCCGAGCCCGGACCTCGCCTTTTCCATCGGGTGGAGCCAGACTCTTGAGCTCCTCGAAGAACGGCTCGGTGAAGGTCAGCTCCACACGCTGCCCTTGCTGAAGAGCCGCGCGCAGGCTCGAGTTCGAAACCTTCTCACGTTTGAGACAGAAAAGAGCCTGATCGACGCCGGCCTCGGCAAGGTTCAGGGCGACGACCCCGTCGATGAAGGTGGCGGTGAGACGGGTCTCCTGTCGGACAACGGTGCTCAACAGAAAGGCAACGGCAAAGGAGACGAAAATCATCGCAAGGACGATGAGGACCAGAACCAAGCCTCTCGTCCCACGGATACGGGCAGGCCGAATCACGGATGATACCTCCGGTCTCCAAGACTCGAACCTCGTCGGACCGAACAGAACCTCACGGTCAAGTGGAGGGGCCTTCCCTGATCCCCCATCTGCGCCCTGGTCTGCCCACTCGTCTGCTGCGTCAGAACTCGTCGCCGCTCCTCAATGTACTTCTCTGTACACCTGCGTCGCGGCGACTTCGTTCTTTCTTGCATCCGG
>Ga0074195_1000452_pt1 | contig 81746 bp, 74 predicted proteins | sample EPASupsiteHSE623_FD_64525 | JGI IMG/M metagenome (GOLD analysis project Ga0074195, IMG submission 64525) | Bioremediated contaminated groundwater from EPA Superfund site, New Mexico - Sample HSE6-23 | ecosystem: Environmental > Aquatic > Deep subsurface > Groundwater > Contaminated ...
CATCGTAGACGGGCCTGTCGGATTTCTTTTCCTCGACGGGCGTAAGGTCGGTTTTGGCGACCGTGAGGCGCATGGAGCCGATTTCGATGACGCATTTGCCGCCCGAGGCCTTCCTGATCAGTCGAGCCCTCTTTCTATAAGGCCCGTACATCACCTCTTCGCCCTCGGCGAAGACAGCGCGCGCCTTCTTTCCGGAAGAAATCTCGCCGGACGTAGAGTCCGTATCGACCGGCTGAACCCTTGCCTTGAGTTCGGCCTTGGCCTCCAGCTCTTCGCTTTCCAGGACCCCGTACTGTTTCTCGACGGATTCCGCGAGATCGGCGAGGAATTTCTTGACGTCCTTCGTCTTGTCGGTGTTCGCTCCCGATTCCCGAAGCTCGCGCACGAGGTTTTCGAGGGTTTTCCTGCTTTCCGAGAGAAGGTTCCTGAGGTCGGAGAGGCCGTTGCGGCGCAGCTCCGATTCCCGCTGGCGCACCCGAAGCACGGCGAGATCAGCCTTCCGCTTATCCTCGGTGACGGCCTTGAGCCGCTTCTTATGCTCCCTCTCGAGGGTATCCAGTTCCCTGTGTTTCTCGTTCAGGCCCTTTATCATTTCCCCGACATCGGTCCGCTCGTCGCTGAGGTAGCGCCGCGCCCTCGTCACGATATCGGCCCCCAGCCCTGTCTGCGCGGCGATCTCGAGGGCGCGGCTTTCCCCGGGGATGCCCATGACGATGCGGTAGGTCGGCGCGAGGAGGGTCGAGTCGAATTCCATGCAGGCGTTCAGGCAGCCAGGCCTGGTGTATCCATAATTCTTGAGGATGCCATGATGCGTGGTCGCCATGGTGAGACAGCCCTTCTCGATGAAAAAATCGAGGAGGCCCATGGCTATGGCGCAGCCCTCCTCTGGGTCAGTGCCGGCTCCCAGCTCGTCGAGGAGGACGAGGCTTCTGGAGCTTACGTTTTTCACGACATCGGCGATGACCTTCATGTGGCCGGAAAAGGTGGACAGGGACTGGTCTATGGACTGTTCGTCGCCTATATCGGCCAGGACGGCGTCGAATATGGGCAGTTTCGTGCCCAGGGCCGCCGGAAGCCCCAGCCCGAACTGGTGCATGAGGGCGAAAAGCCCGATGGTCTTGAGCGTGACTGTCTTGCCGCCCGTATTGGGTCCGGTGACGATGAGGGTGCGTGTCAGATCGGGCACGTCGACATCGATGGGCACGGCTCGCCTGCCCAGAAGGGGATGTCGAGCCCTCCAGATGGTGAATCCGGCTTCGACCGCCTCGGCCAGCACGAGTTCCTCGCGCCTCATCTGGATCGCCCTCGCCAGGCGCTGGTCCATGTAGGCGAGGAGAATCCTGGCCTGCCCTATCGAAGGCGCGTCCTTTCTGACCTTCTCCGTCGTCTCCTTGAGAATACGGAAAATTTCAGCCCTGAGCCGGGCTTCGAGCTGCACGAGTTCGTTGTTCTTCTCGACGAGGGCGGCCGGCTCTATGAAGACCGTCTGCCCCGAGGAGGAAACCTCGTGGACGATGCCCTTCACCCTTCCCCTGAAATTAGCCCTCACGGCCAGGACTGTCCTGCCGTCGCGCTGGGTAGGCTCGTCGGACTGAAGCGCCGAACGGAGGTCGGGATCGTTCCGGTAGGAGTCGGAAATCGTCAGCAGATCGCGGTTGGCGCGGGCGATGGCGTCCCTAATTCGCTTTATCTCTGGCAGATCGCGGAGCTCCCCGTCCGGCGTGAGAATATCGAATATGATTTTAGACACATGCTGAAGCTTAGGCGCGGCGGCGAACAGTTCCCCGGCTTCCGATTCGGCCCATATTTCGGCCAGTTCTTGAGGATGGAATCCCCGCTTTTCCTCGATAGGGCCCTCTTCGTCCTCTGTCTTCTTGCCATCCTGCCTTTTCGCGGCAAAGTCGACCTTGGAGAGCAGGGCGAAAAGCCTGTCGAATTCCTTCGTCCAGATGCCCAGGGCGAAGAGTTCCTCCAGTTCGAGGGTCATGCCCGAAGCCCCGAGGCGCTTCAGCGCCTCGGCTATCTGAGGAAAAGAAAAGGAAGGCAGCTCGCTGGAGGCGAGAAAGTCGCATAGCGAGGCTATATCTGCCTTGAAGCGCTCAAGGAGAGCCTTGTCGTCGATGGGAAGCGAGGCGCGGACAAGCTCGCCCCCCTCCCAGGAGAGGCAATACTCGGCGGTACGCTCGCGTATCCTGAAAAAATCAAGGAGCCTAAGGCTGTGATCGTTTTTTAAAAACATACATCGATCCTAAAAGAGTTCGTCGTGTTCGTCGAGATCGGCCGAACCAGAACCCCTGATTTTCGTCCTGATCTTGGATGAAAGCCCTCTCTCCTTCCTGCCCGGATCGCGGACGCCCGACTTTTTCCACGCGACGGGCTGGACGAGGTCCTCCCTGATGCGTAGGTAGCTTTCATAGCGGTCCGGATGGATAGTGGATTCCTCCACCGCTTCCCTGATGGCGCAGCCTTCCTCGTCCGTATGGCTGCAGCGCGAGCCGTAGGCGCAGTCCTCTATGAGGGGGAGCATCTCCGGGAAACAGCCTGCCAGGTCGTCGGGGGGAAGGCTCCTGAGGGCCAGCCTGCGAATGCCCGGCGTATCGATAATCTTGAGTCCGCTATCGGTAAGAATCATCTCGGCCATGGTCGTCGTATGCTTTCCTCTGTCGTATTTTTCAGACACGTCGGCCGTTCTGCGCTCGGTTCCGGGCACGAGAACGTTGAGGAGGCTCGACTTGCCGACCCCCGACTGTCCGGCGAACACGCCCACCGAGCCGGAAAGGAGCCCCAGAAGGGCTTCGATGCCCTCGCCGGTCTTCACCGAACTCTGGATTACCCGATAGCCCAGCTCACGGTAATCCTCCAGGCGTTCCCTGACTTCATCCGGGACGCCGAGGTCTATCTTGTTGAGCACGATGACGAAGGGAACGCTGGCCCATTCGGCCATGACGGCCAGCCTGTCGATGAAGCGCGGCCTGAAGGGAGGAAGCCTCGGCGAGGTCACGCAGATCACCATATCGATATTGGCGGCTATTGACTGTTCGGCCCTGCCCTTTTCGTTGTATCGGCCGAAAGTGTTCTTCCTGGGCCGCATTTTGGAGATGAGGCCCAGGCTGCCTTCGGTGGGAGTGACTTCCACGATATCGCCGACGGCCAGGCTGTTGTAGCTGCCCGTCAGCGCCTTTATCCTCTTGCCCTTTATCTGGCAAAGACGCAGGAATCCGTCGTCGCAGAGAACCTGTGCCGAATTATTGGTCGAGAATATCACCGTTCCGGTCAAGCTTTCACCCGCGGCATCCTAGAGCCGTTCCGGAGGAAGGAGGCCGAAATGTTCGGCCCACTGGGCGTATGAGGGATCGAAGGGCGGTTCCCCGGTGAGGAAAAAGCGCCCTCTTTCGGAGACTGCCGTCCCGCTATCGTCCTTTTCCAGTTCGGAGATGATCTGCGCGAGCCTTTTGGCCACGCCCTGACGGGAATCGACGATCTCGACCTCCGCGGCCCCGAGGGCAAGCGCGCAGGCGGCTATATCCTTTTCGACATGGAGAAAATGCGTGCAGGCGAGGATTATCCTGTCGACGCCGCAGTCCAGAAGCAGGCGGACATAGGGCTCCACGGCAGCACGCCTCTCATCTTCCGTCGACGAAAGGTAGTGGCGTTCCACGAAGGAGACCAGGTCCTGAGCCGGCAGCTTGACTACCTCCGTCTCGGAAGCGTAGCGGGCGATGAGATCGTCGATATAAGGATCGACGACGGTCCGCTCGGTTGCCAAGACGCCTATATGTCCGGTTTTCGAACTCTCGGCGGCGGGCTTTATGGCGGGCACGGTGCCGATGATGGGGAAGAATGGATGGGCTTCGCGCAGCACCTTGAGGCCGGCCTGACTGGCCGTATTGCAGGCGATGACGAGGGCTTCGGGCATAACCCTCGCCCTCAGGCGCCTTACCCTGTCCAGGAGCAGGGTTTCCAGCTGCCTGACCGTCTTCGTGCCGTAGGGAAAGCCCTCATCGTCGGCGACATAATGCAGGGTCGCCCCCGGAAGAAGGCTCCGGGCCTGTTCGAGATAGGAGAGCCCTCCCACGCCGGAGTCGAAAAACACGATGGAAGAATTCTTGGTCATGGTACTCATTTCGTGAAGAGCGCGTCGAAGGCGGATTTAGCTGATTCGGCCTTGCCGCGCGTCGCGATCAAGCCCGCGTTCTTCACGCCGTAGCGGGCATCGAGGCCGAACCACTCGCAGAAATTCCTTTTATCCTTTTCGGCGACGAGGGCGTCGATGGTTTCCCGGCAATCCCAATGCGCCCCTATGAGATAAAAGGAACAATGGAGGCAGACATGAAGGTCTTTGCCGCAGGAGGGACAGGTTTCGGAAAAACCGATCTTCGGGCTAGCAGGCAGCGCTTCCCCGCAATAATAGCACATGCTAGTATAATATACCCTAGAAGAGTCCCGATTCAAGCAGAGGATAGGCTTGCGGCCGGGAGCTCCGGTCGGAGGCTCCGGCCGGGCGCGGCCTTGTCCCGCCGGCCTCGATGGTGTAGCCTGTCCTCATGTACAGAAAGATGCCCTGCGGCGCCGCCGGCTGCGAGGAAACCACCTTCGCGGGAAGCCCTTATTGCCGGACACATCATCCCAGCCCCCAGGAAGCGGTAAAGCTTCTCATAGACGGCATCGTCGGCGAACGCAGCGCGATCAACATCGATTTTTCGCGTATTGCCCTGAACGTGGGAGATTTTTCGCGGATTCGATTCGTCGGCTGCAACTTCGGGAAAACCTCGCTCTCCCATATAATGTTCACGGGAGCATCCTTCCGCCTCTGTTTCTTCGACACGGCCTGTCTCGATTCCTGCGATTTCTCGGGCGTGGATATGGACTTCTGCTCTTTCGGGGACGTGGATATTTTCGACTGCAGCTTCGAGAATTCGGAGCTCATCCACGTGAATTTCGACGGCAGCAGGATCAAGGAGAGCACTTTTTCAAGCTCGAACCTCTACGACTCCCGCTTCATCCTGTCCGACATCGAGAACAGCCGTTTCGACGACTGCGATTTCAAGCGCGTCTATTTCATGCCCAAGAAGGCCGTATCCATCTCGACCGTGGGCTCGAACATCACGGAAGCGGTGAAGGACATGGAGCATATCTATCTATGAAGATTTACCAGCATTATTCGATCTACGGTTTCTCGAACGCCTATATTCTGGGAAACGAGGAGACTTCATCGGCGATAATCGTGGATCCGGCCGAGGTCACGACGACGATGATAGACCAGATAGAACACAAATCCTATTCGCTCAAGGCCATACTCATCACGCATAACCATATCCATCATTGCCGAGGCCTGAAAACGCTCATGAGGATTTATGAGCCGGCCGTCTACGCATCCAACAAGAAGATATTCGATATCGTCTGCAGGAAGGTGCGCGATCAGGACAGCTTCGAGGAAGCGGGCTTCTCGATCAAGGCTCTGGCCGTGCCCGGACATTCCCAGGACTCCATGATCTACAGTATCGGTCCCTATCTCTTCACCGGCGACGCCCTGCACGCGGGCATCATAGGGAAGACCACCTCGTCGTTCAACGCCCAGGCCCTGTTCGAAAGGCTGGAGACGAAACTGCAGGGATATCCTGACGACACGATGATATTCCCGGGCCACGGCCCGCCCTCAACCCTGGGGACGGAGAAGAAATTCAACCTGGGTCTGCGATCAGACTATGCCGAAAGACTTCATCCATCCTACGACTTTTTCGTGCAGTGAGATCAAATCTCCCTGATATTCTCCATTGAAAGATATCGGCGCGCCATTTTCGCCCAGTGTCCGAAGCCGACGATGAGATGGTTTCCAAGCGGCTTATCGAGCAGCCGCGCCAGATCGGCGTTATCCATTTCGATGACAGCCTGTGTCCTGCACAACCCCTCATCCGACGGGCAATCCGTGAGCTGGCCTTCGGCGAGCCAGACCTGATCGAGGGACACGCCCCCGATGCGCGCGAGGGTGACTTGCCCTGGCGCGAATTTGCCCGCGATGGCGACGCCCAATCCCGACTCGAAATGGCTGCGTATCCCATAGCCGGTGAGCAGCGATCGGGGAACGGTGCAGTGGGCAAGCAGGATATTCCCTTTACTCGAGGTCTTCCCCAGGTTGATCTCGGAAGGATTGGCCATCCAGGCCGGCTTGCCCGAGAGCAGGCGCATCCAGCGAAGGGCAAGAATGGAAGGGATATCGCCCTCGCAGCCCGCGTCTATTCCGTCGTCGGCCATCTGCGAAAGCGCGTAGCAGCCCGTCGCCCGCTCGAGGCTTAGCAGATCGAAACACCTGAGCGTGAAGGCGTCCAGCCGCTTTTCGGCGACGATGGCGCGCAGGGCCCCATATATCAAGTCGGATTTATGCATGTCCGTGCCGGCCGGCTCTTTTTTATAGCGGGATTCCTGGAGGAATGCAGAAGCCTTGGGGCCGAGCGGTCCTTCCCTGAGTCCTTCTATTTTATCCTCCAGCTCCCGGATGGACACCGGTTCCAGCTGGGCGCCCCAGGTCGATTTCAGGGCCGAGGCTTTCTGGCTGGACGCGACGAGCCAGTCCGAAGCCTCTCCCACGGCGCCGATCCTCGAGCCGCGCATGGCGGCGACGGCGCGGTTCAGGCGTATCGCTTCCAGGATATCGGCGCGAGCCGATTCGTCTTCCGCCGTTCTTATCTGTATGACGATGGCTGATCCTCCGTCCTGTCTCGCCCGCGCGGCGATCTCCAGGGCGGCAGGCAGGGAGTTGTGGCGGGGATGGGCTATGAGGACAAGTGGATAGGGTTTGGCCGACGCGGAGGCGGGCAGGGAAGACAGATATTTGAGGACGAGCCCCTCGGTTCCGCCCGTGAGGATGAAGAAAAACGGGGGCGCCGCCGCGACAGGGCCGCCGTCGGCGGGGGGATTCAGTTCGACACGCTCTCCGTTCAGGCCTGAAAAAAGCGGTTCGAAACCGGAAAATATGGTTTCTATGGCCCGGCTGTCGTGAAGTACGGAAGAAACTACGGCATAGGAAAAATCGCTCATCGGCAGGCTCCTTGCGTACGGACGCCTTCATTCGGCTATTCCGTCCCCAGCCTCGGAGTTTACCAGATTTTTTCGGCGTGGAACAGGCTTTTCCTTTCAGCGAACGCGTCCTGAGCCTCGACGATCGCCAGTTCGACGGAATCCTGGGCCTTCGTCGCCTTGAAGACGGCATGGACGGCGCCGGCCATGCGCTCCAGCGAAAGCACAGCGTCCCCGGTTTCCAGGTAATGGCCGAGGAAGAGCGCCGAAGCCATGTCGCCAGCGCCGTGAGGGGGGACGGGGAAGGAAAAGCGCGGGGTCCTGACGACATAGGCATGATCGCCGAGCGAGAGCAGCGTGCAGATTTGATCCCCGCCGTGCCGGATGGCGTCGATGCTCGTGATGAGGATGATCCCTGGTCCTTTTTCATGGAGGATGGCGCAGGCTCGCCTGGCGTCTTCCATGCCGCGGATGGCTACGCCTGAGAGCGCTTCGGCCTCGAACTGGTTGGGTTTGATGATGGATGCCTCGCGAAGCGCCCTGTCGCGGAAAAACTCGGGGATGCCGGGTTTCACGTAGAGGCCGCGTTCATAGTCGCCCATGACGGGGTCGCAGCAGTACAGCATTTTGGGATTGCTTTTCCTGATCGCGGCGACGATATCCAGGATGGCTTCCCCGACATCAAGTGCGCCCAGGTAGCCCGAAAGGAGGGCGTCGCAGGCGGACGCGCGGCCGAGGGCTTCCAGTCCCTCCCATAGTTCCGCGATATGGGAGCCAGGGAAGACCTGTCCTTTCCAGTGTCCGTACCCTGTATGGTTGGAGAACTGCACGGTGTTCAGGGGCCAGACTTCCACGCCCATCCTTTCGAGGGGAAAGACTGAGGCCCTGTTGCCGACGTGGCCGTAGACGACGTGGGATTGAATCGAGAGCACTCTTGTCATGGGGTTTTCCCTCCCGCTTCGGGAAACCAGGAGCCCATTTCGTCCAGGGCATCGACGAGGATGAGGTTGAGGATGTCGAGACCGGGGCCGTCAAGCCTGAGAAAACCTGCACTTTCCGAAAAACGGTCCTTCCATTTTTCCCTCGTGTTGGACAAGATAGCGCCGGCTTCCAGCCCGAAACGGGCCTTGAACCGCTCTTCATCGAGGCCTCTGGCCGTGCGCAGCGCCATCATGATCATCTCGAAGGCCGAATCCTTCCTCCCTATCCAGGACAGGGCGAGGGATTTGTCGGGGTCAAGGAGATAGGTCTGCAGATCCCTCCCCTCCTCGATTCTCAGCGAGAGGCTTCCCCTCGCCCCCGCGGCGGCCGCCTTTCTTCCGTCGGCGACGATCAGCGTCGAAACCGCGCCGCTTCCGACGCCCAGATAGGAGTTCATCGACCAGTAGGCTTGGTTATGAAGGCATTCGGAACCTTCGAGCGCATAATTGGAAACCTCGTAGCGGGAGAACCCCAGAGCCTTGAGGAAGCCTTCAACATTCTCGCGTTCATCGAAGGCCGCGTCCTCGTCGGCGGGAAAAAGCTCCGCTCGATCCAGCCGCCCCTTGATCGGCGTTCCCTCCTCGACGACAAGGTCGTAGATGGAGAGATGCCCCACGCCCTTTTCGGCTAGGAAGGCGGTCGAATCGCGGAGGGCGGAGCGTGTAGAGGAGCGGGAGGAGCGTTTTTCCGGACCGGGCAAGGCCGTCATGAGGTCGGCCGACAGCTTGAGTCCCGACTGGATGGCCATGTCCAGGGCTCCGCGGTTGTCCGCCGCCCTGGCATGCCTTCCGAGGATGGCCAGCTCGGCGTCGTCCATGCTCTGGATCCCTATACTAAGCCTGGTGACCCCATGAACAGCCATCATTTCGAGCTTGCTGGGGCTCAGCGATTCTGGATTGGCCTCTACCGTCCATTCGAGAGGAGGATGCCCCGCAATGGATCTGATTCCGGCGAGAAGTCTTCCGAAAACCTCGTCTTCCAGAACCGTGGGCGTGCCGCCGCCGATAAAGATGGTCTCGATGGAGGCCGAGGCCGTCCGGCAGAGATGTTCCGTACGCCGCAGGAGCTTTTCCACGTAGTCGGCTCGCTGCGAGGCTGATACTCGTGAACAGGGAAAGGAATGGAAATCGCAGTAGGAGCAGCGGGAGGAACAGAAGGGCACATGAACATAGAGGGATCGCGGCGTTTCGAATGCCCCGCCGCTTTCCGAGAGGAAGCCTGAAAGGTTCATGGTATTTTCATGCGCCGTAGAGGCCACCAGACGGCGATGATCCGCCCGATGATTCTTTCCTGTCCTACGGACCCCCATAGCTGGGATCCCGCCAACAAGGATCTGTCGTCGCAGGCGACGTAGTATTCGTTCTTTCCAAGGATATTCACGCGCGCGAATTCTCCGCCCTGAGCCGGCCCTGAAACCGGGGAGGTACCGGAAAGCGAATAGCTGACCTCGGAAAGCATGTACTCATTCTGGAACAAAGTGGAACCCGCCGGGCGTATTTCATACAGAGCCCCCTTGCGCCTGATGGCGTCGCCGGGCAGTCCTATGACTCTATACAGGCCCGGAGAGGTCAGACTGAGGCCATGGCGCCCGGCCGAGGGGGAATAATATTGAAGCGTGAAGAATCGCGCCAGGCTATCCCAGGCGCTGAACCACCAGCTTTCCGCAGGTATGGGATCGGGAGCGAGGACGATAAGCTCCCCTCTTTTGAGGTCGGTTATGCGAGGCAGTTTTCCGAAAAGCGTTGCGGCGCCGACCGGAAGGGGAAAAGACAGGACTCTGTCGCCAGGGGAAAGGGCCGGCCGCATCGATGTGGCGTCAACCTTATACGACTGAAGGAAGAAAGTGCGGATAAGCCCCACCGCGAGGAGAACGAGGAGGACCTTGCGGAGTCCTCTGCGCCTTTTACGGGCGGTCATCACTTTCTCGGTGTAGGAGCGATGTCTGTTGGAAAACGCCATGACCTGTCCCCCTGGAATCTACCGGCACCCGACGCCTTTGCCAAGACATCGGAAGTATGAATCTTCAGCGGATTCGGCCTGCCCGGCCCAATGGCCAGTAGATGAACAATGCCCTTCCGAGCACTCGGTTCAGGTTCACCGGGCCGAAGTAGCGGGCGTCCCGCGAATTGTCCCTGTTGTCGCCCATCGGGAAGATTCTTCCCTCCGGTATATACCACCCCATCTCGTAACGTCTGGATGTGGCGGCGATCCGGGAATCCGAGGGATTCATGTCCTTGAGCACTGAAACCCTCTTCATGTCGTAACCGAAAGCGTCCTTGTATGCCGAGGAAATATTCGCCGACCCCGATGAGGCGGGAACGCTAAGCCCGCTTTCCTGATATGCCGACATCGCGCCGACGGCCTCGATGGCCTGGTATTCGCTTTTAGCCACCATCCGCTCGGCGGCGAAGGGAAGCCCCAGATGCTTCATCAGCGCGGGCTCGGAAAACCAGGAAGAAGAACCTTCGGGCTTGATGGATACCTCGCCCTCGTCGACTCTGATCCTGTCGCCGGAAAATCCGACGGCGCGTTTTATAAGATAATGGACTCTCTGTTCGCCGTTCTGGTCCCTGTCGATGTCGACCATCGTGAGCGTGAGCATGTAGATCATCTGCTGGACGACGGTGAAGACGGGGCCTTTGGAAAGATAGGTCGGATTCTCGAAGACGATGATCTGGCCTCGGTGAGGTTTGGCGACCCCGGGAAGCTTGGCGACGCCGGGCAGGAGTTCGGGGCCATAGGAAAGCTTGTCGACGAAAATCATATCGCCGATCTTCAGCGTCTTGACCATGGACTCGGAAGGTATCTGGTAGTTCTGGAAGATATATTGATTGATGACGAGAACGACGCAGGCGGCCCATAGAATGGCCATGAGCCAATCCACCACGGCGTTCCGCCGCTGCTGTTTCATCTTGTCCTTAAGTCTTTTCCTGAGCCGACGAGTGAGTAGCGTTTCCGTGAAATTCTGGAGCCTGTCGATGAAATCGGCGCTCTTGCCAGCCTGCTTGGTCATTGAAATCACACTACCATGTTCGTACCGCGTTGACAAGGTCCGGACGCATCCTATACGCTTCCCCCAATGAAGGAAGAGAAGAAAATCACACAGTCCGACATCGATCAGGCAACCGTCAGACTGCACTCCATAGCCGGCGTCGAGCCGCGCGTCTACCTGCCCGCGGTCTACGCGATTCTCGCGATGTTCCTGCTCTTCCTGGCCCTTGTTTTGCCGGGGATACGGAAAAACGGAAGCTATCTCGTTTTCGATGGCGCCCCCGCAAAATCGGCGGTCTTTGTCGACGACGCGTACAAAGGAAGCACCGGACAGAATATCTTCCTTCCCTCGGGCGACTATTCGATCCGCGTCGAAAGCGAGGGGTTTACGCCCGAGACAAAGAATATCCATATAAAAGGAAGGCTTCTGGGCAGCCTCATTTTCCCGCGCCGCGAAAAAATAGAATTCGGCCTCTCGGCCGAAAACCCCGCGGCCCTCATTCATTCCGCCTATAAAGAATATGCCGAATGGTCCCTGGCGGGAAAACCGAGCGCCCTCTACCAGTTTCCGACCGTACTCTCCGACGTGGTTTCAGCCTTGGCCGGAGCGGGCGCCTTATCGACCCCCCTGGACCTCCCGGCGCCGGCGCCAAGCGGCAAGGATAGCGATACCGCAGCGCATTCGAGTTCGCTGGACTTCGCCAAGGACATCCTGTCGGCCACCGCCTCATCCGAATCCGCGAGGGATGGATTGAAGGCAAGCGTCCTCGTAACCGCCGCGGGCATGCCCAGCCCGCTCTCCCTGGTCTCGGCGGCCCGCATAGCAGCCGCCGCCCTCTGTTCCGAAAAGGCTGGAGCCGTCTGGCTCCAGGATATCCTGTCCAAGGATAGTTCCGCTGCCCTGCCTTTAAGCTCCATCGCCAAAGACGCGGCAGCCCCCAAGCCGACTTCCGGCATGGAAGCTCCAGGCCCCAAGGGCTCCGTTTCGCTGGCCGGCCATGATTTCGTCCTCTTCTCGCGAGGGGAGCTGCCCATGGGGGGCGAAGCCCCTTCCGGCTCCCAGGCCGGCTATATGGCGAGCGTTTCCACCTTCGGCATCGCCCGGACCGAAATCACCAACAGGCAATGGACCGCCTTCCTCGCGGCTAATTCCGACTGGCATCCAAGGAACAAGGCCACCCTCATAGAAGCGGGGCTGGCCGATGACACCTATCTCAGTGAATGGAAGGAAACAGGAATCGACGGCGACAAGCCCGTGACCTACGTTTCCTGGGCAGCGGCCTCGGCATATTGCGCATGGCTCTCCTCCAGAACGGGAAGCGCTTGGAAAGCGGCGCTGCCCAGCGAGGCGATGTGGGAGGCCGCGGCTCGCGCGGGACTCTCCGCCCCAGCCTCGCTGACGGAAAAGAAAGCCACCTGGTCCGACGCGGCCAAAGAAGGTCCCGCGCGATCGGGCGCCGCCGGCTATTCCGCGACAGGCCTCGCCGACATGTTCGGCAATGTCTGGGAATGGACGGCCGACGCTTACCGCCCCTACCCCGCCTTCGCGGCCGGCCAATTTTCGGGGGACGAAAAGGCTGTTCGCGGCGGCTCCTGGGCCAACGATTCCGATTCCATCACCCTGTTCTCGCGCGGCGGCATGCCCTCAGCCCACGGATCGGCCTTTCTCGGCTTCAGGCCCGCGATAGTGGAACGATGAGCATACCGGAAGGCGTCAAGGTCGTGGCCCTCAATAGGCGCGCCCGATTCGACTACAGCGTCGAAGAAAGTTTCGAATGCGGCGTGGAACTCAAAGGCACGGAAGTCAAATCCATCAAGGACGGAAGGATATCCTTCCCCGACGCTTACGCCGACGTGAGGAACGCCGAAGTATGGCTGAGGAACTTCCATATTTCGGAATATGTATTCTCTTCGGTATTCAGCCACGATCCCGACAGGCCCAAGAAACTCCTGCTCCACGCGCAGGAGATAAAACGCATAGACCGGAAAGTCCGCGAAAAAGGCTTTACGCTGATTCCCCTGGCGGTTTATCTCAAGCACGGTCTCGTCAAGATCGAGGTAGGACTCTGCAAAGGCAAGAAAGCCTACGACAAGCGCGCCGACATCAAGGAACGCGACGTGGACCGCGACATCAGACGCGAATTCCGCACGAGGGACTGGTAAGCCTATGCGCATCACTGGGGGAATCTACTGCGGCAGGACAATCGAGCTTCCCGACGCACATCTGGCCATCCGTCCCGCCATGGACAGGATGAGGGAATCCGTATTCGGCGTCCTGGGGGATATGACGGGCCTCTCCTTTCTCGATCTTTTCTCCGGATCGGGCATCATCGCCCTCGAGGCGGCGTCGCGTGGCGCCAACCCAATTATGTGCGTCGAACGCGATAGGGCCAAGTTCCCCATTCTCCTCAAAAACGTCTCGATAGCCGCTGATCAGCGCATCGAGTGCAAAGCCCAGCCGGTGGAGCTTTTCCTGGCCCGGAACAAGGTCGCCTTCGATATCGCTTTCCTCGACCCCCCCTTCCCCTACGCCTTCAAGCTGGATCTGCTCAAGACCCTGGTGAAGGGATCTTCCCTAAAGGAAGGCGGTCTGGCGATCATCCATTTCCCCAAGGAAGACAAACTGCCCCTGAAAATCGGATCCCTCGCGGTCGAGGACGAACGAAGCTACGGTCGCTCGATCGTGCGATTTTACCGAAGCCACGAGGCATCCTGACCCCAAAATGACACTGATTGCTTTTTCCGCTTTTTCGCTTTATACTTTGCAATTAGACAGAAAGCAGCCTTAGATCCGTATTTTTAAAATGTTTGAATCATAAAATACGCTTTCTGCCACAAGGAAAAAACATGAGCGACATGCCTGTTCCTCTCCCCCAAGACGATTTCTTTGAAATTCCGGAAGCCCTCGAGAGCGAACTCAACGAGATCTCCGAATCCTCCAAGAAAGGTTACCAACTTCTCAAGGAAAACCGATTCGACGAAGCCGTTGAGTGCTTTGCCCAGATTCTGGAAAAGGACAAGGAAAACAACTACGCGTTGGTCGGCCTCGGCGACGCCGCCCGCAAACGCGGCGCCTACAGGGACGCCGCCGACCATTACCGGCGATGCCTCGTATTCCATCCAGGAAACAGCTATGCCCTGTTCGGTTTGGCGGACTGTTACAAGGCCCTCAATCAGTATCACAAAGCCATCGAGATATGGGAGCAGTACCTGCTCCACGACAATACGAACATCACCGTCCTGACGAGAGTGGCCGACGCGTATCGGAAAGTCCACGATTTCAGGAAGTCCAAAGCTATCTATCAACGCGTTCTCGAGATGGAAGCCGACAATCACTACGCCCTCATCGGCCTCGGCCATCTGCATTATGACTTCAAGGAATACAAGGAAGCCCTCGGCTACTGGCAGAGAATGGTCGATCTTCAGGGCGACCGGGTCGACATCAGAGTTCTCACCTCCATCGGGAATTGCTACCGGAAACTGAAGCAGTTCGACCGCGGCGTTCCCTATTTCGAGAAAACCCTGGAAAGAGAGCCGGACAACTTCTACGCCCTCTTCGGCATAGCCGACTGCTACAGAGGCGTCGGCAAGCAGGCTAATTCCCTCGTCTACTGGAACAAGATTCTGGAAAAGGATCCCAAGAACAAGGTAATCCTCACCAGGGCGGGCGATGCCTACAGGAATATCGGCGAACTGGATAAAGCGGTGAAATACTACGAGGACGCCCTCAACATAGAGTTCGACGTATACGCCATCCTCGGCCTGGCCGTCATCGCGCGCACGCAGGGAAAATGGGACGACGCCATCACGAGCCTGAAGATGCTCATCCAGAACGATCCCAAGAATTACCGAATCTATCTCGAGCTCGCCCAGTGCTACGTGGCCGCCGGTCAACGCCAGCAGGCCATAGACATCCTCACCGAGTTTACGAAGATGGGAATCAAGAACCCCTTCATCTCCGAAGCGCTCCTGAAGCTTTCGGCGAAGGCCTCGTGAAGGCAAGACCATAGAATGGCGACCCGACCTTCGAATGAAGTAAAACCGTCGGTTTATCTTTCGGGCCTGCTCCCTGACGAGATCCTCGGCCTACTCCGCTTTGAGCAGCCTTACAGGGCGAAACAAGTCTACGATTGGATCGTGCGCGGAACAGGCGATTTTTCCGGCATGACCAACCTTCCAGCCGCCGACAAGGAAGGTATGGCCGCCCTGTTCGGCACCCTCCGCTCATCCTCGGTGAGTTCGGAATTCAAGGATGAGGACGGATCCCTCAAGCTGCAGATACGGCTCAGCGACGGCGCGGCCGTCGAGTGCGTCCTTCTGGAGGATATCGAGGGAAGGAAGACCGCCTGTCTCTCCAGCCAGGTGGGTTGCCCCATGGGCTGCAAATTCTGCCGTACTGGCCAGCTCGGTTTCCTGCGGAACCTCGGACCGGACGAAATCCTCGAACAGTATTACTTCCTCAAGGAAAGACGGGGCTTCATATCGAATGTCGTCTTCATGGGCATGGGAGAACCCCTCCTCAATCTTCCCGCGCTTCGAAAATCGATTGCCCTCCTCTCTGATCCGGAAGGCATAGGCATGTCGCTCCGAAAGATCACCATCTCCACGAGCGGCGTCGTCCCGGGGATTCTCGACCTGGCGGCCAACGGTCCCCGAGTCAGGCTCGCCGTGTCGCTGACCACGGCCGACGAGGATATGCGGTCGGAGATGATGCCCATAAACCGCACCTGGAACCTGGCGGCTCTCAAGGCCGCCCTCCTCGAGTACCAGGAAAAGACCGGCGAGCGCGTCACCCTCGAAGCAGTCCTCACCGGAAACAGGAACGCGAGCCCCGACGATGCCCGCGCCCTGGTGCGCTGGGTAAAGCCGCTCAAGGCCCAGGTCAATCTCATTCCATGGAACGCCGTGCCGGGACTTCCTTTCGAAACGCCCAGCAAGGCGCAAGTTCAGGCCTTCACCGACGTGCTCGAGAAGGCTGGACTCGTCGCCGTCCAGCGAATGCACCGCGGCAGAGGCGTCATGGGCGCCTGCGGCCAGCTCGGAGACACGCTCCAGGCCAATTCCAAGCCCTGACATAATCCGATTACCTTCGCACCATCGGTCGCGGAAATTGTTCACCCGCGCCGGCCATCTCCCGATGATTTCCCCAGCTTTCGCATGAGCCGCGCCCGCCTTTTCTCGAGCGCCTCGCGTTCGGGGCTGTCTCGGTTTAGAGCGCCGGGATTCCGGACATCCGTTTCCTGGGCGGCATCCGCTTCCAGAAGGTCCATCGCTTTTTCGGCGTAGACAAGAGCGGTTCCGGGATCCTTTCTCACATGTTCGTGGAATTTCGCCTTTTCCATGCAGCCTTCGACGCTGTTTTCGTCCATCGCGGCGATGACGCGTCCGCAGGCTTCGATATCCCCCGCCTTTCTGTAGAACCTGAAAAGCAGCTTGAGCGCCCCATGGTCGCCTGCGGCGGCGCCTTCTTCGAGGAGGACGTAGCCTTCCTCCGATCTGTCGGCCGCCATGAGTTCCATGGCGAGGTGAGGGACATAGACTCTCTCGCTCTCCCATCGAACGCAGGGCTCCTTCATGATCCCCTCGACCCTGAGGAAGAGCCTGGCGAGCGATCTGACATCGAGGAGATTGTGGTCGGCCACCTTTTCCATCGCCGCGAGAGAGGCCTCGAGAGCATCGGCGTCCGCTGCGGCCGTTCCCGAATATTCGAGCCAGAGCCGCGGGATGAGAAATCCGGGCACATCGTCCTCCCGCCCCTCCCCGAGAACGGCTATCTCCATGGCTTGCAGGGAGCAGGAGCCGAAGGTTTTCCTCCAGAACTTCCTCGCCATATGCAGGAGGTCGATATGGCCGAATTCGGGGACGGGAACAGCGTTCATGATGCAGCGCGTCCTTAAAAGGGGCAGATCGAAGGCGGCGCCGTTGTAGGTGACGAGATATGGACGCTCAGCGAGAAGGTTGACCGTGAAATCGAGAAAAGCGGGCTCGCCCGGGAAATCGTCGACGAACACTTGGGTGACGAGAAAACTTCCGCCTTCGAAAAAACCGACAGCCGCGAGGAAGGCTATGGTGCCCGCCCCGCCCGAAAGGCCTGTGGTCTCGAGATCGAAGAAGGAGAGCCGGCTCAGGGGGATGGCGGTCAAGGGCAGGGGCTGCAGGCCCTTTTTCCGTCTCAGCCGCTGGTTCGCGAAATGGCTTTCCTCAAAGCAGTCGCCGCGGTTTTCGTCCAGGCTGAAGCCGGTCTCCATCGTCCTCGTATAGGTGTGGGGAGCGATCCTTTCCCATCCCTGAAGGAAGCCGGCTTTTTCTTCCCGTACAGGCCTTTTCGACTTTACCGGCTTTCCCTGTCCCTCCGGCTTTTCCGGACGCGACCCTATTTCCGAGGCCTTGATGAGCCCCATTTCCTTGAGACGGGCGAGCCTCCCTTTCATGGCTGACAAGGAAGGCTCCTCAAGGACGACCGCTGCAGCGGGCCAGGAGTTCGCCCACGAGGGGCTTGAATCCGGCGCCGCCCCTGCGTGCCGGGCCGGAAATTTCGCCGGCCTGGGGCGAGCCATCGGCGCCCACGAGGTCGGCGCCGATGCAGGAGGGGCAGCCCGCGCCGCAGGAGCAGCCGTGGAGCCTCTCGTACGCAGCGCCCATGAGTCCGTCCAGCTTGCCCGTGAGGGCTTCCGAGAGACCGGTGCCGCCCGGATACTTGTCGTAGAGGTAGATGGCCGGGATCGAGAAATGAGGGTCCCTCACGCGCTCGGAGACGCCGATGTCGCGGGGATCGCAGAGGACGAAGGCCGGAGCCAGGGACTTGAGCAGGCGAGCGGCCCCGACGAGCGCGGCCGCCGCCGCCGCCGGATCAAGCCTTTCCAGGAAAGAGCCGGCCGCGCTCTCCTTCGGAAAGAGAAGCATGAGGGCGCGCGTCTGCATTTCCTCGGGCGGCAGGAATATTTCGCCGAACCCGACGTTCTCCCGCGTGTGGAATCGCAGTTTCTTGAACTTCTCCGCCTGGCTCCTCACGAGGACGTCGCCCACGGCGTAGCCGAAGAGCATGGACTGGCCGGGCGAGGAACGCTCGTCCTCGGTGAGCACCTCGAGGTCGGTCTTTACGACGGCGTCGGTCCAGTAATCCAGGTCCTTGCGCTCGACGTGGCAGACCCTGTTGGCGATGTCGAGCTTCTTGACGATGAACTGCGTGCCCAGGTGAATGTAGACGGCGTTGTCGAAGATGAGTTCCTTGGCGCTCGGCCTGTCCATCTCGCCGATAGCGCGGCTTCCGCCGCCGGTCACGTCGACGATGACGATATTATCGGCGGTGGCAGAGCGAAGCGAAATCTTCTCGCTGGGATAGCCCTCGTCGGACCAGTACCAGCGTCCGCCGGTGAGGCGCACCGCGCCTTCCTCCTCCAGCAGGGAAAGGGCTTCCGCCGTCAGCTCGGAACGCTCGCTTCCCTCGCCGGGCTCAAATTTGTCCGCGCCGCCCTCCGTTTCGCCCTCGCCGCCTTCCACTTTATCCGCGCCGCCGCCGAAGGCCCCGCCCTCAGCGAAAGGCAGCTCGAAGGCCGCGCACTTTACGTTGTCGATGAAGATGAAGGGATTGTCCAAGTCGACCCTGGCCTGCTCCGGCGACTGCGCGAGGAAATATTCGGGATGAAGGGCGAAATACTGGTCCAGGGGAGCGGCCGATGCCACGAATACAGCCAGGGAGGAGCCGCCTCTTCGCCCCGCCCTTCCCGCCTGCTGCCAAAAGGACGCCGTGCTGCCGGGATAGCCCGCCATGACTGAGGCGTCGAGGCCGCCTATGTCAATGCCGAGTTCCAGGGCGTTCGTGGAGACGACCCCGTTGATCGATCCCTCGCGCAGGCCTTTCTCGATGGCGCGTCGTTCCGACGGAAGAAGCCCCGAACGGTAGGGACTCACCTTTATCCTCTCGTTTTCGTTGTTGGGATTCTCCAGGCTCTGGTTGATGTTGCTGGCGATGAGCTCCACCGCAAGCCTGGACCGGGCGAAGAGGATGGTCTTCACACCTCTGCGCAGGAGTTCGAGGGCGATGCGCTCGGACTCGGTAGCGCTGCTCTTCCTCATGCCCTGCACCGGATCGATGACGGGGGGATTGTAGAAGACGATCGTCTTTTCGCCGGCCCCGGCGCCGTTGTCGTCGACGAGCTCCACGGGCTCCTCGATCAGCGCTTCGGCGAGTTCCCGGGGATTGGCGATCGTCGCCGAGCAGAAAATGAAGGAAGGTTGGGCGCCGTAGAAGGCGGCGATGCGTTTGAGCCGCCTCAGCACGTTGCCCACATGGCTGCCGAAAACGCCCCTGTAGCTGTGCGTTTCGTCCACGACCACATATTTCAGGCCGGAGAAGAACTGTATCCACTTGGCGTGGTTGGGCAAGATCCCGGCGTGGAGCATGTCCGGATTCGTGATGACGATACGGCCGGAGGTCCGCGCCGCCGTCCTGAGGGAAGATGGCGTGTCCCCGTCGTAGGTCTGTATTTTCACGGGCAGAGCGCCGCCCAGGGCGACTTCGTTGAGCTCGGCCTGCTGGTCTTGGGAGAGGGCTTTCGTCGGAAAAAGATAGAGGGCGCGGGCGGTGGGGTCCTCCAGGAGGGTCTGGACCACGGGGAGATTGTAGCAGAGGGTTTTGCCCGACGCCGTAGGCGTGACGACGACGAAATTCCGCCCGGAGCGGGCGATGCGGTAGCATTCGGACTGATGAGTGTAGAGGGTCGAAATGCCCTTCGCGGCGAGGGCCGCGGCGAGAGGCGGAGCGAGATCGGTAGGCAGTTCGGCGAGTTTCGGCGAGCGCTGCCGCAGCGTACGGGTCCAGGCCACTTCCCCCTGCTCATCGAGCCAGGCGAGAAAAGAGTCCCAAAATTCTGTGGCGGGTTTCTTCATCATAAGCTATACTTTACACGCGCTGGGTGCTTAGGTAAACAGATGTGTATATATTTTTCAACACACCCGCGCGAAAGGGGCCATCATGCTGAAAGTATTGTCGATCGTGCTTGGCGGCGGCAAAGGCACTCGTCTATTCCCCCTCACCAAGGAAAGATCCAAGCCGGCCGTTCCCTTCGGAGGCAAGTTCCGCATCGTCGATATTCCCATATCGAACTGCATCAACGCCGGTTTCAAGAAGATCTACATCCTCACCCAGTTCAACTCCGCGAGCCTCCATCTGCATATCGCCAAATCCTACAATTTCGATACGTTCTCGAGCGGATTCGTGGAAATCCTCGCCGCGGAGCAGACCCCTGTCCATTCGGGCTGGTATGAGGGCACGGCCGACGCCGTGCGCAAGAACCTCATCCATTTCAGGCCGCAGAACCCCACCCATTACCTCATCGTATCGGGCGACCAGCTCTACAGGATGGACTTGGGCGACATGTTCAGGAGGCATCTCGCCTCGAAGGCCAGACTCACGATCGCCGGCACCATGGTGGACAGGACTACGGCGAGCGCCCTCGGCATCATCAAGACGGGCAAGGATTCGCTGATCGAAGCCTTCATGGAAAAGCCGGGTCCGGCGAAGGACATCTCGGAATTCAGGCTCCCCGACGAGATCCGCCCGAAATCGTCGGCTCCGGAGAATGAGTACCTCGCGAGCATGGGCATCTACATTTTCGACGCTTCCCTCATGGAAGAAGCCCTCGCCGGCGACTCGAACGACTTCGGAAAGGAAGTCATTCCCGACATCCTCGCCAAGGAAAAAATCAACGCCTACCTTTTCGACGGCTACTGGGAAGATATCGGAACGATCAAGAGCTTCTACGACGCGAACATCCAGCTGACTGACATCAACCCGAAGTTCAATTTCTACGACGAGGACAACCCGATTTTCACGCACAACAGGAATCTCCCCGCGTCCAAGCTCAACTACTGCACGCTGAACCAGGCCTTGGCCACCGACGGCTGCATCATCACCAACGCGTCCATATCGCGCTCCATCGTGGGAATTCGCACGATCATCGAGTCGGGCGCGAGCCTCGACGGCGTGATATGCATGGGCGCCGACCGCTACGAAACGGAAGAGGATAAGAAGGCCAACGCCCTGAAAGGGATTCCTAACATCGGCATCGGCGGCGGAAGCATACTGAGGCGAGCCATCATCGACAAGAACGCGAGGATAGGCCCCAACTGCAGGATCGGCATCGACGACATGCCGCGGGCGGAGGGCGAATACGCCACGCACTATGTCGTGGACGGCGTCATCGTCATTCCCAAGAATATGATCGTGCCGGCCGGCACGGCGATCTGAAAACCCGATTCCGAACCTATGAAAAGAGGGCGGCCCGCGATGCGGGCCGCCCTCTTTTTCAGTTTCCTCTCCTGAATTTTCAGCCGGTGACGAGCTTCATGGCTTCGGCCAGTTCGGGATCCTTGTCGATATAGTACTTCTGGGCTTCGGCGGCCGACAGGCCGACAAGTTCGTGGCTCATGTAGTGGATCCAGGTCTCGTCTTCCAGCGTGGGCACCTCGATCTTGCGGCACCAGTAATCGGGATGGATGGGATGAGTGTCGGGCAGGTATTCGCGGACCTTGTAGTCGTGAACGACGACCTTGATGTTGGCGCGCGGCAAGCCCTTTCGCATGAACACTTCGGTGAGGTAGTTGACGGTCCTTCCCGAATCGTAGACGTCGTCGACGAGCATCACCTTTTCCCCTCCATGGAGGAGGTCGGGACTGTAGGTCCATCCGTCGATCTTGACCTCTTCCTGGGTGCTCACGTCGGTATAGGAGCGGGCGACGACAGCCGCGTAGAAAACGGGGTTTGTCTCGCCGGTGATGAACTTGAAATACTCGCTTATGACATTCCCCATATAGGCCCCGCCCCTCAGGGACACGTAGATGATGTCGGGGATGAATCCATCTTTGTAGATACGGTAGGCCATCTTCAGGGCATTGTTCCTGATGGTGTCGTAGGGAACAAATTCTTTGTGCATAGGGCCTCTCGGGAGAAAATTCCGCGTTCCTCAAGGGGGACCGCATATGGTCAAAAAGCTTGAAGCCCTGAAAAATCAGGGCTTCAAGCAGTCATCGCGAAGATGGGATAATACTATCAGTTTTTATTTAAAGCAAGGGTATCGATTATCTGCTCGTCGCGGACCACCGTGAAGGTCAGCTTTTTAACGCTCGGGTCGTTGATCTGCTGGTAGAACCAGATGAGTCCTTCCACCTTCTTCTCGTTCAGCTTGATGATGATGTCGCCCGCCTTGAGCCCCATCACCGAAGCCGGGCTCTTGGCTATGACGTCGGTTACGGCGATGCCGCCCTTGGCGCTTTCCGGCACCTTTGTCTGGTCGATGGACTCCGACTGAAGCGAGATCACCGAAAGGCCGGGATAGAGGTCCTTGTTGTTGCTGGCGACCGTTTTGTCGCGCAGATCGATCTTGACCTTGAGGCTCATTTTCTTACCCGCCCTGATCAGGTCGATGACCGCCGAGGATCCAGCGGGGATGTCGCCGATCTTGCGGACAAGCTCGTCCTGGGACTTCACGTCCGCCCCGTCGACGCCGGTTATGAAGTCGCCCGGCAGGACGCCGCCGTTGTAGGCGGGGCCGTTCTTGAAGACATGAGCGACAAAGGCGCCCTTCTTGTCCTCTATGCCGAGCTCTTTGGCCGTGGCCTTGTCGCCGTTGATGCCGAGGAGGCTCACTCCGAGCCAGCCGTAGCGGACGGTCTTGTGCTGGATGAAATCGTCGATCGCGCTTTTGAGGTTGTTGATGGGGATGGCGAAACCCAGGCCCACGGAGCCGCCGGTCTGCGTGGCTATCCATGTATTGATGCCCACGACTTCGCCCCTGATGTTGACGAGGGCTCCGCCGGAGTTGCCCTGGTTGATGGCCGCGTCTGTCTGGATGAAATCGTTGATATTGCCGTCCGGACCACCATTTCTGCCCACGGCGCTCACGATGCCCGCCGTCACCGAGGACACAAGGCCGAGCGGGCTGCCGAGGGCGATAGCCCAGTCTCCTACCTGTATTTTCGAGGAATCGCCCAGCTTGGCTACCACGATATCGGGATCGCTCGTTTCGAACTTCACGAGGGCGATATCCTTGCGCTCGTCGGCTCCCACAAGTGTGCCGGGGAATTCCCTGCCGTCGCTCATTATGACAGTGATCTTCTCAGCGTTGCCCGCCACATGGTTGTTCGTGAGGATGTAGACGGTCTTGCCGGTTTTCCTGACGATGACGCCCGATCCGAGGCCTTCCTGGCCAAATTTCGGCGTCTTCTGGTCAGGGATGGTTTCCTGCGGACCGAAGAAAAATTCGAAGGGGATGCTAGGTTGGGTTTTCGGGGTATCCGACACTTTGTCCACGACATCGAGTTCCACCACCGAGGGCAGAACGGTGTTGGCGACATAGCGGAAGGCGGTCTGGACAGCCTCGGCTTGGGAGAGGGCCGCGCCTATTTCGGGCGTCACCTGCACGCTCGGCGTTTCCGCCTCGACTATCGGCAGCGAAACCAACTTCTGCGAAACGCCGCCGAGGGATCGGCCGCCCACGAAGGCGAAGACGAAGCCGATGATCACGCCCAAGATGATGAGGTTCGCTATGAAAAATTTTCTTGAGTAGAGCTTTTTGTTCAATGCCATATGCTTCTCCTGAGATGCGATTTCCAGTGTGCTACTAACTAAAAGATAAAATACTGATTTTCGTTACAGCAGCCAAATAGGCGGAAGCATCAGGCTATATGACAATCTACGCTCACTAGAAAGTCCAGGAAGTGAGAACCTCGTGACCGGATTCGGTGACAAGAACGCTGTGCTCATAATGCGCCGACAGGGACCCGTCGAGCGTCACAACCGTCCAGTCGTCTGCCAGTTCCTTCACGTCGCCCTTGCCCGCGTTTATCATCGGTTCGATGGCGATGACCATGCCGGGAAGGAGTCTCGGATTGGGTCCGCTGGAGATATAATTGGGGATCTGCGGATCCTCGTGCATTTCGAGGCCGACGCCATGGCCGCAGTACTGGCGCACGACGCCGTAGCCGTAGCGCGTGGCATGGCTGAAAACAGCCCTGGCTATGTCGTGGATGCGGGCGCCGGGAACGACGGCCTCTATGGCCTTGTCCAGGCATTCTCTCGTCACCCTCATGAGCTGGTCAGCCTCGGGGCTGACCTTGCCGACGGCCCAGGTGACCGCTGAATCGGAAAAATAGCCGTCCAGCTCGATGCCGTAGTCGGCGCCGATTATGTCGCCCTCGACGAGGCGGCGTTTGCTGGGAATACCATGGATGACGGTTTCGTTGACGGAAAGACAGATGGAAGCCGGATAGCCCTCGTAGTCGAGGAAAGCCGGCTTGCCTCCGCGCTTTATCGTGTAGTCGTAGGCGAACTTGTCGAGTTCGAGAAGACTTACCCCGGGCTGCACCATGGGGCGAAGCTTTTCGAGAAATTCGGAGAGGAGGACGCAGGATTTGCGTATGCCTTCAATCTGTTCCTTGTTCTTGAGTCTGATCATGTACCTGCCTCAGCGCTTAGCGTCTGGGTTTCCCCCTCCGGAGTCTCCCTGCCCTGTATCCTTGTGGATCCCGTCCAGTACGCCGTTGATGAATTTATATGAATCTTCCGAACCATATTCCTTGGCGATTTCGATGGCTTCGTCGATCGTGATCTGGGCGGGGATGTCGTCCTGGAACAGGAGGCAATACGTCCCCATCCTCAAGATGGCCAGATCGACTTTCTTGAGTCTCTCGAAGGGCCAGTGGGACAAGTGCTTCTTTATCCTCGCGTCGATCTCTTCCATGTTTTCGAGGGTTCCCGCGATGATGAGTCTCGTGAACGCGGCCGTATCGTCCTCGAGCTGTTCGACCTTCGAAGCCTCGAGCCACGCGAATTTGAGTAGATCGTCGAGCGACGAACGGGAAGCTTCCCAGGCATACAGTGCCTGAAAAGCGAGTATTCTTGCTTTCCTGCGTGAAGCCATCAGCTCCCTCTTTTTACCATTTCAGATTTTCGTCAAAGGTCTTTATGGAAGCCTCGCCTCTTAGCTTCGTGATGAGATCGGCTTCCAGCTTGTCCATGAACTGCGCTTCCTTCGCCGAAGCCACCTGATAGGCGATGAACTGCTGAATTGTCATGTTCTGGTTGCCCGGAACAGGGTCGGCCAGGCCCAGCTGCTTCTGCGGAAGGAACTCGTTGGCCCTCACGATCCTGTATCCGGTGGGGCTCTCGACCATGCCGGAGATATCGCCGGCCTTGAGCTTGAAGACGACATCGAAGAGATCGGCCCCGAAAAGGCTCTTGTTCTGGGCGGTCTTTTCTATATAGAGGGAGGGTATGGACTTGTACCCCGCCGCGTCGCTCGATCTCAGCATGTACTCATCGAATTTCGTGGGGTTGACCTTGAGCGCAGAGGCTACCGACTGCAGCGTATCCTTGGCCTTCTTGGCGTCGGCATCGCTCTTGAGCCTCGTGTCCACATAGAGGACGCTGACCCTCATGGTGTCCGGGCGGACGAGGGAAGCCTTCGCGAGATCGTAGGCTTTGAGGATCTCGTCGGCGCTGGGAGCGACGAGAATGGCCTTAAGCTCATCCTTCCGCTTGGTCTGGACGTAGGTTTCGAAAAGAAGACGCTGGCGGACATATACTTTCGGCTCGACGAAGACGCCGCTCGCCCTCAGCTGGCTTTCAAGATCCGCGTCAGTCGCCTTGGCCCCGAGACTGGCCTTCATCTGCGCGAGGGCGTTGCTGATATCGGTATCGCTTACGGAAATCTTCTCCCTTTCGCAGAACTGGACGAAAAGGAGACTGTTGATCCTCGCGTCGAGGACTTGCTTGATCTGTTCGACGGTGAAGGTGATGCCCGCGGCTTTTTCAAGACGTTGAACGTCGGTCTTGATCTGGCGGACGGAGATGACTTCCTGCTTGATCAGCTTTATGGTGGCGGCAGGTTTATCGATGGTAGTCTGGGCGCCGAGGGCGGCCAGACCTACGAGGGCAAATAAAGCAGGTAAAATCTTTCTCATCTTTTATACTCGCTCTTGCTTCATACATAGCCTATAAGGCGGAAATCCTACACAGTTTATAACAAACCCGATTGGAGAAGGTAAACCAAAACCCAGGGTATTTCAATAGAGCAGAGACATTTCGATGTGCCCGCCGCGCGATCGGGCGCGGAAAAACCACTCAGGCGAGCGGATCGACGTCGGCTTCGGCAAGACGCCTGCGGACAGCGCTCAGTCCCGGCAGCCTGGGCACAAGGCAGGATGCCCGCTCGAGGGCTTGATGCGCCTCGCCCCATTCCTTGCGGCGCAGATGGACCTCGGCTTTTTTCCTCAGGAACTGCGCCGAATCCCTGACCCCAACCTCAAGGGCGATCGATTCTTCCAGCCTGTCGAGATAGTCGTCCTCGTCTATCCGTCCCGGCATTTTCTGCAGCACCAGCGTTCTGAACTTCAGTGCGACGACATCGTAGTAGTAACGGAACCAGGCTTTTTCGTGTTCCATGGCGATAAGCCGCTTGTAGATGGCATAGGCTTTGAGAAGACGCCCCCGCTTTTCGTATTCCTCGGCCAGGCAGTATTCGGCGTCCATGGCGTCGCCTCTTTCCAGCCATCGATCGAGCCTGAAATCGCCGAAGGATTTGGAGCGCTCGTAGGTTTCCAGGGCTTCGTCGTCGAAATTGTGGAGAAGGTCGTAGACGATGAGCTTGGCCTGACTCTCGGGATCGTGGGTTCTGGCTTTCAGGAAAGCCCTGTAGTTGAATCCCCCCTGCTCGAGCTTCTGTCTCCTCAGGCTGCGGTCATAAGCCCGCCGCTTTTCGCCGTCCGAAAGAATCCTGTAGGCTTCGAGGATGAGGCGCATGGCCGATTCGCGCACCGAAGCCACCGAACCCTTGGCCGTCTTGCCGTAGTCGATTTTCTCCCTGGCCTCTTGACCGCTCGAGGGTCTTTCGGAGGCGCTCGTGTCGGGATGATATTTCTTCGCTTTTTTCCTGAAGGCGCTTTTTATGGCGCTCTGATCAGAGTCGGGAGGGACGCCAAGCACATCGTAGTAATTTTCCACGTATCTAGCCCCGTAAAAGTGGTGCTTCCCGCGCCGCCGCAACCGATTCGACATCGTTCGCGACGACTTCGCCCATCGTGACGATCATGCCTTCCTTCTCGAGAGAGGTCATCATGACAGCGAGCGCTTTTTGGGGAAGGAGTCCGGATTTGACGAGAAGGGCCATGGTTCGTTTGCCCACGAGATTCCCGCCGCTCGAAAGCTGCTCGCCTAACTTTTTGCCTATGCCGCTTCCGAGTCCGCTGGGTTCCGAGCATACCACCAGGAAGTCGTATGTGGATAGCCGATAATCCACAGCCTCGAAAAAGTCAGAGACATGACCCATCAGGCTGAATTCCCGCGAGGCCGCGCGGGCCAGTTTCAGGAGTCTGTCGGTTTTTTTCTCGCTTATAGCGACAACAGCAATACGCATTTATTCCTCGCGGCTACTATAGCAACGAAAAAGAATCGTAACAATCCGTTTACAGACCCCTGTAGAGCTCTTCGCCCATGCCCGGCTTTATAAATACGACAGGACAGCGAGCGTTCCGCAGAATTTCGCGGTTCGCGTCGGCCACGGCGTCCCTCGACTGCATCTCGGAGGGCTGACCGCCTATGACGATGCAGTCGGCGCCGTTCTCGATCGAGGCCCTGATGATCTCGCCCGGAACCGAGCCCTTCCCGAGGAGGGTCTCCACGGTCAGGCGCTTTTTCGCGGCGATCTCCACGCAGAAATTGAGATAGCGGCGGCCCGAATTCTCCAGGCTCCGCTCGTATTCCTCGCTCTCGTCGGGCACGAAAATCCGGGAGAGGGCGAGCTGGCGTATGGTGGCCGTATCGACGACATAACAGGCGATGAGCTTCGAACCGAACTGCTTCTTCATGGCGAGCGCGTATTTGAGCGCGTCGATAGAGGCTTCCGAACCGTTTATCGCCACGAGAAGCGTCCTGAATATCTGTATCATAAGGCGTCCTGCTCCGACATCCGCTGTTTGAGCAACTTCACGGCGAATAGGGATTCGCGATCCCGCTCGTCCAAGGTGGATTCTATGAATTTCACGATTTCTCCCGACCGGGGGATCACCATCTTGTCCAGGGCGTTGACGCGCCGCTGGGTTTTCTTGACCTCGCGGGCGAGCCGCCAGACGATGGACCGCAGGCCAGCGGCCGCGGCCAGTTTCTGCAACAGCTCGCTGAACTCTATCACGGTTTCGTCGCCTACGGCAAAAGAATTTATGAAAGAATAGTTGAGTTCGGGGGCTCCCGCCCGGACGACGAGGGTGGGCAGGTTCATGCCGCTGACGTTCACGTTCCCCGTCTTGAGACTGATGGAGCGCACCGGCTTTGAGGAGAGGGCGAGCGCCCTTTCCCGGCCGACGACGAGGAGCATCTTCCGCAGGTGGCGATAGGATTTTTCGGTCAGTTCCTGAATTTCCTTCTCGAGGAGGCCGAGTTCGTCCATTCGTTTGAGCAGCTCGATGACGAGGATTTCGCGCTTCTTCTCGAGGAGATCGTAGCCCTGAAGCGCGAGCCCGAGGCCGCGCTTTTCGTTGATGAGGTTGGTTTTGGTAGGGGCCGGATAGGCTTGTGCCATGATCGACGCTCCTTTAGTTTCCCTTCCCGCGCTCGGGGAGATACTTGCTGATCAGGTTCTCGGGAATCCGTACCAGCTCTTCCCTGGGCAGCAGGGAGAGGATAGACCAGCCTAGGTCGAGGGTCTGCTCTATGCTCCTGTCCTCGAATTCGCCCTGGGCGAGGTATCTCGTCTCGAAGGCTTCGCCGAATTCCAGATAGACCTTGTCGCGCGCCGACAGTTCCTCCTCGCCGATGATGGCGGCCAGGTCTCGCACCGAGCGCACATAGGCGTAGGCCGAAAAGAGCTGGGAGGAGAGATCCCGGTGGTCTTCCCTCGTCATGCCCTCGCCGATGCCGTCCTTCATGAGGCGCGAGAGCGAAGGCAGGCCGGCGATGGGCGGGTAGACGCCGCGCTGGGCGAGGTCCCTCTCCAGGACGATCTGGCCTTCGGTGATGTAGCCGGTGAGGTCGGGTATGGGGTGGGATATGTCGTCGTTGGGCATCGAGAGGATGGGCAGCTGCGTGATGGAGCCCTCAGAGCCTTCGATGCGGCCCGCCCGCTCGTAGAGCGAAGCCAGGTCAGAATAGAGGTAGCCTGGATAGCCTTTCCGCGAGGGGACCTCGTTGCGCGCCGCCGAGACTTCGCGAAGCGCCTCGCAGTAATTGGTCATGTCCGTCATCACGACGAGGACGTGCATGTTCTTTTCGTAGGCGAGGTACTCGGCGGCGGTCAAGGCGCTGCGGGGCGTAAGGAGCCGCTCGATGGAGGGGCTGTCAGCCAGGGAGAGGAACATGACGACGCGGGAGAGGACGCCCGACTGCTCGAAGGCGTCGATGAAGTAGCGCGCGACGTCATATTTGATGCCCATACCAGCGAAGACGACGGCGAACTGGGTCTCCCCTCCCCTCACCTTGGCCTGCCTAATGATCTGGGCGGCAAGCCTGTTATGGGGCAAACCGTTGCCCGAGAAAATGGGCAACTTCTGGCCGCGGATCAGGGTGTTCATCCCGTCTATGGCCGAGATACCCGTCTGGATGAAGTCCCTGGGGTAGACGCGAGCGCTGGGGTTGATGGGAAGGCCATTTATGTCGCGCAAGTCGGAGGATGGTATTTCCGGGTAGCCGTCCATGGGCTTGCCGAGACCGTTGAAGATGCGCCCCACGATATCGGGGCCGACGCGGAACTCGAGGGGCTTTTCCAGGTATTCGACCCAGGCCTCGTCGAGCGATATGCCGGAGGTGTCGGAGAATATCTGTATGGCCACTGCCTGCTCCGAGATGTCGACGACGCGGCCTATCCTCAGCTGTCCGTACCTGTCCTTGATGCGCACGAGTTCGGAAAATCCCGCGTTCTCCGTCCTCGCGGCGATGACGATGGGGCCGTCGGCCTTGGTAAGGCCCTTGTATTCTGTTCCTCTCATTCCGCCACCGTCCTGTCGGTTCCGGCGCCAAACCCGACAGCCGCGTTGATGCCCAATCCCGCGCCCAATTCGGCGAAAGCCTGCCTGATTTCCAGAAGGACGCCCCTTCCTTCCTCGACGCGTTCGTTGGTTATGGAGCTTTTCAGCCGCATCAATCTGTTCCGCAGGGGCATGGCGGCTATCTTGGGCAGGGGCGTCCCGCCGTGAATGGCTTTTTCCGCCGATTCATGGAAGGTGAGAATGCATTCGAGAATCATCGTCTGCCTCGCGGGGACGCAGTACATGTCGACCGCGTCGAAGCTGCTCTGCTGCAGGAATCCGGTCTTCAGGAGCTCGGCCGTCATAAGGATGAGGCGCTGCTCGTCCGGAAGGGCATCCGGACCTATGAGGCGCACGATCTCGGCGAGCTTGCGCTCTTTTTTCAGGATATCCATGGCCTTGGCCCTGAATTTCTTCCAGGAACTGTCGATGCCGTCCCAGAAGGCCATGAGGTCGTCGGCGTATTCGGAATAGGAGTCGTTCCAGGAAATGGCCGGGTAATGGCGGGCGTTCGCGAGATCGCGGTCGAGGGCCCAGAAGCAGCGTATGAAGCGCTTGGTGTGCTGGGTCACGGGTTCCGAGAAGTCGCCGCCGGGAGGCGAAACGGCCCCGATGATAGTGACGGAGCCCTTCTTTCCTTCCAAAGTCGTGACCATGCCGCCACGCTCGTAGAATTCGGCGAGTCTCGTGGGGAGGTAGGCGGGGAATCCCTCCTCGGCGGGCATCTCCTCGAGGCGCCCGGAGAGTTCTCTCAGGGCTTCCGCCCAGCGGGAGGTCGAATCGGCCATGACGGCCACCTGGTAGCCCATGTCGCGGTAGTACTCGGCGATGGTGATGCCCGTGTAGATCGAGACTTCGCGGGCGGCGACGGGCATATTCGAGGTGTTGGCGATGAGAATGGTCCTCTCCATGAGAGATCGTCCCGTCCTCGGGTCGATGAGCCTGGGGAATTCGGTGAGGACATCGGTCATCTCGTTGCCGCGCTCGCCGCAGCCTATGTAGACGATGATGTCGGCGTCGCACCATTTGGCGATCGCGTGCTGCGTCATCGTCTTGCCGGTGCCGAAGCCGCCGGGCACGGCCGCGCATCCGCCCTTGGCCACGGGAAAGAGCACGTCGATGACACGCAGGCCCGTGACGAGAGGTTCGTTAGGTACGAGTTTCTGCGCGAAAGCGCGGGCCTTCCGGACCGGCCAGCGCGACGAGGCCGAGTATTCGTTCCCGATTGAGGACTTCACGAGGACTTGCGAGATGTCATAGTCGCCCTCGGCGGCCACCCAGGCGGCGGTGCCTGGAGGCGTCGTCCCGTCGAACACCAACTTATGGAGAACTGAGGGCGTCTCCTGCACCGTACCATAGACGATGCCGGGGCCGATGGGTTCGCCGACGGCCATGGTCGGCTGGAAGCGCCACTTTCTTTTCGCGTCGAGGGCGTCGCCCGCGACGCCGGGCAGGAGCATGGGGCCTGAAAGAGCCTTCAGCAGGGGCAGCGGCCGCTGTATGCCGTCGTAGATCGACCCGATAAGTCCGGGGCCGAGGAGGACGGAGAGAGGCTTGCCCTGGCATTCCACGGGCTCCCCTACCCTCATCATGGTGTTGTCCTCGTAGATCTGGATGGTGGCGACCTGGCCTTCGAGCCTGATGATCTCGCCGATAAGGCCGGCCGCGCCGACCTTCACCACATCGTAGAGCCCGGCCGAGGCCATGCCCCTGGCCTTGACGATCGGTCCGGAAATTCTCGCTATTGTCCCTGCTTTCATCGACATTTATCCTCTTTCGGCCGTCGCGGGGAACAATGCCGAAGCCAGTTCTCCCCTGTACTCATCCAGAAGCCTTTCTTCAAGCTGCTTCTCGCCGAGCGTCATGACCATCGTCCCGTCCAGGCTTTCGACCACGATGCCGCGTGGAGGCGCGCCGGCATCAGCCACGGCCAAGGCCGAGACCTCCGCGCCGGTTCCAAGAAGCTCCCTTATCTCCCGCAGCGAAGAGGCGTCGATGCCTCGGTGGCTCATGCGCAGTTTCCGTCCCGCGAAGAGGGAGGAACGCTTCCTGAGCTCGGATAGGCACCAGGCGCCCAGCTTCGCGTCGTCGAGGGCAGCCATGAATTTGGCCACCGAGGCCCTCATCGCGCTGTCAATGAAGCGCGCCCTCAGCCTCGTTTTCTCGAGGGGCATTTTCGAAAAGGTCTCCCTCTTCATCTGGGCGATCTTCTCGAGCTTGCGCGCCTCGAGCTGTGCGACCATTCCATCCAGAGCCTCGGCCGAATTCGCCTTTAACCTTTCGGCCTCTTCCTTGGCCTTCCGGACAATCCTCTCGGCCTTCCTCGCGGCGTCGTCGAGTATCTCGCGTTCGAGCGCTTCGGTGCCTTTTATCTCTTCCATAGCTCTTCCCTCATTGGATCTTGATGCCTATCGCCTGCCGGACTGCGTCGACGAGCTGGACATGGTCGGGTTGGGAACCCGACAGGGGCGGTATTTCCACCACGAGAGGATAGCGCCCCGACAATTGCCAGTCGATGAGTTCCGTCCCGAGCATGTCGGCGATATCCTCGGCGAGGATGAGCATTCTGCATTCTCCCGAAGCGCCGGTCACGCGGCGGAAGGTGGCGAGGGCGTCATCGGCGCCAGCCACAGCCGCCCCATCCACGCCTATCATCCTGAAGGCGATGACGAGTTCTTCTTCGGCGAGGACGAATATTTCCTTCACGGATTCCCTTCCCTAGAGGAGGAGGATGAGGAGGGCCACGAGGAAGCCCCAGAGGCAGATGCCTTCCGCGAGACCAACGTAGGGAAGGGCTTTGCCGGAGAGTTCGGGCTTTTCCGCCATGGCTCCCATCGCCGCCGATCCGATCTTGGCCACAGCCATGCCGCCGGCCACGGCCGCCACGCTCACGGCGAGGGCGGCGGCGAGATACTTGATGCCGCCGGCCCAGGCCGATACGGGGGCGGTCGCCGCTCCTTGAGTCTGGGCAAAAGCGGATGCGCTGCCCGCCGCGGCCAGGACCGCTGTCGTGATTTTCTTCTTCATGAACAACTCCTTTTCAATTCTCGAAGCGTATGGGATCGAAGCTTTTGCCCGTCCGCGTGAAAAACTTGGAGAAAAATTCGTAGTACTGGAGCCTGATCACCTGTATGGTGACGATGAGGCCTTCGAGCCCTATGATGACCGCGTTGCCGACGATAAACACGACAAGCTGGAACACGATGCCTCCGGGCGCGCGGTTCCTAACGAGCTCGGCCATCGTGAAGACGACGAAGGAGAGCACGGCATGGGCAAGCGCGAAGGCCGCCACGCGGAGGAAACTCATGGTGTTGGAGGCGTAGTAGGAGAAGGTCTCGATGATCTCCACGAGGCCGCCCACGAGGACATCGACGACCGAGAGCTTTTCCCCGCCCGCTTTCATAACGGCCCGCTGGAGCGGTTCGGTGAAGAGCAGCGCCGCGAGGGGAATCCCCAGGCCGATAATATCGATCCATCCCAGTTTTCCGCCGAGAATGATCCGCAGGCCCATGCCGGCGGCCCACCAGAACAGAAGGGTGCCTGAAAGCCCCGTCTTCGCGAACAGGGCCTCGCCCCATTCTCCCCTTCGCGCGAGGTTTATCATGTTGATGACAAGGCCGGTCGAGTTGATGAGGAATCCGATGCCGACCGTGAAGCCGAAAAAGCTGAACATCGCGCTGATATTGTCGCTCGGCATGATGTCGAGGAAACGGTCGCGAGGACTGCCAAGGAACAAGGTGGTGAGGAAACGTTCCACGGGAACGAGGAGCGCTTCGTTAGAAAAGACAGAGCCGACGAGAAGTCCCATGAACATGGAACCTGCCCCCGCCGCGACGAAGGCCAGCCAGAATTTTTGGTAAGCGGCGAAAAATCCCTTCTTCGCCCCCCTGATCAGAAGCCCGGCGCATATGATGACGGCGCCCTGGCCCATGTCGCCGAACATGATCGCGAAGAGAAGGGTAAAAAAGAAGGCCACGAAGGGCGTGGGATCGATGTCGCCGTACACCGGCGTGCCGTAAGAGAGGACGATGCCCTGAAAAGCCGACACCAGTCCGTTGTGCTTCAGGAGGACGGGCACTTCCTGACTGTCTTCCGGAAGCTTCCCCTCCTCGTCCTCAGGATTGTAGACGCGTATGGCCATACGGTCGCCGAACAGCCTCGAAAGATCGTCGCTCAATGGCTTGACGTTCCGCGCGGGGACCCAGCCCGAAAGCCTGTAGACCCACTCGGTGCCTTCCAGCCTGCTCTCCACCTTCTTGAGCGCCTTGCCCAGCTTCACCGAAGAGAGCATTTCCGCCCATGAGGCGGCGAATCGGCGGGCTTCCTCCTCCTTCATCTCGGCGAGCGCCGCGAGGCGTTTTTTCGCCCCCTCGTAGGAGGCTTCGATGGCGGCCAGGGCGTTGGCCGGGACACCCTTGAAATCGGGAGGCAGATCGGCCTTGACGAACCCCGCCTTGGCCAGCTCGGTTTCGAGGGTAAAACGGCCCCGCCGCGAGGCGACGGCAATGATCGACCCCTCGTCGTCGAGAGGAATTATCGCCGCCCTCGCGTCGAGAGCGCCCGCGAGCAGGGGGATCCTGTCCGGGTCCACCTTGCCTATGCGCAGGGCCACGAAAGCGAGCTTGTTGATCTCCTCGAAAGGCAGCGAAAGCCCCGCGAAAGCCTTCACCTCGCGCAGCGATTCCTCGAGCTCGCCGAGCTTCAGCTTCTGGGCCAGGGCCGCTTCCTCGTTTTCCCCGCAGAACGAAGCGAGCCTGTCCACCTCAGCGAGGAGGGCTTCATCCGGAAGCTTGGCCTTTCCCAGATCCAGGCCCGCTTCCTGGTAGCCCAAACAGGCGCCTATCTTGCCCAGCTTCGCCATCGCGGCATCCAGCCTGGTGATCTCCCGCGAGTCACCCCTCGCCCGGGAAGAACTATCCTCGTCCGGGTAAATGATCTGGAAAGAATGCCCCGAGGAAAGGTACCTGAGCGTGCCGTCAATATCGGATTTGAGGAGGAGCAGTTCCATCCTCCTCATCGTCGTCGAACTCATATTTCATCTCCCGCGAGAGCCCAGGCCAGGCCGATTTTCTCTTCGGCCGGCGCTTTAAGCCTTATCCCTTCGAGTACGCCCAGGACAAAGGAAGCCTCGGCCTCGAGCATCTTGAAATAGCAGTAGAGCGGCGTATAGCCGAATGGATACATATGCATGGAACGTCGAATGAAAGCGAAAAGATCCCTCTGCATCCTGTTCTCGAGCAGGGGAAGATCGAGACGGGACGAAGTCTGTCCCTCAAGAAGCTTTCTAGCAGGCCATGCGTCGAAGCTTCCCAGGTTGTCGATATCCAGATCGAAGCTGTCGAGAGCGAGGGAAACCGCGTCTTCGCCCTCGATCTCCACGAGAAGCGGCGCCGTACTCTCCCGGCCGTAACCATAGTATTTGCGAACCCGAAGAGCCCAGGCGAGGTTCTGGTACTGGATATCCCTCAGCACAAGAGCGGGAATATTGCCCTTTCTGTTCCTTGGAAGCGCCGAAACCGCGGCCCATAACTGCCGGTAATACTGCCTGTCCAAGCGGTTTTCGGCGGCCCCGATATCGGCAAGGCCGGCCGCCTCTATCCACGCGTAGGGGGAGTCCGCGAACATCTCTTCCAGCCTGGGCCAGGCCGAAAGCGCCTTTTCTATGGTCGGACTTGAAAAGAACGGCGATTCCGGCTTCGGTTCCGACGCGGCGAGTCTGTAGAGAAGATTCTTGATGACGGAAATCTCATACTTGGCGACGATGGCCGCGATGAACTCGTCCGACTCCATGGCCGAACCGGCGAGGGTCATGAAACGCTCCATCGAATGCCCGATAACCTTGCGTTCCAGCGTCGAGAGGAGCCAGGATTCAGGCTGGTTGGGAATATCTTCCTCGAAATACAGTTTCCAGATCGAGGAGAGAGAGGATTCGGCGGCGAGGGCGGCGCCCTTCGCGCCCAGGTACATGGATGAGAAGGCGCCGCAGACCCTAGCGTAGAGATAGGCTATTTCAAAGGAGTCGGCCATGCTCAAACCTCGGAGGACATAAACCTTCCGCAGGTTGTGGCGAATAACCGTTCGTCTCTCTGAATCGCGACGAGACTTTTTTCGTATTCATTGAGCTCGTTCTTGAGTTTTTCGGCGATTTCGGACTTGAAGGAGGCCAGCTCGGACTCCTGCTCGGCATGAAGCTTCGTGAGCCTTTCTTTTTCCCTGGAGTGAGCCTCGTCGCGGACCTTGCCGACAATGAGGCCAGCCTCCGTTTCAGCGTCCCGGATCAGCGCCGCGGCCTTTGTTTCGGCCTCCAGCAATCTGTCCAGGCCATTCAGAGAATCCATGGTGCACCTCTCTTACTATACAGAATCTGTATAGACAGGTGCGGTCCCATCTGTCCTGTTCCAGAACAAGCCGGGTGGAATCACACTAACCAACAATTTTTACGTTCAGCTCAGGTCGCTGCTGTCAAATTCCTTAATAAGCGCGAAAGCCTCAGAGGACGACGCGGAAGCCGCCAGCCGGGAGGTCATATCGGTATCGTCGATCAGGGAAGCCATTCTTTGAAGCGAATGCAGGTGTGATTCGGCGTCATCGGGGGGAGTCAGAAGCATGAAAACGAGGAAGACTGGATGGCCATCCAGTGAATCATAGTCTATGCCTTTGGAGGAAATGCCCAGAACGCCCCTCAGGCAGTCGAGCCCCTCGACCGTGGCGTGAGGGAGGGCAACGCCCTTGGCGATGCCGGTGGACATCTTGGCCTCGCGACGGATCAGGGCGTCGAGAATCTTCTGGCGCGGGAATGGAAGCTTGGCCTGATAGCTTCGGGCCAGCACATCGACAAGTTCCTCGAAGAGCTCTTCTTTGCTCTCGCTTTCCAAACCTGTCTTGATCGTGGAAAGCTGAAACACCTTTTGAAGTATCATATGTCCGCTCCATCCTCTAATGACAAAGCAAGGGAGGAGTCTTCGCTTCTCTGGCGCCCGATCGGCGCTTTATTTCGTCGTTGTCTGCGTCGTCGATTCGGCAGGCGCCGCGGCAGGCGCGGTCGCGTCGGGAGCCAGCGTGGTGGCGGTCGTATCGCCCTTCCACCATTCGGTATTGGTCGTCTGCTGAGCCTGCTCGGTAACCAACGCTTCGACATTGCCGGTGGAGGACTTGTTGATGATGGCCATCGAGAAGGCTGTTACGAAGAAAAGCGCTCCAAGCACATAGGTTATCTTGATGACGACATTCGAGGATCTCGACCCGAAGGCGCTCGCCGATCCGCCGGCGAAAATGCCGCCGAGAGAGTCGGAATCTTCATCCTGGATGATGACGAGGAAAATGAGCAGCGCGCAGACGAGAACGAAGAGAATGAGGAGCAGCACAGCAAAAAAACCCATGGTAACGACTCCCGGAATGCAAGATTGACAACCTGTGCCCGCGTTGCGCGCACAGGAGTTCATGGTATACGAGAACGAGGCCTCGAATCAAGACCTCATCATAATTTACCTAAAACAGGCGATCGGGGCAAAACTCTCGACCTTGAGACTCGCGCCGCCGACGAGGGCGCCGTCGATGTTGGGCTTGGCCATGAGGGAGGCGGCGTTGTCCGCCTTCACCGAGCCGCCGTACTGGATGATCATCGTCTTCGCCTTCGCCTCGCCGTAGAGAGAAGCGAGGACCTTCCTGCAGTAAGCGTGGACAGAGTCGGCATCCTCGGGCGTGGCTGTCTTGCCCGTGCCGATGGCCCAGACGGGTTCGTAGGCTATGGTCACCTTGTCGAGGCTCTCCGCGGCGACGCCCTTGAGCCCTTCGCGCAGCTGGGTGGAGAGAACGGTCTCCAGTTTTCCGGACTCGCGTTCCTCCAGGGTCTCTCCCACGCAGAGGATGACTTCGAGCCCATGAGCCAGGGCCAGATTGACCTTCTTATTGATGAGGGCGTCGGACTCGAGATAACTGTGCCTGCGCTCCGAATGGCCAAGGATCACGACTTTGACGCCAATATCCTTGAGCATGAGCACCGATACCTCGCCCGTATGGGCTCCCTGTTCTTCTGGCCCCATGTTCTGCGCGCCGAGCAGAATGTTGGACCCCGCAAGCACCTTCGCGACCTCGAAAAGGGCGGTGAAAGCGGGCGCTATCATCACTTTTTCCTTGCAGCCCGCGAGTTTGGCCTTGAGATCGACGGCGAGAGCGACGGATTCCGCGACGGTCTTGTGCATTTTCCAGTTACCGGCGATAAAATATGAACGCATGAGCAGTACCTCGTATTAAAGAAGCTTTCGGAACCAAGCAGGGTTCCGGCCACGCCGACGATAGTAGCTGATATCCAAACCTTTAGTAAAGGCATTTTCGGTATCCAAACCGGAGAAACCGTCATAAAAAATTGCATGCTTCAAATTATGAAATCCTCGCCGCCCCAACAGCGATCGCTGTCGCCGCAGCCGCGGCCGGGGAATCCCACGATGACGGAGTTCTCGGGCACCGAGCGTATGGCGACGGCGTTGGCCCCAACCTTCGAGTCAGCGCCAATGCTGATGTTGCCGAGGATTTTCGCCCCGGCCCCGACGATCACCCTGTCGCCCAGCGTCGGATGGCGCTTCCCCTTGCTCAGGGTTGTTCCCCCCAGGGTCACACCGTGATAGATGGTCACGTCGTCGCCGATTTCCGCCGTCTCCCCGATGACGACGCCCATCCCGTGGTCGATGAAGAATCGTCGGCCGATGCGCGCCCCCGGGTGAATCTCCACGCCGGTGAAGAAGCGGGCGAGCTGGGAAAGTACCCGGGCAGAGATCCTTCCGCCGCTGCGCCATAGAAAATGCGTCGCCCTATGCGCCCATATCGCGTGCAGCCCCGCGTAGGCCAGGACGATTTCCGCGGATGAGCGCGCCGCGGGATCGCGCTTCCTGACGGTCTCGATATCTTCGCTCATCCTCGCGAACAGTCCGAGGCCGGGCGATTCTCCGCCCCCCGGCTTCGCGCCGGCTTTGCTGGCCGCGGCCGCCGCCGCTTTTACCGTCGCCGCATTGGTCGTCATCGATACCCTCGTCGTCGTCATCGCCGCTTCAGTTCCAGTTTTTACCGCGGTCTTCAATCTTGACTCCTTTAGTCATAATATAGAGACAACTCGTCGAGGAGGAAAGAAAAAACCCCTCCCGCCGAATCGCCCGGGGATAAAAAAAAGCCACCCTTTCGGGTGGCCTTCAATCGCTGCAAGGTCTTTCCGGAAAGGGAGGCTATTTTTGTTCGAGACAGGCGATTCCGGGCAGGGTTTTGCCCTCGAGGTACTCGAGGCTGGCGCCGCCGCCGGTGGAAACGTGGCTCATCTTGGAGGCGAGGCCGAACTTGTTGACGGCGGCCACGGAGTCGCCGCCGCCTACCACGGTGAGGGCGCCGCGGCCCGTCGCCGCCGCGACCATTTTGGCGACTTCCTCGGTCCCCTTCGCGAAGGCGTCGAATTCGAAGACGCCCACGGGGCCGTTCCAGACGATGCTTTTCGCTTTCGAGAGAACTTCGCTGTACAAAGCGAGGGTCTTGGGGCCTACATCGAGCCCCATGAGATCGTCGGCGATGTTCTCGCCGTCGACGTTCACGGGCGTCGCGTCCGGGGCGAAGGCGGCGGCGCAGATATGGTCGACGGGAAGAACGATCCTGACGCCGGCTTTAGCCGCTTCATCGAGCAGACTCTTCGCCGTATCGAGGAAATCGTCCTCGACGAGACTCTTGCCGACCTTGAAGCCCTTGACCTTGAGGAAGGTGTAGGCCATACCGCCGCCGATGATGAGGGCGCTGGCCGTCTTGAGCAGACTCTGGAGCACCGCGATCTTCGAGGAAACCTTGGCGCCGCCTATGATGGCGACCATGGGCTGCGGGGGATTATGGAGCATGGGCTCGAGGTGGGCCACTTCTTTTTCCATGAGAAAGCCGCCGACGCTCACGGCGCTGAATTTGGAGACGGTCGCGGTGGAGGCATGAGCCCTGTGCGCCGAGCCAAAAGCGTCGTTGACGTAGACATCGCCGTAGGAAGCGAGTTCCTTGCCGAGGATTTCCTGCTTGGCGAGATCCTTGGAGGTTTCTTCTTTATGGAAGCGAGTGTTCTCCAGCATGACGACGGAACCGTCGGGCAAGGCGTCGATTGCGGCCTTCTGTCCCATGCAGGAAGGAAGGAATACGACCGGTTTGCCCAGTTTGGCTGACAGATACTCGGCGACAGGCTTCATCCTGTGTTTTCCCGCGAGATACTTTTCGAGATCGAAGACTTTCCCGTCCCTTTCCGCCTTTTCCTTGGCTTTGACGGCATCCTTGTCGGGATCGCCCAGGTGGGACATGAGGACGAGGCTCTTAGCCCCCGCATCGAGAACATGCTTGATCGTGGGAAGGGCAGCCATGATGCGGGTGTCGTCCTGAACCTTCCCCTCTTTCATGGGAACGTTGAAGTCGACGCGCATGATGACGCGTTTTCCGGCTAGCTTTATATCCTTGACGGTTTTGATCATTTTTCAGGCTCCTTGCGGCGGCGCCCCCAACCGCCCAGGAAACCCTGAGCGACCGTGGCGCCGCCGCTTCAACGTAAACGAAACCTTATTTCTTGGTATCCATGTAGCGCAGGAGATCGATCACCCTGTTGGAATAGCCCCACTCGTTGTCGTACCAGGAGACAACCTTGAAGAAGCGCTTCTCGCCGGGCAGGTTGTTCTGCTTGGTAGCGAGGCTGTCGTAGATGGACGAGCGCGCGTCGTGGATGAAGTCCGTGGAGACGAGCTCTTCGGCGCAGTAGCCGAGGATATCCTTGAGGTAGGTCTCGGAAGCCTTTTTGAGGAGGCCGTCGATTTCCTCGATGGAAGAGTCGCGGGCCGCGGTGAAGGTGAGGTCCACGACGGAGACGTCGAGGGTCGGGACGCGGAAGGACATGCCGGTGAGCTTGCCCTTGGTCTCGGGGAGGACCTCGCCGACTGCCTTGGCGGCGCCGGTGGTGGACGGGATGATATTGTTGGAAGCGGCGCGGCCGCCCCTCCAGTCCTTCTTGGAAACGCCGTCGACCGTCTTCTGGGTCGCGGTGGTGGAGTGAATGGTGGTCATGAGGCCGCGGTCGACGCCGACGCCTTCCTTGAGGAGGACGTAGACGAGGGGCGCGAGGCAGTTCGTGGTGCAGCTGGCGTTGGAGACGACGTCGTGCTTGGACGGGTCGTACTTCCCTTCATTGACGCCGATGACGAAGGTCGGGATCTTCTTGGTCTCGTCGGTGCTCTTCGCGGGAGCGGAGATAATGACCTTCTTGGCGCCCGCCTCGAGGTGGCCCCAGGACTTCTCGTTGGCGAAGAGGCCAGTGGATTCCACAACGTACTCGACGCCGAGCTTTTTCCAGGGGAGATTCTTGAGTTCCTTCTCGGCCAGGACGCACTTGACCTCGTGGCCGTTCACGACGAGCACATCGTCCTCGGTAAGGGCGGGGTCGCTCTTCTTGGAGGAAATCTGCGCCTTCATATGGCCATGGATGGAATCGTATTTGAGCTGGTACGCGAAATACTTGGCGTCGGTGGAGATATCCACGACGGCGACGACATCGATCTTGTCTTTGCCGAGCAGGCCCTGATCCACGATGGACTGGAATACGAGTCTTCCGATCCTTCCAAAACCGTTGATTGCTACTTTCATGGAGTTCCTCCTTGGGAACATATTTAGGTTATATAAAGTGCGTATCGCACTTCCCGGCATCTATAGATAAATTAATATCCATAATTGACCGGCTTCGTCAATACTATACGAAGAAATTTACAATTTTTAAAAATAAATATCCAGTAGCGGCCATACTATGGGACCCCGAACCTTAGCCCGGCCCTCCCCGCTCCGCCGCGTAAGCCCCTTCGTACGCCTGTTCGTCCATAATTGACCAAGCCGCGGCACTCGTATACCTTTGTTGTCATGTCCAAGAGGTCAAAAAACGCTGCTCCTCTCTTCGTCTGGCTTTCGCTGGGCTTTGTCATCCTCCTGGGTGCGGGCTTCGGCGCGGCGCTGGGCGGTACTGTCAACACCATACGGAACGAAAATTTCACCGAGTTCAAATCGGCGCTTCCGACCAAACTTTACGATATAAAAGGAAGACTCATAACCGAGTTCTTCTCCGAGGAAAAACGCAACCCCGTATCGATAAGCGAACTGCCTCCCCATCTGATCGGCGCCTTCCTGACGCGCGAGGACAAGAGTTTCTACTCGCATAGGGGCTTTACGCTCCGCTCGATAGCGCGCGCCGCTTTCGGCAAGTTGATAGGAAAAAACCTGGGCGGCGGATCGACCATCAGCCAGCAACTCGCCGGCGATCTCTACGACGACCGTAAAGACATCTCGCTTCGAAGGAAGCTCGTGGAACTCTGGTGGTCCCTTCAGATCGAACGCAGATTCTCCAAGCCGGAAATCCTCGAAATGTACCTCAACAGGACAATCATGGGTGCGGGAGGTCTCTACGGCGTGGATGCCGCGAGCCAGTATTTCTTCGGCCATCCGGCCAAGGAATGCACCCCCGCCGAATCGGCCATCATCGCGATCCAGCTCTCGGGACCTACCCTCTACAATCCCTTCAAAAATCCCCAGAACGCGCAGGCCCGCTCTAAAGTGCTCCTGGAGCAGATGGTGGAGAACAAGGTTCTCTCCAGAGCCGAGGCTGAGGCATCCTTCAACCTCTACTGGGATAATTTCGATTACACGAGAATCGCCTCGTCGGCGTATTACAGCCGCGAAGACAAGGCCCCCTGGTTCAGCGAGTACGTGAGGCGCCAGCTCGAGGAAGACCTCCTCTACGGCTCGGCCGATCTGTATTCCGACGGTCTGTCGGTCTACACCACCCTCGATCTCGATCAGCAGGAAATAGCGGACGCTTACATGAAACGGGGCATAGAAAGGGCCAACGCCTCGTATAAAAGGGCTTCGTCTCAGCGCCTTTCCAAAGCCGACGACACCTATACGCCCATCGTGGAACTGCTCGGCCTGTCTTTTAACCTCCATCCCCTCTTTGTCTCCGATTCCAAGAGCGAGGCAAAATCCTACGATTACTATACCTCGAGGATAAACCCCACCCTCGACGCTGTCTCCCTCCTCTTCGGCATGCCCAACCTGAAGCTGCTAGCCAACTCCGGCACTGCCAGGATAAAGACCGACCTCGAAAAAACCATTGTGGAAGGTTCTCTGGTGACTATCGACAACACGACGGGGTATATAACGGCATTGATCGGCGGATCCAACTACAGCACGGCCAACCAGCTCATCAGGGCGACGCAGTCCAACGTCATGCCCGGGTCCACCTTCAAGCCCCTCTACTATTCCGCGGCCATCGATTCCAAGAAGATCACCGAAGGCTCCCTCATCTACGATACTCCCACCATCTTCTACAACGAGGACGGGACTCCTTATATTCCACTGAATTTCAGGGGCGAATGGAAGGGCAACGTGCTGGCGTGGAACGCCCTGGCACATTCCATGAACGTTCCCTCGGTCAAGGTGCTCGAGACGGTAGGCTTCGACGCCGCCATCCAGAGGGCGGCGGCCCTTCTCGGCATCACTGACCCCAAGGACATACAGAACACTTTCCCTCGGCTTTATCCGCTCGGGTTGGGCATCATCGGCGTATCGCCGCTTCGCATGACCAGGGCATATTCGGTATTCGCCAACGGCGGCAAGGCGGTGGAGCCCATCGCCATCCGTTACATCGAAGACAGGAACGGCAACCTGATCCTGGAGCCGGAAAAGGAAATGCGCGATAGGCTGCGCGAGAAAAGCGGTGCCCTCCAGATCGTTAGCCCGCAGAACGCCGCCATCATGACCGACATGCTCAAGCGCGTCGTCTGGTCGGGCACCCTCGCGAGCGCGACCAACTCCGGAAACTCCATGAAGCAGAAGGACGAAAAGGGCGATACATACACGATCCCCCTCGCGGGCAAGACGGGCACGACGGTGAACTGGGCTGACGCCTGGACGGTAGGATTCAGTCCCTACTACACCACGGCGATCTGGTTCGGATTCGACAGGCCCGGCAGCTCCTTGGGCGTCGAGCAGACGGGCGCCACCATCGCCGCCCCTATATGGGCCGACTTCATGAGGGATATCCACAAGGGTTTGGGGTACAAGAATTTCCCCTCGCCCCAGACCGGCCTTTCCAGCGTTACCGTCTGCGCCGTCTCGGGTCTGCTCCCTACGCGATACTGCGACGAAGGTACGGTAAATCTCCTCTATCTGGACGGCACCCAGCCAATTAAAAGCTGTGACATCCACAAAGACGAGACCGAAAATACCACGAATCTCTTCAATTTGATAACGGGAACCTCGTCCACGGGAAGCGGCGACGGCTCTACGGGAAACGACAACGCCCTGTCGACGCCGGACAGCGCGCTGACCCTGCCCGATCTCGACACAACGATCAAGATCGATTTGCCGTCGTTCTGAGCGCGCCGCGCCGGCTTGGAAGAGAGGACATAAGCAGCGAAGCCAGGAGCACGGCCAGCCCCGTCATCGCGGCGAGGATCTTGATCATCAGATCGGGAAGCCCGGTGGAAGATCCAGCCCGAATAGGCTCGTTTTCACGGCCGCGCGAAGGTTCGGCCGTCGCCGGCTGCGGAGAGGAGAAGATCACCATTCTCTCATCCTTGCGCAGATAGCCTATCGATCTCGCCTCCTGGGCGATTCGGTCCGAATTCGAGGCCAATGCTTTGCGCAGATCCTGGAGCTTGGCGTTTTCCTCGTTCAGTACGACGATTCTCTCGTTCATCTGCCGGATGCCCGATTTCATATCCCTATAGGCCAGCATTCCCGCCTGGCCGGCGAAGAATGAGACGATGCAGTAGGTGATGACGCAGGCGCAGAGAGCGTTCGACAAAGCGTCACCCAGAGCCGACAGACCTCTGCCTGCCGGGTTGCGAAGTTGTGTTTCACCCATTATCATGATTTACGGTACAAACGCTTAGCCGCTTTAATAATATTGACAGGCTGGCCCGGCGGCTCTAGATTTGTCTTGTAAAGCCTTTCGTTCCTGATATAATAATTTCATAGGGGAGATTTCATAGTGGGACAACAAAGTCAGGCGCATAAATCCTCGACCATCGATGCGCGGGAGGAACTTTTGGACGATGGGGTTTTCCTCAGCCCGGAAGAGACTGATACCATCCTCTCCTCGCTCGAAAAAATCGACCAGAAACTACTTTGGAATCCAACGGCTTCCGGCTCCGACGAAGAAGGCGTTTTCATCGCCCCCGAAGACATCGAGGGACAGAGCCGTCCCGACGATGAGGAAGCGACCATGCCCGATGTCCCTTCACCCCTGCCACCAGCCCGCGCCCAGGGAACCTCGCGCGGCGGAGAATCCCTTCAGTCCGATCTTCTCTCGAGAATCGCCGGCGAACTGAGATCCATAAAGCTGGAGCTCGGGACGCTGAAAAACACCTATGACGACATGATCTCCAAGGCTTCTTCCATATCCTCAGGCGCCCGGCCGGAGAAAATCGAGAGCCCCGAGGCCGCGGCGGAAAACTCCGGGCAGCCCCTGCCCCAGGAGACGATGGCCGATCTCAAGAAGCTGCTGGGCTATCTGGACAGGCTCCTGGAATCCCTTCCCGAGGAAAAAATCGACGAATTTGCCCGGTCGGAGTACTTTGAGCTGTATAGAAAAATATTCGAGTTCCTGGATCTCGTCTGAAAAACCCCCTCCTCGCCGACTATCTTCACTTCGTAGCCCGCCCTTCGGCCTTTCACTCGAGAAAGAATGTGGTGCCCGCGCCGAAACCATAGGTTGATCTCAGCCATCCATCGAGCATCCTAGCCTTTTTTTCGAACTCAAGCCCGTGCTTTTCCATATAGAGCGCGATGGGAGCTTCCAGCTCTGGGTGGTTTTCGAGAAGTCGATCGGGCAATGTCTTGGTAAAATATTCACCGGCATTTTTAGGCGACTGCTGGAGGAGATAGGCTTGTACCTCGTTGGCCATGAGGGAAGCCGAATTCGTGTCGTAGTTCATCCATCCAAAATAGAGAACCCAGAACCACTTCTCCTCCTTGGACATGCCGTTCCAGAGGGAAACGCAGAAATTGCGGTAGCTGGCGTCGGTGAAGTAAACGGCATGGGAAGATTCATGGGTTAGAAAGCGGTGGCGGAGATAGGAATCCGATTCCTGGGTTATCGAGATGATGGCGCCGTTCCGACTTCCAAAGCCGTTGCCCTTCTTTGTGAGAAGGCCTTTCTCCACAAGGAAATCCCTGAGGCGAAGTTCTTCCCCGCTCAAGGGAAAATCGCTTTTCCCGGCGGCCGTAAAGAACCTGGCTAGATCCTCGGCCCTGTAGTCATGGGCATTCCAGCCATGAAGGGATGCGATCTCCTCGTCTTTCGCCAACCTGCCGACGAAACCTTTCTTTTCGACGAAGAAAGCCAGCCGCTTGAGGTAGGCGTCCTGGACCGCATAATCCCTGAAGTCGAACATAAGGACATCGGGAAGGAGATCCCAGCGGTACCATGCGAAATCCTCCCTCTCCGCAAGAAGAGGCTGGAGCAGCGCGACGCCTGGATCCACGCGTGAGACGGTTTCCATGGGAAGCGCCTCGATATAGGCGGCCTCCAGCTGAATTTCGTCGGGAACGAGGATTGTCATGCGGGCCTGGCTCGAGGCGTCGGGAAAAACCGATGCAGGAATGACGAATTCCTTCTTGGCGCTCGCGCCGTTGGCGACTATCCTCCTGCCGGCTTCTATGACGATGTCGGCGTCGGCGCGCTTGGCGTATCTGATGACGAGGGCCGTCGACAGGCCCTTTTCCTTCTCCGCCGCATCTTGGCCGTAGAAAGGATTTTCCAGCGCCCAGAGGTTCGCGGAGGCGCCCTTTCGATCGATGGCTATGCCGTCGGAAATCCTGTAGCCGCCCTTGAGCCTGCGCTCATAGCCCCTGAAAGCCGGAAGAATGGATACGGAATCCAGTTCGGCAAGGGTCCTGTCTTCCTTTGCGTCCGCGTCAGGGCTTGGGGGGGCTGTCACGTTTATGGAGAGCATCCTCACCGCCGAGGCGGAGGGAGGGCTGAGGTAGAAGACCGTGACGCCCGGCCTGGCCGCGAAACGGACTTCCTGTCCGGCATTTTTCGCGTCGGCGGAGAGGGAGAGACTCACGACGATGTTTTCCTGCTTCACCGTCATGCTTACGGCTACCATAAGCCCCTGGCCGATCTGCAAGGGTTTCCGCAGGACATAGGAATTTTTAGGTCTAGCCAGGCTGAAGGCGTTTTCCTCTCCCTTGGGAAAGTCCGCTTTCTGGGCAAAGGGCAGGTTCTCGCCCGAGGCCGATTTCCACGCGAAGGACGAAATCTCAGCGCTCGAGCAGGAATGGAGGAGAAAGGCAAGGGCGAAAACGGCGACCACGTGGATGGATTTTGGGCGCCGATTGGCCAAAGGGAAGGTATTCATGCGTCAGTCATCTCCAATCAGCGCAGCGAAAGTACCGAACTGGCCAGCATTCTCGCGATCTCGAAACGCTTGCCGGGCGACATTTCGCACTCTTTCTGCAGCAGCGCCTCCCATGTCGTCCAGAATCCTTCGGGCACGATGGGAAGCAGGCGCAGTTGCGCTTCGATATCCCGGTGGGAAGGCTCGAACTGCTTGTTCACCATGAATACGCTGGCCGCCGCATAGCGGAAGAAACCGGCTTCCGAGAGGATGAGGAAAAACTTATCGTCGGAGAAGGAAGCGGCGCCCATATCGGAGAGATAGTGTTCCATCTTGGAGCTGAAGCTGTCCCAGAGCGCTTCCCACGCGGTGTCGGGAAAATTCTCGAGATCGAGGCGAATCCTGTCGATCCACCCCGTGGCGCTGAAGATGACCTTGTTGTTCTTGAGGCGATAGAAAGGATAGGTGCCCGAATTCTTGAGGAGTTTCAGGTGATGGTCGGGCTGCGCTATCATCTTGTTCATGAGACCTATATCTTTGTACTCAATGCGGATGGGCATTTCCTGAAGGAAAAATCTGTCTTTCGTCATGCCCGCGGCCGTCTCGAAATCCCCAGGGTCGCCGAAGGCATCCCTGCGTTTTTCCGGAGAAGGCACCTGTCCGCTGCAGTACACATCGATGACCAGGGCGAAGTAGGGATCATAAGCGTAATTTTCCGACCTGGGATCCATGGTGATGCATTCGACATTGCTCCACCCCGAAATGGTTTCCTTGAGAAAATTGGTCAGCGCTTCTACCTTGTGTTCCATAGCCGTCCACCTTTACGATCTCTAGGTTAAAATAGTACCATAGAATTTCGGCAAGTTCCATCGATGAAAGGAAGAGGAATGGCAATTTTCGCGATCGCGCTCGTGCCGGAAGGCAATATAATCCGCTCGATACGGGAAATACGCTCCTTCGCCTTCAGATCCGGCGACAGTCCAGAAGTTTCCGCGCTGCCGGAAGCCATCTATCTCGGGTTTTATTCAAAAAAAGGTTCGGGAAAAGTCGCGATCAGCGATAAACCGTTCAGGAAGAATGCCCAGAGCCTTTTCGCGGAGCTCCCTCCCCTTCTTCATTTCTCTTCCGTCGCGCTCGTCGACGGGAAATGGTATATAGTCCCGGCGACGCCTCTTTCCGAAGGAATCCTCAAGGCGGCCGATAACATAGCCAAGGAAACCGGCCTCAGTCCCATGAATTCGCCGCCTCTTTCGCCGGGAAGAGGTTTTTTCGCGGGAAATAATGTTACGCCGCCCCCTTTCGGCGCATTTTCATTTCGGCACCTGGACGCTTTGCTCTACAGAATAGAGAGCGACAGCCAGGATCTGGATCGGGCATGGTGGACGGTGCTCGCCCGGACATCGCGCCACGTTGGCGCGCTGATGCCGGCGCTCCGTGGTGGAGACAATGCCTTCCGTGCTATAGTGCCGCGTCAGGCTCTTGCATTGTTTACCGTTCCGATTTTTGTGGAGGAAAGATGAAACGAAAGATTGCCGTCATCGGTCTGCTCACGCTTCTTGTTGCCTTGCCCCTTTTCGCGCAGGATGGCGATGAAAACCAGAATTATTTCGGGGGTCTGCACAGAAAGGGCAGCCAGATCATCTCGCTCACGACAGGTGCCGGAATACCGCTTTTCATTCTTCCCGCCGACGCTCTCGCGACGGAAGCCACGCCGCTGGGCGTGGGCGCCTCATTCAGCCTCGGATATCAGTACTTCGTGGCCAATAGACTCACGATTGGCGGTTCGCTCTGCGGAGCCTTCAACACCACGGTGGGCGGGCGAACCCTCTTCGTGGCGCCGGTCGCCTTCAGACTGGGCTACTGGTGGGGCAAGGAACCGATGGAATACACGGTGGGACTGGATGTCGGAGCCACCGTCCTCAGACTTTCGGGGGATGGCACGATCAGCCCCTTCGCGAAACTCGGAGGCGGCGTTTTCACCCAGGTAAGCGAGGCATGGAGCCTTGGCGGCCAGGTTTTCTGGTGGCTGATCCCCGAACTGCACTTCGGCGTTAACAGCGACCTCACCAGATACGCCAATTTCCTCGAAATTTCCGTCGGCGCCGTCTACCACTTCTAGGAGCGAGAATAATGAAAATAAAACAACTGAACCCTGCTTTTCTGGTAATTCTCGCCGTCGCGGCAAGTATCGCCTTCGCGGCCTGCGACAACAGTTTCGGCGTCTTTCACGAAATACAGACCGAGAAAGCCCAGGTGGGCACCGACGTATTCAAGAATGTCACCGTCAAAGCCCTGGCCGAAGACGGCAGCAATTACTATGCCGCTATGGCCAAGGTTTTCTACCGGCCGATCAGCGGCGACACATGGCTAGTAATGCCGGTGAATGGCGATTCCGACTATTACTGTGTGGGGCTTGCGTCGAACGGCGCGGGAACCGTCTATATCGCCACCGCGAACACGTCCACGACAGCACTCAAGGGAATCTACTCCACCGCCGATTCGGGCGCTACCGCCTGGACCAAGATGGACAGCGGCGAATTCGCGGCGAAGATTGTTGACTCTCTTTTTTACGCCAACGGGACGCTATTCGCGGCCGCACATACCGATACCGAAGAGCTAGCGACCTACGACCTCTATTACTATAACGGAAGCGCTTTCGTCAGCGCCGGATTGACCGGCCTGGACATTCCCGTCCAGGGGCTCGTCTATGGGGATAGCGCCTACTGGGCTATTACTTCGTCCAAGCTCTACAGGACGACGAGTCTGGGAACTTTCACCGAACAGACGGCGAGCGGCCCCTCGTCGGCGGGCAAGACGCTCGAAGCCATAGCAACCGATTCGACAGGCAAGGTACATGTCACGACATCGGACGGCGATCTTTATACATGCTCGGCTTCAACTTGGACATCCGACAACCTGGCCTCAAGCGTCAGCCTGGGCGTCCTCGCCGAAGTCCCCATCGACGATGCGGCCAGCGCCTATCGCCTCCTCGTGGCCAAGCACAATTCTTCCTACGGATACTACGAATACAATGCCACCACGAAAGATACTCCCTTAAGCGGCAACGATGACGACGCAATTTTCGCGCCCACCGCGAGTTCCTACACGACGACCATCTATCTGAAACCGGTCATGGCTTTCCACTATTCCACGGCGAACAAGACCCTTCTGATAGGCCTGGCCGCCCAGAGCACCGATACCTACGCTCTCTATTCCAATACGGTTGACGGAAGCACCTGGTCCGGCTGGACCGCGGAATAGACATGGCCCGGGAAAGCGACAACCCGCTTTTCGCGACGCCTTCGGGCGGTGGTGGGGCGGCAGCCCGGGAAGGGCTCCGCGGCGGCCCGGGAACGCAGTTCCCGGGCCGCGAACCCCTCGCCTCCCGAATGCGTCCCCGTACCCTCGACGAGTTCACCGGCCAGGAACAGATCGTGGGCCCAGGAAGACTCCTCAGGCGGGCCATCCAGAAAGACCAGCTTTCCTCGATCATTCTCTCCGGCCCTCCGGGCACCGGAAAAACCACCCTCGCCCGCATCATCGCCAACACCACCCGAAGCGACTTCATCGCCCTCAACGCCGTCCTCTCGGGCGTCGCCGAACTCAGGGAGTCCATCGAAAGGGCGCGCCGCCACTACGAACTCTACTCGCTGCGCACCATCCTCTTCGTCGACGAAGTCCATCGCTGGAATAAGAGCCAGCAGGACGCCCTCCTCCCCTGGGTCGAGAACGGCACGGTCGTCCTCATCGGCGCCACGACGGAAAACCCCTTCTTCGAGGTGAACCGCGCCCTCGTCTCACGTTCCCGCGTCTTCCTCCTCAGGACGCTCACCGACGAAGACCTGGCGCGCATAGCGCAGATGACCCTGGGCGACAGGGAGCGCGGCTACGGGGAATATGACGTCGAGTTCGAGGAAGGAGCCCTCGAGCACCTCATCCACACGGCCGACGGCGACGCGCGCAGCCTCCTCAACGCCCTCGAGCTTGCCATTGAGACCTCGGTGGACCGCTGGCCGCCCGAGGCGGGCACGAGCATAAGGGTGAGTCTCGAAACCTCTGAAGAAAGCATCCAGAAACGCGTCGTCCTCTACGACAAGGACGGCGATTACCACTACGACGCGATCAGCGCCTTCATAAAGAGCCTCAGGGGTTCCGACCCCGACGCTGCCCTCTACTGGCTCGCGCGCATGGTCTATGCCGGCGAAGATCCTTCCTTCATTTTCCGCAGGATGTTCATATCAGCGGCCGAGGACATAGGCCTCGCCGACCCCAACGCCCTTCAGGTCGTATCTTCCTGTGCCCAGGCCTTCGACCGCATAGGCATGCCCGAAGGTCAGTATCACCTGAGCCTCGCCGCCCTCTACCTTGCCACCTGCCCGAAATCCAATTCGACGATGGGCTACTTCGATGCGCTGAAGGCCGTCGAGGAGGAAGGCGCCGAAGTGCCCGACCATCTCAAGGACGCCAACAGGGATTCCGTCGGATTCGGCCATGGCGAAGGCTACAAATATCCCCACGCCTACAAGGACCATTGGGTCGCCCAGCAGTATCTGCCCGAATCGCTGAAACGCAGCGTCTTCTATTTCCCCGGCTCCACCGGTTTCGAAGGTACGCGAAAGACCGATGTTCTCGAGCGGAGGGAGGCCCAGCTCTCCCTCATCGAGGAAGATGTGGAGGAAGACCGCGCTCAGGCCAAGCCGGGACTTTCAGTCTGGTCCAAGGAAGGCGAGCGGCGGAAAAAATGGGTATCAAGGGCCGAGGGAACAGCTTCGCTCAGGCTCCGCCTCGCCCGAGCCTTCATCTTCGACGCCATAGCCTGCGGCAGATCCGATACTATCCTCGTCCTGGATCCAAGGAAGGGTTTCTACGCCCTCGAAGCCGCCAGGCGCGCCCCTGAGGGAACGGTAGCCGTCCTTGTGGAGAACGAGGAAGCCCGGACCCAGCTCGAGCGGCTCACCTCGGACATCCCCGAACTCCTGCGCCCGATGGCCGTCACGCCAGCCGCGCTCGCTCCCTCCGCCCCCAGCTGGCTACAGGAAGGCTTCGGATTCGCGGCCTTCGACAGAATACTTATCTGCGAGCCTCTCGGCCGCCACGATCCTTCCTTCGATTATTGGGCATACGTCGAGTCGGCCCTCGCCGCAGCCGCCCCCGCCGGCATAGCCTTTTTCGACATTCTGGGCGGCAGGTCCAGCTATCTTTCCGAAATGCTGAAGCTTAACATTCAGGACCCCGACCCGAAAACCAAGGAACTCATCGACGCGCTGGAAGCCTTCGAAAAGAAACGCGGAGGAGGACCGAGCCTTGCCGCGGACGCGATCCGCCAGGATGAGGAAAAGGCGGGGAAGATTTTCTCAAGCCATCTGAAAAAAGCGGGAATATCGAAAAAACCGGCCATGCGCGTTGAGCGCCTGACCTACGACCGCTACCTGACGGCGGCGGAAATCGAGACCTGGCTGTCCGCGGAAAGCGACTATGGCGTCGCGCTGCGCGCGAATCTCGGCGCCGAAGCGTTAGTCGGCCTCAAAGCGCTGCTCGGAAAAAAGACCGGAACGGTACGCTGGCCGCTCTTTTTGTCCCTGGCCACAGTCTGAACATCGGCTTACCCTGGAAACAGCTCAAAGCAATAGGTCATTCAAACACACAATTTTACTGCCTTTACTTTCATAATAACGTAGCATTTCGTCAATTTTTCTTTTGTCATAACTGGTAACGCAATCTGACAGGACATTAACGCGATAATTCGCTTTGCATAAGTTGTAGCAGGTTGATTTAACACATGCCACGGCATCCGCTCCTGCTATGTAGAAGTCACCTATTTCATTTTTGCCGATAAAGTCCGCGAACTCTTCGCAGCTTAACGCGTTTCCTTTGTATTTCGTAAAAACATTATTGGATGCTATTTTCAAGTCCGAAGCTAATTCCGACCCATGCGTATTGGGCTTAAAAGTCCTTGTTCCGGCTGATAAATTTTCATGCCGTATATAAATCAGATGAATATTATTATTGACTGCCCAATCAATGGCTTTATTGATATTGCCAATGACATCCTTGTAATTCTTCGTTATGTCATTTTGAATATCGATTATTACCAAGGCTTTTTTCTGCATCGTGTTTCCTCCTGATAGAATGAAGCAGGATCCTTCGAAGTTAGATTTTTTATCTCGTTATCATGAATTATGTTATATTTCACAAAATCATCCTTGATATAAGCCCAATATTTGTCACCAAATGACCAATGCCACCATTCTGGTGGATAGTTTATAAAGCCTGCGGCAGATAAGGTTTCTGATAGAATTTTTCTATATTCTTTTTCCGCTTTGCTGATATTTGAAGAATCTAAATATGTTTTATTATTTGTTTCACTGGGCTCATCATTGAATCTTGTGCCCATAAATGCTTCTTTTCCGTTTACCGTAAATGTTACATCAATCGCCCCACCCGTAGGATGACCTGCTACATTCAATGGAGCGACAAACTCAGATCTTGTTGTATCGAAGCGGGCCTATAGCCTTCCTTTATCAAAAATTGATAGCCATCTGGCAACATCGATGATGCTCTATCTAGCATTGAATATACTGATTCACGTACATAACAGAAGTATTCTGATTTACTAGAAATCTGACTTTTAGTTTCATCGATAGCGACACTTTTTAAGTTTCTTAGCGAAACCAACATTTCGTCGCAGCGTTTTTCTTTAAATTCAAAATCAAGCAGATCACTTAAGAGAGTCATAGGTCGATATCCTCCAGCATCATGCGCATGAAATCGCGCGAATCCCTCTCGACGAGAGAAGCCTCGCCGCGCATGAAGGCGGGGAAAAACTCGTTTTCCAGATAGGCCCAGCTCTCCTCTTCCTTTTCGGGCATGACGGGATAGAACCGCGCGCCCACAGCCTGCGCGGCCTGCCACGCGATGCTGGTGGTTCCCACGACAAGGATGGGGTCGGTGTCATAGCCATTCTTCAGGGCGGTTCTCAGATAGCCAGCGAAATCCCCGCGCTCGGAGCCTGCAATCCTCAAAAAGCAGTCCCCCAGGCCGGCCATCTCCCACTGATTCAGGGCTACGGCTTCGGGCAGACTGCTGTAGACCAGAATCTGCGCTCCGGGCGCGAGGGACTTCAGGGTTTTCAGGAAGCTGGAAGCCGTGGGGAATTCGGGAGCGTAATCCTCTTCGTCGAGAAGGGAGTCGGACATGGAAATCCAGTCCAGGATGAGGCGCTCGGGACTGCCCTTGGGCGAGGAGGCGAAGCCCAAAGGATCCCTCGCCGGGGCCGCGAGGTAGCTGTCCAGCACCCTGATGACGGCGGCCCTCCGTATGGACGGGGAGCTCCTGTTGAGAAGGCGCAGGGCGGAAAGAAGGATGAGAAGCGGTTCCTGTCCGCGAAGCTTGGAAGACAGGGCGAGGCGGCGCCAGAGTTCCGAGCATGCCGAGGCGTCGAAGCCCCAGGAAAAACAGCCTGCGAAGGCGGGGAGATAGGCCTTTTCATGGTTCCGGGCGAGGGAATCGAACACCGCCCCTTCCGATTCGACGACGATGAGCGCCTTCTTGGCAAAACATCCATGAGCTGATGCCGGCTTTTCCGTTTCCCTGGCATTGGCCGAAACAGCGGCCATAGCGCCAGGCGAAGCCTCGGTCTTGGGGTGGCCGCGCGAAACCGAGGGGCGGGTTCTTTTTCTCGCGGGGTTTCTCTCCCGGTATATGTTGTCCAAAAGATGAACCATTCTCACGTGACCACTTCCATGAGCCAAATATCGGCAGTCCGCTCAAGCTACTTGATAGACCGAAACAGATTCCCGCCAAAGCCGCCAAAAGCCAAATTCACGGCGGGGATTGACGATGCCCTCCCAGTAACATCATGCTTACCCTATGCCGAGATCGCGCTTCTCCACGTCGGACGATGTATTCGAATATTTGATGGGCTATGTCAATGTCGAAAAAGGACAAAAGACAGAGTTCAAGCTGGACAGGATGCTCTTCCTCGCCGCCAAGCTGGGCAATCCCCATTCGGGAAGGCTCACGATCCACGTGGCCGGATCGAAGGGCAAAGGCTCCGTGTCCACCATGTGCGCCAACATCCTCCAGTCGGCGGGCATGAAAGTCGGCCTCTACACCTCGCCGCACATTCTCAGGTGGAAGGAACGCATAGCCTATCCCGACAGGGAAATGCCCGAAGAAGCCCTGATCTCGGCCATGGAAGAAGTCCTGCCCTTTATCGAGGACAAAAGCCCAAGCTATTATCCCGGCGACGAAATGCCGACCTATTTCGAACTCACCACCCTCGTGGCTTTCTGCGCCTTCAGGGCCTTGAGCTGCGACGCTCAGGTCATCGAGACGGGTTTGGGGGGAAGGCTGGATTCCACGAACATCGTCGATCCCGAGGTTTCGGTGATCACGCCGATAGAGCTCGAACACATGCAGTTCCTGGGCGATACGATAGGAAAAATCGCCTTCGAGAAGGCGGGAATCATCAAACCCGGCAGGCCGGCATGCATCGCTCGCCAGAAAGATGAGGCGCTCAGCGTCTTCGAAGCCGCGGCGGCGGAAAGGGGCTGCGAGCTTCTGCGTCTCGGCGCCGACATCGACGCGAGGGATATACGGATCGACCCTGAAGGGACGAGCTGCGTGCTGGAGGCCATGGAGGGCTCTAAATCGGGCATGGCGGCCATCCTCGGCGGCGGAGGCTTAAGCGTCCACTGCCCCATGATAGGCGCCATACAGGCCCAGAATATGGCCCTGGCGACACTGGCGGCGGCCACTGCCCTGCCGGGAATCGGCGCTGAGGCCATCGTCGGCGGACTGTCCCGCTCCAGGCTTCCCGCGCGCTTCGAACTCGCCCGAGTGGCGCCAGCCATCGTGCTGGATGGAGCCCACACTCCCGAATCCATACACCTGACGATGGCGAGCATGGTCTCGCTCTTTCCGGGCCCTAAGGTTCTCCTCTTCGCCTGCGCCTATGACAAGCGGCACGCCGAAATGGCGGCCCTTCTCGCCCCGCATTTCGACGCGATCGTCGTGACGAAACCGGGTACGTTCAAGGTGAGCGATCCTGAGTCGGTGTTCGGCAGTTTCAAGGCTTTGAGACCCTACGCGGCGCTCGAGGAGGACACAGGGGCGGCGATAGCCAAGGCCGTATCGGAGGCGGAAGCCCGCCAGGCCGCCCTCCTCGTCACCGGATCTTTTTATCTCTGCGCCGAAGTAAAGAATTTCCTTTCTAAAGCAAAGTGAGCAGACTCTGGATCACGCCGATGAAGGCGCCCAGAATTCCTCCCAATACGGTTATCCACGTGAGTTCGTCGTTGACCACCTTTAGGATGATGCGTTCGATGTCGGACATATCCAGGTCGTTGAGCTTGTCGACGACCATCGTCTGGATATCCAGCGCCTCCACAAGCCTTTTGGACTGCGAGGCCAGCGCCTGCGTGACGGCATCTGAAACGACGCGCGCGATCCTGCGCCTTTCCGCCTCGCCCAGCGAAAGGACTGCCCCGATGGTCTTTCCCTCGATTTTTTCCGCGTAGGAAAGCAGAAAATCGCTCAGGGATCGGGAAAGCAGATCCGATCCTATCCGCGACCGCGTACCATCGGCGGGCCTCGTCGACGTAAGCCCCTTCTCGACGCTTCCGACCAGAGCCTCCGAGAGTCCAGGCAGCAGTTCGCTCAGGGACTTTTCGGCTATTGAAGCGTAGCGTCTCTCCACGTTCTCCGCGAAACTCGCCTTCTCCAGTTCCAGCCCCTGAAAGAATAGTTCCAGCGCTCTTTTCAGCTCGGAAATCGGGAAAATGCCAGCCAGGGGAGCCGACGAATGGGAAAGCCTCGGCGTTCCGATGTAGGCCAGGACGGATTCCACCACCTTGTTCTCCATGTCGGGGCCCCGCAGCAGGCCGATTATCGATCCGGACACGTCGCGTATCGTCTCGGGCATCGTGTCGGCCAGGGTTTTCTCGTAGTTCGCCGCCGTCACTATCAGGCGCTGGATTGGCCCCAGCCTGCCGATGACCCTTCGGATCATATCCACGCCGACATTCTTGAGATCAGCTTTCACGGCTTCGCTGTCGAGAATTTTTTCGACAATGGGCAGCAAGCTCGCGTAGAGCGAGCGCGTGGCCGCTTCGGCGAGCGGGGAAAGCGTCCTCGGCGAGACGAGCGGACCGGATGAGGGCGAGGATTCCAGAAGTCTGTCCACGAAGGCTTCGATCATTTTCTTCTTGTCGCGCTCGCCCCACTCTCCCGCGAAACGTTCAGCCAGGGCTCGGACGCGGTCGCCGGGCAGGATGCTGCCCAAGGGGATTTTTCCCGCCTCGGTGATGGTCCGTCCGGCCGCGTACGAGAGCGCCGTCTTGAATTCGATGGAGCCGACGATTGAATTGAAGGATGACGCGACGAGGCTGCCCGCTTCGCTGGAGCCGAAGTTTTTCAATGCTGGAATCCCCGGGACTTCAGGGACTTCGGGGGCTTTGGAGCCTTCACGCTCGCCCGCCAGGCTTTTAAGCAAGGCGGAAGCATCGTGATTCAGCGCATCGTCGATGATGACATAGACGGACTGCTCGATCTTTGTTTTAAGGGCCGGCTCGACGAGCCTCGTTCTGAAAACCTCGGGCGTAAGCAGTTCGCGGGAAACCGTTTCGCCGACGCTGTCGGTTAGGCGCAGGCGCTCCCTCGGAAGGATGCCCGGCGTGAAGGGAAGCTTGAGTTTGCCTATGTAAATTGGTTTCAATGGCCTGAAAAGCATTTTTATGGCAAGCCAATTGGTGAAATAGCCAATAATCGCCCCGACGAGAGGGGGCATGATCCAGACTTTAAAAAACTCCATCAGCCTTCCTTGGCCATGATTTTATTGAAGAAGCTCTACAGCTTCGCGAGCCTGCGCCTCGGATGAAAAGATACTCAGATCGCCTGAATGAATCCATCCAGCAGCGGAACCTTCGCCGAATTTATACCAGAGTCCGCCTATGTCCTGTCCCGCCGGATCTATTTTACGCTCCGCGCAGAGGAAAACGGTTCCCCTTCGGACGACTGATATGTCCTCGGAAGTCGCGTCGGGCAGTTTTTTGGCATGGGCATAGGCCGAAGTGACCGCCGCCCAGCCCAATCCGGACCCAACCGACGGGTCGGCGGGCAGTTTCATGAAGCGGGAATATCCCTTCGAGCAGCCGGACAATGTGGCAATCATCAGGAGGACTGCCATAAAAAGAAGGAAAGCGCCGCGCTTTGTACACAACCGGCGCTGGTTGTGGTTAATATATATAGTGCTGATCATTTGTATCTCCAGGTGAATTTACACCTTTTAGACGGTAAATAGAAGGTAAGTATGGCGAATAACCGTCGGCATATCTTTGTGCCGGTCATTTTTTTCATCGTGACGACTTTCATGGCAGTGCTGCCCGTCGCGGCTTCCCCATGGCGAGCCGATCTTTCGGGCGGAGCCCTCTACGCTCCCAGCTACGGCTCAGATGTCGCTCTCCTGCCCGCGTACGGCTTCGGCATCGGCACAGGTGTGGAACTGGTCATGAATTATTGGATACCGATACGAGGCGAGCTGGGTGTTTATTCCATCGGCGCCTCGGCCTGGGATCCGACGCTCTTTAGATACCGCGCTTTCTGGGGTTATCGGCTCGCGGCGATGACGGGACTACGGGTTCCCGTCGGTTCGGGCGAGCTGGATTTCCTCGCGGGAGGGGCCTTGTCCGCCTCCCGATTCACGGGCCTCAGCGTCGTGACCGCCTACGCTTCGATCGTCGGCGAAATGCGTTTCCTCCACCCTGTATCCTTTTCCTTCCTCAAAGGTCGCGAGGCGAACATCTTCGCGACCGTCCCGATAGAATATATGTTCCGCGGCAATGCGCGAACCATAGCGACAGGACTTGAAATCGGGGTAGGCTTTCAGCTGTCCAAGGGAGCGTCCAAATGAAAGGCGAAGCTAATATACGACAGACACCATGCTTTGCGCACCGAGGCGCGGGCGCTTCGATCGCTCTCAGTCTTTTCCTGTCGCTCGGAACGATCCTCGCCGGATGCTCGATACCCTCCAGCGGGCTGACCACGCCGACGAACCGATACGCGTTGCTCATTGGGGTCCAAGATTATCCCGGCACCAATAACGATCTATACTATCCCGACGATGACGCTAACGCCATGAATACGCTGCTCTCGGCACAAGGATGGACGGTACGATCCGTACTCCTGAATGGGAGCGCCACCCACGACAATATCCGATTGGAGATAAATGCGTTGTCGACGGACTCAAACGCGACTATCCTCGTCTACTACTCGGGACACGGCTCCGATTATACGGGTACCCCGAGCATCATTCCCTACGATGGCCTCACTATATCAGATAACTTTGACACAACTAATTGGATCACTCCGGCCACCCTCACGAACTGGATCGCGGCTGTCCCGGCGAAGCATCGGCTGCTGATCCTGGATTCCTGCTTTTCCGGCGGATTTACGTTGGGCAACGGTTCTATCGATACGGCCCAGGCCGACTACAGCCAGTATAACTACCAGACATGGGATAAAACCCTTCTCCTGGGGGCGCTCTCGAAATTCGGCGCCATGGTTGCGGACAACCTTTCGACATATGGAGACCAGGAGGTACTCGCGTTGAGCGCTTCCGGTTCGGAGGAAGTATCCTGGGAAGACGGCGCAGTGCAGCAGGGGGTATTCACGAACTACCTTTTAGAGGCGGCCGAATCCGGCGATGTCGATGGGGATGGCTACGTGACGGTCAATGAGGCCTATGCCTACACGAAACAACAGATAAGAAAAAACTGGAACATTGACTATGCGTATTCATTCTATCCGGATGAGTGGGATTTCCTGCCGCACATCTCCGGCGGCACCGGAGATCTCGTTCTCTACGACAATCCAGGCCCCTAAGGACAACAGATCGATTCCAAAATATAAAAGAGGTCCCGCGAGGGACCTCTTTCGTTCGGGCGAAGACGGACGTTGACTTCAGCCCAGATCCACGAAATCGGATTTGTTGTTGTCGGCGAACTCGGGAAAGTAGTAGACGACGACGCCGGAGGAGCGGACGCGGACTTCGGCCATGCCGTTCTTGGCAAGCTTGTCCAACTCCTTGCGCGCCTCCTCCACGGAGATATCGCCTTCGATGGCCACCTCGCCGGGGGTCACTTGTCCGCCGTTTTTCCGGGCAACCCTCAAGATGGTTTTTTCGGCCGGTTCCACGCGCCTGTAGGAAAGACCATCGGTATGGAGATACGGGTCCCTGGCGGCCGAGGCGCCTTGCGCGAGAAAGGCCTGGGCGTCGTTCCGCATATTGGCGTCCTGTACCTGCCTGGGCAGGGTGAAGAGGTCGTAGATGCATCCCATTCCGGCCAAGCCGCCGGTGAGCAGCCAGATAAAGCCCGTTCCGGCTTTGCCGAGATAGAATCTATGCAAGCCCAAGGCTCCGCATCCGGAGATGGCCCAGAGCACGTAAGCGACGGGAAGGCTGTATTTCAAGGTAGTCCTCGTACGAGACATAAAAAGAATTATCTCACGTCTATAGTACCACATCAGGGAAGCGACCGACAACATCGAGGGAAAAAAATCCCGTCACCGTATATAGATTTTATGCCTCAGACAGAGTATCATGCATAAAATTTGCATGCTCTTATGGAGATACCCATGATTCCAACCGTGAAGGAACTTTTATCATCGAAGCTCGAAGGCCAGCACGTCACCGTGAAGGGCTGGGTGCGCACGAAGAGGCAGACCAAGTCCGCCGTGTTCGTGGAGATCAATGATGGTTCCTGCATGACGAATATACAGTGCGTTTTCGACGAGGAGAAGGTCGCGAAGCCCGCCCTGGCCGCCGAATTCGAGCGCACGACGACGGGCGCCAGCGTCAGCGTCGAAGGAACGCTCATCGTCTCCCCCGGCACCGGCCAGAAGCTCGAGGTGAAGGCTTCTTCCCTGAAAGTCATAGGCGAAGCTCCGGCCGACACCTACCCTCTCCAGAAAAAAGCCCATTCCATGGAATTCCTCCGCGAGATGGCTCACTTGAGGCCGCGAACGAACACCTTCGGCGCCGTGGCCCGCGTCAGGAACAGGATGGCCTTCGCCGTTCATCAGTTCTTCCAGGAGCGGGGCTTTTTCTACGTGCACACGCCCCTCATAACGGCATCGGACGCAGAGGGCGCCGGCGCGATGTTCCAGGTGACGACCCTCGATCTCGACCGCATCGCGGCGGCGGGTGGTCCGGTGGACTACGACAAGGACTTCTTCGGCAAGCCCGCCTTCCTCACGGTTTCGGGCCAGCTCAACGTCGAGACCTACTGCCAGTCCATGAACCGCGTCTATACCTTCGGGCCGACGTTCAGGGCCGAAAATTCCAACACGACAAGGCACCTTTCCGAGTTCTGGATGATAGAGCCGGAAATCGCCTTCGCCGAGCTGGAGGATGACATCGCCCTCGCGCGGGACTTCCTCCTCTATCTCGTCAAGGTCGCGCTCAAGGACTGTTCCGAGGATCTCGCCTTCTTCGACGCCCGAATCCAGCCAGGGCTCATCGACGACCTCACGAAGGTCGCCAAGGGCTCCTTCTCGCGCATGACCTACACCGAGGCCGTCAAGGAACTGGAAAAGCACAAGGGCGTCTTCGAATTCGACCCCTACTGGGGCTGCGACCTCCAGAGCGAGCACGAAAAGTTCCTCACGGAAAAAGTGGTGGGCGGCCCCCTCGTCGTCACCGATTATCCCAAGGAGATCAAGGCCTTCTACATGAAGCAGAACGACGACGGCAAGACTGTCGCCGCCATGGATGTCCTCGTGCCGCGTTTCGGCGAGATCATGGGCGGCTCCGAGCGCGAGTGGCGCCTCGACCTCCTGCAGAAGCGCATCGTGGACGGCGGCCTCAACCTCGACTCCTACAAGTGGTACCTCGACCTTCGTCGCTTCGGCTCCACGCCTCACGCGGGATTCGGCCTGGGCTTCGAGCGCCTGCTGCTCTACGTCACTGGCATGACCAATATCAGGGATGTCATTCCCTTCCCGAGAGCGCCCAGACAAGCAGATTTCTGAGATCCCGGAAAACCCGATGAATTACGACACACAAGCGATGCCCGAATTCCATGCTCGCGGGATGGCGAGGAAGGGCATGTCGGCGGCCAGAACCTTGGCGGCGGCCGCCGTCCTGGCCCTCCTTTTCGCCATTCCCCTCAAACTGACGGCCCAGTCCAGCCGGCTTCCCGCCACCGAATCGGCGGGCATTTCCCAGGCGCCCTCGGTGAACGCCCGTTCGGCCGTCCTCATCGACGCAAGGACGGGAACCCTTCTCTACGCCAAGAATCCCGACATTTCCCTGCCCCCCGCGAGCCTGACCAAGCTGGTCACGCTCCACCTCGTCTACGAGGAGATAGCGGCCGGCCGTCTTTCGCCCGACGAACTCGTCGAGATAGACCGCAGGGACTGTTCGCCGATCATTCCCTACGGCTCGTCGATCATGTATCTCCATCCCAAGATGAAGGTATCGATCCGCGACCTCATGCTCGGCGCGGCCGTGGTCTCTGGCAACGACGCCGCCTATGCCCTGGCGCGGCGGATCGCGGGCTCCAACGAGGCTTTCGCCGCGCTCATGAACAAGACGGTACAGGACATGGGTTTTGACCATCTGAAATTCGAGGAACCTTCGGGGCTCTCGGAGTTCAACCTCGTCTCGGCCCGTCAGTTCGCCCTCTTCTGCAAAAAATACCTGGAGCTGCATCCTCAGGCCCTGCGGGAACTGCACTCGGTCAAGTCCATCGAGTTCCCCCGCGCCGAACACGCGGCGCCAGGCTTCGTGCCCGAAGGCAGGATCGTTCAATACAACCGCAATCCGCTCATATTCAGCTATGACGGGGCGGATGGGCTCAAAACCGGCTACATCATCGAAGTGGGCTTCAACATGGCAGCCACCGCCGAGCGCGACGGCACCCGTTTCATCGCCGTGACCCTCGGCGGCACCGGCTCGTCCTACGCGGGCGGGGGGCGTCAGCGCACGGCTGACACCACGCGTCTCCTCGACTGGGCTTTCGATAACTTTTCGACGATCAGTCTCGATCCGGGCGTCATTCCAAGTCCCAGGACCTGGTTCGGCAACGTAAGAAGGGCCGAGCTCGTTCCCGCGAGGACGAATGCCGTCACGGTTCCGCGCTCGCAGTCCGAATCCCTGAGGATGCGCGTCGAGGCGCAGCCTTACGCCGACGCCCCCCTCGCGAAGGGCACGAAACTCGGAAGGATAGTCTATTCGCTGGGCCAGCGCGACGTTTCGGCCATCGATCTCGTGACTTCGGCCGATATTCCCCACGGCAATATCTTCAGGCGCGTCTGGGACGGCATCATGAAATTTTTCACGGGTATTTTCGGGAAGAAGGTCTGATCGTCTTCAGCCGGAGATTTTAAGGCTGTCGCCCTCGTAGGCGGCGAAGCCTTCTTTGACGAGGGCCGAAGCGCATTTTTCGATGTTTTCGCGCGAAAAGGGAAGCGTGAGGTAGAGTTCTTCGATCGCCACTTTTTTGCTTTCGACGAGTCGCTTGAGGACGGCGCCCCGCACGCGCCTGAACGATGTGGCGAAGGGCGCCTGTTTTTTATAGGCCGCGCCGCGCACAGAATGGTTGCCCTCGATTCGCTTGAGCTCGGAGCCGTAATCCATGAGGGCCGTGTACCAGCGACGCGGCGCGGCCACGTCGAGGACCTGGGCCGCTATGCCTTCAAGAGCCCTGTCGGAGACGCCGGTCTCTTCCGGGAAAAAATGCTTCAAAAGAACGGTGCGTATATTGGTTTCCAGGAATACCGTCGGCCTGTCGAAGGCGAAGGCGAGTATCGCGCGGGAAGTATAGACGCCGATGCCCGGCAGGGAGCGCAGCGCGGCTTCGTCCTGGGGAACACGGCCTCCAAAATCCTTGGCGATGATCTGGCCGCTCCGGTGGAGGGCCAGCGCCCTCCTGTTGTAGCCGAGGCCGCTCCAGAACCGCAGGATTTCATCGGCGGGCGCCGCCGCGAGGCTTCCGATCTCGGGGAAGCGTTCCATCCACGAAAGATACTTCGGGACTACCCTCGGCACCTGCGTCTGCTGAAGCATCATTTCCGAAACCATTATCGCGTAAGGATCGGCGTCCCGCCTCCATGGCAGCTCGCGCCAGCAGGCGGCGGCGTTTTTATAGACGAGCGCCCGAAACGCGTCCGCTTCGCGGGCACCCATCGCGGGGGCGGCTTCCGGGACGGTCTTGTTTTTCATTGATGGATTTCCGGAACGCTCGGCCGAGTTCAGGAATAGATATGCGCGAACTCGTGGAGAAGTTCTTCGGCCTTGGTTTTGCATTCACCGCATACGGTGCCTATCTTGGTGGCTTCCTGAAGCTGGTGCCAGTCCCTCGCCCCTGCCTTCACCGCCGTCTCGATATCCTTATCGGTGATGTTGAGGCATTTGCAGATAACCACGGCATCTTCGCCCTTGAACTCCCCCGCCCTGCCGTTCTTTTCGAGGTACTGGTCGATGGCCGCGCGCAGCGCCTTGTCGCCCAGAACCGAGCAGTGAATCTTGTTGTCGGGCAGTCCGCCCAGTTTCGCGGCTATGTCGGCCGGCTTGATGCCATATGCCTGCCTGAGCTTCATGCCTTTGATGGATTCCGAAAGCATGGAGGTGCTGGCTATTGCCGAAGCGCAGCCATAGGTCTTCCAGCGCACGTCCGCGATGACGTCGTCTTTTATCTTGAGCAGGAACATCATCTGGTCGCCGCATCGTATATTGCCCACAACTCCTTCGGCGTCGGCCACAAAGGCCTCGTCGGGGTTGAAAACGTTCCTAGGGTTCATGAAATGATCTTTTACGGTATCCGTATATAGCCACTGGAATGTGTCCATAGCATTCTCCTTTTCGCTGTTTTTCGCTTATTGTTTCAGGCGGCGATCAATTGACGGCCGCGGTCTCGGTCGCCGACACCGTCGACATTCTCCTGAGCCTTTCGATGATCGGGGGCAGTTTCTCGATCACATAAAGCACTTCTTCTTCGGTCGTATACTTGCCCAGCGAAAAGCGGATCGAACCATGGGCCAGTTCTGGTCCGACGCCCGTCGCCAGGAGAACATGGGAGGGTTCGAGGCTGCCCGAGGCGCAGGCCGAGCCCGTGGAAACCTGGATACCTTCCAGGTCCAGGGACAGAAGAATGGATTCGCCCTCTGCGCCGGGGAATGAGATATTCAGGGTATTGGGCAGCACCTCCGTCGGATGTCCATTCACTTTAACATGTGGAATCCTGGCCACGAGACCGTCCTTGAGCATGGCGCGAAGGGAACGCAGCCTGGCGGAAAACTCCGGCAGGTCCTTGAGCGCGAGCTCGGCCGCTTTGCCGAACCCTATGATGCCGAGGTTGTTGTAGGTGCCCGCCCTCACGCCGTTTTCTTGGTGTCCGCCGCGTATGAGCGGGACGATGGGCGATCGAGGCCTGACATAGAGGGCGCCGATGCCTTTCGGTCCGTAGATTTTATGGCAGGACATGGTGAGGTAATCCACGCCCCAGTCTTCGACGGAGACCGAGATCTTGCCGATCGCCTGGGTGGCGTCTGTATGGACGTAGGCTCCGACGGCCTTCGCCATTTTCGCTATCGTCCTGATGTCCTCGACGGTGCCGATTTCGTTGTTCGCCGCCATCACGGACACGAGGAGCGTATCGGGAGTGAGTTCCTTCCTGTACGCTTCCATGTCGACTCGCCCATAGGCGTCCACGGGAAGGTAGACGACGGGAAATCCCTCGGAGGCCAGATAGGCCGCGGAATTCATGACGCAGGGATGCTCGATCGAGGTCGTGATGATCTTCCTGCGGGAGGGCGTTCTGCGTCCTATGTCGTACATCGTCATGAAGACCGTGTTGTTGGATTCGGAGCCGCCAGACGTGAAATAGACGGAAGAGGAATCGGCCGCGCCGATGATCGCCGCCACCGATGCCCTGGCCTGCTCTATTTCGGCCCGAGCCCGTCTGCCAGCCTCATGCATGCTCGAAGCGTTGGCGTATATATCGAGCGCCTTTACCATGATGTCCTTGACTTCGGGGCGTAAAGGGGTCGTGGCGTTGTAATCCATGTACACGAAATGCTGGGGCATGATTTATTCTCCTTCTATTTTGCCGATGGCGATGAAGTGATCTTCCGCGAGATCCCCGAGCGATACCGACGAGAGATAGCCATCCACCGCATCCTTGAGACCGAGCCAGAATTTACGCGGCATGCAGATGGCTCCCATGGAACAGACATTCCTGTCGTCGACGCACTCCACGGGCCTGACTTCGCCTTCAGTCGCCCTGACGATATCGATCATTTTGATTTCCGAGGCTTCGCGCGACAGATGGTAGCCGCCCGAACGCCCCCTGTCCGAAATGACGATGCCCGCCAATTTCAGCTGGCTGAGGATTCCTTCAAGGTATTTGGGGGAGATAGCTTCCGCTTCGGCTATTTTCGAGGCGCTGTCGCCGCCCTTGCGGGCCAGATGCACTAAAGCCCTGATGGCATACTGGGTTTTGACAGGGACTTGGAACATCGAGGCTGTTTTCTCCTTAATTCCTATGGGAATACTAGGAATATGCCATAGCGGAGAAAAACAGTCAAGAGAAAAGACCAATAGTTCGGCCTATTTCAGAAGTTCCACATGATCGAAGCCTCTCGTGCAGGAAAGCTCGTCGAACACGAAGCCATAGCCTGTGCTTCCCGCTGGCCTCGAGAAATCGCCGCCGGAAGCGATCGATTCGGCGAGTATCTTGCCCACGCCGGGCCCCATCATGAAGCCCTGACCGCACATCCCGACCGCCTGGAGGAAATTCTTCGCCTTTTCGGGATAGCCGATGATGGGAAGGCCGTCAGGCGTCATCGGATACATGCCGCGCCAGGTGCGCCGCACCCTCAGATTGCGCAGGCGCGGATAGAGTTCGAGCATACGCCGCACGCAGAGCGGAAGAAAGCTCGATGTGGAACCCTTGTCCCTTCCCCATATCTGCGGCCGCGGAGTGATGCAGAAGACGACCTGTCCAGTGCCTGCCTGATAGAAATAGTAGTTACCTGATTCGGAATCCGGCCTGATATCCACGACCATGGGTTCCATGAAGCGCTGTACTGGCTCGGTGACGCCCGCCTCGTGGCAGTCGGGATGAATCGGGATGTCCACGCCGGCCAGGCTGGCCAGGTCGGCTGCTTCGGCGCCCGCGGCGTTTATGAAGAGCGGCGCGCTCCAGGTTTCGCCGCCCGCCGACAGGCTCGTTACCCGATCCGTCTCCATATTCACGCTCTCGATTCTCGTGTTGAAGAAAAAATCGACGCCCGCGTCCAGCGCCAGCTTGTGATAGGCCGTTCCCGCCATCAACGGTGAGGCGAAGCCGTCCCCGGGGCTGAAAGTGCCGCCAAGGAGACCTTCGCGGTTGATGCCCGGCGACAGCCTTTCCACGGCGTCGGGGTCGACCCAGTCGATGTCCAGTCCCGCTTCCTTCTGCAACTTCAGAAGATTGAGGAAAGAAGCGCGCGTGGCCTCGTCGTAGGCAACGTAGAGGTAGCCGCCCTTCAGCCATTCGATATCGAGACCGTGCTCTTCCTTCATGGTCGATACGATCTTGATGGATTCGAGGCAAATCCTGATTTTGGCGGCGTCGGAATGGGTCGCGCGCAGGCCGCCGATGGCAGCCCGGTTCTGTCCCCTGCCCCAGGAGGCTTCCTGGTCGATGACCGCCACTTTGAGGCCGCGCTCGGCGAGCTGCCATGAGAGAGGGACACCGATCGAGCCGGCGCCGGCTATTATGATATCGTATGTTTTCATGGTGCCCCCCTGGAACCCGCGTCCTTGCCGCCCAGTTTGGAGAGGCCTTCGTTGACGACCTCGCCCATCGGCACTTCCATGAAGAGAGGCCGCAGCGAGCCCGGCTCGACTTCGGCGATATTCACGCCAGCGAGCTTGAAGGCTCTTCCCACGAGTTGGGAACAGGTCTTGGCGCCGCAGGCGCCCATGCCCACCCTCAGCGTCTTGAGCTGATTGATGTCCCTTACATTGTTTTCTTTTATGAATTGAATCAGTTCGCCCAAGGTGACGCGCTCGCAGCGGCAGACATAGGCGTCGGTGTCGACGCAGCCCGACTCGGTTACGGGCGTACCTTCCGAAACTTCCGGTCCCTGGACTCTTATGCCGGCGATGCTCGACGCGTTACGCAAGGATGTCCTGAAAGTGAGGAGCCAGGTATTCTTCTTCGCGTTCCGCTTCCGCGAAACCATGGGAGCGCGCTCGAGGAATGTGCCGTCCTGTCCCACCAGGTCCATCATCGTGCCGTCGGGAAAATCGGCGGCGAATTCCCAGGGCAGGATGACTTCGGCCGCGTCATCCGCCACTCTTCGTATGAGGCTGACGGCCAGGCCGGGGCAGACAGACACACAGGAGAGGCAGCCGACGCATTTCGTCCCGTCGAAATAAGGTAGGTCGAGGAGATTATGGCGAACCGGTCTCAGCTTGATGGCCGAGGTCGGGCAGACTGTCGTGCAGGGATTGCATGGAATCTCCTCGGAACAGAAGAAGACGGGACTCCATTTGGCCTCGGGGAGGACTGGACTCCTCGAGAACACGTCCCCGGGCCGCGATTTGAGGACATCGCGCTTGGGAATCCAGGTGGGATCTATTTCTATCCTTTTGCCGAGCATCCTGGCCAGGGCGAAAGCCGCGATCCTGCCGCCGAACATAGCGCTGGAAGCTTCGGCTATCTCCTCGGCGTCGCCGGCCGCCACGGCGAGGATGCCGTAGCTCTGCGCCTGCCTCAGGAACTCGTCGCAGGACGCGAGGCCCGTGGCGATGAGGACGGTGTCGACATCGTGGGCTACCGCGGTTCCGGGAATCGGCCTGAAATTGTCATCCACCTTGGAGACGAGAGCCCTGGTCACCCTGCCCTCGCCTGATCCCTCGCTTTCGGCCCGCAGAATCGTCGTGTTGAGATGGATGGGTACGCCCATGCGGCGGATCTTGTCGGCATGGACCTTGTAGCCGGTGATCCGGCCCGCCACTTCGACGATGCCCGCCACCTGAATCCCCGCCTGGAGGGCGTGATAGGCGGCGATGAGGCCGACGTTGCCCGATCCCACGATGAGAAGTTTCCTGGAAGCCGCGACGAGATCGCGGTTGACGAGGGTCTGGAAGGCCCCGGCGCCGTAAACGCCGGGCAGATCGTTGCCCGGGAAGAGGATGCTTTTCTCGCGGGCGCCCGCCGCCACGACCAGGGCCGTGAACTCGACGAGGAGATAGGAGGAGTAATCCTTGTAGACGCCCGCTTTCCTGTCCTTGAAGATGGCGACGACGGGGGCGTTCCGCAGGATGGTGACGTTGGGCAGTTTTTTCAGTTTGTCTTCGAGTCTGCAGGCGATCTCTATGCCGCGCACGCCGGCATAGCAGTCTTCCTCCGAACCGAAGAACTTGTGGGTCTGGAGCACGAGTTTGCCGCCTAACTTTTCCTTGTCGTCGACTATGATGACCTGGAATCCCATCTTGCCCAATTCCAGGGAGGCGGAAAGGCCCGAGGGTCCTCCCCCGATGACGAGAATGTCGGTGCGTATGGTGCGGCGTTCGGCCTGCTGCAATGGGGCATCGATTGCCGGAAGCGCGGGAAGCCCCACGAGGGTGCGTACATCCATGCCCTCAGCGAGGGGCGTGACGCATGACTTGCGGGGAATGCCATCGATCAGGACCGTGCACTGCGAACACTGACCGTTCGCGCAGAACAGGCCCTGGGGGGCCCCGTCCTTGGGATGCAGGGAAAAGCGTGAAATCCCAAGAGCCACAAGAGACGATGCGACGGGTTCGCCGGCAATTCCGGATGCTGGCTTTCCGTCAAAAAAAAAGCCGACTTCCTTCACCTCTTCGGGTATCGGAAGCACGGGATGCGTGACAATTCTTGACATTGTTCCCCTCACAGAAAACTAAACCAGATAACGCAGGCTATAGCCACTCCGCCGGGCTGTCAAGGAAGAAAAGAGGATCGTTTTTCGCTTGCGAATTGTAATTTGCTACTATACGATAGGTTATGGAGGCACAATGATGTCAGAAACGAGGAAACACGGACGAGGGATTCTACTCGTCACATGCCTGACGGCAGCGATGATTCTGATTCTGGCCGGATGCTCAGGAGCCCAGGCGGGGAAGACCATCAAGATCGCCCTGCAGGCGCCGATCACCGGTGACTATGCTTACGAAGGCCAGATGGCCAAGCAGTCCGTCGAAGTGGCTGCCGAGCTGATCAACAAGGCCGGAGGGGTCTTGGGCAAACAGGTGGAAATCGTCGTCGTGGACGACGGTTCCAACCCCAAGGATTCAGCCTTGGCCGCGCAGAAAGCCGTATCCCAGAAAGTGGTCGCCGTCATCGGCAGCTATGGTTCTTCGGTGACGGAACCGGCGGCCGATATCTATGAAAAAAACAAAATCGTCTCGGTTGGCTACGGCTGCACGGCCGTCCGGCTCACCATGGACAAGGACAGGAAATTCTTCTTCAGAACATGCGGACGAGACGACGCCCAAGGTCTGTTCTTCGGAAAATACGCCGTGGAGACGATGGGAGCCAAACGCGTCGCCATAATGCACGACAACTCCACCTTCGCGAAAGGCGTGGCCGACGAAGCCAAGAAAGCCCTCGAGCCCTATATCGCGGCTGGTAAAACAGAAATCGTCTACTTCGACGCCATCACGCCCAAGGAAAAGGATTTCTCCTCGGCGGTGACCAAGTTGCGCGAAACCGGCCCTGATGTCTGGTACTTCACCGGCTATTATCCCGAAGCCGGACTCCTCATCCGCCAGGCCCGCGACGCGGGACTCAATTGCCCCTTCATCGGCGGCAACGCGGCCATCAACGACGATTTCGTGAAGATTGCCGGACTCAGCGTCGCCCAGGGCGCCCTCATGACCCAGGAGCCCCTCGTCACCGACGTGACGACGCCCATCGCGGAACAGTTCAAGGCTCTCTACGCGGAAAAATTCAAGGAACTTCCGTCCAGCCCATGGCCAGTCTACGCGGCTGACGGACTCTACGGCATAGTAGGCGCCATCGCCAAGGCCGGCAAGACCGACAGCGCGGCGATAGCCGATGCCATGAGGACGAAAATGGACGGCGTCGAGGGCGTCACGGGCGCGGTGCTCTTCACCGAGCGCGGCGACCGCAAGGATGTGCCCTACAAGATGTACGCCGTAAGCGGCGAAGGCAAACTCGTAGTATCCGACAAGTGACATAGGCGGTTCGCCATAGCTAAAGCGCTATAACAAGCGGCGGGTACCTGAAGGACATCGACGCCCATCAGGCGCCCGCCTTTCGTAAGCGCGAAGGAGAATCGTGAACACCTTCATCGAGCAGCTTATCAATGGCCTGACAATCGGTTCCTTCTACGCTCTCGTCGCCCTGGGATATTCCATGGTGTATGGCGTCATGAAGCTCATCAATTTCGCGCACGGCGACCTCTTCGCCTTCGGCGCCTATCTTGGCTACACGCTGCTTACGAGCGCGGCGGGCAAGGTCACCGCCACGCTCGGCATATGGGGCGGCATCGCCTTCGCCGCGTGCATCGTCGCGGCGAGCGTCGCCCTGGCGGGCGTTCTTGTGGAGAGGATAGCCTACAGGCCCGTCTATCCTTCGGGCAGACTCTCCCTCGTCGTTTCGGCGCTTGGCGTGGCCATCTTCATCCAGAACTCGATAATGGCCATATGGGGAGCCCGGCCCCAGGCTTTCGCCGCGAGCGTCGTTCCCTCCTATCGTTTCAAAATCGCGGGCATCCCCGTCACCGAACTCCAGGTGACGATTCTCGCCATCTCCTTCGCGCTCATGTTCATCATCTGGCTCATCGTCGAAAAATCGACCTTCGGCGCCGCCGTGAGGGCTTCGGCCCTGGATAGGGAGACAGCTACCCTTGTCGGCATCGACGTGCGCAAGGTCATTTTCTTCGTCTTCGCCCTCGGCCCAGGCTTGGGCGGCGTGGCCGGGCTCATGAACGGGCTCTACTACCGCTCCATCAGCTTCAACATGGGATGGAACTATGGCCTCAAGGCCTTCACCGCGACAATTCTGGGCGGAATCGGCAACATCCCCGGCGCCATGCTCGGCGGTCTTCTCCTCGGCATCGTGGAATCCCTGCTCTCCGGCTACGTCAGTGGCGCGTGGAAGGACGTCTTCGTCTTCATCCTTCTCATCGTCACCCTCATTTTCCGGCCGACGGGGCTTCTGGGCGAAAAAACGGCGGAGAAAGTCTGATGAGCATAACAAAAACCATTCTGGACAGGATTCTTTCCGCACCGACGGAGGGAGGCAAAAGGCGCGTGGACCGCAGGACGATCACCCTCGCCTCGATAGCCATCCTCTTTCTCTTTCCGCTGATGCCCTTCATAGACAATTACTGGATCGACGTGGGATTCTACTGCGGCATCTACGCTCTCCTGGGCCTTTCGCTCAATATCGTCCTCGGCGAGGTCGGGCTTTTCGATCTGGGCCACACAGGCTTCTACGCGATCGGCGCCTATGTCACCGCCATACTCAACACGCAGTTCCATCTCCCCATCCTCCTCCTCCTACCGATAGCGGCCCTCGTTTCCGGCCTCTTCGCCTGGATCGTCACCGCCCCCGTCATCCACCTGAAGGGCGACTATCTCTGCATCGTGACGATAGGTTTAGGCGAAATCATCCGCCTCACCATGATCAACAATCCCTTCGGCCTCACGGGCGGCCCCAACGGCATCAACGGCATAGACGGACCTAGTTTTATAGTCCCGATCGTCTCGTCCCGGCAGTTCTACTATCTCATTTGGGGGCTCATCGCCGTCATCACCTTCGGCCTCATCAGGCTCCAGCGCTCCAGGGTCGGACGGGCGTGGAACTACATCCGCGAGGACGAGACGGCCGCCGAGGCTCTCGGCGTCGATGTGCGGCACTACAAGCTCGCCGCCTTCGTGCTCGGCGCGGCGCTCGCGGGTATAGCGGGCAACGTCTACGCTTCCAAGCAGATGTCGGTGTCGCCTGAAAGCTTCACTTTCATGGAGTCATCCTTGCTTTTCTGCATCGTGCTTCTGGGCGGCCTGGGCTCGATTCCGGGGACGATGCTCGGCGCCGTGGCCATCACGGTCTTCCCGGAGATTTTCAGGCCTTTCGCCAAATACAGGCTCATGTTCTTCGGTCTCGCCCTCCTTCTCATGATGATTTTCAAGCCGGCGGGCTTCCTGCCGCGCGTCAGGGATTCGGGTGAAACGCTGCGGAAGGCCTTAGGCGGCAAGCGCCGTAGGCAGCCGGTTTCCGATGCTCAGGCGGATAGCGAATCAGGTGTTGGCGCCGCGTCCGACGCTACGTCCGGCGCTACGTCTGTCGCCGGACTGGCGGCGCGGGCTTCGGACCCCGCCTCGGATCTGTCACTCTTGGAAGTAAAGGACGTAACGCTTTCGTTCGGCGGCGTGACCGCCGTCGCGGATATGGACGCCTGCGTTTCCAAGGGAAGGATCACCGCCCTCATCGGCCCCAACGGCGCGGGCAAGACGACTTTGTTCAATCTCATCACGGGGATCTACAAGCCCCTGAAGGGCGAGATCAGCTTCAAGGCCGAAAAGATTTCAGGCGAGCGTCCCCACGAGATCGTGAAGAAGGGGATTGCCCGCACCTTCCAGAACATAAGGATATTCCCCACCCTCACCTGCCTGGAGAATGTGCTCTGCGGCCAGCACTGCAGGGGAAAAGCCGGATTTATCGGTTCCATTTTCAGGCTGCCCTCGCAGCGGCGGGAGGAGGAATCCATGCTAGCCTGCGCCGACCGCTGCCTCGCGCGGGTCGGGCTGGCTGAATCCGCCGACAAACTGGCCTCCTCCCTTCCCTACGGGAAACGCCGATACTTGGAAATCGCCCGCGCACTCGCCGTCAACCCTGATCTCATTGTCCTCGACGAGCCTTCCTCAGGCCTGAACGACGCGGAGACCGAGGATTTGTCCAGGCTCCTTCTCTCTCTTCTCGCCGACGGGCTTTCGATTCTGCTCATCGAGCACGACATGAATCTCGTGGACATGGTCAGCGATCATGTCATCGTCATGCAGACGGGAAGGAAAATCGCCGAGGGCGAGATGTGCGACATCAGGCTCAACCCGCTCGTTATCGAAGCCTATCTGGGCAAGGAAGAGGACTGAAAACCATGGCAGCTCTGCTTGAAATCAAGGATTTGTCCCTGGACTACGGGGCCGTGCGCGCCTTGGACGGCGTGTCGCTCACGGTGGGCGAAAACGAGATAGTGGCCGTGCTTGGCGCGAACGGGGCAGGAAAGACCAGCCTCCTGAAGGCGATTTCCTGCCTGAAAAAGCCCAGTTCCGGCCAGATACTCTTCGGCGGTCACGAGCTGACGAGCATGCCCGCCTACACCCTGGCGGCGCAGGGCATCGCCCATGTGCCGGAAGGGCGTCATGTCTTCGCCACCTTGAGCGTCCGCGAGAATATCGTCCTCGGCAAGTACGGCGTCCGGCACGCGAGGGAAAAAGCGCGCCAGGCGGACATGGAGGAGCGGGTCTACAACCTCTTTCCCATCCTGAGGGAACGGCGCAACCAGCTGGCTGGTACCCTTTCCGGCGGCGAGCAGCAGATGCTGGCCATAGGCCGCGCCATCGTTTCCTCGCCATCGCTTCTTCTTCTCGACGAGCCTTCGCTGGGTCTCGCTCCCATCATCGTGCAGGAGATTTTCGCCCTCATCAAGAAGATTCACGACGAGGAAAAAGTGGCCATCCTCCTCGTCGAGCAGAACGCGCGGAAGGCCCTCAAGGCCGCTTCCCGCGCCTATATCCTCGAGCTCGGCAAGATCGTGATCGAAGGCGAGTCGAAGAGCCTCGCGGTCGATCCGCGGGTCCAGGCCGCCTATCTGGGCGGAAAGGAATGCCAGGAAAACTGATCCCCTCGATTAACGCCGCCGCCGGGGTTGTGCTATAATGTCCCTGGCTCCGCGCGCGCAAAGCGCATCTATCGGCGCGGTGCCGAAAGGGAATATATGACGATGATGCCCTCCTCCATAAAAGATATCGCCGGCATGAAGGTCACCATAATGGGCTTGGGACTGCATGGCGGAGGTCTGGCGAGCGCCAAGTTTTTCAGCGACAAGGGAGCCCTCGTCACCGTCACTGATCTGAGAGATGAAGCCACGCTGGCGCCGTCCATAGAAGCCCTTTCGGGTCGCGATATTCGCTACGTGCTTGGACGCCACGAGACCGACGACTTCAGGAATGCCGATATCGTAATCAAGAATCCAGCCGTAAGACGAACCTCCCCTTTTCTCGCCGCGGCCAAATGCCTCGAAACCGACATTTCCGTTTTCCTCCGCTATTCGAAATCGCCCATTGTCGCGGTGACCGGTTCCAAGGGCAAGTCGTCGACGGTGAGCGCCATCCATCACGGATTCAAGGCAAACGGAATCGCGGCGCTCCTCGGCGGCAACATTACGGTTTCGCCCCTGGGTTTCCTCGATGAAACGGCCGCGGACAGGCCCGTCGTGCTCGAACTCTCCTCCTGGCAGCTCGCCGACATGAAGGGCCTGGGTGTCCTGAAGCCCAAGGTGGCGGCGCTTACCGCGATAATGCCCGATCACATGAATTACTATGGCTCCATGGAAGAATACGTTGCCGACAAACGTCTCATCTACGCGGATCAGGACTCCTCAGACTATACGATATGCGATTTCGACTCGAGCTGGGGACAAAGCTTCGCTTCCGAGACGAGGGGAAAGGTGCTCTGGTATTCGGGGAAGGAACTGCGAGGGGAAGGCGCTTGGCTTACGACGATGCCCGACGGACAGGAACGTGGGCTGCGTCGCTCGATGAATGATGGATCGCCCAACGTCGAAGAGATTCTGCCTTCCGGCCTTCTCGTTCCCGGCGCGCACATGCGCAAGAATCTACTCGCCGCGGGACTCGCCCTGGGCGCCATGGGCATGGAAGCCGAAAAGATCGCCTCCGCGATGTCGACCTTTCCCGGCGTCGAGCACAGGCTCGAATTCTTCGCCGAATCGCGCGGCGTCAGATGGTACAACGACTCGGCGGCGACGATACCCTACGCGGTCGACGCCGCGCTTTCAAGCTTTGTCGATCCTGTCGTCCTCATAACGGGCGGCACCGACAAGAACATCGATTTCGAACCCATGAAGAGAGCGTACGCCAAAGCGGCATCGATCGTCTTACTCTCCGGCACGGGCACGGACAAGCTCATGCCCCTCCTCGCGGAGCAGGGCATCGCGTGGAAGGGGCCTTTCGACAATCTCGCCGAGGCGGTCGGAGCCGCCGACGCCCTGGCCCAACCCGGTTCGGCCGTCCTGCTCTCGCCTGGCTGCGCCTCTTTCGGGATGTTCCTCCACGAATTCGACCGCGGCAAGAAGTTCAAGGAAACGGTGAGGGCTTACCTGGGACTCTAGCGCCTTCCGAGGCAGGAACGCCTCCGGAGATTCTGGCGCATCAATGGAAAGCGATGGCCGCGTATCCGACGAAGGAATCGTCCTGCCTGATATCGAGACTCGTGGCATAATCCAGAAGCTCGGCTTCCGTGGCTCCCACTTCGATCGCGAAGCTCAGCGAGGCGACCGCCGCCCCCGCCGAACAGGCCGAGCCTTTCTTGACGGCATGGGTAAGGGCAACCTCGCAGTTCATATCGAGCAGGGCGTCGATGAAGGCCTTGTCATTCACCGATTTCACCCATTTTTCGGCTTTTTCTCCCATCCCGGCCGGCATGAACCCATAGGCAGGGCCGTAATGGGTCAGATCGGTGGATCCCACGCAGGCCACCTTCTTGCCCAGCAAGGTCGAAGCCCTTCCCAGGGCTGCCCCGAGTTCCTTGGCTCCATAGTGGGGGGGGCTCCGAAGCCAGAGAATCTTCGCCTTGGGCTGCAGAGCCGCTATCATCGGCAGGAGGACTTCCACGCTATTGTCGACATATACATCGGCGTAGGGCGAAGGAACGCCCGAATCGCGCAGTTCATCGCCCAGGGCATCGAGCAGCTCGACGTCGGCCGGCAGCTCCCCGCAGACGGTCTCGAAGGAGGATTCCCTGGCGTAGAGGATGGGGCTGTTCTGCGGCAGATGGCCGCCGACGACAGCTATCGTCTCTGATTCGGCGAGAGCCGCGATGGCCAGCGCCGAAAGCCTGCCTGAGAAGGACCATCCGGCATGGGGAGAAACCACCGCCGAGGCGCCATGGGTCTTCAGCCCCTCGGTCCATTCGGCCAGGACTCGGGTTATGGTCTCCCGATCCCTCGGATACCAGCCATTAGGGAGAGCGGGTCTGCGTTTCGCTTCGCCTGTTTCCATGGGGAGGTTCCTCCTCAAGCTTAGTATATCTACTTTCAGGGGCGGGAAAAGCCTTCAACCCGAAAATTTGTGCGCAAGACCGCTCCATCTCCTTCCGATAATCTAGAAGATCAGGAAGGGAACATGAGAAAAACACTTCGCGGACTCGTGGCTGTCGTATCGATCATCGTCGCCGTTTTGGCGATAGTCTCCTTCGTCTACAGGCTGGGCGATTTACGGACATCGGGCGAGCGCTCCAGCGGAGCGGAATATTCCATCCTCCGGAATGCCCTCATGTCGCTGCAGACTGCCGGAGACCTGCAGGATCAATTCCTGCGCGAACGGCTGATAGCCCTCTATAAGGGAAGCAACAGGCTTCTGGCCGCCCAGGTCCTCGACTCCTCGGGCATGGCGCTGTGGAAGGTTCCTTCGGGTTCGTCATATTTCGCTCTTCCCAACGATGCTTCCGTACGCGCGGGGTTTTCGGCCCCGGAATGGAGCACAGTCATATTCACGACGCCTCTGAGCGAGGGAATGAAGCTTTCGGCCATCTATGCCACCTTGCGAAGGTCGGATATATCCCAGGCCGCCAGGGTACCCGTCATAATCAGCGCGATCTGGTGCCTGGTCGTCGCTTTAGCCATCGTCCTGCTCGGCAATGAAGGCAAGGGAAAAAACCGCTCGGATGCCGAGAACGTGCCCGATACTGCCACGTCCCCCGAAACCGCCATGCCTCCGGAAGCCATGCCGCCACTCGAGGCAAAAACTGCCCCAGTCTTAGAACCAGAGGATAAGACCATTGATGAGGACGAGGCGGCCATGACCGATGAAGAATTCGAAGATGAAATTCCCGACCTACTGATCGAAGCGGATTCGCTCGACGCCGAAGAAGAAGAGAAGATCGATACTGTCGACGAAATCCAGACAAAGACACAGCCTGTCCCCGGCCTTGCCCCCTCCGGCCGTAACTTCGAGGAAAGCCTCGCCAAACTCGAGGAAGAAATCGCCGGATGGTCCAATCGCCATACGGACCAGGCCCCGATCGCGTCGCGGAAGATTGAGCCACAGCCCAAATCCGAAGAGCCGTCGATAAACGGACAGCTCGATGAGGATCTCGACGCTGAGATAAACGAAGAGCTCGATGAACTGGAAACCCTTCCCGAAGAAGAACAAGCCGCGGAAAATGAGAACGATATAGCCGATTCGAGGGAAACCCTTCAGGAATTCGAGGAACTCAGGGCGGAGGACCGGACGGAAAAGGTCCAAGCTGTCGAGGTACCTTCCGCTCGCGCTTCTGGTACCCCTTCAGATCGCCTGGATATAGCGAACTTGCCGATGCCCCTGTCTTTGGGCGATCCGCAGCTCGAGGCCAGATTGAGCGAGGAGTTGGGACGCGGCGCCAAGTCGGAAGTCTCGCTCATGCTTATCCACTGCGGCGTCAGTTCCCGCAGCGATCCCGCGGCTGTCGCCCTTGCCGTCACCGTAAAGGACTACATCGGCTCGAAGGATTTGGTATTCGAACTGTACAAAGGGGCTTTCGCGATTGTCCTCCCATCCGTGGACCTTGGCGGCACCCTGAAGATGTCGGAGGACCTTGCGGACGTGCTCTCCGCTACCCTGAGCCTCTACAAGGATATCGAAGGCGAAGCGCCCGTGTTTATCGGGATCTCCGCCCGTTCGGGCAGGCAGATCGACGCGTACAAGATATACCGCGAGGCGTCGACAGCGGTACACAAGGCCTATTCGGGCGGCCATTCCAGAATACTCGCCTTCAGGCCCAAGGCCGAATGAAATAGAAGCGCCGAAGGCGCATAAAAAGGGCCGCACGCGATCGCGTGCGGCCCTTTTTATGAAAAACGAGACTTCAGTCCACGTTTTCTATAGGAAAGTTCATCCTGTCGCGCGTGAGGATGGTGTTCGAAAAAACCTCCTGCGCTTCCTTCAGCAGCTGCTTGAGTTCCTTGTCCGCGTAGCGCGGGCTGTAATGGATAAGCCCCAAGAGCTTCACCCCTCCCGCGTCCCTGGCGATGGTCGCGGCCTGGCGCGCCGTCATATGCCGCTTTTCCACGGCCGAGGCAAGCAGCGCGTCCTCGAACATCCCTTCGCAGACAAGGAGGTCGGAACCGGCGACTTCGCGCGATATATCCGGAAAGTAGAGGCTGTCCGTGGCATAGCTGAATTTTCTGCCCATGCGCGGAGCCCCGAGGACATCCTCGGGATGGACGAGAAGCCCGCTAGGCAAGGTTACGTTCCCTCCGCCCTGGAGCACGGACCAGAGCGGTCCGCGCGGCACTCCCATCGCGAGCGCTTTTTCCGGGAAGAAGGCTCCCGGACGCATATGTTCCTCGAGCGTATAGCCATAGCATGGCTTCGTGTGCCTCAGGCCGAAGGAGCGTATCGAGAAATCCTTGTCTTCCCACAGAATTCCCGGTTCGGTGAATTCCTTCACGATGATTTCATAGTTGATGTACATATCGAGGGATCTTCTAGTCTGCTCGATATACTCGGCGATCCGTGGGGGACCGAATATATAGAGGGGTTCCTGCCTGTCCACCTGGCTGTTGAGCATCAGGATTCCCGGCAAGCCCGTGACGTGGTCGGCATGCATGTGCGATATAAAAATGGCGGTTATTTTCTTCCACCGGAGATTCAGGCGACGGATGGATATCTGTGTCGCTTCTCCCGCATCGAAAAGAAACAGTTCACCTTCGCGCCTTAGAAGTACGCTGGTAAGGTGACGGTAGGGAAGCGGCATCATGCCGCCGCAGCCCAGTACGAATGCTTCGAGATTCATGTTGGCTGAGACTATAGCCGAAAGATAGGGCTTTCGCAATGGCGCGCGTCTACTGACGCGCGCCATTGCGAAAGCCGCCTCGATTCCGGGCGGTATAGAGGCGCTTGAGCAACGCGGCTTCTTCGTGCAAGTATAGTACCATGAATGACTTTTCCGATTTAGGCCTCAGCGCCGAACTGTCCGCCGCCTTCGGGACGCTCGGCTTTAAAATTCCCACCAAGGTTCAGCGCCTGGCGATACCCCGAATACTCCTCAAGAAAGATATCTTCCTTCAGTCCGAAACCGGAACGGGCAAGACCTTCGCCTACCTCGCCCCGGCTATTTCCATGGTCAAGGACATGAGTCCGTCGAAAGGACCTCTCATCCTCGTACTTTGCCCCACCCAGGAGCTCGCTGTCCAGGTGGCCAAACAGGCCGAAATGCTCCTGGCCGAGTCGCGCATCGCCATGAATGTCCTGGCCCTCCTCGGAGGAAGCCCCCTTTCCCGCCAGGAAGACGCCCTTAAAAAGAAACCGCACATCGTCGTCGGCACGCCCGGCAGGACATCGGATCTCGTCAAGATGCGTTTCCTCAGGCTGGACAGCGTGAATTTCATCGTGCTGGACGAGGGCGACAGGCTTTTCTCGACGGAATACAGGGAACAGGTGAACGGCATCCTCGGCGCGGCGTCGCCCAACTCATGCAAAATTCTAGCGTCGGCTACTATATCGCCCAATACCCGCAAGCTCGCCAGAGTCTATATGAAGGATTCGGAATCCCTCGACCTCCTGGACGAGGGGGTTCTCACCCGCGACATCGAGCACTGGGTGTTCTATGTCGAGCACCGCAAGCGGATAGACTTCATCCGCCGGCTTGAGGCGGCGATCAAGCCCAAAAAATGCCTAGTCTTCGCCTCTTCCAGCGACAGGGTGGCGAGAACCGCCGAACGCCTGGCCGAAATCGGCCTCCCCGCCGACTCGATCCTCGCGAAACAGGAAAAAGAGCATCGCCGCGTGGCCATAGAGCGTTTCGAGAACGGTACCCTGCGCTACCTCGTGACCACCGATCTCGGCGCCAGAGGCCTCGATATCGCCGGCATCACGCACATCATCAGCCTCGACTTTCCCGAGGAAAATTCCTGGTACGTCCACAGGGCGGGAAGAACCGGCCGCGCGGGCGAGAAGGGCATCAGCATCGTTCTGGCCGACGCCTGGGAATTGAGGAGCGCGTCCAGGCTCGCCGTGGACAGGAATTTCGTCTTCAGGACCAAAAGAGTCGAGGAAGGCCAGGTCGTCGAACCGCCCGTCGAGGATTTTTTCGCGATGGTAGA
>Ga0074195_1000456_pt1 | contig 81547 bp, 74 predicted proteins | sample EPASupsiteHSE623_FD_64525 | JGI IMG/M metagenome (GOLD analysis project Ga0074195, IMG submission 64525) | Bioremediated contaminated groundwater from EPA Superfund site, New Mexico - Sample HSE6-23 | ecosystem: Environmental > Aquatic > Deep subsurface > Groundwater > Contaminated ...
CCCCCATACCCCCGAGGTTTATCGCTTGGTTCTCCCAGAGATAGTTGAAAAAAAGGAAAATTGGGGACACGATTTACCCCAACTATCCCCGGCAGAACCTCGATAGGCGCTCGGGTTGCTCCTAAGCATTGCCCTATCCTCCTGGCGAGAAAGAGCCGGTTATAGTATCTACAATCACACAGGGTAAATGCCATTTACACAAAATAATTTACACTCCCGCGAATTGTCTTCTTTATATATCCGTTTCCGCCACGATTATAGCAGTGATGAACTTTAAAACAAGGCGAATGCTGCACTATTTCTCTCAGAATGGCTTCACTTAGCGGGTCCTCAACAGCAATATTGATGTACATAAAACCTTTCATCTGAATAACTCCAGTTGATGGACATTTGGGGGATCGGTTCTAGGTAAAATGGCCTCCCCAATACTCAGCCCCGCTTCCAAAAGAGAACGAATTTCTTCGTCCGAAGAAGAGACGCTAACTTTAGTTCCCTCGGTACTTGGGGTTAGAAGCAGGACTTCGTCGGAACCTATACCTTTGTCCGACAATAAATCGAAACTATGAGTGCTTACCATTAATTGCCTTTTCTTCTGACGATGGATGCGGTACATAACGGAAGGTAACCTTTTTACTATCCCCGCGTTAAGGGACAGTTCAGGTTCCTCTAACAACAACAACGAATCGCCTTCGAGTAATGACCATAATAGGCCAATAAGTCTCAATGTTCCGTCTGAGAATTGGTCCTCTTGTTGCTTAGCACCTTTTGGTCTCCAGTGCTCATAAAGAGCTTCAAGATGAGGGATCCCTGCGTCATCTTTGACATCTGTAAGTTGTTTTAATTGTGGAACCGCTAATTGAAGAGCATTTTCAATTTTATGGAGCCGGGAACGGCGGGTCTTCTCCGTTGTTCGCGCAACCCGTTCCAAAAAACTACGGCCATATGGGTCTCCGGAAATACCCGGACCAGGAAACGCCTCCGGGTGACGAAGGAGTTGGGGCACTAAATGTAGGTACATGACAGAATCAAAGAATGTGGCTATTTCTCTAAATGGTTCATTTGCGTTGATTTGTTCAAGATGGGTCTGGGATAAACGCAAAGCGTCAGACTTGTCATATTTGTCAGGTCGATTTAATAATAACTCGTCACCTTTCCACACACGCTCGTGGACTAAATTCGTACGATGATTACCCCGCCCTTCTTGCATAATTCCAAGATCATAAGTCCACAGCGGCTGGCCATTCGTAGAATCTGAGAGATATAATTTTATCTCGACGTTTGGATGTTGTCGAGCTGCAAGGCAACGAATTTTCGAAAGACCGCCCCTTTCTGCAATCGCTTTTTGTAAACCACCTCCTTCGCGTTTAGCAATATCATGTAAAAATCTAAAAACATCAAGGAAGTTGGATTTTCCGGAAGCGTTTGGACCTACTAAGAAAACCCTATCCCCTAATTCAACATCAACATGACGAAAGTTTCGCCAGTTTTTAAGTATCACTCGCGATACTATCAATTATCGTTCCTCCCCTTCGAAAGGATTTGATGGGCTTGAATACTCAATAAGGTCCCCAGGCTGACAGTTTAGGGCTTCACAAATACGATCCAGAACAGAAAGGTCCACCCGGGTTATGGAATTGTTGTAAATGGCGTAAAGTGTATTTTTATTTACTCCACTTTTTTGCTGTAGGTGCGGTATTTTAATTCGTCCATGTTCAAACATAATTCTGTCTAACCTAAACTTTATCACAACAGACCTCCTCGCATGCTGTTTCTTAACCAGATTATACACAGAAATGTGGAAAAGTTCAAATCAAGTCGGGAATATTAACCGACATGTATTGACACTGTACATTGCATAAAGTACAATGAAGTATGTAGAAAATACAAAAAAGGTTGGAAAAATGGAAACAACGCATATCAAGAGGGTAAAGTAGAAAATGGCCGTTGGGCCGGCCCTTTGGTTTTTGTACTGGTTTGTTTATGCCCTCTATGCAACCTTTGCCTAAAACAAAAACACCGCAAACCCTTGCGGTGTTTATATTTCCTTGGCAGGGGAGACAGGAATCGAACCTGCAACCAACGGATTTGGAGTCCGCTACTCTACCAATTGAGCCACTCCCCTGCGCTTTGCATTACTATTATAGAAAAAACCCTGCCTCAAGTCAAGACGCATGCCGAGCGCCTGGCATATTCGCTGTTCTCCCGGGGGCGCACTACTCGGGGCGGGAAATGATTGGGATCAGCGGGATATGGCCTCGGACGCGGGATTACGGCCAATTGACGGGAGTTTTCTATGCTCTGACAACTTGTTGGGTGACGGCCGATATGTTAATATTGCTCAAAAGGGGCCGGAATCGATAGGGGTGTGCCAGGGGCAGATACCGGCGGGTGGGGTTTGGTAGATAGGGTGTAAAAAAACTGGGCGGCATATAATATGATAGGGAAATTAAATTTGACGCCTTTTGGCGTAAGGAGGAGCGAGGGTGGCACTGAAAGTGGTGGTACTATGCGGTGGGCTTTCGGCCGAGCGGGAGGTTTCCCTCCGCTCCGGAGATGCGGTTTTCCAATCGTTGAACTCACTGGGGTATGTGGCAGCCAAAGTTGATGTGACCCGTAATGTGGTTACCGACCTGGTGAGAGAAAAACCTGATGTGGTTTTTATTGCCCTCCACGGAAAGTATGGCGAAGACGGGACGATGCAGGGGCTTTTGGAAATTCTCGGCATTCCCTACACCGGTTCGGGCGTCCTGGCCAGCGCTGTGGCCATGGACAAAATCTGTACCAAAAACCTGTTGGCGGCGGTAGGCATTAACACGGCTCCATTCCGGACTATCCTCAGAGATGCGGCGACAGCCGAGGCGGCCAAATCAATCGCGGATGTCATCGGGTTTCCTCTGGTGGTGAAGGCCGCCTGCCAGGGATCAACCATCGGCACCTACATTGTCCGCGATGCGGACGGGTTTGAGGAGGCCGTGCGGGAGGCCTTGGGGTTCGACGATCACCTCCTGGTGGAGAAATTCATTCCAGGGATGGAAGTGACAGTGGCCGTCCTGGGCAACAACGATCCTGTCGCTTTACCTCCGATCGAAATTGTATCCGCCAGCGGGATATACGACTATCAGGCCAAATATACCGCCGGTATGAGCGATCACATCATTCCCGCCAGGATACCCGGGGAAACTGATGCCCGGATCAGGGAACTGGCCCTCAAGACCTATAAATCCATTGGCTGCCGCGGCTTTGCCAGGGTTGACATGATCATCGACTGGTCCCAAAACCCATTCGTCCTGGAAGTCAATACGATACCGGGATTGACTTCTGTCAGCCTTTTCCCCGATGCCGCCCGGGCAGGGGGGATCGAGTTCCCGGAACTCATTGACAGATTGGTAAAATTAGCGATGGAAAGGTAGACTTTTCTGAAAATGGCAGGAATAACCGAAACCGGGGTCGAAGTGTTGGGGGGGATTTTGAAACGAAAGGGGGGAGAAGGTGCACCGAAACCGCGGGCTTATATTGGCCCTTATCACCCTCGTTTTTCTGAGTGGTTGTTTCGGAGACTCTGTTAGTGTCATCGTACCGTCCTCCGATGTCTCCCTGGAAAGGGCTGTGGAGACCAATCTAAAACAGCTTGACCTTACCCGGATGAGCAAGACGAAAATTTCTACGATTTCGGGGGTTGCTCTCCCCTCTGGGGCAGCGTGTTACCAGATCAAGTACCGTCATCCGGACCAACCGATCACCATAACGGTGGCCAAGTTTCCCGATGCCCGGGCTGGCGATAAGTTCTGGCTGAAATGGACCGGAGCCTTGCTAAAGGCCAACGGGGATTCCGAGGAACCTGACAAACTGGCGGAAGGCGGCGGCTACTGGTCTTTCCGCGACAGCGATGTTTCCGGCCTGGCCTGGGAACAGGACTCCTGGTTTACGTTCGTTTCGGTCCCGGTGGCTATCCCGGAGGCGGACCGGTTAAAAGAAAAAGTTAGAGATGTACTGGTTCTCCAATATAGATCACTTGGGAAACAACAAAACGATTGAAGATTACAGGGGTGGTGTCAATACCATCCCTGTCAGTTTGTAGGGCGAGCAGGGGAAAAACCGGCCGATGGCGAAGTAAGCGCATAGTCGGTCTGATTGAAAAGGAGGCATTCGTGTGGGGGTAACTCGAAATAAGTACTCCGTTTTGGGGATTATTCTGTTCATCTTATTCCTGTTGGTGATGGGGGGATCGCGTTTCTACCTTGACTGGTTATGGTTTAAGTCCCTGGACTATGGTTCTGTGTTCATGACGGTCTTCCTGTCCAAAATTAGCATTCGCATTGTTGTGGCGGCGCTTCTATTTATTTTCTTTTTCATAAACCTCTGGTTGACCCGGGGGGTGGTCCGCGGCCTTACGGAAACTGAAACCGGGCAGAAGATTCTCCGTATTCAAGAACCGCTGTTAGAGAAAATACTGACCGGGCGGTTTGTGGTCCTCCTGTACCTGGCTGCCAGCGCTTTCCTGGCCATCATTTTCAGTTCGGTAGCTTCTGGGCAGTGGGAACTGTTCCAGAAGTTTATCCAGGCCAGCAGTTTTGGGGTCAAGGACCCGTTATTCCAACTTGATATCGGGTTTTATGTGTTCAAACTGCCGTTATACCGGCTGTTGTACCAGCTTATGGTGACGGCCATCGTGATCACCGGCATCCTCCTTGGCGTCATATATTTTGTCACCAAGTCGATCGACCTGTTTACCGGCAACCTGACCCGGTTTTCCTGGCCGAAGATGCATTTCCTGAGCCTTATTGGCTTGTTCTTTCTGGCTAAAGCCTGGGGGTATAAACTGGCAGGCTACAACCTTCTGTTTTCGCCCCGGGGGGTTGTATTGGGGGCCGGCTATACCGATGTCCATGCCAACCTACTGGCCATGAAGGTTTTTATGGTCCTGGCCGTGATCACCGGTCTCGCTATTCTGGTGAATGTGTTCAGCCAGCAGATTAAGTTGGCTCTGGGTGCTATTGCCGTGTTTGTGGTTGCCTGGGTGGCACTTGGGGTGATTTACCCTTCGGCGGTGCAGAAGTTTATTGTCGAGCCCAACGAGTATGAGCGGGAGAAACAGTACATTTCCTATAACATCAATTCCACTAAACAGGCTTATGGCCTTGAACGAATCGAACGCCAGAAATTCTCGGCTGACGGGGAAATAACGGCGGCGGCTTTAAAAGAAAACGCGAACACTCTGATCAATGTGCGACTTTGGGATTGGCGGCCCCTGATCCAGACATTCAATCAACTGCAGGGACTGCGGCCTTACTATGACTTCGTGGACGTCGACATCGACCGCTACACGGTTGACGGGCAATACCGACAGGTGATGCTGGCTCCCCGGGAACTGGATCAGACAAAACTCCCGGACCGGGCCAAGACATGGATTAACCAGCGCTTGAAATATACCCATGGGTATGGTGTGGCCGCCAGCCCGGTGAATGAGGTCACCGGAGAAGGGCTGCCCAAGTATTTTATCAAGGATATCCCGCCGACCTCCACCTCAGATCTAAAGGTCACTGAACCGAGAATATATTTCGGGGAAAAAACGGACGGTTATGTTTTTGTCAAAAACCGGGCCCAGGAGTTTGATTACCCGAAAGGTGACCAGAATGCCTACACGACTTACCACGGCACCGGAGGGGTACCAATTTCCTCCTTCTGGCGGCGGCTGGTGATGGCCGTCGGCTTGGGGGATTATAAAATTCTCCTCGCCAACGATCTGACCAACGACAGCCGGGCCCTTTTTTACCGGAACATCCAACAGCGGGTAGCCAAGCTGGCGCCGTTTCTTCGATACGACGGCGACCCTTACCTGGTTGTGGACCAGGGACGGCTGTTCTGGATTCAGGATGCCTATACCACGACCAACATGTACCCGTATGCGGAACCGACGGACGGAATAGGCAACTACATCCGGAACTCGGTGAAAGTGTTGATCGATGCCTACAACGGCACCACGACCTTTTATGTCAGTGATCAATCGGATCCGATCATTCGCACCTATGAGAAGATTTTCCCAGGGATGTTTGTGGCAATTGACAAGATGCCGGGTACCCTGAGACAGCATATCAGGTATCCGGAAGACCTGTTTGTCATCCAGAGTCAGATTTATGCCACATACCATATGGGCGATCCCAGGGTATTCTTCAACAAGGAAGACAAGTGGAGCTTCCCCAGCGAAATGGTGGGTGACCAGAAGCAGGTGATGACACCCTATTACAACATCATGAGCCTCCCCGGTTCCGAGAAACCCGAGTACGTCCTCATGCTTCCGTTCACGCCGTTGAACAAGGACAACATGGTGGCCTGGCTGGCGGCGCGTTCTGACGGCCCGAATTATGGGAAGATTCTCGTCTACGAATTCCCCAAACAGCAGACCGTGTTCGGGCCGATGCAGGTCGAGGCGCGCATTGACCAAGATTCCGCCATTTCCCAGCAACTGACGCTGTGGGACCAGAGGGGGAGTAGGACGTACCGGGGCAATCTCCTGGTGCTGCCGATGAATAACTCCCTGTTGTACGTGGAGCCTCTTTACCTGCAGTCGGAGCAGAGTAAGCTGCCCGAATTAAGGCGCGTCATCGTTGTTTACCAGGATAGGTTGGTCATGGAAGAGACATTTGACGCCGCTCTGAAGAAGGTTTTCGGGATCGATTATGAGGGGAGTCCGAATACAGAACCCGGTGCTGCTCCACCCGCCTCGGGAACGATCGGCAGCGGGTCGACAGTAAACGAACTGGCCCGGCAGGCAAACAGTCTATACCTGGAAGCTCAGAAACTTTTACAATCGGGAGATTGGGCCGGCTATGGGGACCGGATGAATAAACTGGCCCAAGTATTGAAGGACCTGGAGGTAAGCTCAAAGCAGAAGTAACCCGGCCAACTACCCGCTGGTCGTTTGAGCGGGTGCCTCCGGAGCGTTGCCCCCGGACCGGGTTTCCGGAGTGGAGGTTGCGAGATTGGGAAAGGTTTTTGGTGTATGCCTCGGGGACAGCATTACCTACGGCTTTCCGTTCGGGCCGGAAGCGTCCTGGGTCCGCCACGCCGCCGGTGAAACCGGGCTCTCCCTGGTGAACAGCGGTGTCAACGGGAATTCGTTTGCGGACATGCTGGGGCGGTTCTCCAGGGACGTGGCGGGTTATGAGCCGGAACTGGTCATTATCACCGGCGGCACGAACGATGTCGCGGCCCGGGAATCGCTGGCGGCCGTCCGCCTGAGTCTGGAGACAATTGTGGGCCGGGCCCTGGCGGCAGGCATTACCCCGGTACTGGGATTGACGGTACCGATACTGGACCCGGGCCTGGAAATGATTTTATCCGAACTGCGGCAGATGGTTCGCCGGATGGCGGAAGAGAGGGGACTTGGGATTCTTGATTTTTACAGTCCTTTTATCGATCCGTCCAGCGGGCAGCCGCGCGGGGATTGGTTCTTGGATGACGCTCACCCCAACCGCCTGGGGTACAGGGCTATGGCGGCTGCGGCCGCGGAGTTTTTGGTGAAGGCGACCGGAGAGGGCGGCAAAGGGCAACAAGGGGATTCCTAAACCGGCTACAGTTAGTTGAGGCGTGGGAGCGAAGCGATGGTTCGGGGTGAGGACCAGAGGTTTTGCCAGATTTAATCCCAGTCCGCTGTAAGCTCTTGCACCAATTCCTCGGATAGATCCTCGTCCGATATGACCCGGATCCCGGCAGCGGACAGCATTCTGGTGGTTAGGCCCCGTCCGGGTACGGTACGGTGGCTGAAGGTGCCATCATATATCACCTTTGTACCGCAGGAGGGACTTCGCTCTTTCAGGATTGCGGCTTTAGCACCGATGTCTCGGGCCAACCGGCAGGCTTCCCGGGCCCCCGCGAGGAATTCCCGGGTTACATCTTGACCCTCGCAGTCCAATGCCGTGCATTCTCCCCCATGGTTCCCGGAAATCAGTTCTACCGGGCACCGCGGCGTCGGTAGTCCGCCCAGTTCTTCCGGACAGAAGGGGAAGAGCTTGTCCGGCGGCAGCTTGGACAGGATAGGGCGCAGGTTGTTTTTTCCGTCGTAGCGGCAGTTTTTCCCTATCAGGCAGGCGCTGACCAAAATCATGATGGCCTCCTTGTTTTTATTTGTTTTTGTTTCATTGGGCCATGACTCGGGCAAACCAGTCCAACCCGGTCTAATTGAGGACCTCGTGGCTGGATAGGGCCACGAGCAGGTTTTCCACGGGGGCCTGAATCAGTTGACTGGGATCGACCACAGCCAGCAGGGCAAGGTTTTCCCCGCTCTTGTTGTTGTAAAAACCGATAATACAGTAAATAATTAGCTGCCCGTCGTCGTGAACAACAATCAGATCACCTTTTTGCACGAGACCACCCCCCGCTATTCTACGATATGATTTTTCCTTCGCGGGGGTTCGCCTGATTTCGGGTAACCTATTGGTACTGATACCAATCTGAAGGGAAGTGGGTCACATGTGCTCAGACAATGCCGCCGAAGTCTTCGCCCCGGTTATCTGGGAGGAACTGCGGGGCCTTTATGAAGAGTTTGTCGACACCCGGAAAAGTACCGACAGGACCTTCGAACTGCTGCAACTCACCGGCCTGGAACAGCTGGCCGCTCAACTGGGCCGCGAACTGGCGGTCCGCTTTCCGGACAAGAGTTTCGAGGACATAGATGCCATGGTCAAGGCCAGGGTCGGGGATGTCATTGCCGGGAACTGCCGTTCCTCTGCAGGATAAACCGAATAATATCCCGTTTCACCCGGTGTCCGAACAGACTGCTGATATGGCCATGGTTGTAATACCTGTTGTTGGGGCAGGACCATTTCCCGGACCATTCCCTGATCCAGTCGGGGTAGATACAGCAGTCGTTGCTGGCCACAATAAAAAAAATGTCATCCACGGGAACTACCGGGCTGTATTCCCCCGGGGCGGCGATGCGGCAGAAGTCGGAAACCTGAGAACGGCTGATTCCGGAACCCTGAAGTTTGTCGCGGATGGGTGCACAAAGGGGGCTGTCCCAGAGGATCCGGGCCGGGTCGGCAGCCGGGATCATGAGCACGGCAAATCGAAGTTCCGGTTCCGTGGCGGCTACCAGCCCTGCCACCAGGCCCCCCAGGCTGATTCCCAGGATACCCACCGGGAGGTTTGAAGCTGCCTTCAACCAGTGAACCAGATACCTGGCTTCCACTACCGCCTGTCGGAGAGTGTCCAGGCTCAGTTTTAGGTTACTGCTGACCATATACTCCCCGTCCGCTGAACCCTTGGGGCACCTCTCCATGTGGAAGGGGAGCACCGGGAGAACGCAGTCAATCCCGTTTCTGAGCAGCGGCCGGGCAAAGTGATTTTCATAAATGTGGAAGGAATGGGCCGCCCAACCGTGGATAATGAGAGTGGTGATTCCGGCCGGATGCGGACTATTGTAGATTCTACCGGTACAGGTGTTGTTTCCCGCAAAAGAGGTCGGTAACGGGGTGGGAAAGCGGAATGTTCGCCAAGCCTGGTGAAGGATAGGTTTTTCTACCGTCACCGGGAGTCCGCCGGGCGGGTCGAAATAGCGTGGATCCGGGCGGGTCGGCCGTAGTTGGTCCGGTGATGATGGGTGTACTGCGGCGTTAGCTTCGGCCAGCCAATCATTGGTCTTTCGGATGAAATGCCGATCGACGGCTCTCGTAACCAAGCGGCGCAAAGTATCACCTCCGATGCAGCGTATCTCCAAATCGATTTCTCCCTGCCGGCGCCGATCTCCTGCTCCGGGAAATTCAAAGTAGGCGAAGCCCAAACCTTATGCTATACTGAGTACGAAATATTTCCCGCGTTCGTACCCTTTTCATACTATTGCCCGTTTTTTTGCTAAAACTAACACTAGGTGATGCAGCCTTGAACATAAAAAGAATGATTTCTTACCTGATGGTGCTCTTTTTGGTCGGACTGAGTTTCCCGATGGATACCGCTGCCACCCCACCGACCCCGGACCCCACGGCCGAGGCGGCCATTTTGATCGATGCCGGGAGTGGCAGGGTGCTGTTCAGCAAGAATTCGGACCAGCGGATGGCCCCGGCCAGCACCACCAAAATTCTGACCGCGATCATCGCCCTGGAAAAGGGAAAACTCAGCGATAAAGTGGCGGTTGGTCATAATGCCGTTATCGTCCGGGGGACAAGGGTATACTTAAAGGAGGGGGAAATTCAGACCCTGGAAAATCTCCTTTATGCCGCCCTGATCAATTCCGCCAACGATGCGGCAATAGCGATAGCGGAACATATCGGCGGCTCCATCGATGGTTTCGCCGGTATGATGAACCAGAAGGCAAGAGCCATAGGCGGCCGCGACTCCCATTTCAGCAACCCGGAGGGTCTGCCGGATGAGGAACATTATACAACGGCCGCAGACTTGGTGACCATTGCCAGGTATGCTCTTCGCAACCCCGTTTTCCGGGAGATTGTGGCCACCTGGACCCGGGATTGGCATGGCGCCGAGTGGGAAAGCCGGCTGATAAACCAGAACCGCCTGCTTCGGTATTACGACGGCACCACCGGGGTCAAGACCGGCTACACCCGGGAGGCAGGCAACTGCTTGGTGGCGTCGGCCCGTCGGGGTGACCAGGAACTTATTGCTGTTCTTCTCAAAAGCAGCGGTCGTCAGATTTGGACCGATGCCGAGAATCTCCTTGATTATGGCTTTAAGAACTTTCAAACCGTGAAACTGGTCGGGGACGGCGAACAGGTGACTACTTTGGCCGTCAATAATGAGCAAGTTGGGGCCGTTACCACGGAAGCGGTTTTCTTCACATCGGACAAGGTCGACCGGATGGAAATCCGGAGGCAGATAAAACTACTGCCCAGCCGCCATGCGGTTAGACGCGGTCAACCTGTGGGCAAGGTGGTTTTTACTGAAGGCGGCAGTATTGTTGGCGAGGTCCCGCTGGTGGCTTCCAGGGGCACCGCTGCAACCGGGTTCAAAGGAGTTTGGTGGATTGCGGCTATAGTGCTGGCGGCTATTCTGGTCTATGCGTACCGCCGCCGGAGGTTGGCCAAAATGCGCCGCAACCTATACCGGAGGCGCTACCGTTACCGTGACGATTGGTGAAGATGCAGCCAGTCCGGAACTGAAAAAGAAATACGGGCGGTTCTACACACCCGCTTCGATGGTGGAATTTATTCTCGACCGGGCGGAAACTCAGACCGGAAACATTCTCGGCGTCAGACTGCTTGACCCCGCTTGTGGTTCCGGTCAATTTTTACGGCCGGCATTACGCAGGCTGGTAGCGGCTGCCAAAGGATCGGGGGCGACCCCGGAACAAATTGCGGCACTTGCCGTGGACAGACTTTGGGGCTGTGATGTGGATGAACCTGCCGTGGCGGCGGCGCGGGCACGGTTGACCGCGGAACTGGGGCGCATTCTGCCCGGGTGGGAACCTGAACCGCAGTTTGCTGACAGGTGGCATCTTGGCAGCATCAATTTTCTCCAGCCGGAGTCTGACCGGGTGTTTGGGCTGAACCTCGGGTTTTTCGACCTGGTTATGGGAAACCCACCATACGGGGCTGGGTTCACGCGGGAAGAAAAGGAGTGCTACCGGGCCTGTTTCCGGACGGCGGGGAGGGAAGTGAACAGTTTTGCCCTGTTTATCGAAAAGGGCCTGTCCCTGCTGAAGGAAAGCGGAGTCCTGGCCTACATCGTCCCCAACAACTTCCTGATGTCCTATCACTTTGCCTCTTTACGGAAGCACATTTTGGAACGGGCTGCGGTCCTGGAGATATGTGACTGCCACCACCATGTATTCCCCGATGCGGCAATTGACACGATGGTGATTTTGCTTCGGCGGATCTCGAAGCCGCCACAGAGGGAACTGAATGAGGTGAAACACCTGATTGTCAAAACCGGGAGCCTTGGGTGCGAGATAGGCACCATCCCCCAAAGTGTTTACCACTCCGACCCCGAGTCCCGTTTCTTTCTCCTGCCCCCCGTCAAGATTGATCATAAATACCCATGTCTGCCCCTTGGCGAAATATTCCAGGTTGCGAGGGGGATCGAGAAGGGTGTTGACGCTGCCTCTCCAACGCCTCTGCCGGGATGGGTTCCGGTTCTGGCCGGTAGGGATATTGACCGCTACCGGGTTAATTTTCGCCACCGTTACGTCGAGGTCGGTCCGGAACGGGCCATCTTTAAAGACCAGCGGGTGTTTGTGGCTGATGAGAAACTCTTGGTGCGGAGGGTGGGAACCCGGCTGGTGGCCGCTTACGACTGCCATCAGTATTTTACGCTGAAGACGGTATATAACCTGATCCCCAGGAGGGCGGGACTGGACCTGAAATTTTTCCTCGCCCTGCTCAACTCCCGGTTCATGGACCGCTATGCCCGCAGCCGGCTCCGCTCCCCTAAACGCACCTTTGCGGAGATTCATCAGATTCACCTGAAAGAACTGCCCCTGGTTGTCCCTCCGTGGGAGCTGCAGAAGCAGGTGAGCGGGCTCGTGGAACAACTGTTGGTTCTGCCGGCGGTCGGGCCGGAGAGTATGTGGGTCCGGCAGGAAATTGAGGATCGCATAGAGGAGATTGTGGCGGGTTTGTACGGAGCCGGGCAATCCGGGCAGCTCGGTGAATCGGGGGAACCCGGGACATAGAAAAGAGGAAGGACGAAAATCCTACCTCTCTTTGCTGGTCAGGCTATTCAGATAAAAACCACTTACCTGACAGGAGGGGATATCGTCCTTCATGTGTATTGTGCCCAAAACATTGCCGGATATTCATCCCCATTTCATTTTTTCCCATGATCCCCCGGCACCCTCAACTTCCCTTTTTTCCAGGTAGGAAAACGTGAATGACCCGGAACCCGTTGGCTCTGAGGGCGTTGACTAGGGCTTATCCTGGTCGTTGCGGTAAGTTACAGGGGGTTTTCGGCGGTTGACAACAAAACTCGCCCGGTATAATATATAGGTTGTAATATGGGCGTGTAGCTCAGCCGGGAGAGCGCCTGGTTCGCATTCAGGAGGTCAGGGGTTCGAGTCCCCTCACGTCCACCATATAAAGATTATATTGTTGGTTCGGGCGCCAATCCTTAGGAGTATAAGTGATGCGCCCTGATTTTTGGTCACAATAAATAGAGCCCCGAACAGCATAGTCACATTTGAGGCGTTACTTCGTGGAGGGCAAGGTACCCAATCTTTTGGAACATACCGTATGACGTAGTAAGTTGAATTTGATTATTTTATAATTCATGTTATCCTTTGCGCGGTCCGGGTTTTTTCCCAAACCGCGCTGTTTTTAATCCTGACGAGAAACTGCTGCACAGTAGGCCGAACTCAACTGGAGGTTACTGGCATGATCGAATTGATGGATGTTCAGGATTATGCACAACAAATTGCGGAAGCAATTGCCACGGTATTAAAAATAGATGTTGAAATTGCGGACAAAAACTTGATTCGTGTGGCGGGCACAGGGGTTTACCGTAGTATTGTTGGCCATTCTATGGATTCGCAGGGCTTTATTTACCGGGAGGTTTTACGTGTTGGCCGGGAACTTATCATTGAGGAACCGGGGAAACACAAACTTTGTTTGCCCTGTAAACACCGGCATAATTGCTCAGAAAAGTACGAAATTGTCTATCCGATTAATGTTGATGGTCAAACCGTTGGCGCTTTTGGGCTTCTCTGCTTTACCGAGGCCAAGGCTAAGCTTGTTAAAGAAAGACAGGATTCCTATCTCACTTTTTTGGGGAAAATGGCGGAAACGATTGCGCTCAAGATTAAGGAAAGGGACTTCCTGAACGGTCTGGTTTCTTCCAACAGGTATTTGAACTCGATTTTGGACTGTCTGGAGGAAGGCCTTGTCACTGTAGATATGAGCGGCACAATGTTACATTGCAATAAAGCGGCTCAAAATATATTCGGGAAAAACACCCCCCTTTCCGAGACTTCACTTGATATGCTGCTTGGCCCTAAAATTGCGGGAGAAATATTAAAAGGCGCTGAAGATAATGAAGAAATAATGGAGAGAGAGGTGCGGCTGGGCAGCGACAGCAATCACTTGCAGCTGTTGGTACGTGCCCGCCCGGTGGCGACGCAAACAGGAGTGCGCAGCATTGCCATTACCTTTAACCAGTTTGCCGAAATCAGCCGTATCGTAAATCGTTTTTCCATGCATGACGCAAGCTATACGGTTGACGATATCCTCGGGATCAGCGACACCATTAGCCGGATAAGGGAACAGGTAAAGATCATTGCGTCGAGCAATTCAACTGTCTTGATCAGGGGAGAAAGCGGCACCGGGAAGGAAATGCTGGCAAGAGCGATTCACAATCAAAGCCCCCGTCGTAAAGGCCCTTTTGTGGCGATCAATTGCAGCGCCATTCCGGAAGCACTGCTGGAGAGTGAACTGTTCGGATATGAGAATGGGGCGTTTACAGGGGCAAGAAAAGGGGGCAAGTTGGGAAAATTTGAGCTTGCAAGCAAGGGTACACTCTTTTTGGATGAAATTGGAGATATGCCCTTGTTCCTGCAGGCAAAGATTTTAAGAATGCTGCAGGAAAGACAAATTGAACGGGTCGGAGGACTAAATCCGATTGCTGTTGATGTACGGGTAATTGCCGCTACACACCGGGATCTGGAACAAATGATGTCCCTGGGCGAGTTTCGCGAGGACCTGTATTATCGAATCAACGTGATACCGTTGACGATTGCGCCTTTGCGCGAAAGAAAAGAGGACATTAATATCTTGTGTAAACATTTTATTAAAGTCTATAACCAGCAATTAAACAAGAATGTCCAGGTTGTGTCGGATGAGTTTCGCCAGAAATTGTGGGAGTATTCATGGCCGGGCAACGTTCGCGAACTGCAAAATGTGATTGAATACGCCATGAATCTTGCCGAAGGAAATAGTCTCCATGTCGATAATCTTCCTGCCAAGCTGAGACAGGCCCAGGAGAGTGAGGAGACGGGTTTATACAATCTGGAGGTAATTGAAAGAGAAGCCATTCGGCGCTGCCTTCAGGAATGCGGTACTACCGTACAAGGGAAGGAAAAAGCAGCCAAGGCTTTAGGAATCGGCATTGCCACGCTTTACCGCAAATTGGCCCGTTATGATTTCTCAAACCCGGCGGATTTATCAAAGTAATAAACGGGTTATCGTTTTGATAATTCAATAGAAAAGTGAATTCGTCCGTCAAGGGGGCATTAGTCCCCTTGTAATGTGCACCAACGCTGCCTGAACAGGCAGCGTTTAGTTTGTCGCAGCAATGGAGCTCTTTTCGGTCTATCATTTTGATAAACAAATGTTGAGAATTTCCGCTTATCTAAGGATTCTCAGGGTTGGCACATATTTTGCTTCATAACCGATTGACAAGCAAAGCAGACTGACCTGAAAGGCGGGAGCAGCGTCCGATGCTTGACCATCTGGAAAACATCGATAAAGTTGATGCTGAAATTGGCGTGCTTATTCGGCGGGAGCTGCAGCGGCAAAATGGCAAAATTGAGCTAATTGCTTCGGAAAACTTTGTTAGTGAGGCTGTCATGGAAGCGCAGGGGACAGTGCTGACCAACAAATATGCGGAGGGGTACCCCGGTAAGCGTTATTATGGGGGCTGTGAATTCGTCGATCAAGTGGAAAATTTGGCCCGCGAGAGGGCGAAACAGCTTTTCGGGGCGGAACATGTAAACGTCCAGCCCCATTCTGGTTCTCAGGCAAATACCGCCGTTTATTTTGGCTTGTTGAACCCGGGGGACGCCATTCTGGGGATGAATTTGACACATGGTGTGGGCACCTCACCCATGGCAGCCCGGTTAACATCTCCGGCAAGTACTTCCGGGTCATTCCTTATGGTGTCACCCCTGATTCCGAAGTTATCGACTTTGCCGAAGTGGAACAACTGGCGTTGGCACACCATCCCCGGATGATTGTGGCCGGAGCAAGTGCCTACCCCCGGATTATTGACTTTGAAAAATTCCGCGGCATTGCTGATAAGGTGGGCGCGCTGTTCATGGTGGACATGGCCCATATCGCGGGCCTGGTTGCCGCAGGGCTCCATCCTTCACCCATTCCGTTCGCCGATATTGTGACGACAACTACACATAAGACTCTCCGGGGACCGCGCGGTGGGATGATTTTTTGCCGGAAGCAATATGCTGCGGCTATCGACAAGGCCATTTTCCCCGGGATCCAGGGCGGCCCTTTAATGCATGTCATTGCTGCGAAAGCTGTGGCGCTGATTGAAGCTCTCCAGCCCGAATTTGTTTCTTACCAGAAAAATGTTGTCGCCAATGCCAAAGCGCTGGCGGCAAGCCTGGCCGGCCACGGCTTCCGGCTTGTGTCAGGCGGTACGGATAATCACCTGGTTCTAGTTGATCTTCACAACAAAGGAATTACCGGAAAGGATGCCGAGCACCGTCTGGATGAAATCGGCATAACCGTCAATAAAAATGCTATTCCTTTAGACAAGGAGAGCCCTTTGATAACAAGCGGCATCCGGATTGGAACGCCGGCTGTTACATCAAGGGGATTTGACACGGAAGCGATGCAGGAGATCGCAAACATCATCAACATGACCCTGACCAAAAGGCATTGCCAGGAGGATGCGTGCCAACGCGTGCGCAGGCTTTGCGAACTCTTCCCATTATATAAGTAAGGCCTCATTTATTGGCCGGGCAATAGTTGCGTCCACTGAGGTAAAATGGCTGTAGCCCGGTATGGGGTGTTTGAGGAGGTGGAAGGCTTTAAGGGACATTTTATTATTTGGGAGGTGATTGGCTGGCATGCCCCTTTGCGTCCCGGTAATAACAGGGGTGCAAAAACAAGATTAATGCTATGATCGGTTCCTGGTCTTTTCAACCCAAGTTAACTTGGAAGAACTTTATTTTTTGAATTTCGGGTGCAAATGTTTCACGATCACGTGCGCATTATTATGAGCGAGTAGGAGGCTAAGAGCGTGGCAACTGATATAACTGCGATGAAAGGAAATGACGGACAGGTTTGGCAGGGAGATCCCGCCCTGACAAATCCCGATCTGGTCCCCACGCCTGTTAAAGACAGGAAATGGACATGGTGGACGTACTCGGCCCTGTGGATGGGCATGGTTCATAATCTTTTCAATTTCACCTGGATCGGTGGCTTAATGGCCGCGATGGGGATGTCGGTTGGACAGGCCCTGTCGATTGCCATCACCGGTAATGTAATCCAAACATTGTTGATCGGTCTCAATGGCAGGGTGGGGGCCCGCCATGGCATCCCCTTTGCCGTGTGGTCACGTTCCGCGTTTGGCGTATTCGGTGCCAATATTCCGGCCCTAACCCGTGGTTTGGTGGCGATAGGCTGGTTTGGGGTACAGAGCTATTTAGGGGCTACCGCCATCAATGTACTTCTGGAGGTGGCCATCGGGCCCTGGAAAAACCTCGGCAATTCCTCTGTACTGGGTGCTCCAACCAATCTGATGATTGCGATGATCATCTATTGGGCTGTCAACATTTTGGTAGTGCGGCACGGTATGGATACAGTTCGACGGTTTGAAAACTGGGCAGGGCCCATGGTGTTCGTAGTCATGTTCTTCCTCTTAATTTGGGCTGTAAATGCGGCTGGTGGTATTGGCCCGGTTTTCCACACACCTTCCAAATACAGCAGCACAGGCGCCTTCCTATTAACAGGGTTCATCCCCATGGTGGCAATCTACATCAGCGGCAGCTGGGCAACTATGGTTCTTAACATTCCCGACCTGACACGGTTCGCCCGGTCCAACAAGGAGCAGTTCTGGGGAACCATGATAGGGCTCCCGGTGGCCACTGCCGTATTCTATATCATGGCTGCAATTATAGTGTCCGCCTGTATACCACTCTTTGGTAAGGCGCTGTGGAACCCCTCGGATATTTTGATGGCGATCAATAATCCTTTACTCAGCGCTTTCGGGGCGATTCTTCTGGCAGTAGCCACAATTTCGGTAAACATTCCGGCTAACATTGTATCACCGGCCTACGACCTGACCAACCTTCTGCCCAAGTTCTTCAATTTTAAGCGGGGTGCTGTTTTTTCCATAGTTCTGGCATTCCTCTACATGCCCTGGAAACTAATGGAGAACCCTGCTGTTCTCTATGGTATCTTAAACAACATCGGTGCCTTGCTGGGGCCGGCGACGGGGATAATCATTGCCGACTTTTTTATCGTAAGGAAACAACTGCTGGATATTCCCGAGTTATACCGTGTGAATGGCATTTACCGGTACAACAAGGGCTTCAACCCGGTCGGGTTGGGGGTGCTGGCGGTTACCACTGGAATTATCTTTCTCGGGGAGTTCGTCAAATCTGTGGGCTGGCTCTATGAATACGCGTGGTTCGTTGGCCTGATTCTCGCCTTTGTTAGTTATCTGGCAGCGGTTTGGGTGATCAGATCGACTGATAGTAAACTGAAGGCGAACTATGAACCCAGAGGAACTTTTGGTGTTGAACTTGTGGAGGCTGCGAAAGAAGTTCCGGTAATTTGAGAAATAACGTGATTAAATCGTTTGGTTAATCTCATGTTCAGTTGTTGATTAGACCCGGCTTCGGCAATTCGTTGCAGCACCTATATTTGTCGTCAAAGGCAGTTTAGCTCCAAAGCAACGGTTTTCCGGACTATTGGCCGAGCTTGTGTCGGAGGTCGGGTCTAACCCCAACAATTGATTCGGGATGAAGCTAGTAAATGGAAACGGCGTTGTCAGGTGGTAAAAAGTGTACCGGGGGGAATGGGTCAGTTGACTGAAGACAGGCAGGAACAGATCGTCAAATTGTGTCAGGAGTTGATCAGGAGAAAAAGCTATTCAGGGCAGGAAAACGCGGTAGTGGAAAAGCTTGAAGAAACCTTTCGTGGGTATGGTTTTGACGATGTTTCGATAGATGAGTATGGGAGCATCGTCGGGCATATTAAAGGGAAAGGCCCCGGTAAAAGGTTGCTCTTTGACGGGCATATGGACACGGTGCCTGTCCCCGAACCGTCCCAATGGCGGCACGACCCTTTTGGTGGTGAGATAGAGGCCGGTAGGATTTACGGTAGGGGCGCATCGGACATGAAGGGTGCGTTGAGTGCCATGGTCTGCGCAGCCGCATTTTTTCGGGAAGACTTTAAGAGGGAATTCTCCGGAGATATCTTTGTGGCAGGTGTAGTTCACGAGGAATGCTTCGAAGGTATTGCCTCGCGTAAGATAAGTGCAAAAATCAACCCGGATTATGTTCTGATCGGTGAGGCCTCCGGTTGTAATATAAAGAGAGGCCAAAAAGGAAGAGCTGAGATTATGGTTGAGACCTTTGGCAAGCCTGCCCATTCAGCCAACCCTGAAAAAGGAATTAACGCTGTTTACATGGCAGCCAAGATCATTGATAGAATTAAAAAACTTGAGGTAATCAGGCATAATTTTATGGGCCAGGGCATCCTTGAATTGACGGATATACAATCGTCACCGTACCCTGGGGCTTCCGTGGTTCCGGACTACTGCAGGATGACTTATGACAGGAGACTGCTGGTAGGAGAAACAAAGGAAGGGGTATTGAAGCCGGTTTTGGCTGTGTTGGAGGAACTGGAAAAGGAGGACCCCGAATTTAAGGCCCGCGTCTCTTATGCCAGTGGACGGGAACAGTGCTATACGGGTGAATCGATAGAAGGGGAAAGGTATTTCCCCGCATGGTTACTTGAAGAAGACGACGAGTATGTTCAGATGGTTGTCGGCGCCCTCAAAAGTGCGGGGCTGGATCCGGTCATATCATACTACCCGTTTTGTACCAATGGTAGTTACTATGCGGGGGAAGCGGGAATTAGAACGGTAGGTTTTGGCCCCTCGCTGGAAAATATGGCTCACACGATTGATGAGTACATCGAAATCAATCAGTTGATCAAAGCGGCGCAGGGGTATTACGCGATCATTAAAAAAATCTTAGCCTGACTGGAGGTTTGCCAAAATGTACGATCTGGTGATCAAAAACGGTCTGGTTGTGTCTCCCTCTTCCACGGTAAAGGCTAACATTTTTATTAAGAACGGAAAGGTTTCCGCGCTAAGTGACAGTGATGATTTTAGAGAAGCAAAAAGAGTAATAGACGCTGCAGGATTACATGTGCTCCCCGGGGTAATTGACGCTCACATGCATGTAGAAGCGCCCTTCCAGGGATGTTTCGGAGCAAACGATTTTTACACCCAGAGTATTTCGGCCGCGTTCGGCGGAGTGACAACATTTATGGATTTTACCAATACTTTTAAAGGCAGATCCGTTATAGAAGCTGTCAAGGAACGCCACGAGGAAATGAGCAAATCGGCGATAGACTTCGGCATTCACGGCAAGTTTGTGGAGGCCCCGCAGCATATTCTTGATGAGATTGAGGATATCGTCGACTACGGCTGCCCCTCTTTTAAGATGTTCATGACGTACAGGAAGGAAGGCGTCATGTCAGAGGACGAAACCTTAATCAAGGTGTTTCAAAAATCAAAAGAAACAAATGCCCTGCCCCTGGTGCATGCGGAAAGTAACGCCATTGCCGAGCTCAATACCGAAAAGTTTCAAACAGCCGGAGACTTGAGCTGGGAGCGGTTTGCGGATGCCAAGCCGGTTTTGTGTGAAGCGGAGGCGGTAAGCCGGGCGATTTATTTTTCCAAATATGTGGGCAATGCTTTGCTGATAGTGCACACGACCAATGGTGAGGCGCTGGGAATTGCCAAGAGAGCGCAGGAGATGGGCTATCCAATTTATATCGAAACATGCCCGCACTATTTAACCCTGTTTAAAGATGTTTACAAGGAAGAAGAAGGGTACCTGGCCATCTGTTCGCCGCCGTTAAGAACTCCCGAAGAAGCCAAAAACCTCTGGAAGGGGATCCTGGACGGTGTAATATCAGTAACCGGTTCTGATGACTGTACTTATTCCAAACTGGAAAAAACAATGTTCCTGGAAAAAGACGCAGGCGGAAAGTTTATCCCCAACTATACCAAAATTGTGAACGGGACTTCCGGAATCGAAATCAGGCTGCCGATTCTGCTGTCGGAAGGAGTATCCAAGGGCAGGATTTCCATTAACAGGGTTTGTGCCTTGACCAGCACTAATGTCGCCAAACTGTTCGGCTGTTACCCACGAAAGGGTGAAATTGCCCCCGGCAGTGACGCTGACATCGTTTTGGTTGATATGGAAAAGGAAGTTACTCTCTCGCCGGACGTATTGCATAACAATATTGATTACTGTCTGCATCAAGGTATGAAAGTCAAGGGGTACCCCGTGGCCACGATTGCCAGAGGCGAAGTAATTGTTGAGAACGGGGCTTTTCACGGCAAGAGGGGAGCGGGAAGATTTATCAAACGCAAGATAGACCCCCGGATCCTGCAGGGCTTTAACCTGTAGTCTATTGTTCCGGCACTGTTTTTGATAAGTCTGCGTTGGATTGCAACAGGAGATTGACACCGGATGGCTATACAAGGAGATGTTTGCCGTGACAAAAACATTGATAAAGGGCGGCACTGTGATAGACGGTACAGGCAGGGAACGATTCCGAGCAGATGTCGCCATGGACGGGGACAAAATAGCGGACATGGGCAAATTTGGCGAAGCAGGTTTTGAGACGGTTATTGACGCAGAAGGGTATGTGGTATGTCCGGGGTTTATCGATACGCACAGCCATTCTGAGCTGATGGTTTTATTGAATCCCCGCGTAGAGCCGAAAGTGAGGCAGGGGGTGACAACAGAGGTGCTGGGACAGGATGGCATTTCCATGGCCCCTCTCCCGAAACAACACATCAGTTCCTGGCGAAAGAATCTGGCCGGTTTGGACGGTGACAGTGACGAGATAGACTGGGGATACGAGACCGCCGGGGGTTACCTCGACCTGCTTGATAGAAAGGGCATAGGACCCAACGAGAGTTATCTGGTGCCTCACGGCAATATCAGGATGGAGGCAATGGGTCTTGATAATAGGCAGCCCATTCCAGTCGACCTTCAAAAGATGAAGGATATTACTAGAAGGGAACTGGAAGCAGGAGCGCTGGGCTTGTCAACCGGATTGATCTACATGCCCTGCGCGTATGCCCGGACCGAGGAAATCATTGAACTGTGCAAGGTAGTAACAGAATTTGATGGAATGTTTGCCATTCACCAGCGAAGTGAAGCTGATTCCATACTGGATTCCATGGAAGAAGTGATCCGGATCGGCAGAGAGTCCGGGGTAAAGGTTCACTTTTCCCACATGAAGGTTTGCGGGAAAAAGAACCGGGATAAATTTGAAAAAGTTCTGGAAATGCTGGATAAGGCAAAAGCGGAAGGCATAAGGGTTTCGTTTGACCAGTACCCCTATGTTGCAGGTAGTACCATGCTTGGGGTTATTCTCCCCCCCTGGGCACATGACGGGGGTACGGATAAACTGATAGAGAGGCTGCGGGATCCGGACCTGAGAAAGAAAATGAGGTACGATATTGAGAACGGAATCCCCGGCTGGGATAACTTTGTCGATTTTGCCGGTCTTGATCAGATTTTTGTTACCAGCGTCAAGACAGACAAAAACAAGGAGCTGATTGGGAAGAGCCTGATAGAAATTGGTGAATTTCGTGGGAAGGACCCGTACGATGCTGCCTTTGACCTTCTCTTTGAAGAGGATAATGCCGTTGGAATGGTTGATTTCTACGGCTTGGAGGAACATGTTGTAGGGTTCATGACAAGGCCGGAGCAAAACTTCTGTACCGACGGTCTTCTGGGCGGCAAGCCCCATCCCAGGGTCTACGGAACCTTCCCGAGAGTCCTGGGCAAGTACGTCAGAGAAGAGAAAGCTCTAACCCTTGAGGAAGCAATTAGGAAAATGACCGGAAAGTCCGCAGAAGTTTTCGGTTTGAAAAACAGAGGAACGCTGATGCGGGGAAAATGCGCCGATCTGGTGATTTTCAATCCGGATACAGTAACCGATAACGGGGATTACGTGGAACCAGCGCGATATCCCACGGGTATTGAATATGTGGTCATCAACGGACACACAGTCATCAACAGAGGGAAACATACGGGGGCGAAGTCCGGGAAAGTATTGAGGAAAGGCGCATAGAAGGTAGGGGGAAGCACTCAGTCTTGTTACGCTAAATTGAGCTGGCCCAACGGCAAGATGTTTTCAGGCGCGGACAAATCGGGAACTGAAATCCAAGTTCGAATCAAAGTTCAATTGAGGTGCTGGTTTTGAATAATATTGCTGGTTTGCGATGCATTCATTGTGGTAAAGAGGTTGAGGCGAAGGCAGGGGTCTACACGTGCCCAATATGCGGACCCAAAGACGGGATCCTTGACGTCGTATATGATTACGGGAGGATTAAAAATAATACTGGCCGCGAACAGGTGGCTCGTTCGCAGGACTATTCCATGTTCCGTTACCTGCCTTTTCTTCCCGTCCATTCCCATACGCCTCGCCCTCACCTGAGAGTCGGATGGACTCCTTTGTATAGACCTGCCGGGCTTTCCCGGAGCTTGGGTATAGGCAGCCTCTACATCAAGGACGACGGGCAGAACCCGACCGCATCTTTAAAGGACCGTGCTTCCGTGGTCGCGGTCATTAAAGCTTATGAAGAAAAGATGACCACGATTGCCTGTTCGTCTACAGGTAACGCTGCATCATCACTGGCCGGAAGCGCCGCAGCCATGGGGCTTTGCACATATATTTTTGTCCCGGAAAGGGCTCCCCAGGGTAAGGTGGCTCAATTGTTAATCTTTGGCGCCAACGTTATTAGTGTCTGCGGTTCCTATAGTGACGCTTTCCGTTTATCGGCAGAAGCAATAGACCGTTGGGGCTGGTACAACCGTAACGCGGCCATCAATCCCTATCTTGTTGAAGGGAAAAAGACTGTGGCCCTTGAGATAGCAGAACAACTGGACTGGGATGTACCTGACTGGGTTGTCCTCTCGGTGGGTGATGGGTGTACCATAGCAGGAGTTTGGAAAGGATTTCTTGATCTTTACCGCGTGGGCTGGATTGACAAGCTGCCGAAGATTATCGGGGTTCAGTCTGCCGGTTGTTGTCCACTGGTTGATGCTTTTCTGGGAAAAAGACCGTGGCGCCCGGCAGCAGAAAATACTATAGCAGACAGCATTGCCGTTGGGGTTCCGCGGAACCCGGAAAAGGCACTGAGGGCCATATCCGAATCAGGGGGAACAATGGTTGCGGTCAGTGATGATGAAATTCTTGGTGCTATGCGCCTGCTAGGCAAAACCAGCGGGATATTTGGAGAACCTGCCGGGGTTGCTGGCCTGGCCGGTCTAAAGCGCCTGGTGGAAAATGGTACTATCCGGGCCGACGAGAAATTTGTGGTGATTGTGACCGGGAATGGACTCAAGGACGTAAAAAATGCAATTGTCACAGCAGGAGAACCGATGAGGGTGGAACCTTCAATGGATCAAATGTTAAGGGAGCTTAACAAGCGCGGCTTAATGTAGCTTTAAACTTGGTTCAATTAAATAATGCAACTGGAGGATGAAAAAATGGCCAAGATTCCTTTCGGTCCAACCTATGCGGAGATGCTTTTTCCAGAAACAATTCCTACGGAAACCCGGGAAAAGGCGTTGAGTGTGAAACAGTCCAACGAACTTGATCCTGTTAATCTTTTTAATATTACCTGGAAAGACCCGAATGGGGCAGTTTGTAAAATTGTCCTGCCGAAAGAATTGACCCGCACCAATGCCAATATTGTCGTCATGCTTGGGAAGTATTTTCCGTCAGGCTCGCATAAGGTGGGCCCAGCCTATGCAACGTTGATCGAAGGGTGTGTTGACGGGGATATTCTGCCAGGTGAGCATACAATTTTAGGTCCCTCGACAGGGAATTTCGGGATTGGGGTTGCCTATATTTGCAGACTGATGGGATACGATGCCGTTATTATTATGCCGGATAACATGAGCAAAGAACGTTATGACCGGATTCGTAAATATGGCGCCAAACTTGACTTGACCCCCGGAACAGAATCCGATGTGATCCTAACTCTGCAAAGAACATACGAATTAAAGAAAAACCCCAATAACCGCCCCTTGGCTCAATTCGAACTAATGCCAAATTACCGTTTCCACCGGAATGTGACCGGGAATTCCGCAATTGAGGCTGTAAAGGGGGTTGGAAACGGGCGTATCGCTTGCTTTACCTCAGCCCCGGGTTCGGCCGGCACGATAGCTGCGGGTGATGAGATCAAAAAGGCCTTTCCGGAAGCAAAGATTGTAGCTCTGGAACCTTACGAGTGCTCAACTTTGGCGACAGGAGGGCGAGGGCAGCACCGGATTGAAGGCATTGGAGATAAAATGTGCACCTTAATCCATAACGTCCTGACGACGGACTTTGTGGCTCTAATTTCGGACGATAACTCCGTCCGTGGCTTGAAAGTGCTTCAGGACGGGGCGAGCGCCCTAGCGGAACTGGGCGTTCCCCGAGACCAGGTGAGTGCCCTGCGCGGGTTGTTCGGTGTTTCCGGGATATGTAACATTTTAGGGGCTATCAAAATGGCCCATTACTTGAACTTGGGGCCTGATGATAACGTTGTGACTATTGCCACCGATGGTTTTGATCGTTATCCATCTGTTCTGGAGGACCTTGAAAGACGTTATCTGGAGACGGAAGCATCTGTTCTCAAACGCTGGGCCGGGGATATTTTCCTGAAAGAAAACACGGATTATGTCTACGATTTTCGCAGTAAGGACAGCAAGGAACAGTTATTTAAACAAAAGGAGAATGACTGGATGCCGTTTGGCTATTCTCAGGAATACCTTGACAGCATGCGTCATGAGGAGTTCTGGGAGACTGAGTACGCCAAAGTAAAATACTATGACCAAAAAATCAAAGAAATGCGCTGAACAAGGTGTAGTAAGGGGTACGGGAAGGTATTTCTGATGTGGATTAGGCTCCCTTTGAACTTTAGAAACCGGTTCAAAACAGAAAGACGAGCCTGGGCCAGAGAAAAGGAGAAAAAATCAGTGGGGAGAAGAGAAGCTGCCTTGAAATTGTCCAACTCGCCCTCGGCTGCCCTACCCAATCTCCCGCCGTGATTGACGTGGAAGCGTATCGCCGGTAGAATCATATCAATCAAATAAACAAGGGGAGTAGCACGGCGGATACCCGCCGGGTAGAATCGTCACCACGTTGGTCACAACCAACCGGTTCTACCATGGGGATAACCCAGTCAGCAAGACCTTTTCCCAGCCATTTCGGCGGGGAGAAGGTCTTATTATTTAAGAAAGGAGGTGAGGCGTTCCGGGTTACAACTACGGCGGCGTATGGTAAAATGAAGAAAGAAAATCTGGTGTGCGAGGTGATACCCGGGTGGGGTTTTTTGACCTATTTAAACCGAAACCCAGGCATCGGGCTCCCCAAAGGAACCTGTTTACGATCCAGATCGGCGATGTTGTCTCTTACGATGAAAGGGACTACATCGTACAGCAGGTTCTGACGTATAACGAAGGCGGCTACCAGTGGTTTGACTACCAGCTTGTGGATGGAAACGATGAAATTTGGCTCGGGGTTGATGACGATGACGGGATCGAGGTTGGTGTCTATCGCGAGATAGACCTTGATCTGGAAGAACCAATCCCGCGTCAGGTGTCCCATGAGGGCTTGACGTTCAAGCTGGAGGAAAAGGGGTCGGCACAGGTTGTCAGCCGCACGGAATACGCCGGGAACCGCCCGGTCAACGTCTACTACTGGGATTTTGAGTCCACTGACGGTGACAAGTACCTCTCGGTGGAGAAGTGGGGAAACGAAATTGAAGCGAGTGTCGGGTACTCGGTGAAGCCGTACGAGATCAAAATTTTTCCCAAGGGCGACGAATCGGATCAGTAATACAATTGCGAGCTGGGTCTTGTGGACCGGCCGAACACCTTGGGATGGTGCCATCAAAGTCCGGAACAACAGAAACTAGAGAGGAGAAATTGTAAACATGGGTATTTTATCGAGGGTTTCAAGTCTATTGAAGGCGAACATAAACGACCTGATTGACCGGGCGGAAGACCCGGAAAAGATGATCAAGCAGTTGATCATGGACATGGAGGAGGGTCTGCGTGAAGCCAAGGTGGCTGTTGCCGCCGCCATTACCGAAGAAAAGAAGCTGCAGCAGGCCCTTGGGGAAAATCGCGACCAGGCCCAGAAATGGTACGCCAAAGCGGAACTGGCACTGACCAAGGGCGAGGAAGAACTTGCCCGAGAAGCCCTGCGGCGCAAAAAGATTCATGACGAGAACCTCGCCTCCTTTACAGCCCAGCATGAGGAGCAGGTCAAGGTTGTCGCCAAGCTGAAAGAACAGTTGTACCAACTGGAAACCAAACTGGATGAGGCGAAGCGGAAGAAGGAAACCTTAATCGCCCGGCATAAACGTGCCAAAGCCCAAAAGCAGATCGCGGAATCCCTGGCAGGCATATCGAAGGACAATGTCTTCGCTGCTTTTGAGCGGATGGAGGACAAAGTGGAGAACCTGGAAGCCCAGGCCCAGGCGGCCGAAGAAGTGCAGACAGACACTCTTGATGACCGGTTTGCCAAGCTGGGAGCCGATGACGACATCGAGGCGGAATTAGCCAAAATGAAGGAAAAATTACCTAAGTAAGCCGGGAAAGGACGGTGGACCCCTTGAACTTTGATCCCCGGCGGTTGATAGGGGTTGCGGTTATTTTCCTGATGATTGTCGGAGCCGCACTTCCCATGGTCAAGGGTGCCACGGCATCCCCAAACCTGGCCGGCAAATACAAGGAGATTAACCGGTACACTGATAGCTACGAAGACACGGAGACTTATTACGATGCGGTAGAAGAAGAGTGGACCGATCGTGACGTTCAGTTCAAGGATACCGGGAGGGTTTATTTCTCACCCCTCCCGGTCCGCCAAACCGCTGACGAACTGATCAAGATGAAGAAACCGAGTGAAAACAGCGATTTAGGTAAAGAAAAGGTGATCCTGCGGTACGGACAGCAGTTTTTAATCCTGCAGCCTTACCAGACGGGCACCTCTATTGACCTGGTCACAGACAGACAGGCTTATGACCGCCATTACCCAATCATGGTCAATTACTGGGGCGGCGGCACCGTTCGTTCCGGCAGCGTCGGCGGCACGACCGTCCGCGGTGGCGGCTTGGGAGCAGGAAAATAAGGAGGAGTTGAGTAAAATGGATCTCTCTCAGATTCTATCTTCGGTTGTCTACACCCTATTGGGCATCGTTCTCATGGTGGTGGCTTACAAGGTGGTTGATTTTGTTATCCCGGCCAATTTAAATCACGAGATTGAAAAAGGGAATACAGCGGCTGGACTGGTGGCGGCAGGGATTTTTGTCGCGGTAGGGCTGATTGTAGCGGCAGCTATCATTTAGCGGCAAAACGGGATATATCGGCGGAGAGGCTGAATTAGGGGGACCTCGCCCCGTCCCGGCGGGGTCCCAGGAACGGAGGAATTAACCAAATGCAGCCAGGGAGAAACCCGGCCTTCCAGGAAACGGGGATTCTGTTGCTGTCTATTTTCCTCATTTCCATCTGCGGTATCATATATGAACTGATTATTGGCGGGGTGGCTTCCTACCTAATGGGTAACAGCGTTTACCAGTTCTCGATCACCATCGGGCTGTTTATGAGCGCCATGGGGGTCGGCTCGTTTCTGTCCAGGCAGGTAAAAGCCCATCTTCTGGACGCCTTCATCATTATCGAAGTGTTAATCGCCCTTTTGGGTGGGTTTTCCGCTTTCTTTCTGTTTCTCGCCTATTCCGTAACCGACGCTTACCCGGTGGTCATGTTTCTGATCATTATTCTGATAGGGACTCTCGTGGGGCTGGAAATCCCCATTTTGACCCGGTTAGTTGAGGAGCGCTACCACTCCCTGCGAATCAGCCTGGCCAACGTACTGTCCTTTGATTATATTGGGGCCCTTGTCGGTTCTGTGGCCTTTCCCATACTTCTGCTGCCCAAACTTGGCCTCCTGGGAACCGCTTTTGCTGTGGGCGGCCTCAACATGGCAGTTGTGGCCATTACCACAGGCAGGTATTTTAGTGACCTCCGATTCCGCAGGCAGATCGTCATCCTAAGTATAATCGTGCTTGGGACTCTGGCCGTGGGCGCTTCCACCATCAAGGCTTCTCAAACATACCTGGAGCAGCGGCTTTATGAGGACAAGGTCATTTATTCCGAGCAGACCAAATACCAGAAGATAATCCTTACCCGGCGCAAGGACGACCTGCGCCTCTACCTGGACGGAAACCTCCAGTTCAGTTCCGTCGATGAATACCGGTACCACGAGGCACTGGTTCACCCGGCCATGAGCCTGGCCCCCATTCACAAAGAAATCCTGATCCTGGGGGGTGGTGACGGTCTGGCGGCTCGTGAGGTTTTGAAGTATCAGGACCTCGGCCGGATCACGCTGGTGGATCTCGATCAGCTGATGACCGAACTGGCCCGGCAGCAGCCGGACATCGTGGCCCTGAATCATAGTTCTCTAAAAAGCCCCAAAGTCAGGATGGTCCACCAGGACGCGTATAAGTTCCTGGAAAAGACCACCGGCCTTTTTAATGTGATTGTTATCGACCTGCCCGATCCCAACAACGAAGCCCTGAACAAACTATACACCCTGGAGTTCTACCAACTGGTCCAACGCCACCTAGCCAAAGGCGGCGTTGTGGTGGTCCAAAGCACCTCACCCTATTTTGCATCCAAACCATACTGGTCCATTCGCAAAACAGTGGCCGCAACGGGACTTTACACAACCGGTTACCATGTGGATGTTCCGTCATTCGGTGACTGGGGGTTTACGATTGCGTCCAACCTGGAGTTCAACCCGGACCAATTGCGGATCAAAGTACCGAACCGGTTTTTGGACAACGGGGAAGCGCGGGCTATGTTCGTGTTTTCCAAGGATTTGCACGAGGCGGACGTTGAAGTAAACCGGCTGTCCAACCCGGTCATGCCGCGGTACTATGAACAGAGCTGGCGGCACTGGTGAATTGTTTAACCGGATTCCACGGGGCAGCTCCGCAAAAGAGCTGTCCCTTTAAATTTAGGGGGTCTATGGGGGTGGCAGGAAAAAAACCGCATTGCGCGAATGGGAAATGTAGGGAAACATGGGGATTTAACACATAGGGGTAACCGTCTGTTAAGGAAAGGGGTTGGACCATGGCCGAGGACAGGAACTCCGAGCGGGAACAATCACGTCGGTCATCCGGGATTGAGATATGGAACCCGAGTCCGGTTAAATGCCTGAACTGCGGCAAAGAGTCATCAAATTTTTATGACCCGGACAGCGAACGGCGATTAAGCTATTGCTCGTATTGCGGGTCGCTTATCTGACTTGACGACATTTGTAATAACTGAAGGAATTTCTGGTTATATAGAGAAATTATGACAACAAACAGGCAGTTTTTGGCTCGCTATCCCGGTTTTTGATGCGGTTAGAATTCGGATATGACGGCAGCCGGGTTAGGCAGTAGTTCCGCCGGTGATCTGGTTCTGCGTCATAAGAACACCGGCTTCAGCTAATTTGCCGGCCGTTAGGGGGTTATCAGGGTGAAGCAAAAACCTAAATCGACAGGCCGGCTGACTGAGGAGATTTTCGCCATGCGGTCGCGCATAGCGAAACTGGAAGCGTTGGAAACCCGTCACAAAAGGATCGAGGAGGAACTGCAGGAGGAGCGCAAATTCGTTTCGGCAATCCTGGATACCAGTGATGCTCTGGTGGTCCTGCAGGGACCGGAGGGAAAAATTATTTTTTTCAACCGGGCGTGCGAGAAAACAACAGGTTATTCTGCTGATGAGGTCAGGGGCCGGCATGTATGGGATTTGCTGGTGCCGCCGGAGGAGATTGAAACCTCAAAAAAGGTTTTCCATTCACTGGTGGCCGGTGGGTCCCCCGGCAAAAACGAGAATTTCTGGGCGACCAAGAGCGGCAATAGGCGGTTGATTACCTGGTCCAACACCGTTTTCCACAATAACAGGGGCGAGATAGAGTTTATCATCGGAATCGGGATTGACATAACCGAGCGCAAGATGGCCGAGGAACAGATGGCAAGGCAGGCCGAAGATCTGGCCCGTTCCAATGCCGAACTGGAGCAGTTTGCCTATGTGGCCTCCCATGACCTGCAGGAACCGTTGCGAATGGTGGCCAGCTACGTGCAGCTGTTGGAGCGGCGATATAAAGGTAAACTTGATGCCGCTGCCGACGATTTCATTGGTTTTGCGGTTGACGGTGCCACCAGAATGCAGCAGCTGATCAACGACCTTCTTGCAGTTTCTCGGGTTGGCACCCAGGGGACAGAGTTTCGGCCCACTGACTGTGAGGATGTGCTGCAAATGGTCTGCGGCAACCTGAAGAAAACCATCTACGACACCGGGGCGGTCGTGACCTGGGACCACTTGCCGACAGTAATGGCAGATGCCTCGCAGTTGGTTCACTTGTTTCAAAACCTGATCGCCAATGCCATAAAGTTTCGCGGCGATCAACCCCCAACGATTCATATTTCGGCGGCAACCAGAGGCAACGAATGGGTCATCTCGGTGATAGACAACGGCATCGGTATAGCATCCCAGTACTTTGAACGAATTTTTATTATTTTCCAGCGCCTGCACAACCGGACGGAGCATTCCGGGACAGGCATCGGGTTGGCTATCTGCAAGAAGATTGTCGAACGCCACGGAGGCAGGATCTGGGTGGAATCACAACCGGGAAAGGGATCAACCTTCTTGTTTACAATACCGAAAAGGTCAGGTGAGGCAGGATGAGTGTCGGGGACATGTTTAAAGCGGTGGAGATTTTGCTGATCGAGGACAATCCGGGGGACATTCGACTCACGATTGAGGCCCTTAAAGATGCCAAAATCCACAACAACCTTACGGTAGCCAATGACGGTGTGGAAGCTCTAATGATTTTACGCTGCCAGGGAAAATACTTCGGAATGTTCCGGCCGGACATTATCCTGCTTGATTTGAACCTGCCCAAAAAGGACGGCCGCGAGGTTCTCGCCGAAATAAAGGCGGATGAACAGCTCAAATCCATTCCGGTGGTAATCCTGACCACATCCAAGGCCGAGCAGGACATTCTGAAAGCCTATCAGCTTCATGCCAACTGCTATATCACGAAACCGGTTGACTTGAACCAGTTTATGGAAGTGGTGAAATCCATCGAGAATTTCTGGCTTTCCATTGTAAAGCTGCCGCGGAGTGATGGATAATGACTGAAAAACAGTTTACCGGCCTCCTAATTGAAGACAATCCCGGGGATGCCCGGTTGATTCAGGAAGCCTTGGCGGAAGTGCTGGGGGAGCAGTTCGATTTGAAATGCGCCGACAGGCTGTCCACAGGGCTGTCCTGCCTGGCGGAGGGGGGAATTGATGTCGTTTTGCTGGATTTGTTGCTGCCGGACAGCCGGGGGCTTGACACCCTTCGGGGAGTGCATTCCCAGTCGTCCGAGGTTCCGGTGGTGATTCTCACCGGGGTGGACAGCGAACAGCTGGCAATAAACGCAGTGAAAGCAGGCGCGCAGGACTATCTGGTCAAGGGGCGGATAGACGGCCATTTGATAGTGCGCGCCATTCTTTATGCAATCGAGCGGAACCGGTTTCAGGCAGCCCTGCGGGATCTGCTTCTAATAGACGACCTGACGGGACTTTATAACCGCCGCGGTTTTCTCACATTCGGCGAGCAGCAGTTGAAACTCGCCTACCGGACCAAACGGGCGTTACTGCTGATCATGGCGGATTTGGATGGCATGAAGCTGATCAACGACACGTTTGGGCATCTGGAAGGCGACCGGGCCTTGATCGAAACCGCCAACATCTTGAAAAGCACTTTTCGGGGATCGGACATCATCGCCCGCATCGGCGGTGACGAATTCGCGATTGTGGCCATCGACGCCAAAGACCACACCGCCGAGATTATCAACTCTCGTCTGCGAAAGACCCTGGAAGCGTACAATGCCGACAATGACCGCCCTTATAAGCTGTCCATAAGCATCGGTATTGCCCGTTACGACCCGGAATGTCCGTGCTTCCTGGAAGAGCTTCTGGTGAGGGCGGATCAGTTGATGTACGAGCAGAAGCGGGCCAGGCAAAGGGAATAAGCGGCCAAGCGGGGGCGGTTTTAGAGTACCCCTTTTGTGGATAGAGCCCCATCAACCCTTGGGTCAGGGGTGGCCGCTTCGCCAAGCGCCCGGCCCAAAGCCTTGAAAATAGCTTCTGCCTGATGATGGGAACTGCGGCCATAAATCAGGTTTATGTGAAGTGTGATCCGGGCATGGCTGGCGAACGCCTGCAAAAAATCTTCCACTAATTCCACTGGAAACTGCCCGATAGCTGCGGCGGCAAAGCTGGCGTTGCACACGAGGTAGGGGCGGCTGCTCAGATCCACGGTAACTTGCGCCAGGGCCTCATCCATGGGAACAAAGGCGTTCCCGAACCGCTTCACCCCTTCCGCTTTCCCCAGGGCGTTGGCGAATGCCTGCCCCAGGCAGATGCCGACATCTTCCACGGTGTGGTGATAGTCAACATCGTAATCGCCAAACGCTTTAAGGTCCAGGTCCAAAAAGCCATGCCTGGCCATGGCCGTGAGCAGGTGATCGAAAAAGCCTATCCCGGTGGAGATATTGGTCGTTCCCGACCCGTCTAGATCAAGTTCAAGCTTAATGTTTGTTTCTCGTGTCTGCCGGTCTACTGACTCCTTGCGCATTTGTGAACCCCCCGGTACTTAAGGTATTGCCCATTCCAATTCACCGGAAAGGCAATCCAGGAATCCTACCCTTTCGTGATTCACCACGGTAAAACGATGGTGTGGACATTAATTAATTCTACCAAAATGGTGGGTTTCCTGCCTGCATATTCCCTGAAAAGGTATTTTTATTAAGTTTTCGACTGTATATTACCCAACTAACCAGATTGCAAAGAGAAAAAACAGGAATAATTGGGAAAAACGAGCTGGGTAAAATTTCACTTTGATGGAGGAGATTCTCAAGTTTTGGCGAAATTAAATCCATAACTTTACCCTTGACTAACAACCTGGTACCAATTTTCTCTTTATCGACAAACTGTAAATTTATTCACACCGGTGAGGGAAAGCATGACACAGAAGTACGGTATTAGTCCGGTCAAGGCTTATGTTGGGTTAATAGTACTTGCCACCATTCCAATCTGGGCTCTGGCAGTTCAACATGGTTTCCGGATATCGGTTGCATGGCTCTTGTTTTTTTTCGCTTTGAGTTTTGGAGCCGAGTTCAACCGCGTCAAAATAGGAGATGTAGTTAACAATGTCACCTTTGCCATTGATTTTTCCCTAATGCTGATTTACGGTTGGGAAATCAGTCTCCTCATCGCGGTCCTTAACTCGCTTCTCTCTGACTTACGATACCGTCTGCCTTTAATTAAAGTCCTTTTCAATGCCGCACAAACAAGCCTTTCCATTTTTTGCGCCGGGAATATCCTTCAACATTTTGGGGTCAGCGCTGCCAACCTAAACATTGTTCAGGACGTTGTCCCCCTTCTATTAAGTGCTTTTTCCTTTTTCCTTGTCAATACTTGGTCGGTGGCGACAGCCATTGGCCTGGCCACATCACATAATGTGATCTCTATTTGGCTGACTGACTTGAGTATTTACGCTTTCTTCCACCTCGGGTTAACCCCTATTGGTATCTTAATGGCCCTCATTTATAATACCCAACCAGCCGCAGTTGTCCTCCTTGTTTTGCCGCTTGCGGTAGCGGCATATGCATACAAAAGCTTTGTGGACCTGAAAGTGACGGTGGGGAAGGCGTTGGAAAAACTGGCGGCCGCGGTGGACCGACGGGACCGCTATACTGCCCGTCATTCGGAAAGGGTGTCTGAACTTGCCGTCACGATTGCGGAACAATTGGGACTGCCGGAATGGGAAATCAGGCTGATTGCTTCCGCGGCCCTGATTCACGACCTCGGGAAAATTGCCATTAGTGACGCCATCCTGCAGAAACCGGCAGCTTTGAACACGGAGGAATATGAAGCCATAAAATCCCACTCCGAGATCGGGGCGGATATGGTCCAGGGGCTGCCCGGCTATCGAGCCGGTGCCGATATTATCATCCACCACCACGACCGTTTCGACGGGAAAGGATATCCCACGCCAACCCGGGGAAAACTTATACCCCTTGGCGCCCGCATAATTGCGGTGGCCGACACCTTTGACGCCATGACCACCGATCGACCCTACCGGTTGGCGGTGGATCGTGATACGGCCATAAAAGAAATTATGCAGCATAGTGGCAGCCAGTTTGACCCCGATGTGGTCGCAGCCTTCCTAAAGGCTATGGGCAACCGGAAGGGGGAATAGAGATATGCTTCTGTTGCTTGGTTCGATCCTTTGTCTGCTGGCGGCAGTTCTATTGGGGGGGCGCATCCAGAATCTGGCTTCCATCAAGATCAGGGGGAGCTGGCTGGTTTTTGTCGTTCTCCTGATCCAGATTGTCCTGTTCACGCGGCCGCCAAAGTGGCTCAACCCTTGGGTAGAAACACTGCATATCTGTTCCTATGTGTTGATGGCCTTTGTGCTGCTGGCCAATCTCAGGCTTCCCGGAATGAAATTAATCGCCCTTGGGGCCGGTTCGAATTTTCTCGTAATAACCGCTAATTATGGGTACATGCCTGTTCCTTTCGACCATTTTAGTGGGTTGTTCCCCCGGGAGGCTGCTGTGATGGCGGCCATCGGCCACTATAACAATTCCGCTATGATCACTGAAGGAACCCGGTTTTGGTGGCTGGGGGACATTTTTTTCGTTCCCAGGCCCATCCCGTTTGCCAACGTTTTCTCCGTCGGAGACGTTATTCTTTTGGTGGGACTTTTTGTCTTTTTTTTAGGGATTATGAGGGAAAAAACAGGCAGAAGTTGACAGAATGGACAAAGGATTTTTTCCAGAACTGGCGAAACATATTTTTAGTAAGCGAGGCTTAAAATAAATCCAGATTAGAGGGGGTGCACTTAAAGTGACCAAGTGGGCAAAAACTTTCTGGCTGATCACCACCGCAATCGCCATCGTTCTCACATTTGGCGCACAGATGAAGTGGGGCTAAAACCAGGACAGCAGTAAATACCCAAGGGAGGCCTGTAAAGGCCTCCTTTAATTTATGCGCCGCGGAATGTCGCAAGTCAATGGTCGACGATCGCCGGCAGCTTGGGGAAAGCAGGTATTGACCAAACATCGCGGCCAATGGTAAAATTGGTTTGAGTTAGAAGTGAGACTTTTAACACACTTTGTGTGTTGAGGTCTTTTTTGTTTGAGAAAAAGGGGAGGAGTCGAGGTATGGCATCTTTTTTGGCATCGTTGTTTTTTATCACTGCGGCGGAGATGGGGGACAAGACACAGCTGGTGACGCTGGCTTTTGCCAGCCGGTACCGGGCACGGGATGTGCTGGCGGGGATTTTCGCTGCCACCTTACTGGTGCACCTTTTTTCCGTGGGGATAGGGCAATTCTTGGAAACAATTATTCCGGTAAACACCATTAGATTAATTGCCGGTTTGTCGTTCATCGCCTTTGCCGTTTGGACCCTGAGGGGCGACACTCTTAATAGTGAGCCGGGACGAGGGCGGTTCGGGCCTTTTCTGACGGTGGCTATCGCCTTTTTTTTGGCGGAACTTGGGGACAAAACCCAGCTGGCTACGATCACACTGGCCACTCAATACCCTTCGTTTGTCGGTGTTTGGCTGGGTTCGACCCTGGGAATGGTGTTGGCTGACGGAGCAGCCATCGTCGTTGGCACGACCATGGGCCGCAGGATCCCGGAAAAAGTGGTAAAATTGGTGGCAGCCCTGATTTTCTTCGGGTTTGGCGTGTTCACCGTGGCGGAGACGATCCCCGGATTATTTTAAGGGGACTTGCCGGATTAGGCCGCTTTTGGTCACATCTGGAAATGAGCTAACATATAATGGAATGGGGGCAGTCGAGGCGAGAAGCTGGCCGGTGCCAACTGGCGATGCCCCGAGCCGGGAATTGAACCCGAGTGCCGATTCTCGGCACCGCCCCGGGTGGATTGATCCGTTTGGACGTCTCCGCGTCAAAACCGCGCCATATGCAAGTTGCCCGCGTATTTGCGGGCCTTTCTTTTTGCTCCCGGGGTCTGCATCGGTTCCCTGGAAATGAACAAAGCATACCGGTAATTCTTTAGGCATGGAAGTCAAGTGCTCCTGACGGCATGGGGCGTAGTTAAGGTCCGAGGCAGGAGATTTGGGGAAAACTGGCGAATTATTTTTCTGGTTGAGGAAACGCACCGATATGTCGGAAAGGTATTAGACATTTTGGGCATGTTGGGGTAACAACTAGATATCCGGAGGGAATCACATTGGGACTACGGTTCATCCTTGGCCGGGCCGGCACGGGAAAAACACATACATGCCTGGAAAGCATGCGCAGTCTGCTGCGGGAGAACCCGGACGGTGGCCACCTGATATTCCTGGTACCAGAACAGGCTACTTTTCAGATGGAGTATGATCTGGCTGTCACACCCGGCTTGGGCGGGTTGATGCGCGCTCATGTGGTTAGTTTTCGGCGTCTTGCCTGGCGGGTACTGCAGGAGGTCGGTGGGGCAGCCCGGGAAGCCATCGGGGACAGGGGCAAACAGATGGTGATCCGCCACCTGCTCGAGAACCGGAAACATGAATTGGAGATTTTAGGCCGGGCGGCTGAGCAGCCCGGTTTTGTCGATCGATTAGCCTGCCAACTATCCGAACTTAAAGCCTACCGGGTAATTCCAGCGCGGCTGGACTGGGCCAGAGCCTCTCTCCGGCCCGGGGCAGGCCATGCGGACCTTGCCAAAAAGCTGCACGACCTTTCGGTCCTGGCCTCCGATTTGAACGAATATCTGGCGGGTCGGTTTACTGATCCCGACGACTACCTGAACCTGCTGGCAGCCCGGTTAAGGCAGTCATCGTTTGTGAGTGGGGCCCGGGTCTGGGTGGATGGATTTGCCGGGTTTACTCCCCAGGAATACGATGTTCTGGCTGGCATGTTGACTGTTGCAGCTGAGGTTAATGTTGCTCTCTGCCTGGGGAACAGCTCTTCCCGGGATGAAATTGAACTGTTTTACTCCGTTGCGGAAACGCGGGGGCGATTGGAAGCTGTTGCTGCGGCCAACGGCGTTGTGATTCTACCGCCGGTAATCCTCGATCACGGTGTGCCTTTCCGGTTTGCGGGAAGGCCCGCCCTGGCCCATCTGGAAGAGAATTTTTTTGCCCGACCGGGCCGGGCCTTTACCGGAACCCCCGATGGTATCAAACTCGTCGCTGCCGCCAACCGGCGGGCAGAGGTAGAGGGCGCGGCCCGGGAAATTACCCGGCTGTGCCGCGATGAAGGGTACCGCTGGCGGGAAATCAGCGTCGTGCTGCGTGACCCGGAACCCTACCGGGAACTGATTACTACCGTTTTTACCGATTTTCGGATTCCCCATTTCATGGACAGTAAGAGGCCGGTTATGCACCACCCCCTGGTGGACCTGATCCGGTCGGCCCTGGAGGTTGTTGCCGGGGATTGGGCATACGAGGCGGTGTTTCGCTACCTGAAAACCGACCTTGTGCCTGTTTCCCGCACCGACGTTGATCGGCTGGAGAATTATGTTCTGGCCCATGGGATTCGCGGCAGTAAATGGTATGCTGATACCCCGTGGCACTACCGCCGCCAGTATACCCTGGGGGAGAATACAGGAACGGCCTCCCAAGAATCAGCGGCTTTAGCCGCGATTAACAGGGCCCGCTTCACCGCGGTCCGGGAACTTCTCGGGTTTTACCGGTCGATCAAGGGCAGGCGTCACCCGGTGGTCCGCGACCTCTGTCAAGCTGTATTCACGCTTCTGAATAACCTTGGGGTGGCGGGCCAGCTTGATGAATGGAGCCGGAGGGCTGAACAGGGAGGCTGCCCGGAAACAGGTGAGCATACCCGGGTATACAGTGAAGTAATCGAACTTCTCGACGAACTGGTGACCGCCCTCGGCGACGAACAGTTGGAGCTGAGTGCGTTTGCCCGGATCCTGGCCTCAGGGCTGGAAATCATTCGCGTCGGACTCGTACCGTCCGGGCTGGACCAGGTTCTGGTAGGCAGCCTGGACCGATCCCGCAACCCCAATGTCAGGGCTGTTTTTGTCCTCGGCGTTACCGACGGGGCACTGCCGGCCCGCCCCTCAGACAACAGGCTGTTCCACGACAGGGAACGCCAGGTGCTGACCCAGGTTGGGGTGGAATTGGCCCCCGATGGCCGGCGGCAGCTTTTCGACGAGCAGTTTCTTGTGTACGTAGCCCTGACCCGACCCAGCGAACTGCTCTGGCTTAGCTACCCCCGGGTTGATGCCGAAGGGTCAGCAATGGCTCCGTCAACGGTGATTACCAGGATCAAAACCCTATTTCCCTGTCTCGGGGAAATTGAGTGTGCGCTGGAACCGGGTGCGGACAGCCAGAACCCAATTGATTTTCTCTGCCACCCGGGCCGGGCTGTATCCTATTTGGCTGCCCAGCTGCGGCAGGCACGGGCGGGCGCTGGTATTCACCCGGTGTGGTGGGATGTTTATTCCTTCTTCCTTGAGGATGAACGATCGCGGTTCCGGTGCCGACAGGTCGTTGGCGCGTTGTTTTATACCAACCAGGAAACCGCCATCCACACCTGCCACAGCCAACAGCTGTTCGGCAGCCCGCTCCGGGCCAGTGTTTCGCGGTTGGAGAAGTTTCAGTCCTGTCCCTTTTCCCATTTCCTGTACCATGGTCTGCGGCTTCGGGAAAGGGAACTGTACCGGCTGGAGGCGCCCGACCTGGGGCAGCTTTTCCACGCCGCCCTGAAACTTTTTGCCGAGCGGCTGATTGCTGAAGGCCTGGACTGGGGAGAGGCCGATCCCGATACATGCCGCCGGATTGCCGCTGAAGTGGTGTCGGAACTGGCTCCCCAGCTGCAGAACGAGATTCTGCTCAGTTCGGCCCGTTACCGGCACCTGACGGGGAAACTGCGCCGGACAGTGGAACGGGCGGTTCTCGTTCTGGCTGAGCATGCCCGGAGAAGCCGGTTCCGACCGGTGGGTCTGGAACTCGGTTTCGGATTGGGTGCGGAATTACCGCCCATGCGTATTTCCCTTGACAACGGCTCATCGATGGAATTGTCGGGACGGATCGACCGCGTCGATCTGGCACATACCGCTTCAGGGAGGTATGTCAGGGTTATCGATTACAAGTCGGGGCAGGAGGACCTCAAACTGACAGACATATATCATGGACTGAAGCTGCAGCTGCTTTCCTATCTTGAGGTGGCTTTGGCATATGCCGATGCCCTCTACCCGGGGAAGGCCAGCCCGGCGGGGGTGCTATATTTCCCGGTCCGGGATCCGGTCATTCCTGCTGATGGGCCGCTTCCGGGCGACGAAGTTGAGACCCGAGTTTTTAAAGCGTTGAAGATGAAAGGCCTGATTCTGGCGGATGTAGAAGTGGTGAAGATGATGGATTCCTCCCTTGAGGGTTCCTCGAACTTAATTCCCGTAGGATTAACCAAAGCCGGTGGGTTTCACCGATACTCTTCGGTGGCGACAGCGGAACAGTTTGAACTTCTCCGGGAGCACCTCCACCGGACCCTTGCCGGCCTAGGCGGCCGTATCAATGCCGGGGAGGTAGAAATCAGACCCTCCCGGAAGGGCGGGCAAGGTGCGTGCCAGTACTGCGGGTTCCACAGCGTCTGCCGGTTTGATTTATTGATTGATGGAAACGACTACCGGATTCTCCGGTCTCTGCCCGCAGCTGAGGTCTGGTCAAGGCTGTCCGGCAGCGGGGGGGAGGGAAGGCGCGATGACTGAACCGAGGTGGACCCCCGGGCAAAAGGCAGCCATCGAAGAGCGGAACTGCAACCTGCTGGTGGCCGCGGCGGCGGGCGCCGGGAAAACGGCCGTCCTGGTGGAAAGGATCATCCGCACGATCACCGATTCTGATCGGCCTGTTGATGTGGACCGGCTCCTGGTGGTGACCTTTACCAACGCCGCCGCGGCTGAAATGCGGGAGCGCATTGGCAACGCCCTGGCCGCTGAACTGCTCCTGAGACCGGAGTCGACGCATCAGGCCCGCCAGTTAATCCTTTTAAACCGGGCTGCCATCAGCACGATGCATTCGTTCTGCCTTGACGTGCTGCGGCGGGGCTGCTTTCACCTGGATATCGACCCGGCTTTCCGGGTGGCCGATGAAACGGAGGCGTCTCTGCTCCAACACGAGGTCCTGGACGAAGTTTTCGAGGAGTATTACGAACGGAGTGACGAAGCCGATTCGTTTGCCCGGCTTGTAGATAATTACGGCGGGGAACGCTCCGATGAGCCCCTGCGAACGCTGGTGCTGCAGGTCTACCGGTTTGCCAGAAGTACACCCTGGCCCAGGGACTGGCTGCGGCAGCTGGCCGCTGCGGTTGACCCGCCCGAAGGGGCTGCCTTGGAAAACCTGCCCTGGTACCCCGGTTTTGTCAGCGGGGTGCGTCTCCAGCTGGCTGCCGTCCGGCACCTGCTGGAACAGGCAGCCCAATTGGCCCAAGCCCCCGGCGGCCCGGCGGGTTATTTGCCCAACTTATACGATGACATCACGATTATGGATGGTCTCATGGATGCCTGTGGTCAGTCATGGGACCACTTGGCGCAGGCGTTCGCTTCCGTCGGTTTCTCCAGGTTGAAAAGGTGCGGAAAGGATGCCGACGATCAGCTGAAGAGTGCCGTTCAGGACCTGAGAAATTCGGCTAAAAAGGCCGTCTGTGAACGCCTGCAGCCGCTGTTCGGCCGTTCAGCCCGGGAACACCTGGACGACCTGAAAAAAATAACACCAACAGTCGGAGCTATTGTGGATCTGGTTCAGGGGTTTGACTTGGCGTTCAGGGAGGCAAAGGCGGAACGGGCTCTGGTTGACTTTGCTGATTTAGAGCACTACTGCCTCCAAATCCTGCTGGAACCAGGGTCGTCTCCCACAAGTTTTCAACCGTCGGCGGTCGCCCGGGAAATCCGGGATCAGTATATAGAGATTCTGGTTGACGAGTATCAGGACATTAACCCCACCCAGGAGACGATTATCAGGCTGGTATCCCGGGAGGCGGAAAATGAACCCAACCTGTTTATGGTGGGGGATGTAAAGCAGAGCATATACCGCTTCCGCCTGGCCGATCCGGGCCTGTTCCTGGCCAAATTCCATTCATACCCCGTGTCTGCGGGCGGTTCCAACCGAAGGATTGACCTGACAGCCAATTTTCGCAGCCGGCCCGACCTAATCGCTGCCATCAACTTCCTGTTTCGCCACATCATGACCCCGGTTGTGGGGGAGATGGCTTATGACCGGGATGCGGAACTGGTTTCGGGAACTGTACTACCCGCAGCTCCGGCGAATGTCAGGGTGGGCGGAAAGGTGGAAGTCCACCTGATAGACCGGAGCGGGCGGGAAGAGATAAGCCCCGCCGGTTCTGGGGGGGGTCCCGCAGACGGTGTTGGTTCCAGTAAGGGGATGCCGGAACAGCCTGGCGAGCTGGCAGGCAGCGCCAGCGAACCGAATCAGGGCGATCAGGGCGCAGCCGCCGATGCCGGCAGCGAGCCCGAAGGCGAAGCGGAGGAAGGTGTTGAGGCATCCGGAGAGGACCTTGACGCTGCCCAGCTTGAGGCCAGGTTTATCGCCTTGCGCATAAAAGAAATGGTGGAAGGGCAACCGGGCGGGAACAAAACCGGGTACTTTGTGTTCGACAAGCGGCATGGCGCCCAGGGAGGGTACAGGCCGGTGACTTACCGCGATATTGTAGTTCTGCTCCGGGCCACCAGAGGTTGGGCCAATATTCTTTCGGACGAGTTTCAGGCGGCCGGAGTGCCGGTATACGCTGAACTGGGAAGCGGTTATTTTGAAGCCACGGAAATTGAGACCCTTTTAGCCCTTCTGACCGTTATTGACAACCCGCGCCAGGACATACCGTTGGCCGCGGTTCTCCGGTCTTCCCTGGTTGGGCTGAGCGCCGCTGATTTGGCGAAAATCCGTTTGGCCTGTCAGGGCGGGGAGTTCTATGATGCAGTGGTGGCCGCCGCTGCAAAGGGAGTAACGGACGGGGGTGGTTCGGAACTGCGCGCCACCGGCATCGCCGATCAAATGCGCCGCTTTTTGGCCCGGCTCGAAGAATGGCGGACAGCAGCCCGCCGCGGCTCCCTGACAGACCTGATCTGGAAGATCTACCGGGACACCGGCTATTATGATTACGTAGGGGCACTTCCGGGCGGTTCTCAGCGGCAGGCCAACCTGCGGGCGCTGCATGACCGTGCCCGGGATTATGAGGCAACATCACTGCGCGGCCTGTTCCGGTTTCTCCGTTTTGTGGAGAAGCTGAAAGAGGGGGGCGGCGACCTGGGAACCGCCAGAGCCCTCGGGGAGAACGAGGACGTGGTCCGGGTAATGAGCATCCACAAGAGCAAGGGGCTGGAATTTCCGGTCGTCATTGTGGCCGGGCTCGGCAAGAAATTTAACTTGAAAGACCTGAACCAGAATGTGCTGCTCCATAAGCACCTGGGTATCGGGCCCAACCTGATGGATCGCGGTCAGAATCTGTCTTACCCGACCCTGGTCAAGCTGGCGATCAGGCAGCAGCTAAAAATGGAAACCCTGGCGGAGGAATTGAGGATCCTCTACGTTGCCATGACCCGGGCCAGAGACAAGCTCCTCCTGTACGGAACCAGCCCAGATCTGCGCAAATCAATGGACAGGTGGGCACAGGCCGCTGGTCGGGGAAATGGGCCCCTACCGGATTCCTACCTGGCTTCCGCCGCAAATTTCCAGGACTGGGTGGTCCCGGCCCTGGCACGGAAGCAGCCACAGGTGCTTCAACCTCAGCCGGGCAAGGAAGAAGAGTCCCGAACTGCTTCGGAGGAGATTTTCCCCTGGGAACTGTACCTTCACCACAGGGCGGATATCCGGGCCAGTACAGGACAGGTCGGTCCCGGGAGCGATACCAACCTTTGGAAGGCAGTGCGGGAGCTGCGGCCGGTACCCTGCAGCAGCGGAAATCTGGCTCATGTGCGGAACCGGCTTTCCTGGTCATATCCCTGGACACTGCTTGACGGCAAACCTGCCAAGGTTACGGTTACGGAAATGAAGAGGCGTTTCCAGGGCGAGGAACCCCCGGACTCGGGCCGACTGTTTCGGGCGCGGGCTTATCCGCGGCCTCGGTTCCTGCAGAAAAACAGGGGTTTGACCGCCGCTGAAGAAGGGACGGCCATGCATACGGCCATGCAGCACCTTAGCCTGGACAAAAACCTGGACGCGGAATCCGTGTGGAGCCAGATTAAAGCCATGGTTGATCACGAGATACTGACCCCGGAACAGGCCACATCCATAAATGTGGAGGCTATTGCCGCCTTTTTCCATAAACCCCTGGGGCAGCGGGTTCTGGGGGCAAGGGATGTGAGACGGGAGGTCCCATTCACCCTGGCTGTTCCCGCTGATGAGGTTTACCCGGAATTGTCCGGGGTGACGATTGTTTCGCCCGGTGTCACTGGGGAGAAACCCGGAGAGTTGGTTTTGATCCAGGGCATAATCGACTGCCTGATTGACGAAGGTGACGGCCTGGTCCTGATTGATTTTAAAACCGACCGGCTGGCGAAGGAGGAAATAGCTCAAATCAGCAGCCGCTACCGCACCCAGCTGAATTTTTATGCCAGGGCCGTGGAAACGATTCTCCGACAGCCAGTGAAGGAAAAGCTTCTCTATTTCTTTCACCTCGGTCAGGAGTTCAACTGCACGTAAACGGCGGAAAGCGGCCCATTTTCCCGTGACCGGGAACGAAGGAGGCAGGTTGATTGCGAATATTACATACGTCTGACTGGCATCTCGGGCGAATCTTTCACGGCGTCCACCTCACCGACGACCAGGCACACGTCCTGGAACAGGTGGTCAGGCTGGTTGCCGATGCCAAACCGGATGTGCTCCTGATTGCCGGAGATGTGTATGACCGTTCCGTTCCCCCGACGGAGGCAGTTTGCCTTCTTGATGAGGTGCTGTCCCGCATCCTTCTGGACCATGGCGTTCCGGTAATCCTGATCGCCGGGAACCATGACAGCCCGGAACGTCTCGGTTTTGGCACCCGCCTCCTGTCCCGCCAGGGCCTGCACGTTGTCGGCCAGATCCAAAGTAATGCGGCTCCCCTAATCCTTCGTGATTCCTGGGGCCCTGTGTACTTCTGTCCTATTCCGTACGCGGAGGCCGCGGTCGCGCGGAATGTTTTGGCCGATGCCGATGCGGCGGATCACAATCGGGCCATGTTGGCTTTGACTCGCCGGGCACTGGCCCCGGTCCCACCAGGGGGGCGGGCGGTGGTAGTGGCCCATGCCTTTGTAGCGGGCTGCGAGGCCACCGAATCAGAGCGGCCGCTGTCAGTGGGAGGAGCCAATACGGTCGACGGTTCTTGTTTTGGCTCGTTTTGTTACACGGCCCTGGGGCACCTCCACCGTCCCCAGTGCGCCACCGCCGATAACGTTCGCTATGCCGGTTCGCTGCTAAAATATTCCTTCTCGGAGTCAGCCCATCGCAAGTCTGTCAACCTCGTGGAAATCGACGGCGGTGGCAACATAACCGTGAAAACAATTACCCTGACACCCCGCCGGGATGTGCGCTGCCTGGACGGGTTTCTCAACGATATTCTGAAGGGCCCGCCGCCGGAGGAAAACCGGAATGACTATTTGATGGTCACATTGAGAGATACTGGGGCGATTATGGATGCCATCGGAAAACTGCGGGCCATCTACCCCAATGTTCTTCATATTGAGCGTCCCCACCTGGCAGTGGGGGGGGAACTGGGCGGGCCGGGGGGCGATCACCGGAGGCTGAGCGAGGTCGACCTGTTTGCCTCGTTTTTTGAACAAGTCACGGGCGACGCATTGGCATCGGATCAGAAAGAGGTGTTCGCTGAAACTGCGGAGGCGGTTCAGCGGCGGGACAGGGAGGTGCAGCCTTGAAACCCCTTCGGCTAGTCATGAGTGCCTTCGGGCCGTACGCAGACATCGTGACCCTGGATTTTACGGCATTGGGGCAGCGGTCCTTTTTTGTCATTCACGGGCCGACAGGCGCGGGCAAGACAACCGTCCTGGACGCCATCTGTTTCGCCCTTTATGGAGTCACCAGCGGCGCCGAGCGTGACGGCAGCGACATGCGCAGTGATTTTGCCGATCGGTCCCTGCCCACGGAAGTCACTTTTGATTTCCGGATTGGCCCGGAGGTCTACCGTATCTGGCGCTGCCCGGAACAGGAACGGCCCCGGAAGCGGGGAGCGGGCTTTGTCACAACTCGGGCCGAGGCCGCCCTGTGGAAGCGGACCGGAATAGGGGACCCCCAAGAAGAGGGGACGGTGCTGGAGAGCGGGTGGAGTAAGGCAACCGAAGCTGTTGAGGGACTCCTCGGCTTTAAGAACAGCCAGTTCCGGCAGGTGGTGCTGCTACCCCAGGGTGAGTTCCGCAGAATACTGACCGCAGATTCCCGGGAGCGGCAGGCTATTTTAGAGACCCTTTTTCGCACGGAAATTTACCGCCGCATTGAGGAGGCCTTGAAAGATTCGGCCAAAGGGCTGCGGACGGAAATGGAAAAAACAGAGGCCCAAAGGCAGTGGACACTTCAGGAGGCCGGCGTATCCGGGGCAGAGGAATTGGAGGAGCGGCGCCGGAACCATGCAGCGGAACTGAAGCAGGTGATTAACGAGGGCGATGTCTGTCGAACCGCGGCCGGAAAAGCCCGGGAACGTTTGGCGGCGGGGGAGAAGGCCCGGGAATTGATCGTTGAAACAGAGGCGGCCCAAGCTTTTTTGGCCGAACTGGAGCAAAGGCGTCCGGACATAGAGACAAAGCGGGTGAGCCTGGTGAAGGCGCGTCAAGCCGCAGCTCTTTTTGATGCGGAGGAGGCGCTCAAATCCCGCAACCGGGAAGCGGAAGAAGCAGCCAAAATTCATGCCGCAAAGGCAGCCGAACTGGGTGAGGCAAGAAGGGTCAAAGCAGAAGCTGACGCCAGGCTGTCGGTCCGGTTGGCGGCTGAGCCGGAAATCGAGCAGCTGACCCGTAAGATGGCAGCCCTGGCAGATTATGTGGAAAAAGTTAAATCTCTTGCCGAGGCCAACGAGGCGGCTGCCAGGGCCATGGCGCATACGTCGGCGGCCAAGGAATGCCTTGATCAAAAGAGCGATCTGCTGGTTCAGGTGCAAAAAGAGGTTGAGGGCAGGACCAAAATACACCTGGAAGTCATCAAGGAAGCAGCCGAGGCACCCGGGCGGGAAGCCCTTGCCCGGGAGGCGGCCCGGATTTGGGGCAAAGGGCAGCTCCTGCAATCAGGCCGCCAGGAACTGGCGGCTGTGGAACAAGCCTGGAACAGGGCCGACGCGCGGCACCAGCAGGCCCAGGTAAACTATGCCAGGGCAAGAGATGAATTGGTGGTGCTCCAGGAGGCATGGCACCAGGGGCAGGCTTCCATCCTGGCCGGAGAGCTGCGGGAAGGAACCCCTTGCCCGGTGTGCGGTTCAACAGTGCACCCGGTTCCGGCTGTGAGCGGGGGTTCTCTTCCCACGGAAAAGGATGTTAAAACGAAACAGGCTTCTGTGGCCAACCTGGAAAAGGTTCGTGATCAGGCAGCCCGGGAACTGAACGTATTGGCGGCCAAAAAGGCGGCTGTTCAAGAGAAAGTCCACGACCTGGAAGCGGAACTGGGCGACCGGGCCCAGGCTGATCCTGACATTCTTCAAGCTGCGGCCGCGGAGGCAGCAGCCCTTCTCACCGGTGCCAGGAATGCAGCCGACAGGGCGGGTGTTCTCGCTGTTGAACTCGAGTCGCTCAAGGATAGGGAGAACCGGATCAGAGAAGAACTGAAGTCGGCGGAAACTGGTTTTAATCAAAGCAGACTTACCCTGGAGAGCCTGAAGATGGTTGTTCGAGAGCGGGAATCTACCATCCCGGAAGCGTTCCGAACTCCGGAAGCATTAAAAAAGGCGCTGGAATCGGCCCGGAACAGGAGTGAAGAACTAAAAAAAGCCCTTGACCGGGCCAAAAAAGATGCTGAAGAAGCCGCCCTGGCTCTTGTAGCCGCGGAAACGGCTGTTGCGGGGGCGGCGGCCAGTCTGGAAGCCGCCGGCACACGGGCAGAAGCGGAAGGGCGTTCCTTCGCCAACCGGTTAACCGCCGCTGGCTTTGCCACCATCTTCGAATATGAGGAGTCCCGTCAAACACCGGAGCAAATCGGGGAATTGGAGAAGCTGATTAAGGGTTTCGAGGAAAGCCTCGGATCCGCCCGGGATCGCCTGGAACGCGCCAGAGCCGCCAGTAAGGGACACGTGGCCCCGGATCTGGACAATCTGGCCCGGGAAGCGGCGGCCGCCGAGTCAGCCGTGCAGGAGGTTTTCGGCAGACAAATACGCCTTCAGGAGCACTTGGAACGGGAAGCTGTCTGGCTGGGACGGCTGCGGGAACTGTCGGACCGGCTCCGGGGCCTGGAGGAAAAGTACCGAGTGCACGGGCGCCTGGCTGAAGTGGCCAATGGCAGGAATGCCTACGGGCTTACCTTCCAGCGTTTTGTTTTGGGGGCGCTTCTGGACGACGTCACCATCGCCGCTACGGAACGGTTGAAACTGATGAGCCGGGGGCGGTTCCACCTCCAGCGCACCCTCGACCGGGCCCGCAGCAATGCTGCCGGGGGATTGGAACTGGAGGTTTTCGACACTTATACGGGAACAACCAGAGGTGTGTCCACCCTATCGGGAGGGGAGTCCTTCCTGGCGTCCCTGTCCCTGGCCTTGGGGCTTGCCGATGTGGTTCAATCGTATTCAGGCGGAGTTCACCTTGACACAATCTTTGTTGATGAAGGTTTCGGCTCACTCGACCCCGAATCCCTTGATTTTGCCATCAGGACCTTGATCGACCTCCAAGAAGGTGGTCGTCTGGTGGGAATCATTTCCCATGTTCCCGAACTGAAGGAAAGGATTGATGCCAGGCTGGAGGTGAGGGCCACAGACAGGGGCAGCACGGCGTTTTTTACCGTCAGCCCAGGATAAGGCGGAGGGCGACCAGTACCAAGGCCAGGGAGAGCCAGCGCACAATATGGCGGCCCCGGATGCGGACGGACCAGCGGGCGCCGATCTGGGCTCCGGCCACGGCGCCAAGGGCGAGGGGCAGCGCGTCAGTAATGTGAACATGACCGAGAAAGTAGTGAGACCCGGCCCCGAACAGGACGGTGTTGACCAGGATGAAGTGGGAAGTGGCCGTTGCCAGGTGGGCCGGCCAGCCGAGCAGGTAGACCATCATCGGCACGTGGATGATCCCGCCTCCGATGCCCAGAATGCTTGAGAGAAACCCCACCAGGAAACTGAGCCCGATGCCCAGGTTGAGGTTAAACACCACCGTGAAAGTCCTGCCTCGGGCGTCTGTGATCCGCCGGGCTATTTTGCCCCGTGCGGGACCAACTTCTTCCCGGGTGGCTGCTTCTTCCCGGGGTGCGGGACGGAGAAACATGAACAGGGCCAGAAGCAGGAGGAGAACGGCGAAGGTGACGGCAAAGCCCCTGCCGCTGAAAAACCGGGACAAGTAGGCGCCGGCAACGGCTCCCGGGATTGTAGCCAGGGCAAACCATAACCCTGTGACGTAATCGATCCGCTTCTGCCTGGCATAGGCAGCAGTCCCAGACAGAGCGTTAAAAAAAACCATGGTCAGCGATGTCCCGATGGCTGCCTGCGGCGAAAACCCGTTCACCAAAATAAGGTAAGGGACAACCAGGAACCCCCCTCCGGCACCGATGAGAGTGCCGAAAGCCCCTACCATCATACCCACCGCTATTAGAACCAGACTTGCCATTCGACGATAACCTCACCGTATTCGGTCTCACCGTATTGCTGCAGCGCAATAACAACTGAACTCCTGACCGTTTTCGTATATTATACCGCACGGTCCGGATTTCCCCAATTTTTTCCCACTAATTAGTTCCGTTATTAAGGGTGCCCGGCGGCAGGGTAATTTACAGTCAGCCGGGAACTTTGCCGCGCCATGATTTAGGAGGTGACAGCCGCAACGAGGATGACGCGAATAGGTGCACCGAGAATCAGGGTAAACTTATCCCATGGAAAGAGAACATGGTCTTGTAAAGCAGATTCAAAAAAGATACGCCCTGGAAAGCACAACCGAATCGAACCTGGGGTGTATGCCCACCCTGGAACATGCGGCAGTTCAACCCGGCGAAAGCCTGCTCGATTTAGGCTGCGGCAGGGGAACCGAGGCTATGACTGCCGCCCGGTTGGTAGGACCGGAGGGATTGGTCATCGGGGTGGATGCCACCCCTGAGATGGTTTACGAGGCTGTTCTACAGGCGTGGGATGCAGGGACCGATAATGCTTTTTTTGTCGAAGGGGATTTGGAACAGCTCGAGTTTGAGAATGCCAGCTTCGATGTGGTTGTCAGCAACTGCGCCATTAACCACGCCTCGGACAAGGAGCAGGTGTTCCGGGAGATGTATCGGGTGTTGAAATTCGGGGGGCGGTTCGTCATTTCCGACCCTGTGTCCCTGGAGAGTCTGCCTCTGGAGGTCAAGAGCGACCCCCTGGCCTGGGCAGACTGCTTCGGGGGTGCGGTGACCGAGCCGGAATTAATCGACTGCATCGAAAAAGCCGGTTTTGAGAAAGTCACCGTCCTGCACCGGAAGGATTACGTCAAGAACGGATATCCGTTTCGAAGCGTGACTATTTCAGGTCTTAAGAAAGGTTGTCCGCAAGGGGCCGAAACCTGAAGACATGTAAAATCATTTTTCGGAAGGAGGTGCCTGCCATGAAACCGATCACCAAACGCCGGCAACCCCTGGAGGAAAAACAGTGCTGTTATCAGGCCAAAACGGCCCAGTGCTGCGCTAAATCCTCCAGAACGCCGGTTGGCTGCCATGATTAGCATCCTTGAAAAAGGGAGGGGAAATATTGTTTCCCAGCCGGTATAACCTCATTTGCCCAGTATCGGAGGACGATTCCCGGTTTTTACTGATGAACCATCTGTCCGGTCATGCGGACATAGTTGACGCCCAGGAACGGCACTGGCTCGACCCTAATGCTCATCCGGAGGCGGACAGCAGCGAAGGCCGGTACCTGCAGGAACGGGGTTATTTGTATCGGGACCGCAGCCTGGAACAGGAACTGCTGCAGGAGAGATTTGCCGAATTTCGCGCTATTCAAGCTGAGTCACCCACCCAGGTACACCTGGGGATCACCTATGGGTGCAACCTATCCTGCGAATACTGTTACCAGAAAGGGGTGGCACCCCACCCGGCGACCATGACCCCAGCCATGTTTGAACAGGTGTTGGAAACGGTCCATACCCGGTTGGCCGCGTCCCACCCCCAGTTTACCCTGTTCGGCGGGGAACCGTTGATGGCCGGCCACAAGAAATTGATCCACTACATCGTGCGCCGGTGCCAGGGAGAACGCTATCCCCTCTCAGTGGTCACAAATGGTTATGAACTGCTGGAATTCGTAGATGTTCTGGAACCCGGCACCATCCGGGAAATCCAGGTGACCGTTGATGGTCCTGCGGCAGTACACGACCGGCGGCGACCGGCGAGAGGGGGAAGGCCCAGCTATGACCGAGTTTTCCGGGGGATAGAGGCCTGTGTGCATCGAGAAATCCCCATCAACCTCCGGATTGTTTTAGACCAGTCGAATCTGGAACATCTTGTGAACCTGGCCCGAATAGTCGATGACCAAGGATGGCTGAACCTGAGCCGGGACCGGTTTAAAACCCAAATTGGGAGAAATTACGAGCTGTTTGACTGCCAGGACGGTTCCCGGCTTTTCAGTCAGCTGGGGCTGTGGCAGGAATATGTGAAACTGTCCGCCCACAACCCGGTACTCCTGAAGTTTCATCAACCCGAATTCAAGGGTGTGCGGTGTCTTGTGGAAACGGGCGAAATGGGGCCACCCAGTTTTGACACCTGCCCCGCATGCAAAAAAGAGTGGGTGTTTGACCCTTGCGGGGACATTTACGGCTGTACGGCCACCTGCGGCCGGCCCGAATTGAAGGTGGGATCCTATTTTCCGGTGTTTCGACTAGACGAGGACGCCGCCGGACAATGGGCGCGGCGAAATACGACAACCATCTCGGAATGCCGGGACTGCGGTTACGCTACTGTCTGCGGCGGGGGATGCGGGGCGTTGGCCTACCGGAACTCCGGGAGAATACTGTCCCCGGACTGCCGTCCCGTTAAGGAACTGCTTAGTTTGGGAGCCCGGTTTTATCGCGATCGGATCGAGGCCTTGGCTTCGGACATTGATCCAGACAGCCAATAGAAACCAAGGGAGGTGTAATTATGCTGACACTGCAGTTGACCGAAGAAGAGGCCGCCTTGTTGAAAAAGTCAATCAAGCACTGTGTCGATTCCTGCAAGGAAGGGGGCGCCACAACCGGATGCACTGATTGCGAACGGCTGGAAGCGCTGCTTAAGCGCCTGGAAACGGTTTACTAGGGGGAAGGTCAAATGAGCCGGATAATTCACTCCGACGCGGATCGTTTTGAGGCAGAGGTCAGCCGGGCTGCCAAACCGGTAATCGTTGACTTCTATTCGGAAGACTGCCCGCCCTGCGCGGCTCTGGCACCCATTTATGAGCGGTTGGCCGATAAGTATGCCGACCAAATAACTTTTGTCAAAATCCTGCGTCAGCAAAACCGGGCCCTGGCCGAAAGCCTGGGGGTACGAAGCAGCCCGACCGTTCTGTTTTTCCGCAATGGGCACGAAGTGGGAAAGCGGTTAACCGGTTTTATCAGCAAGGGCGAACTGCGTCGGGCTATCGAGGACACGTTCGGGGAGTGTATCGCCGAGGGAAAAACAGGCTGCCAGAATTACGATGTAATCATCCTGGGGGCTGGACCCGCAGGACTGGCTGCAGCCATTTACGCAGGGCGGGCGCGGCTGCAGACCGTGGTCATTGACGAAAGTGTTCCGGGAGGGCAGGCGGCTACTACTTATCATGTGGCCAATTACCCGGGTACTGACGGGGTGGTTCGCGGACCGGAACTGATGGAGAGAATGCGGCGGCAGGCCGAAAGTTTCGGGGGTCAGATCCACGATCTAAAGGAAGTTTTTTCCGTTAAACTGGGGGACAAATACGTTCTTACCGATGACATGGAATATCGCGGCAAGTCCGTTATTGTGGCCACCGGGGCGAGACCCCGAAAACTGCCGGTGGAAGGGGAGGCCCAGTTTCGGGGCCGCGGTGTGCATTACTGTGCCACCTGTGACGGTCCCATGTACGAAGGGAAACGCGTCATGGTCGCGGGGGGAGGAAACGCGGCCGTTGAGGAAGCTGTTTTCCTGACCCGGTTCGTTGATTCTGTCAAGATTGTGCACCAGTTCGATCATTTTCAGGCATCCCGGGTGGCCCAGGAGGAGTTGTTTGCTAATCGGAAGATAAGCGTGGTCTGGGATTCGGAAGTGAGGGCCCTCCTAGGGGAGGCCTACCTGACCGGCGTCCGGGTTGAAACCCATGGCCGGCCATCGGAAATTCCCTGTGACGCAGTGTTCGTGTACATCGGCACTGAGCCGCGCACGGACCTGTTTCAGAATCAACTGGAGCTGACCGCGAACGGTTACATCCGGACGGATTCCGAAATGCGCACAGACATCCCGGGAGTCTTGGCAGCCGGTGATGTCCGGGACAAGGCCGTACGCCAAATTGTCACCGCCACCGGAGACGGGGCCACAGCCGCAGTTACTGCCGAGAAGTACTTAGCCGGCGGGACCTGGAGGTAGAGGGAAAAACAAAGGCATTCCATGCCTTGCGTTATAGGGCGAGGGTTTTACCCCGCTCTCAGGATTTCGTAGCCTCTGAACGAGCTCATGCCTCCTCGGGGGCTTTTGTTCTTAACCCTATATAAAAAATCAAGACCCTCTGGTGAGAGGGCCTTTTTCATCTCCAGTACGGTTCCGTGACGCCCGAACGAGCAAGCCGCTGCCAAATAAAAGGGGAAGGGCGAAACCCCTCCTGATTATCCTCCAATCATACCCCGCAGGGGTATTGCTTTTAAGCTCATTATATTGTAATTTAATGATATACTCAATAGGGTAGCGGAAAAATGAGACCCACCTGAACAGGTAGGTCTCGTGGTAATTGTTGGTTAATTCGATTGATCTGCAGTGGTCGGGGGGGATTGCTGGTTGCGGCATCCGGCGCCAAAGCCGCCCGCACCGCCGCCACAGAACCCGCTGCGGCCGGCGAAGCCACCCTTTCCAGGGCCGCGGCCGAAACCGAAGCCTCCTGGCAGCGATTTGCCTTCCTTTACGTACACTTCCATCTGCCCGATCCGGTCTTTCATCAATTTGCCCTGATCGGCGGTGATGGTCCCGGCTGCCACAGACTTATCCACGATCTGTTTGCGCAGCTCCAAAATCTGCAGCTGCTCTTGGGAAACATCGGGTGCCTTCGAGGCTGCGGCGTAGGCGTATGGAACCGCGGCAGCCAGGATGGCGAGGCCAAGAATTATGACCAGAATTTTTTTGCGCACTTGAATCACCTCCTTTGGTCATGATTATAGTCAGTGAATATGAAAAACCCGTGAATGGATTTTTGGGACTTGATGAAAGTGGGGTTCATTGTTTCTTCACACGGTCATGATAACATTGATATGACCGGTCTTGCCTCAATGCGCCACGCCGGGAGGGAGGGAGGCACCGATTTGCCACAAAGAATACTTATAGTCGATGACGACCGTAAAATAACCGAGTTATTACGAGCTTATCTGGAAAAGGAAGGGTTCATTATTGAAACAGCCGGTGAAGGTTATCAAGCCCTGGAGGCTGCCGAGAGCTTCAACCCTGACTTAATCCTGCTGGACCTGATGCTGCCCGGACTGGACGGGTGGCAGGTCCTACGGCGGGTGCATCAGGGGCAGAATGTGCCCGTAATCATGCTTACAGCCAGGGATCAGGAAACTGATCGGGTGCTTGGCCTGGAACTTGGGGCCGATGATTACGTGGTGAAGCCCTTTAGCCCGAGAGAGGTTGTCGCCAGAGTGAAGGCCGTCCTCCGCCGTGCCGGGGGGATTGGGCTAGGGCCGGGTGGGGACATGATTCGGGTAGGGGGAATAACCATTGACATAGCGCGGCACAGTGTGTTCCGCGAGGGGCAGCTTTTGGAGCTGACGCCTACTGAGTTTAAGCTCCTCCACACCCTGGCCGGCCAGCCGGGGTGGGTGTTCACAAGACTGCAGTTAATCGACCAGGTTCAGGGTTACTCTTTTGAAGGGTATGAGCGAACTGTTGACGCCCACATCAAGAATTTACGCCGGAAGCTTGAATCTGACCCGCGCAACCCACAGTATATCATTACCGTCTATGGCGTTGGGTACAAGATGGGGGGTGGACTCAATGCGTAGTTTGACTGTGAAACTGGTGCTGGCTTTTTTGACTGTGACACTGCTCGCCGTCGGAGTGGCCGGGTTTGTAGCCAGCCAGTCCACTGCCGCGTACTTCTGCCAGTATCTGGGGCACCCGTCCCCCAGTCAATGGAACGGGTGGGGTTATATGAGGCATGCGGCAGGGATGATGGGTTCGGGCTTTGGGTCGGCGGAACGGCGCTTTCTGGCCCAGGTGTACCATTCCTTGTGGTGGGCAGGGTTGACCGGTGCCGGAGTCGGCGTTTTCTTCAGCTGGCTCATCTCCCGGAAGGTGCTGGCTCCCACGGCCCGGTTAACCGCTGCGGTCCGCCGCATCACTGCCGGCCAACTGGCGGAACGGGTACCGGTAACCAGCAGTGACGAAATCGGCGTTCTGGCCGAGTCTTTCAACAAAATGGCCGCCAGCCTGGAACAGAACGAAAATGCCCGCCGCCAGCTTTTGGCTGATGTCGCCCATGAATTGAGAACCCCACTGACGGTGCTGCAGGGGAACCTGGAGGGGATGATGGATGGGGTGCTGGAACCATCAAAGCCCCAAATCTTCTCTCTGCATGATGAGTGCCTGCGGCTGAGCAGGCTCGTGACGGACTTACGGGATCTGTCTCTGGCGGAGGCCGGGAAATTGACTCTGAATATAGAGCCCGTAGATGTGGCCGAAATTTTGGAGCAGGCCTCTCAGCTGCTGCGGCCGTTAGCGGAGGGAAAAGGGGTTCGCCTGGAGGATGCCCAGAGTAAACCTGAACTGCCACCAGTTAAAGGTGATGGGGACCGGCTGCACCAGGTGATCATCAACTTGTTGACTAATGCCATCAGACACACACCGCAGGGCGGCGTGGTTACTACTTCTGTCGAGTTAGTTCCGGGTGAGTCAGAACGGAAGCCGCAGGGGGTCGCCTCCAGTTGGCGAGAGCCCTCTTCAGCCGGGACAGCCCCGGCCCTGGTTATTTCTATAGCCGACCAGGGTGAAGGGATCCCAATGGCGGAGCAAAGTCACATCTTCGAACATTTTTATCGGGTTGATAGGGCCCGTTCCCGGGATGAGGGCGGCACCGGCCTCGGACTTGCCATTGTAAAACAGCTCGTAGAAGCGCATGGAGGCAGGGTTTGGGTAGAATCGAGTCCGGGAACAGATTCGACCTTTCGCTTTACCATTCCTGTTGTATAATAGAGGTATATGCCAATCCTGAAAAAAACAGAGGAGGGCCACTGTGCATCCAATTCTTTATCACTTTCAATTTCTGACAGTTCATTCCTATGGGGTCATGATGGCCCTGGGCATAATTCTCGGCTCCGGACTTGTCCTGCTTCTCAGCCGGGATCGGCAGATGGTGGCGAACATGCTTGTGGATTTTCTCCCGCTGGCCATTGTTGCCGGTTTGTTGGGGGCCAGGCTGTGGGACGCCGCCTTCACCTGGGAGGCGTACGCTGATCGCCCGTGGGAACTTCTCTGGCGAGGCGGGCTTTCCGTTCAGGGTACTATCGTGGGGGCTGTTTTGGCCGCCATCTGGTATGCCCGACGCCGCAAGCTGTCCTTCCGGTGGTTTGTTGATACCATGACGCCGGGGCTGGTACTGGGACAGGCTTTAGGCAGGGTCGGCTGCTTCCTTGCCGGCTGCTGTTTTGGCATCCCTACTGGGACGGTTTTCGGGGTTCGGTTCCCGATACACACTGACGCCTTTCTAACGTATGGCAACAGGGCGCTGTGGCCCACCCAGCTGTTTGAGGCCGGTTGGGATCTGGCGGTACTGGCTGCATTGATTGTACTAAGCCGGCGCCAGCATTACTCCGGAGCGGTATTCGTCTTGTACATCATCCTGTATTCCGTGGGCCGGTTCTTGATTGAATTTCTGCGGGGAGACAGCTTCTCTTTTTTCATCTTCCGCTCGGCACAGGTGGCAAGCATTGCTGGAATTCTGATTGCCCTGGCCCTGCACCGGCATTGGTCCAGGAGACAGCCGGTCCAGGAAAACTAGGAGGGTTCTCGGCTCAGGGTTTTTCGGCCTGGCGCCTTAAAAAAGGCCGGCAAGCGGGAGGCTCCCACTTTCGGGGGCCTTTTTTGTTTGCAACAAAGTGCAAGGTCTGGTTTGCAGGTGATTGCAAAAAATGGCATTTGCATCCTGTTTGCCCGATGCTCCTATGGTGGCTGTTCCTTTGAACACCCATCACTGATTGGCAGCCTCCGGCGGCGCCGGAACCCGGGTTGCCGCATCCAAGCCACGACCGGGGTAATGGTGGCCTAAGCAGTTCTCGATAATTGCCGATTAGTTTTAACGTTGGCACATGTTTTGCTTACAAGTGTTTGTTGGGGAGTTTTGATTGTCGGGGGAGGGAATTAAGTGAGCAAAATATGCGGCACGGTGCTGGAAGCTATTGGAAACACACCTCTTGTCAGGCTGAACCGGGTGATGGATGGTTTTGATGCTCAGGTTCTCTGCAAACTGGAGATGTTTAATCCCAGCTCCAGCATAAAAATTAGGCCTGCATACTGGATGATCGAGACGGCAGAGCGTCAAGGCCGGCTTAAACCAGGCATGACCATCGTGGAACCGACCAGCGGCAACCAGGGGATTGGCCTCTCTTGTGTCGGGGCGGTCAAGGGCTACAAAGTGATTGTCTGTGTTCCGGAGTTTATGAGCATTGAGCGGCGGAAAATCGCTGAAGCTTACGGGGCCACTGTTGTCCTCACACCCAAAGAGCAGGACGTGGAAGGGGCACTGATTAAGGCCAAAGAAATTGTCGCCTCCGATCCGGAAAAATACTATATGCCCGATCAGTTTATCAACCCCGCCAACCCTGGATATCACAGCGTGACTACAGGAAAGGAAATCCTGGATCAGGTCGGCGGCCGCATCGACGCCTTTGTGGCGGGGGTCGGTACCGGGGGAACCCTTACCGGGGTAAGCCGGGTCCTCAAAGAGGCATATCCCAACTGTAAAGCTTATGCGGTGGAACCGACCAACTCCGCCGTTATTTCCGGCGGGCCTCCCGGATTTCACAAGCTGCAGGGGATAGGTGACGGGTTTGTTCCGGAAAACCTGGATATGACCGTGTGTGACGGTCCGATTCTGGTTTCCGATGATGACGCACTGATTATGGCCCGAAGACTGGCGCGGGAAGAAGGGATTCTCTGCGGCGTGTCCAGCGGTGCCAATGTTTGGGCCTCGATTTACGTAGCCCGGGAAATCGGGCAGGGGGCCACCGTGGTCACCGTGATACCGGACACGGGCGAACGCTACCTGAGTACAGACCTTTTTGATGAATAAGTTTCCCGGTTGAGAAGATTAACAAGGGACCCCACCTTTATGGTTGGGTCCCTTTGATTTGGTCGCACTCCGGGCGTGAACCCTGAATCATACTTTTGGCCTGTGCTGCATCACTAAATATGGAAGACCGACCGGGAGTGGTCCCAAAACGCTACCACCACAACACTACTCCGGCAAAAGCGCTGCCTACTTTTTCTACCCGTTGGTCGGCGGCTGCGGACAGCAGTTCAACGAGTTCGAGGTTCCTGGTTGCGAAAGCCTCGACAACCATCTCCCGCACCGCCTGCTCCGCCTCTTCTTTGCAGCAGTGGCCGGAGAATTCCATGATTACGCCATAAGTGTCCCGTGAGACCCCGACCGCCACGGCGGCAGAAATCAGGTCCCCCTGGGTTTTACTGGTGATCGCGCCATATGCTACCGGGGTTAAGGACCCGGGAGGGATATCAAGTTTATCCGTTCGTACAGCCCGGGGCGGTAGGATGCTGCTCACCTTGAGCAGGTTTAGGTTTCCCACGCCGGAAGCAAGCAGTGCTTTGTCAAAAGCGGTGAGCGGCTTTTCCGCCTCGGCCCCTGCGGCCACCAGGGTGTATTTGACAGGAACAGGAAGCATTTGGTCACACTCCTCAGTCAATGTGGTAAATCTGCCTTAATCACTACGATTGGCGTCAACTGGTCGTCGTTACCGAACGGGTTGTCTCGCAGCGCATTGACTACGACTTCGCGGTCCAAACCGTCGGTAGCGCCAATGATATCGACGCATTTCATGTCGTTGACGTCAACGATTACGGCATCGACACCGGTTGCCTCTTTAATTTTAGCCGCTACCCCCCGAGCGTTTTTTGGTCCCATGACAATATGTTTTTCAAACGGCCAGACCGTTCCGGCAATATCATCAAATAAGGCCAACTCCTGCCCGGCGACCCGGTAAAAATCGCCCCGGCGGCCAACCAAACGCCCGAGAAGCGCCGCCGTACATCCCAAAAGGATCCGGGCCCTACCGACTTCCTTGATGGCCAGCTGCATGGCCTGCGGGGTGGCCAGGCTGCCATCCTTGCCGGGAAACCGGCAAATAAAACGGGCCAAGAGGCCGGGGCGCACAGTTTTGGGAAGGATGGCCCGGCCCTGGGCGATGGCCACCATACTTTCCGCAAGAGCAATAATGTCCCCGGGTTCGGCGATATCCGCGGTATATTTCTGGACCAAAGAAATCAGGTCGTCTTTCTCGGTGATGATATGAGTTCTAAGTGGGATGACTCCCTTCGCCACTGTGAATCGACACCCCTTTGCGGTCTGAAGACCATTCTTGCCCCCGGGGCCTGCTGGGCTCCGGCCGCGGCGCCTTTGCCGGAGAAATAGCCGGTCAACCCATTGGCCAAACACACGGCCATCCGGTACCGGAAGACGGGACTGCGCAGCAGCCCTTCCTCAACCCAATTGGTGATTGTGACAAACTCCACGGAGACCGCGGGTAGGGAACCGATGCGGCTGAGATTTTCACCTTTGCTGATACCCCGTGGATGTAGTTTCAGCTTCTTGGTTATTTCGCCTTGTATCAGGTGGGCCAAACGCTCGCTGTCGGGGAAAGAGGAATTGAACAGGATCCGGAAACCGTCATTATCGGGATCAGTGTGGGCGCGAGTATGGAGTCCGATATAGGCATGAGCCTTTCTAATCCCGGGGAGGGCCAACCGTTCTTCGGCGCTGACCTCAACATCATCGATTCGGGTCATGAGGACAGCGCTGCCTCGTTGATGCAGCACTTCCTCGAGGTCCTGCCCCACGAGAAGGGCTACATGTTTTTCCAAGAGGTTGACCGGACCAGGTTGGCCGAAGTCATTTCCCCCGTGCCCGGGGTCCACGACAACGGATCTGCCCTGAAAAACATTCCGAATACGTGCTCGGTCCAGGGATACAACAGTTTTAAAAGGCATTCCCGGCACTGTTTCGACTCGGGGCTTAACCGGGAAATCCAACAGCGCCTTGATGGAGGTGGCTTGGTTTTTCTCCTCCTCAACACACAATTCCCGGATCAATCCATCAGCTACATACAGGCTCCCTGAAGGCATATTCGACGGACAGGGCACCAAGATTTCAAACCCGTCTCGGTTTTCTTTTACCTCAGAACCAATGGGGTTGGTACACTGAATAGACAACTGGGATGTTTCCCTTCCGGAACTGTCTCCCACGACCTCCCACCATACATTGGTTATTTTCGATTTCAACCCTCCGGTCATCCCCCTTTCCCATGTGCCCCCGCATTGTTCCTGTCTCGAAAAGCCGCCTACTGGACAATGCCAGCTTTGCCGAAACTGTGAGAACTGCCCGGAGAACCCCGGCCGGTTTCGGGTCGGTCATTTTCCCTCCGGGCGGATGCTATTCGGCAAAAGCAATCCTTTTTTGGAAACCGGGCGTTGCAATATAGAGTATGCAGGAGGGTTCCGGAAGGAAACGGTTCCGGTCAGGGAAAGATTACCGTCCGTGAAGGGGAAAAAAGATGTGGGGGCAGGGGCCGAATTTCTACCCGGCCCCTGGTTGGATTTCCTTGTGGGACCGGGTCAATAAGCCCGGCCAGCCGAATCGCCGCCTTAACGCCGGCCGATTTTTTGCTGGTAATCGTAAACCATCCGGGATATGGTGGTAATGTTTGCGAACCCCTTATCAATGTTTAAAATCCCGTCTGACATCACCACCAAGATGTAAGGACGGTTTCCAAACACCACCCCGGCATCGTTGTTTACCCCGGTAATTTGGCCTTCCTTATGGGCCACCAGTACCTTTGCGGGGATACGGCCCGGCAGTCCCACATCCCAGATGGTGTTTTCCAGATCGTCCAGCAGCCGGTTGCCCAAAGCCGGCTGCTTCCGGGTAAAGTCCAACACCGCCTGCAGGTAAACCCCCATGTCCCGGGCCGTGGAAACGTTAGCCCCTCCGGGATAGACTGTTTTCCCTCCTATACTTTTCATAAACTCCGATATCTTGTCCTTCCCCAAATACCGGAGCAGCATGTCGTGGGCAATGTTGTCGCTGAGGGTGATGCTGAGGTTGGCCAGGGTCCTCACTGAGTAGCTTTGACCGTCGATTCCCTCGGTCTCCAGGATGCCTCCCCATGGATTGAAGTCCTCGGCCTTGTTGTAAGTCACGCGGTTGCGCATGTCCAACTTGCCGTCGGCCACCAGACGGTTTAAATAAAAGACGGTGGTCAGCTTATTCAGGCTGGCTGCCTTCAGCGGCTTGTCGGCATTGATCCCAAATGTGGCTCCACTGGGGATGTCTTTAAAAAAGACTCCGTAAGTCGCCCCCGTGGCTGCCGTGAATTTCTCTACCTCCCGTTTCAGCGGCCCATAGTCTGGCGCGGCCGCCTTTCGGGCAGGCGTGGGAGCCAACCGGCAGCCGGATAAAATCAGCGTGATAAGGAACAGGGAGGCTGTTAACATGCATACCGTGCGGACGCATTTCTTGCTAAACAACTGCATTTCCCCTTTCCGAAAATTACTCTAGGGTATAGGATGTGCAGAATAGGTGCCCTTGTATGTGAATGGGCCGCCCCGGTATGGGGAAAACTACCAGCGGAGGTGTAAGAGGTGAGACGACTTCCGAGTGATACCAAACTGGCGGTCCGAATGTTTTTGACCATGTTTCTTCTGGCGGCGCTGTACCTGTTGTTTGTTGTAGTCCTATGGAGGGCCGGGGCGGGTTTTGTCTCGATTGCCTTTTTTGTCGGGGTTATGCTGGTGGCCCAGTACTACCTCTCCGATAAGCTGGTTCTCTGGTCCATGGGGGCCAAGCTGGTAACTCAGCAGCAGCAGCCGGAACTGCATGCCCTGATTGAAAGGCTGGCGTCTCTGGCTGATCTGCCCAAACCGCGGTTAGCGGTTGTGGATACCGACCTGCCCAACGCTTTTGCCACCGGCCGGAACCCGGACAAGGCGGTGGTCGCGGTTACCAGGGGACTGCTGGACCGATTGGAACCCGAGGAACTGGAAGCCGTCCTGGCTCATGAAATTACGCATGTCCGTAACCGCGACATGACAGTCCTCACTCTGGCCAGTTTTTTTGCCACCGTTGCTTCGTTCATTGTGCAGCAGTTCTTTTTCTGGGGAGGTGGCTTGGGCGGGGGCCGTGACCGGGAGCAAAGAAACAGCGCCCTCGTTGTCTACCTGGTGTCCATTCTGGTGTGGGTGGTCAGTTACTTCTTGATCCGGGCTCTATCCCGGTACCGGGAGTTTGCCGCTGACCGGGGAGCTGCCATTTTGACCGGTGCTCCGGGAAACCTGGCATCGGCCTTGGTCAAGATCAGCAGCAGCCTGAAACGAATTCCCACAAAGGACCTGCGGCAGGCCGAGGCTTTTAACGCCTTCTTCATCGTCCCGGCATTAAAAGGCCAATCGATTATGGAACTGTTTTCTACCCACCCTTCCCTGGAGAGGCGGCTCGCTTTTCTGCGTGACCTGGAACGGGAAATGGAGGGCGGGAGGTGAAGTTTCTGGACGCCCTGCTGGGGAGGACACGGACCCCCAAGCCGGTCACCGATCCCTTGTTTGCCCTGAGTACCGCGTGGGTTACCCTACAGAGCGAGGTGGGATACAAACCGGCGGGGCGGGCCGGGGTCGTCCTCCGGCCTGCCGCCAGCCACCAGTTTGCCGAGGCGGAGAAGGGGGTTGATTCCCTCCTGGAACTCGCCGCCCGGGATATGGGAAGCAAGGTGGAAACCAGGAAAGACGATTTCGGCTACCTGTGGCTGCTGATTGTAGATCGGGACTGGGAGGACCAGGTAGCCCTGGTGCACATGGCCGGGACTACCCTGTCCGAGGAAGGCTTTGGGGAGCAGCTGTTGGCCGGGGTTTTCCGGCTGGAGAAAGAGGGGGAGGGGGGCACTCTTTACCTGATATATGGTTACAAGCGGGGAAAGTTTTACCCTTTTATGCCCAGACCGGGAGGGGCCAAGGAACGGGACGAGTCAGGGGAGATGCGCGTTTACGCCCTCCTGGAAAGGGAACTGCCCTGGGAAAAGGATACAAGCCGTTGGTACCCGCTCTGGGACTGCCCGGTTTAGATCTGAAGCCACCGGCACAAAATCCGGCAAAAACCTGAAGAATGACACCGTCAGCTGATGACAAAGGACGGACGCGCCACCAAAAGTTAAAAAGGAGGTTCAGACATGGGTGTGCTTTCCAGAATGTCCACAATCTTTAAAGCCAAAATGAACAAGGTGCTCGACGCCGCCGAGAATCCGCGGGAGACCCTGGAGTATTCTTATGACCGGCAGTTGGAGCTTCTGCGCAATGTGAAACGCAACCTCGCCGATGTAGTTGCATCCAAGAAGAGGTTGGAACTGCAGTCAGTCAAGCTGAAGGAGAATATCGGCCAGCTGGAAGACCAGGCGAAAGAAGCCCTGCGGCTGGGCAGGGAGGATCTGGCCCGCATGGCTTTGGAACGGCAGCAGCAGGCCAGGCAGCAGTTGGACGGTCTTGCCTCCCAGGTGCAGGAGCTGGAACAGGAACAGGACAAGCTGACAGGTGTCGAGAGAAGGCTGCAGGCCAAGGTGGAGGCGTTCCGGACCAAGAAAGAAGTGATTAAGGCCCGTTATTCAGCGGCGCAGGCCGAGGTGAAAATCGGGGAGGCGGCCACCGGGCTGTCGGAGGAAATGGCCGATGTCGGGCTGGCCATCGATAGAGCGGAGGAAAAAACCGAGCAGATGAGGGCCAGGGCCGCAGCCATTGATGAACTTGTGGCCAACGGCACCCTGGATGACGCTCTGGGGGGCGACCGACTGGAGACCGAACTGCAGAAAACTGCCTCCCAGGCCAAAATCGACGACGAACTGCAGCGGCTGAAACAGGAGGTGACCAACCGGTGATCATCCGAATTATGACCGAAGGGCAGTACCAGTTGGAGGGTGAGGCCCTGAGCGAACTTGATAGGCTCGATGACTCCCTGTTTGACGCCATTGAAAATAGTGACGGGGCCCAATTTGCCGACCGGTTTCAAGAAGTGCTGGAACTGGTGCGGAGACAGAGCACCCGGATACCAGATACGGAGCTGGTGGAATCCGAACTGATCCTGCCGGCCCCGGATACGACCATGGACGAAGCCAGAGAACTGTTCGCCTCATATCCCCGGAATCTCGTTTGAGGGCAGGGCATGGGTGAATAATTCCAATTCCCTGATCATCATTTTCCTTGTGCCGCTCTCGGACCCCGGGAAACATGGTCGGCCTCCTGTTGCTACCGGTGGCGATTCGGCATTATAATGAGTATGACTGGTTAATCGAACCGAAAGGGCTATCATGGATCGGGAAATGCTTGAGCCAGAACGGGGTTTTGTCCGCCTTTGGACCATCCAAAGTCACGATGCTTGGGAAAACTTCAACAAAACGGGGGCTCTCCGGGCGGACGGCCGCCGTGTCCAGCGCCACGATCTTGACTCCTACCGATGGATGATGGAACAAATGCAGCGGCGGTTACCGGTGTACCGTGGTCGGTTTCCCGTTTGGGCCTGGTACAAACCGAAGCCGGATCTGCGCGGCACGGGGTTTCTGCCCCCCGGGGTTAAGGGATTCAGGATTGAGTTCGTGGTTCCGGCCGCCCGGGTGTTGTTGTCCGATTTTAATTCATGGCATCATGTGCTGAACGGTTGGTATCTGCCTTTGACCCGGGACGAGGCCGAGGAATGGTTTCGCCTGGATAACACATCCTTCAACCAGGCAGTGACCCGGAAGCGCCTCCTGGACAGCTGGGAACGAATTTTTGACCTTACCCTTCTGCACCGTTCCGAGCTGACTGCGCCTGTGACCAATGTCCAAGGGGTACTAGAGGAGGTTTACCTCAGGGAAGTGGAACATGCGGATATCTTTGTGTCCCGGTGATCGGCAATAAATACTGTCATACCTGGTTTTTGGCTGCAGTACAATTAATTTATTTAGGCCTGAAGGGGAGGAATCAAGATGAAAACGAGATTTGTGGCGGGGGTAGCCCTCGTTTTGATGGCGCTGATGCTGGCAGGCTGCGGTGGAGCGGGTTCCAAGACCAAACCCGCGGTGGAGAAACTGCCCAATTCCGGCCAGACGCCTACGAAAACAACGACAGGCACCGGGGATGCTCATCGGTCTGAGGCCCTTTTTGTGGTGGCCAGGCTAGACGGAAACAAGACGACTGCTTCGCAGTTAGCCTCCGAGCCGGTGTTGTCGCCGGACAAGAAAAAGGCTGCCTATATCGATCCCGTGGAGTTTGAACTGATTGGCGATATTCTTGTTATCGACCAGGATACCGGCCGAGTCGCAAAGATGACTCTTGACCAGAAGGCCTTGCCCCAGTACTCACCGAAAAAAGTTTCTTGGTATGATAACACCCACCTTCTGGCGGTAGTCGGGTTTGCCTACGGTACTGTTACCATCGGGGGAGACCTGTATCTAATCGATGTGGCCAATGGAGGTTCCCAACTGCTGTATAAAGGCGGTGACAACGAAGAGGTCACCGATGCTCGGGTCAGGGGGGACAAAATCTCGCTGCAAATCGCCAAGTTCAACCAAAACAAGACAGCCCACCAGGCCATTTCCAAAGATATCCCCCGGCCGTAAGGGCGACATTTACCTAAACTCGAACACGGCCAAAGACGCTCCATCGAGCGCCGACACGTTAAGGCATTTAGGTGACGCTAAAAAAGGCAGGTATGTTGGGGCTTTCCGGGTTTCTCCCGGAAGGCCTCTTATTACGCGGCTGCGGCCCCGCAGTACAACAAATGCCCTTTCAAAAATTCCTCCATTTATCATTACCGGTTCCATAATTTGGTTACTATGGCCTTTCTTCGTAACAGAGGAATTATCAGCGATGGCAGCGAACTCCAGTGTATATTTCTACGGATAAAGAACTCTAGCGACACGCGATGGAGGAAACAAATGAAAAAATCTTTAATTATGGTTTTGGGTTTTTGCGCCGCTTTGGCCTTGTCTATATTGACGATTACTACACTTACACCACAGGCATCGGCTCAACCATCTGGTCCGGCGGTTTCCGTGCTGATTGACGGCCTACCTGTCAGCTTTGATGTCAAACCGGTGATCAGAAATGGCCGCATCCTGGTTCCGTTTCGGGCTATCGCGGAGGCTTTGAACGTGAAGGTTGCGTGGGATGGGAGTACCAGGACCGTGTTAGCGACAGATGCGGAAACCTCCATTCGTCTCCAAATCGGCCGCTACACCGCGTTCCGGAACGAGGCGGTTTTGAGTTTGGATGTCCCGCCCCAACTGGTTGGCGGCAGAACCATGATCCCGCTTCGCTTTTTTAGCGAGGCCTTTGGCTGTCAGGTCGTATGGGATGACAGACTCTACGGGGCGAGAATTGCCTCCTCACCCAAACCCATGACCGTAATCGGGTTCTATGCTCTGGGCGACAGGAAAACCAGCAGCTGGACAAACCTATTCGGCAAAGAGTTCCCCGATACCGCCAGCGGCAATACTGATCTCATCAGCGAACTGGCCCTGGGGTGGTACAGCCTGGACGAACAGGGAAACCTTCTCACCAGAAGCAGAACCGGTTGGCAGAGGCCGGAAGGCTGGGAAAAGGTTTTGGAAGCCGCCGCTACATACAGGGTCGGGTCGGAAATGGTGGTTCACTTGACCGATGAGGGGTCAGTTATTGCCAAACTGTTGAGCGATGACGCCGCTATGGCAAGGGCAATCGCCGACATAGCCCGGGAAGCAGGCGGCTACCAGGGAGTAAACATCAACTTTGAAGGACTGGGATGGCAGGACGACGGCAATCGCCTGATTGAGGTCCGGAACCAATTCAATAACTTCATCCAGCTTTTGTCAGCTCAATTGAAAGGGGCAAACTTGACGCTGACCTTGACCCTGCACGCGCCCAACAGCGCGTACAAAGGCTACGATTACCGGGTGTTGGGGACACTTGCCGACCGGATCGTGGTCATGGCTTATGATTACGGGCCCACGCCGGAACCGGTAGAAAAGGTGTTGCAAGCGGTAGAGATGGCAAAAGCTGATGTCCCTGCGGGCAAATTGATACTGGGCATTTTGGCGCCGAGCGAGACTGCGGAAAGCATAGTAACCAAGGTCGGAATTGCCAAACGTTACAACCTGAGTGGCATTGCTGTCTGGAGACTGGGGCTGCTGCCCACCGACATGTGGGATGCTTTGCGGAGCACCGTCAGGGTAAGAGCGGCACAAGCGCCACAGTAAAAGGAAGTTCTGGGGCTTGCGAAGGCAGAATCAACTGGCCCGCCGCCCCTCGAGGGGGCCTTATTTTTAAGCCCGGCAGGATTTGAGTTCGCGGCATGGAAATACTCTCAAAGTTACTTTGCACCGTCGAGCGGTTCGAAAGAGGGCTTTCAGCGGGCCTGTGCCGGTGCAGTCGGGGGAGGAAGCTGATTTCCGTGATTACGAGTACCAAAAAAATTCTCCAGAGACTATTTCCTGGCCCGAAAGTGTATGAAAAAGCCGAGCTTTGGGACAGGGTCATGGACAAGGGTATAATCGTCATACCCGAAGAGGGTGCAGTACTTCTAGTCAATGACCAGGAGTGGCGCCTGGTTCATAAAATTCGAATTGCCGACTCCCAAAACCTTAAGGCACTCGCTGAAGCCCTTGCGGATAAAGAAGGGGAAGCCCGGAAACAACATAATAAAAAAGCTGCCGAATTCCTGGCCGACATTAGTGGGGTATTGCTTAAGATGCGCCCGAGCCTACTGGGCTAATCCCGTCAATAACAGTTTTTTTACGACAGAGATTGTCAAGAAAGTTAAAATATATCTGGAAGGCATAACCGCCGGTACTATTTAATAAGGAAACCCGGCGGTTTTTTCCACCTCTGTAATGGGTTTTCCACCACATTTTCAAAAAGGCCCGCCAAATTTAACCCACCCGGGTGCCGTTCCCATCAAAGCGCTGGAAAAAGCGGCCGAGAAGGTGGCAGGTGGTGATTTTACAACAAAGGTTGCTATCGGCGGCCGGGATGAAATAGGATCACTCGCGCGTTCCATCCCCTCCATGATCGAAAACATGCGCCAGCCCAACCCCCTTCCAAATAATGGATTAGCAAGAAGGAAATTATTTTGGCAATATGGAATAACGTTAAAGAGTATTGCACATTTAACAATGAATCGGAGGGTGGTTCTAATGAGTGGCCATCAAACAGCCGCATTGGCATGCAAAATACTGGGAATCTACACTGTAATCCAGGCCGCCAAGTATGTTCCCGTTGCCGTCAATTTCACCGTTGGACCCAGGCTTTTTGCGATTGTTTCCTCCGTTGTGCCGGTCCTGCTGCTTTTGTCAGTGGGAATCATACTTTGGGCGCGAGCGGATCGGATTGCAGGATTCATGATCAATGAGGAGAAACAGGAAGGGACGGAATCGAGACTATCTGGCCGTGAGCTGGAGGTAATTGGCTTTTCTTTAATTGGTTTGTTCGTAATTGTAGAAGGGATTCCGAATTTGGCTATGGTTATTCTCAACTACCTACTCGTGGGAAAAGTTCAGTTCATGAATCAGGGCATGACTGTACATACAAAAGTGGCCTTGGGGGTGGCGATTCTGAAAATAATCATCGGGGTCGTCTTGCTGTTCGGATCCCGTGGTTTGGTAGGTATTATAAGGACTGCAAGGCAGGCCGGAGTCCAAAACATGGAAAACGGTGATTAAATCAGCAGGGAGGACGTTTAAACATTGCAGCACACTAAGTTGGCCTTAATCGTTCTTGGGATCATATTGGTAGCAGCGTACGTATTTTTTGAGGTCCACATGGTTCGGGTTACAAAGTACACGGTTTACATTGAGAATCTCCCGGAAAAATTCGACGGTTTTACGCTCCTGCAGCTCAGCGATTTCCACAGTAAGCAGTTTGGCAAAGAGCAGCAAAAGCTCATGGACCTGATAAACAAGCAGGATTATGACCTCGTGGTCATTACGGGAGACCTGACAAATAAACACAACCCAAAGACCGAGCCGGTGGCCCAGTTGTTGAAACGCCTCGCTGGTAAGCCAGTGTATTTCGTGCCCGGCAACCACGAATGGTGGAATGGTTTTAAAACGAGAAAGCTTCTCCAGGAATCCGGGGTCAACATTTTCATCAACAGCGCCGAGAAAATTCAAATAGCTGATCAGCATGTTTGGTTGGTGGGAGTTGACGATCCATACCGGGGTCGGGACGATTTAAAGACTGCGCTTGCAGGCACAGATGACGGCGCGCCGAAGGTGCTGCTGGCTCACGCGCCGAATATTTTCCCCGAGGCCATCAGCAGAAAAGTTGACCTTCTCCTGGTCGGGCATACTCATGGAGGACAAGTGAGGCTTCCGTTCGTCGGTGCTCTGGTCATTCCGGGTCAGGGGTTTTTGCCCAAGTGGGATTACGGGATGTTTGAGACCGGAAAAACAACTATGATAGTCAACAGCGGCCTTGGCGAGAGCGACTTATCAATTCGCATTAACAACAGAGCCGAAATTGTGTTGGTGACGTTGAACGCAGCTCGCAAATAATGAAGGTTCACCCGGCAATGGGTTAACAGTAGGGGTATTGCTTCGGCAAAACCCTTTTTTTTCCAGGACTTATCTGCGAACAATTCCTGGTCTTTTGTCGTCTAATAAGGTAGTGAATCTGTTTCGGGTATGTACTGCCAACAGCGGATTGAGCAAATCAACACGGCCAAGATCAGAAAGGAGTACGTGATGAGGAAGTCATTAGCAATCATAGTTGCCGCGATGTTACTGGTGATAAGTTTCAGCTTGACTGCTATTACCGAAAAGCCGAACACAGCTGCCGCCACTGAGACCGGCTTATCAAACTCCGGAAACCAAATCGAAACTTCGCCGGAACAGGCCGCCACAAACGTCGTTCCCGAAAAATCCGGGGTGGTATTGGGCGACGAAATGCTGATGAATAAATACCACCACCTGATAGTGGGGAAGAAGGTCGGCCTGATTACCAACCAGACCGGGGTAAACAGTCGCGGACAGAGTATGATAGACGTACTGGCGGGAGATTCCTCAACCCGGTTGGCAGCCTTGTTCGGTCCTGAACATGGTATTGACGGGAAGGCTCCCGCGGGGTCTTATGTTGAGTCTTATAAACATCCGACACTGGGTATCCCTGTGTACAGCCTTTACGGACCGACCAGAATGCCGACCGAGGCAATGCTGAAGGACCTGGATTTGCTCATCTTTGACATCCAGGACATCGGGGCCAGATCGTACACATACATATCGACGTTAAACTACAGTATGGTTGCGGCGCAGAAATACAATAAGCCTATCGTAGTACTGGACCGGCCAAACCCCCTTGGGGGCAGAGTTGTGGAAGGGCCAGTGCTGGAAGACCGGTTTAAATCCTTTGTTGGTATCGACAACCTGCCGATGGCACATGGAATGACCGTGGGTGAATTGGCACGGTTCTTCAACCGCAGCATCAAAGCCTTTCTGACCGTAGTTCCAATGGAAGGTTACACCAGGGACATGGTGTTTCAAGACACACGACTGCCCTGGGCGCAGACATCACCCAACATTCCGGATCTGAATTCCGCCTTTGGGTACATGGCTACCGGTTTGGGCGAAGGGACAGGTATTTTTCAGGCTGACAAATTTAAATGGATCGGTGGTAAAGGGATTGATGCTCAGAGATTTGCCAATTTGCTTAACCAGGAGCAGTTTCCTGGAATCACCTTCATTCCGGAAATCAGGGGAGAAGCGGGAGGGGTGCGCCTCCAAATCGTTGACCCACATCTTTTCAACCCGGCCAAGGCAGGGATTTACGCTCTGGCCTACGCCCATTCGTTGACAAACTTTAAAGTTCCGAAAAGCGGCCAAACAATCGTGATGTTTGACAAGATTATGGGGACCGACAAGATTGGCCAGTACCTGGAGCAGGGCCTTTCGCCCCGGCAGATTGAAGCCAACTACGCCCCGGGACTAAATCAGTTCAAAAAAGACAGACAGCAATATCTCATCTATGGTTCCGAACCCTACCGGGACCGGATTTCCGTTTTTGTTGACGGTGTTGAGGTAAACTTTGATACAGAACCCTACATCGACAGTCACAACCGGCTGATGGTCCCGCTCCGGGCTATCGCTGAAGCCCTGAGAGCGCAGGTGGACTGGAACCCCCAAACGAGGGTTGTCACTGTCACGAAGCCGGGGAAAAAAGTCGTGTTCACAATTAACAAGACCCTGGCCGTGGTCAACGGCGCATCCAAAAGGATGGATACAGTCCCCGTGATTAAGAACGGGCGCACATTGGTCCCCGTTCGCTACATCGGGGAATACCTGGGCGCAACCGTCAACTGGAACGCTGCTTCCAGAACTGTGACAATCAACTAATCGCTCCAAAAAGTAACCCGCATTTTCCAAAAGAAGCATAGACACTATGCTTCTTTTTCGCTGTTCCAGAATAAGCCAACGCGGGACTGATGCCTTCCGGTGTCCACACGGGACGGTAGCAGTCCATCTCCTCATCCAATACCAGTTTGGGGAGATGTCGTTGACTTCTCCCCAAACTCGTTCTCCTAACCAATATATTCACGGTGTTACCATGTATGGTCTCATCATTTCGTTGTCTTCGTGGTCGAGGATATGGCAGTGCCATACGTACCCAGGTCCCTTTGTCGGGTCGAACGGATACAGGTTTGTTCCAGGTGCGGTTCCTGTTGGGGCGTCCTGGGGTGCGTAGCGGACTATTATCCTGGTAACCTGGCCAGGAAACGCCTGGACAGTGTCTTTCCAACCCGTCTCGTTTGGCGCCGGGCCGATAGGGGGGTTCGCAAGGTACGGTTTTACCGGCAGCACTTTGGGGGTGAACATATAGGGTGGCTCTCCATTGAGTGCGAGCCAATCAGCAGTGTAATTGTCGACCAGAAAATCCTGACGGTTTACTACCTGGAACTGAACCAGGTGTAAATGAATGGGGTGGGCATCCATTGTCAGGTTAACAAGTTCCCAGATTTCGGTGGCGCCGACCCTGGGAAGTTCTGAAATGGGAGCAGCCCATTGTTGCCCGTTTAAAGTCACCATTATTGGCCCGGCCGGACCCATACTTTCTACCAGGGTCAAAGTTCTCTTCCGAGAGTTTGGCACCAGTGGAGTAATAGTATTTAGAATCGGCGGCAGTGGAGGTGGAGGTACCGGGGTGCCGGGCAGCACCGTAAACTGCATAATCTGGCCGACAGTTTGGGGATCCGCCGGGGCTCCCATGGGGAACGGTGCCGAGGCGTCATTTTGAATAATAATCTTACTTCCCGGGGCGAGTATCGAAAAATCAACTAGGAGATCAGCCCGCTCGCCCGGGGCAATCAGCAGTTCGTCTAGTGTTACAGCTGTAGGCAAATAACCGCCGTCACTGCCGATTTGGACAAAGGGCATGCCATTGGAGAATTTGAGGTTATAGAAACGCGAATTGGAGCCGTTCAGGAGCCGGAACCGGTACTGCCGACGTTCTACGTTCAGATTTGGCCAGACCTTGCCGTTAACCATAATGGTATCGCCAAAGAACTCGGGTACCCAGTATGGATGGATTTCGGGATTTATTCCGACTTTGGGGAAATCGAACGAGCCGTCGGTATTAAAGAAACGGTCCTGGATAGCCAAAGGAATCTCGTATTTTCCCCTCGGAAGAACGGAAGTTGGCTGATCAAGAGGGTTAGCCGGGTCTCTAAGCACATAGAATCCTGCCAAGCCCATGAGTACATTCAGTCTCGTTATTCCCATAACGTGGTCATGGTACCACAGAGTGGTAGGTTCCTGCGAATTATAATATGTATACCGGGATGTGACGAATTCCATACCTCTCTTTTTTTCCCCTGCGGTGAACCAGGCGTCGGGATGCCCGTCGGAAACCGACTCGCTCTCCCCGCCGTGCAAGTGTGGGACTATCGGGACCGGCTTCTGAGCTCGGGCATACCCGGGAGGAAAAGGTCGAAATGGGGGCATAAGCATACCCATGTTGTTGGGATCGGCCCAATGCAGTGTTGGGTCTACCGGAAGCAAGTGCCGGCCGAAGAGGCAGTTAATCCAATGGACTTGAATCCGGACACCCCTGACAGCTTCAAAAGTAGCCCCGGGAGAATTCCGGAAAAACCTGATCTTTCCTGTGGTCGAATCCTTTATTAAACCTCCATAACCCCAGACCGTGGTCCTGGGGAACCCTTTTGGCAGGATTTGCTGGCGAAACTGAGTGACGTCAACGGAATATTTATGTATAGCCTCACAAATAAACGGACTCTTCACAACGAAGGGAAAATATACCGGCGGAACTACCAACTCATTAACATACTTGGGTATTACCAGAGCATCAAGAGGTATTGCCACTTTATCCCTCCTTTCCTTTTAATGGCATGGTATGTTCTGTTTGTCTTAAATGTGAGTTGGATCTGAACAATAACGTTCTTAATATGCTGTCCAGCCGTTCCCCTTGGTTGCCGTATCAATCATGCGTTGGATATCTTCCTCGGAGGCAATTTCATTCGTTATTTGCCCTCTGTTAAGGCACAAATGGCTGACCGCGAAAATGGCAGGGAAAGGAGGAATAAATGAAACAATATGGAATGAATAACGAACTGGTTCGTTAAAAAGCTGTACGACATATCCTGCAAAAGACCCCGCCATCCATGGCGTGGCTTAATTTATGGGAGAGATCTGGTTTAGTGGATATTAAAACTTGTAATGAAATGAAATGCATGAAAGATGCATGGCAAGATTGGCTTTCATGTGATAATGAATTTGCTCGTAATGACATCGATATGATGAAAGCTGATGATGGAAAGTATTTTAATTTGGTTGCAATTACAGCTATAAGATTGTAGTTGAAGTTTATTTCAGGAAGCCCCGCGTGGGGCTTCCTGAGTCATGGGGCAGGATACGTCATATAACAAGCATCTCCGCAGTGGTCTGGCAGAGGGCTGGCAGAGGCCAGCCACGTCCGCCCGCTGGGCGGACAAGTCAAGGAGGAAATGACAATGGAAGAGAACAGATTCGCCTATAACGCTCTCGTGAACGCTTACTATCGTGGTTACCATGCCAAACATGATACGCCCAAGATCTTTGATGACTTTCTGGCCTATCAATTTTTAACGGAAGATGAACGCGCATCCTTTGACCAGCAGTTTGTGACTGCTATCCAGGGTAACCCTGCATTAGCTGAGTCGTTCCCTGACCAAGCGGCTGCCTTGGCGTGGATAATGCAACGCTGGACGGGCATACCCCTTGTCGTGAGCCGTTCGCGGTATGCGGAAGATAGCCTTGAAGAGGCTGTTAGGCAGGGGGTGAAGCAGTATGTAATCCTGGGTGCAGGGATAGATACCTTTGCGTTCCGGAACTCAGAAATGTTAAAGGTGCTTAAGGTGTTCGAGGTGGATCATCCTGACACGCAAGACTTTAAGCGCCGCCGCCTTGATGAACTGGGCTGGGAGCATCCCGAGCAACTGCACTACGTTCCGGTGGATTTTACAAAAGAGAGATGGCTATTATGCGTATGAGCATGCGCACTTTGTATTGGCTGTGGTCGAATAATAAATACACGGAGGCAAGCGAATGAAATATGTATGTTCGTTGATTGTAGTTAAAAATATTGAACGTTCAAGGGAGTTTTATGAAAAAGTATTAAAACAAAAAGTGAAATATGATTTTGGGGAAAATGTAACTTTTGAAGGCGATTTTGCAATCCATTTGAAGGATCACTTTGAAAAAATTACGAAAGCCAATAACTCCCGACATATATTATTCGGATCAAACAGTTTTGAATTATATTTTGAAACAGAGAAGATCGATGAAATATACAATGAACTTCAAGCCCAAAAAGTGGAATTTCTCCATGAAATAGAAGAACAACCTTGGGGGCAAAGGGTCTTAAGACTTTATGATCCGGATAAACATATAGTGGAAATTGGAGAAACAATGGAAAGTGTAGTAATTCGTTTTTATAAACTTGGGTATTCATTTGATGAGATAGTTAAAAAGTGTTCAATGCCAAAGGAATTTGTAGAAACGACAATTAACAATCTCAATGCTTAAATTTTAAGGTGTTTGGCGCAGTTTTCATTTTGGAGAGGGGAATTATGGCTTTATCAAAACACGTACGTCTACTTTTAACAGTTACTATCGGTTGGATTGTCTTTGTTCTAATTGGTTTACCCAGTTATTATCAAGACTGGCCTTTTACGAGACTTCTATACTTTTGCGTTGTGGTTTTCTTCATTGTAGGTGCTTTTATATACCGGCGCCTTACAAAGAATTCTACGGGGAATTGCCTTAAACGTGCTTTAGAGATGGCATTTTATATTACAGTACCATTTATTTTTTACGACTATTTGTACATACACTTTGTCCGTGAGGAGCCGTTCGAGTTATTAAATCGATTTTGGTTTTTGTCTGTTTTTTATATTGTCCCTTGGATTCAAGCGCCTTTGTTGTTTTTGTTTGTTGTATACGAGAAACGTTTCGGAAAGAGTTGGCTTCTGATTAGTGTTTTTCTGTTTATAGTTTCTTTCGTACTATACGCACTATGGGCCACTTTTGAAGGGAGTTTTTTCGATGTTATGTCAGATTATCCTGAACGAAAAGTAACAATGCTAGGTTCAGCTTTAAGGTTTTCAATATACGGAACATTTCTCACAGCCGGTTTCTTGGCGTTAGTTAAATTTGCTAAGAACTATTTCAGGGTTTTGAATGCAGATTAGATGTCAACAGTTCGACTATCGGAGGAATTATTATGGGGACTAATTTTAGTTGGCAATACGATGAGCTCAAGCAGGTTGGAGTTGACTATACGGACATAAAAGAAGTCCAGACCTATGACTCCCAAATGCAGAAATTAAGGGATATCCAGAGCGAAGTTGAAACTTTCGTAGAAAGTGTTGGGCTTAAGCACAGTGATTCGGTACTGGAGATCGGAACTGGCACTGGGGAATTAGCTTTGAATCTTGCTGCACGTTGCTCAAAAGTCTTTGCTATTGATGTTTCCCCAGTTATGCTTGAGTTTGCACAAAAGAAAGCTGCGGATCGGGGAATTGCCAATATAGAATTTTATAATGGGGGTTTTCTTACATATAACCATCACGGTAGTCAAATAGACGTTGTTGTTTCCCAACTAGCATTGCACCATTTACCGGACTTTTGGAAGCTTATTGCCTTGAAGCGGATTTGCGCATTGCTTAAAGAGGGCGGTAAGTTTTACTTGAGGGACACTGTTTATTCCTTTGAAGGGGACCATCGAGATTTTCTCGAAGGATGGATTTCCGGGACGAAGGAAATTGCGGGAGAGGCAATAGCTAAAGACCTCGAAATTGCTATCCGTGACGAATATTCTACTTACGATTGGGTCATGGAAGGTTTGCTAGAACGCGCAGGGTTCGTGATTGACAAAGCAGATTACCAACAAGGGTTTATGGCGGTTTACCTATGTACCAAAAAGTAGAATTTTTGAGTGTCGGTAGAACACTCCATCAAACAGAGGAGAATTCTTTGAAATGGATCCTCAAACCAGAAGTTCCAAAACCGAGCTGGACGAGGCTCTACGTAAGCTAAAATGTTATCACAAGGAACATCTTGAACTCGTCCAGATTATGTTAAGAGCTGATGAGGGATCAATATACCCTCTTGATTTGTTTACTCTAGGTGCCTTACATAGGTCTATTAACATTCTCAGAGGTTTTTCCGATCTTATTGAGAGTAGAAATTTTATATCGGCTGCCCCCCTATTGAGATTACAGATCGACAACTGCGTACGGTTCTTCGCGGCTTTTATAGTTGAAAAACCCCATGATTTTGCTATGGCAGTTATGACTGGGAAACCTATTCGCGAGCAAAAAGATGGTTCTGGGAATAGAATGACAGATTCATATTTGGTCAAACAACTTTCCAAAAAAGCCCCCTGGATTTCAAGAGTTTATGATAGAACATCCGGATACATTCATTTGTCAGAAACCCATATTTTTAATGCACTTCGTATTACAACGGAAGGGGACCCTGGTTTTACGGGTTTTATCGGACTTAATGACCCATTAGTTTCTGATGAGCTTTATCTTGAAGCAATCGAGGCCTTTAAAGCGGCAACTGACCTATTCTTTGAATATGTCAGGGAGTGGATTACTATGAAAAACGATAGCAGGCCAGTCTGACGATGACAGGGATTCAGCGCCTGCCATTCGTGACGTGATTTGAAAAGGGATGGGCTATTGTAAATAATATCCCAACATACGCAAGATGAGTTTATTTGTGACTCGGAGGATTCTTTATGAGAACACGGTTTGTTATATCAATAGTTCTGTTGCTTGTTTGTTGCATCATAACAGGTTGTCAAACTAATAAGCCTATACAAAATGAAAAAATTGAAGAAAAAACAACAAAATTTGAGCCATCTCATAAGGAAAAAGAAAAAACAGATCAAGAGAAGCCGGAATACAAAAATGTTACAGTAAGCTACTGGCTTGGCGACGCGGGAGAGAAAACAACCAATTATATTATTGCCTCTTATAAAAATGGGCAAAAAGATCTCTTATATGACCGTGACGAATGTATCCTTTCTGGCTTTGAAGATTATGATATAATGTTAAAACTCATTTTTGCTAAAAAAGAAGGCAAATGGGGAATTTATGACAAAGCCGGTGCAAAAATAACAGAGCATATTTTTGACGAAATATTAAATCCTGAAATGCCTGACGGATACAAGGTTAACGGGCTTGTACGGGTTAAGCAGAACGGATTATGGGGTGCCATTGACCAGAACGGCAATATGGTTATAAAGCCTGAATTTGATTTTATCCATCTTACTTCTTACGAAGAAATCGAACCGTATATCAAGGTTGAAAAAATCGGGAGGTTGGAGCGATCACGGTTCTTTTATTTATGAACTTACACTTCTTCAAAAAGGAAAAACAGAAGATGGTAAAGACAAGTGGAAAGCATATATAACAGGTTATTATTTCGATGAATTTGATGGTAACTCTACTGAACCGCAGTCGAAAAATGCTCAAGCTGTGTGGGAGAAATGAAAAAAGAAGAATATAAGGGACTCAACCACTGGGAGGCACGCAACCGTCTTGTATGGAATAACCCCGGGTCTGTTTTAGATCCAGCCTGTGATTGGATTATTGAGTTTACCGTGAACGACCCAATGGGTGACATGTACTTTACATATCTATCATGTGAAAAAAAGAGAATCATAAAGTAAATTTAATAACATCGTGTGTAACCTAGGCCCGCCATCCGTGGCGCGCGTTGGTTTCGCGGAGCGGGGGGCAATCATGGATGGGGTATAAGAGTTCTTAAACTCCGGGAGGCGACATCCGATAATAAGTGAGAAGGTGGTATTATTAAGAGGTTAGTAGAAGTTATTTTAATCTTACTACTTACAAGTAATTTAGCTGGATGCGTTGATCAAAAAGAAACGCCGAAACAAGGTGGGATACAAGAATTAAAAAAAGATGTAGCTAAAAAAGCCTCCCGACCTGCGGATCAAACTATTGGGGATAATCGATGGCGGCAGTACCGTCAATATGGTAATTCCATCTCCCGATGAAACAGAAATGATTATGAATAGTGACATTGGTATCAGTATAGGTTCCGTAAACGGAAAAAATATAAGAGTAATTTTAGATAAAAAGGAGTATCCGGAGTGTGAGTTGTTTACCAACGCTCTTTGGGCACCTGATAAAAAACAAGTGCTCATTGTATGTCAAGGGGAATGGAGTACACGGTTATTTGTCACCGATTTAGAAAAAAACAAGACTAAGCCACTTATTATTAAAGGAAATACATGGATGTATTTAACTAAACTGTGAACGGTCAATAGATTTGGATAAAAAATGGCCAATAATTTTGGACGATATTTGCTAGAATATGGTCTTCCTGTGTTTAAGACGATAGCTTTCGCCAGTCATGTTGAATAGTTCACTGTGATGCACCAACCTATCCAGAATGGCCGTTGTGATCACTGGGTCACCCAGAAACTCAACCCATTCGTCAAACCCCTTATTGGACGTCGCGATAACCGATTTATGCTGGTAGAAATTCGAGATAATCTGAAAGAACATATTGGCTTCCTGCCGGGTGACCGGCATCAGGCCAACCTCGTCAATAATCACCAAATCGGCAGACATAATCTGCTTCAATCGGCGCTTGCTCTTGACTGAAATTGCCTCGGTATTCAAGATGCGGATCAGTTCCTCCATCATCACGAAGCAGACATGATAGCCAAGTTCGACTGCCTGTACCCCCAGCCCGATGGCGAGATGGCTTTTACCAATTCCCGATGGGCCAAGAAACAGAAGGTTGAAGGCTTTCTCCACCCAATGCATGTCCATTAACTGCTGGATCTGCCGCCGATTAATCGAGGTTTGAAAGCCGAAGTCAAACTCTTCAATGGTTTTGTATTCAGGGAAACCAGCCTGCTTTAACCGGCGGTTCCGTGATTTGATGGTTCTAGCCTCTGCTTCCTGCTTTAAGACTCGGTGCAGAAATTCCAGACAGGACAAGTTTTCCTTAATTGTTGGGGTTAACAGGTCATCCAAGTTATCCCTGGCGCTGGTCAGTTGAAGTTGACCCAGCAGGGCTTTAACCTCTTGAACCTGGCTGTTCATCAGTCTACACCTCCCAGGAGGTTGGTGTAGACGTTGATGCTGCGGTGTTCGGTCTTAACCTGAAGATGCGGCGGCCAGTTTTTCGGTTGATTGAGTATTGATACAGGTTCAACAGGCTGTTCTTTCTGACTTGCTAGATAGATGGCCGCCTCCCGGCATTCTACGGCGCTGTAGAGTTTCCGTTCCAGACAGTAGTGGATCGCTTTTTTAACTATCTCTGGCGGATACTTTTTGATCACTTGAATCATTAAGCTAAATTAATCGCGGACATACCTAGGTTTTTCCCGGCGAATAACGGCCAGAAAGTCAATGGCTTGGGCCGAGCCACCCAGTAGCTCCACGGCCTTTTCGTAAAGCTCATCAATCTTTAACCTATTATCCCGCAGGTGGTTGTTGTTGCGAACCAGGACACCTTTCGCTAGGCTGATCTGGTGAGTAGCCACAACTTCACCAGTGGAAATATCCAGAAGAGTTAATACACCTGCTTCTTCGCGTATTTCAAGGTTTCGGCCAGGCTTATAGGTGCCGACTGGCACCGTGTACCGGTTGCCGTTGTACCAGATAGTGTTGTCTTTTCGCACATCTCTTGCTACAATGGCAGCAGGTGTTTTATCTGTAAAAGGTACTGGCCGTAAGTATTGCTGTTCGACTAGGAATACTTCTGCCGGTACTTTTTTTGTTACACCATGCTGCTTGCGGTTGGCTGTTCGATCCAACCAGTCTTTAAAATCATGGTTCCAGCTTTGTAAGTCGCTAAAGCGACGGTTGGCGGCGAAGTTTGATTTCATGTACTTTACAACCGCTTCAATCTTACCCTTGCTTTCAGGGTCGCTTTTTCGGCAGAGCCAAACCTTAAAGCCCATGGCCTGCTTAAACTTTTCAAACTCATAGGTATATATGATGTCGCCGTAGTTCTCTTTAACAGTCATTAGCTTATCCTGGTCAATGACCAGTTCTTCAGGAACTCCATTCAAATACTCGAAACAATGCGTCAACATTTGAATAAAGGTGGTCGTGGTTAATGGCTTATCCGACCATTCACCATACTTGTGCCGAGAGCGGGCCAGGACTGCGCCTAGGGCATAGAGTTTGATATGGCCGCCAGTTGATTTGCGAACGGTCTTTTCTCCGAAGTCAATTTGCAGTTGTTTTCCCATCGGCAGTTCGGGAACCGCCTGGTACTGGCGTTGACTACTAGGAAGTTGTTGCAAAACCCTCGAAAAATGCCGATAAACCCAGGAAATACGGGCATTCACCTCGAAATATAACATTGAGGTGAAAGGTATGCTTGGAAACCACAACCAGCAATTAAGCTTCTCAGATATAGAGAACTGGTGCGATGGACCCGTAGTAGCACCAGACAGTATTTACGGCCACTTATCCCAGTGGGGAGAGCGTCTTATCCGTGACG
>Ga0074195_1000457_pt1 | contig 81371 bp, 73 predicted proteins | sample EPASupsiteHSE623_FD_64525 | JGI IMG/M metagenome (GOLD analysis project Ga0074195, IMG submission 64525) | Bioremediated contaminated groundwater from EPA Superfund site, New Mexico - Sample HSE6-23 | ecosystem: Environmental > Aquatic > Deep subsurface > Groundwater > Contaminated ...
AGGGCGGCCAAAGCGATGCGTTATGCGGTGACCGTGGACACCAACGGCTATCTGTTTCACGATCTGCTCGACCGGGTGACGCCCCACGAACTGGACTATCTCAGCTTCAGCCTGGATGGGCCGGACGCGGCGATCAACGACCCAATCCGCGGTGAGGGGGTTTTCGCGATCTGCACCGCCAATATCCGCAAGGCCGTGGCCAAGGGATTCAACACCAGTCTGATCTACACCGTCTCCGCTCTCAATATCGACCATCTCCACCGTATGCCGGCGCTCCTGGCCGATTGGGGCATCCGCCGTTTTTTTATCCAGGTCATCGGTCTGCGCGGCAACCCGGCGACAACCAAGCCCGCCGGTGCGATCGACTGGCAGGTCGCGCCCGAGCAATGGCTCGCCATCGTGCCCCAGGTGGCCGGCGAGGCGGCCCGGCTGGGCATCCATGCCATCTATCCCAAGGTCTATCTCGATGCGGCGGAAACCTTCCAGTGCGCCGGCATCGTGGCCGAGAATTTTTTTATCTTTCCCAACGGCCGGGTCTACCAGTGCCCACTCTGCGAGGATCATCCCATCCACAGCTACGCCATTGAGGATGGCCGGCTTGTTCACCGGGAAGGTCTCAACGAGGACCGCTTTTTCCCGCTCCTCATCCCGGAGGGCTGCGTGATGAACCGACTCCTCCAGCCGGACAACATTGCGTACCAATCCGATGGCTCCCCCCTCCACCGCATCTCCTGCTGTCTGCTGAAGCAGGAGGTCAGGCCGGTCGCCTCGTCCGACACCTAATGCGATAGGCGGCGACGCCACTCAAGAACCTTTGGGTTCGGCAATCGTCCGGTTTTTCGTGTTTGCATTTCGTGGGCACGTTGTGCGATAATTCAAGCAACTATGGTCACGTTGCGCACCAAGCGGCCACGACGATCGCGGGTCGCCTGGTGTGCTGTCTCCCCCTCGGAGGTATCCGGCATGACAAGGGGCGCTGGTCCGGTTCTTTTTTTTCCCTTCTTGGCAGCGGTGTGCCTCCTCCACCTGCTCGTTTGGTCCGTTCTCGACTCTCCTTGCCTGGCCGCAGGCAAAACCGTGATCGTCGGCGTTTACGAAAACCCGCCGAAGATCTTTACCGACCAGGGCAAGCCGGTCGGCATCTTCATCGACATCATCGAACACATCGCCCAGGCGGAAGGGTGGGAGCTGCGCTACCGGAGCGGTTCCTGGGCCGAGAATCTGGATCGGCTTGCCCGGGGCGAAATCGATCTCATGCCCGACATGGCCTATTCGGCCGAGCGCAGTCAGCTCTACACCTTCCCCAGTGTCCCGGCCCTGTCCTCCTGGTTTCAGGTGTATGCCCCCAAAGGCCACGACATCCGTTCGATCCTCGATCTGAACGGCAAACGGATTCTCATCCTCGACCGCTCCATCCAACAGGAGGCCTTTCTTCGGTTGAGCAAGGGTTTCGAGCTGAAATGCACGCTGGTGACCGTCCCGGATTACGACACCATGTTCGAGAAGGTGGTCAGGGGCGAGGCCGATGTGGCGGTCACCAACCGGTTCTACGGGATGATGCACGCCAGGAAATCCGGCCTTGAGGACACGGCCATTGCCTTCGAACCCTCCGATCTTTTCTATGTGGCCGGCAAAAACGATCCGAAACAGTTGCTGACCGCCATCGACCGGTGTCTGGCCGGGCTGAAGGAAGATTCCGAATCCATCTACTACCACTCCCTGCGGCAATGGACCTCGGAACAGGTGCGCTTTCGCTTGCCGCTCTGGCTGAAGGTTACCGGGTCGGCGGTTCTTGGGGTTTTAGTCCTCAGTTTGACCGGCGGGGCGGTGCTCAAATACCAGGTGAACGAGCGTACCCGCGAACTGCGGCAGATCAACCAAGAGATGGAGGAGCGGATCAGGGAGCGCACCGCCGAGCTTGCCGCCATCAACAGGGAGCAACATTCTATCTTCGAATCGGCCGGCGTCGGCATCGTGGTTCTACGGAATCGGGTCATCGAACGCTGCAACAGGAAAATGGAAGAGCTGACCGGCTATGACCCCGGCGAACTGCTGGGCAGATCGACCCGCGCCTGGTATCCCGACGAGACCGCCTATGCGGTCGGCGGGCAGCAGGTGTACGACCAGCTCGCCAGGGGAGAAACCCACTGCCGCTCGCAGCAACTCGCCCGCAAGGACGGATCGCTGTTCTGGGCCCGGCTCAGTCTCCGCGCCTTCGACAAGAACGAGCCGCTCAAGGGCGCGGTCGGCATCATCGAGGATATCACCGAGGAGCGGGAAGCGGCCGAGGCCCTGCGCAGGGCCATGGAACGGGCCCAGGAGGCCGATCGCATCAAGTCCGCCTTTCTCGCGACCATGTCGCACGAGCTGCGCACGCCCTTGAATTCCATCATCGGCTTCACCGGCATCATGCTGCAGGGCTTGGCTGGTCCCCTCAACGAGGAGCAGCACAAACAGATGACCATGGTGCAGAACAGCTCCCGGCACCTGTTGGCCTTGATCAACGATGTCCTGGATATCTCCAAGATCGAGGCTGGGCAGCTCGATCTAGCGCGCGCGACCTTTGCGGTGAAGCCGGCCATCGAGAAGGTGGTCAAGATGGTGACGCCGCTGGCCACACAGAAGGGGTTGGAACTCCATCTGGAGGTGGCCGCCGATGTCAATCGGCTGGTCACGGATCAGCGCCGTTTCGAACAGATTCTATTGAACCTGGCGAACAATGCCATCAAATTCACGGAACAGGGGCGGGTCACCCTGTCCTGCCGCCGGGAAAACACGGACCTGATCCTGTCGGTGACCGATACCGGCATGGGCATGCGGGCCGAAGAGCTGGGACGGATCTTTCAGCCATTCCACCAGATCGACAGCGGGTTGGCCCGTAAACACGAAGGAACCGGGCTGGGTCTTTCCATCTGCAAGAAGTTGCTGGAGCTCATGGGCGGGTCGATTGAAGCGCGGAGCCAATGGGGGGCAGGCAGCGAGTTCATTGTCCGTTTGCCCCTCCAGTCAGAGGAAGAGGCATGAACAAACGACTATTAATCATCGAGGACAACCCGCAGAACCTGTATATGATGCGGTTTCTGCTGGAAAGAAACGGCTTTACCGTCATCGGCGCCGAGGATGGCCGTCAGGGGGTCGAGATAGCCCTGAGCTGCGACCCGCTGGCCATCCTGCTGGATATCCAGCTTCCAGAAATGGATGGATACGATGTGGCCGCCGCATTGAAACGGCAGCGGGCCATCGAGCATGTTCCGATCATCGCCGTAACCTCCTACGCCATGGTCGGGGACCGGGAGCGCATCCTGGCCGCCGGTGCCACCGGCTACATCGAAAAGCCGATCGATCCCGAAACCTTTGTCGGCGAAATTATCCAATACCTTCCCGAAAACTGGGACGAACCGGGAGCCTGATATGCGCATTCTCAATGTTGACGACAAGGGCGTCAATCGCTATCTGGTCGAAGCCCTGTTCAAGGGACACGGATACAAGGTCAGATCGGCGGCCAACGGCCAAGAGGCGTTGGAGTTGCTCGATGCCGAGCCCTTCGATCTGATCCTCAGCGACATCCTCATGCCGGTGATGGACGGTTTCGAATTGTGCCGCAGGGTCAAGGGGGACGAACGATTCAACTGTATTCCCTTCATCGTCTACACCGCCACCTATACCGGCGCCCAGGACGAGGCCTTTGCGATGAAGATCGGGGCCAGCCGGTTCGTGCAGAAACCCTGCGAACCGGACCAGTTGCTCGCCATCGTCCAGGAGGTGCTGGCCGCCGTGGGCGAGGCGAATACCGCTGCGCTGCCCCCTCCGGCCCAGGAAGAGGAGGTATTGAAACTCTACAACGAGCGTTTGGTGCGGAAACTGGAGCAAAAGATGCTCCAGTTGGAAGAGGAGGTCGAGGCCCACCGAAAAACCGAGGAGGTGCTCAGGCGCAGTGAGCAGACGTATCGGTCGCTGTACAACAGCATCCGCGATGCGATCGTCGTATCCGGCACCGACAGGACGATTCTTGACTGCAATCAGGCCTTCGTCGATCTGTTCGGCTACACCTTGGAGGAAATGGTGGGGCACAAGACCCTGATGCTCTATGCCTCGGAACAGGAATACATCCGTTTGGGCAGGGCCCTGCGGGACCAACGCGACGATCCCGGCGTGTTGCATCTGGTGCAGTTCAAAAGAAAGGACGGCGGTGTGTTCCCCGGTGAGGTCAATGTGTTTCATCTGCGCAGCGATGCGGGGGAGTTGACCGGGTTTATCGGTCTTATCCGCGACGTCACCGAACGGATACGGTCCGAGGAGGTGCGCAAGGATCTGGAGGCCCAGTTGTATCAGGCGCAAAAGATGGAGTCCGTCGGCCGCTTGGCCGGAGGAGTGGCCCACGATTACAACAATATGTTGAGCGTGATCCTCGGCTACGCTCAGATTGCCTTCAACAAGACGGAGCCGGGCACCTCGTTGCGGGACAATCTGAGCCAGATTATCGATGCGGCCCAGCGGTCCGCCAACATCAGCCGACAGCTTCTGGGTTTTGCCCGCAAGCAGGTCATTGCCCCCAAGGTCCTCGATCTCAACGAGACGATTACCGGCGCATTGAAGCTGATGCGGCGGCTCATCGGCGAGAACATCGAGTTGATCTGGCGTCCCGATCCCGACCTGTGGCCGGTCCATATCGACCCCTCCCAGATCGACCAGATCCTGGCCAATCTCTGCGTCAATGCCCGCGACGCCATTGCCGGCGTTGGCACCCTCACCGTTCAGACGGCGAACGCCGTCTTGGATACGGCCTATTGCGCCCGGCATGCCGGAGCCGTTCCCGGTGAGTATGCCTTGCTCTCGGCCAGTGACAGCGGCAGCGGCATCGACAAGGCAATCCTTGAGAAAATTTTCGAACCGTTTTTCACCACCAAGGAGCCGGGACAGGGAACCGGGCTTGGTTTGGCGACCGTCTACGGCATCGTCAAACAGAATAACGGTTTTATAGAAGTCCGCAGCGAATCCGGGCAGGGGGCGGTATTCGACGTATATCTGCCGCGCCATTCCCGGCTTGCCGAAAAGACGCAGGTCCAGGAATCTGCCACGCTGCAGCGCGGGAGGGGGGAAAGCATCCTGATCGTCGAGGACGAGCAGGCGATCCTCACCTTCACCTCGACCTTGCTCTCCGGGTTGGGTTACAAGGTGCTCGCGGCCAATGGCCCGGCCGAGGCGATTCGTCTGGCCCACGCACACCCCGGCGGCATCCAGTTGCTACTCACCGATGTGGTCATGCCGGAGATGAACGGACGGGATTTGTCGGTGCTGCTCAAGAACTTCTTCCCCAACTTGCAATGCCTGTTCATGTCCGGTTATGTGGACACCGCCGTCGACGACCAGGGGATGTTGGAGAATGGGCGCAATTTCATTCAAAAACCGTTTTCGCCAAGCGATCTGGCGGCGCGGGTGCGGCAAGTGCTGGGGGATTGAATCGGAGACGCCAATCTTTCGACGCTGGCGGAATACTGCGGCAATCCCTTGAAGGGGGAATGCACTGCGCCATATAAACACGTCGCCGCCGAGCGTGCTTTCGGAAGCGGCGGCGACGGTGAACGGAGAGAAATTCGATGCAGCCGGGTGAAGGGGTTCACCCGGCTGTTTGCGTCTGGGAAGTTGTGTGGCGGAGTGATCAGGTCTTGAACTTGGCCATCATCTCCTTGAGCCGATCGGCGATGGCGGACAACTCCTCGGCGCTGACCTTCACCTGGCCGCTGGCCTGACTCATCTCGTTGGCGCTGTGGTTGACCGTGGCGATATCGGTGGCGATTTCCGCCGACACCGTCGAACTTTGGGCCACGTTTTCGTTGACCTCGGCAATGCCCTGGGAGGCTTGGTGCACGTTCTGGGCGATTTCCTTGGTGGTGGCGGTTTGCTCTTCCACGGCGGCGGCGATGGTGGCGACGATCTTGTCGACATCGGCGATGACTTCGCCGATCTCGTTGATCTCCTTGACGGTCACGCCGGTGGCCTCCTGCACGCCCTGGATCTTGGTTTTGATGTCCAGAGTGGCAGCCGCCGTTTGTTTCGCCAGATCCTTGATTTCGTTGGCGACCACCGCAAATCCCTTGCCCGCCTCGCCGGCTCTGGCCGCCTCGATGGTGGCATTGAGCGCCAACAGGTTGGTCTGCTCCGAGATCTCGGTGATGGCCTCGGTGACCTTGTTGATCTCGTCGGCGGCCTTGCCCAGTTCGTTCACCCGCTCCGAGGCCCTGGTCGATTGTTTGACCGCCTCGCTGGTGATCTCCTTGGCCTTGCCGGAATTGCTAGCGATTTCGTTAATGGTGGCGTTCATCTCCTCTGCGGCGGCGGCCACCATGTTGACGTTGACCGCGGCCTGTTCCATGGCGGCGGCGATCGATGATTGGTTGGCGCTCATCTCTTCGGCAGCGGCGGCCACTTGGCTGGATCGGGATGCCGTGGATTCGGCGCCTCCGGCCATCTGATTGGCAATGGCGGCCAGTTGGGTCGAGGATTCGTCGACCCGGACGACACCGGTGTTGATATCGCCGAACATGCCTCGCAGATTTCTGGCCATGTCGTTGAGCGATTGGGCGAGGATGCCGATCTCGTCCTTTTGCTCCACATCCATGGTCTTGGTGAGATCGCCTCCGGCCATGGCCTTGGCGAGATCGACACCCTTGAAGAGCGGCTTGGTGATCAACCGGGTAAGCACAAAACCGAAGAACACCGCCAGAAGAACGCCGGCAACCAGACAGACGATGGTGATCGTGCGGCCGCGGGCGGCAATGGCATGGGCATCGCTCACCGTGGCGGAAGCACTTTTCCCAACTGCTTCCACCATCTTGTCGATGGCGGCAAAGGTGTTGGTCTGGTGGGTCGCTCCTTCTTTGAGCAGCAGGGTGTTCATCTGGACGAATTTGGTATTCGCCGTATCGGCAAGGGTGTTCATCTTGTGTACGAGAGCGAACACCTGCTCCGATGCGGGGTAGAGTTTCTTTTCATAGAGGTCCTTAGCCTCGCTGTGCTGGTTGTTCGTAACCAATGTTTTGATCTTGGCTACACTCTGGTGCAGTTCCGTGTGCGCCGGTTTAAGCTGATTGGCCAGGGCCACCATCTCGGGGTTGGTGGTGTCCATGTTTTGCATCCATTTGCCCAGGCTGCACTCGGTGTCACTGGTGCCCCCCTCGAAGGGGGCGTTAAGCAGAAGCAGTTTTCCCATCTTGGCGATGAGTGCGTTGTGGCCGACTTCAAATTCGCTCATGTGCTGCTTCATAATGTCGGGCTGGGTCATGTCCATGGCGATGAGTTCCTTCGACAGCTCGACCGCCTTGTTGTTGACCCCGGCCCACTTGGTAATGTGGGTGTTGAAATCCTCCCACTCGCTCTTGACCTCGGCCATGATAGGCAGGGAAGCAAACTTTTCCTTGGCCGCGCCATAAATCTTGCGAGATTCAAGCAATTTTGCATGGGAGTGTTCGCGCTGCTCCTTGGTGGCGTAGGGCGTCAGCAGGGTGCGCATCAGAGCGGCGATGGAGGCGGCCTCGCTCTTGACCACAAGGATATTCTGCACGGCGGGTAGTCCTTCCGTGCCGAGTTCGCTGGTGATATCGTCAAGGGTTGCTTGTTGGCGGATGGATAGGAGGCCGACGGCAAGAATGATGAGGGCGGTGAGGAGGAATCCTCCGAGGAGCTTGATGCCGAGTTTGATGTTTTTCATAGGCTGTCCCAGGTTGGAAGGAGTGGAAGGTGCAAAAGGCCCCTGGATCGTCAAGGGTCGGGGCCGTCGTGTCATGAAAGGATTATCGGGAAAGCCCCTGGGCAAGTCAAGGTCGAAAAAAACAAAAAGGGGGAAGAAATCCAACGGGTTAAACTAAGGACGGAACGAAAGGGTCTTGCGGTGGGATGTCAGCCGGTCTTGCGCACCGCCAGGAAGACGTTCGCGGCAAAGAGGATGATCGCCCCCAGCCAGCCCATGGCGGTGAGCGGCGGATCGGCGACAAGCAACGGGCCGAGCAGGGCGGCGAGGAGGATGCGGGAGGAGGAGATGACCGCGCCTTCCACAGCGGTCACATAGAGAAAGCCATAGGTCAGGAGGTACTGGCCGAGTACGCCGGCGAGCGAACAGGCACCGAGAAAGGCGAGTTCCAATTTGCCCGGCACAAACAGCGAATCGCCGAGAAACGGAAGGATGAGCAGGGCGCCGGGACCGAACATGTAGAACAGGATAGTCTGCGAGTCATGGAACCGGCGGCTCAGATTCAGGTAGACAATGGACATCCCGGCAAACAATCCGGAAAAAAGGCCCCAGGACTGGTTCCATTGCACCGAGGTGTCTTCGGGGGCGAGAATCAGCCAGACGCCCACGGAGGCGAAGACGGCGATGCCCAGGGCGCCGATGTCGCGTTGTCCTTTGAGAAACAGCCAGGAAAAGAGCGCGACAAACAGGGGATAGGTCATGTTGAGGATGTTGGCGTTGGCCACGGTGGTGACATCGACCGCCTTGTAGAAACAGAACACGGCCAGGGCGTTGGTCACGGTTCGGCCGACGATGTAATGCACCCGGGTGCAGCTCGGCCGTTGCCCCTGGATGACCATGGTCACGCAGACGATGGCAAAGCCAAGGACAAAGCGGGCAAAGGTGTAGAAGGCGGCATCGATGCGCACATATGCCTGGCCCCATTCGATGATGGCGGTGGCTAGGTAGAAACAGATCGCCGAACCAAAGACGGCCAACCAGCCAAAGGCCCGCCGCCATTGTTCGGGCGGAGCGAGCGATGTCCCGCGAGCCGTTGTCGACATGAATGCAGAGTCGCGCGCGTTGAGCTTACGTCACGCCGCGGACGAGTCGCCGGACGATGGTGCCGTTCGCTTGCCGCCAAACACCCGGCCGGCCAGGATGCCGGCTTCGTACAGGGCGAAAAGGGGAAGGGAGAGCAGGGCGGTGGCGGTCAGTTCGCCGGTTGTCAGGAGAAAGGAGAGCACGACGATGGCGATGTAAAAATAGAGCCGTTTTTTACGGAAATGATCGCCCGCTATCAGGCGGGTGCGGATCGCCATCACCATGAGGAAGGGAATCTCGAAGGCGATGCCGAAGGCCAGAACCATGCGGGCGGTGAAGGTCAGGTAGAGGCCCAGTTGAATCATCGGTTGCAGGGTTGGCGAGGCATAGCTCATGAAATAGTGGAGCATCCTTGGTAGGACGACGAAGAAAGCAAAGGCGGCGCCACCGGCAAAGAGCAGGGTTGCCCAGAGGACGATGGTCCGCACCGTTCGCTTTTCCTGGTCGAGGAGTCCTGGGGCGACGAAAAGCCAGGTTTGATAGAGCAGAAAGGGAAAAGCAACGACCACACCCGCCAGCAGCGAGAGTTTGAGGTAACTGAGGAAGGCCTCGGTCAGTTTGGTGTACACCAGCTTGCCCAGTTGCGGGTAAGCCAGATACAGCGGCCGCATGCACCAGGCGGCGAGATTATCCTTGAACAGGTAGGCGACGGTGCTGGCGAGGGCAAGGATCAGGCAACAGCGGAGCAGGCGGGTGCGCAACTCCGCGTGATGGGGATGAAAGTGCTCCAGCGCCTCGATCATGATGTCTTGTCGGGAGTGAGAGGTGCGTGTTCCGCGGCAGAGGAGACGTCAGGATGCTGGGCTTGCTCGTCCTGGCCGGGAGGTTGCGCTGCTACCGGAGGGGCGGATCGGGCGAGAATCTCGGCCTCGTCGGCCAGGGCTTCTGGATTCACGTCGACGATGTCCGTCTCGTTTTCCTTGCTCGCCGGGCCGGAAGCCGGATGCCAGACCTCGGGATCGACATCGATCATTTTCGCACGGAGTTCGTCGGCGGTTTTGCGCAGGTCTTGCTGCACCGAATCCAGCGGTTCGCCCTCCTGGGTCAGGTTCTCCTTGACCTGGTTCAGCGTTTTTTTCATCTCCATCATCCCCTTGGCCAGCGACCGGGCCAGGCCGGGGAGTTTATCCGGGCCGACCACGATCAGGGCAACGGCGAAGATGACGATCATTTCCGGGAGGCCGATTCCAAACATAGGCAAATACCGGTGAAAAATTGAAAAGATGGGCTGACGAGCAGCTGCAAAAAAGCAACTCTACGAGATTTGATAGGCGGTGTCAAGCCGCCGGCGGCTCAACCCGGTGTGTGCGGTTTGCGCAGGCCGTCGAGCAGGTGGCGCAGAGCGAGAATGGGATGCGAGCGGAGCATCCGCGGTCCGGAATAGCGCATCACCTCGCGGATCTGCTTTTGTTTTCCTGGGGCGTAACAGTGAACAGGGCAGTTGCCGCAGGTGGTTTTGCGTTCCTGGAAGGGGCAGCTCTGCAATCGTTTGTGGGCATAGGCAAGCAGTTCGCGACACGCCGCGCAGGGTGTCGGATACCCGCCATGGCGCTCCCGGCAATAGAGTCGGATCATCGCCTCCACGGTCCGGGCTTCGCGTTGCATGCGTCGTGAAAGGAAAGACTGGGGCATGGGGCAAGGGTGTTTCTTTCCGTGAGTACGGGGTAGAGCTGATTTTGTGCCGTACCTTACCATGTGCGAAGTGAAGGGACAAGTGGACCCCGCAACAAGCATGAGGGGAAGGTTTGTTACGAAAAGGTAGCGGTGGCTACTTGCAGATGTCACCGTTCGGTGACGTATGGGATTAAGTGGAGACGGTATGCCGCTGAAGTTACCTAATTGTCTTGAATGGTATGTCGTTTGCTATGTTTAATGATCGACAGCTGATTTTCCGGCTGATAACATATGAAAATTACTTTTAGTTTGTATCGTTTTCCCTCGCAAGGAGCTTGGCCGGGGAGGCGCGACAGGTACATGGGGAAAGTGAGACGAAACATGCGGCGTTCTCCTGACAAGCCGTGCGAAACACGCTCATCCTGAGCATTTCATGGAAAACAAGACCAACTATGAAATACATTGCGATCTTCTCCGTTGTCGTGGTTTTGGGCGTGTTTGCCAATCTGGTGCATGAATCCAAAATGCTGTCCTATCTATCCAGCGATCCCAAGGTATGCGTCAACTGCCATACCATGACCACCCATTTCGAGACCTGGCAGCACAGTTCGCATCGCACTCGGGCGACCTGCGTCGACTGTCATCTCCCGCGCGATTCCTTCGTCAATAAGATGCTGGCCAAGGCGCGGGATGGATACAACCATTCCGTGGCCATGACCTTCAAAACCTATGGTCCCAATTTGCGTGTCAGTCAGGATGCGGCTCGAAGAATCCAGGACAACTGTATTTCCTGCCACCGGGAAGTGGTCTCGCAAATGTTGAGCAACAGCGCGCTCTATGAAAAGGTGGCGGACAACGTCGTGCAGATGGGGCGGCGATGCTGGGAATGTCATAGAGGGCTGCCCCACGGAACAATGCGCAATTTGTCGGCAACGCAGAATAATTTTACGGTCAAGGTGTTCTAAGGATCTTAAACAGGAGAATGTCTATGAAAAAATCGTCCGTTATCTTCGGCCTTTGCGCCCTTGCCACTGTGCCCATGGTGCTACTCACCCTCTCTATCAGGGAGAACAAGGCCGAGCAGCAGGCCATGAACGCCGTGCCGGCCATTAAGGATGGCGAAACCCGCTCCTCCGAGTGGGGCAAACACTATCCCCGTCAGTACGACACCTATATGCAGACCAGAAAGAGCGCCGAGATTGCGGATGTCCTTAAAGAGGACCCCGCGCTGGTGGTGATGTGGGCCGGTTACCCCTTTTCCAAGGATTATAACAAGCCGCGCGGGCATTATTACGCCTTGGAGGATAACATCAATACCTTGCGCACCGGCGCACCGGTCGACAACAAAACCGGCCCACTGCCCACCGCTTGTTGGACCTGCAAATCTCCCGATGTGCCCCGTCTGATCAAACGCGACGGCGAGATGGAATTTTTCACCGGCAAATGGGCAAAATATGGCGACGAAGTGGTCAACAGCCATTGGCTGCGGCGACTGCCACGATAACAAAACCATGAAGCTGGCCCTGAGTCGCGACTATTTGAAACGCGCTCTAGAGGCGGAAGGGCGCTTGAAGGTTGCCGACATTACCCATCAGGACATGCGTTCCCTGGTGTGCGCGCAGTGCCATGCCGAATATTACTTCAAAAAAACCGAGTGGGAAGACAAGGGTGAAAAGAAAACCGCTATGGTGGTGACCTTTCCCTGGAACAAGGGGCTGTCTGCCGAGAACATGGAAGAGTATTACGATGGCTACGGTTTTACCGATTGGACCCACCAGCTCAGCAAAACCCCGATGCTCAAGGCCCAGCACCCGGACTACGAAACTTTTGTCACCGGTGTGCATAGCCGCAACGGTTTATCGTGTGCCGACTGCCATATGCCCTATGTTCGCGAAGGCGGCGTCAAATATTCCAGTCATAAGGTCGGCAGTCCGCTGGACAATATCGCCAACACCTGTCTGAATTGCCACAAGGGAACCGAAAAGGAATTTCGGGAGACCGTAGAGAGAAAACTGGCGCGCAAGAACGAGTTGGCCAAGCTGGCAACGGATGTTCTGGCCAAGGCGCATCTCGAAGCAGCCAAGGCGTGGAGCGCCGGCGCGACCGAGGAGGAGATGAAGGCGGCGTTGCAGGATATCCGCCACGGCCAATGGCGTTGGGATTATGCCGTTGCCGGTCATGGCGCATTCTTCCATGCACCCGAGGAAACTCTCCGGGTTTTGGCGGGCGCCATCAACAAAGGGCAGGATGCCCGGCTGAAGTTGCGCATCGTCCTGGCCAAATACAATGCCGCCGACTTTGTCGCCGCCGATTTCTCGACCAAGGAAAAAGCGCAGGCAATCATCGGTATGGATTACGGCAAATTGGTCGAGGAAAAGAAAACCTTCCTCAACACCCTGAAGCAAGAGTGGTTCAAGAAGGGTGAGGCCAAGGGCTTGTACGATCCCGATTCCCGCAAAGACATGGTGCTCAAAACCTCCTACAATTGATTTGTCTCTCCAGCGCATGCCTCGTCTTCCGGTTCTGCCAGTTTTTCCGTGGGCGGAACCGGAAGACTCGTTGATCTTTCCGTTATTATCTTGAAATACCATAATTTTTCTTGGCTCAACCTGGATTTTCTCCCGTTTGACTTTCCGTGGGTTTTCTGCTAGATTAGTAAGGTTTGTTGCAGGTCTTGTCGCTTTTGCGGTGTCTTGCGCCGGAAGAGTTGCCTGTTTCGCCTATTCAATCGTGGAGAAAACATGGCCAGTGTGGTGGTGGTCGGCACCCAATGGGGTGATGAAGGAAAGGGAAAAATTGTTGACCTCTTGACTCGTTACGCGGATTATGTCGTCCGCTTTCAAGGGGGCAACAATGCCGGACATACCCTGGTGGTCGATGGCGTGCAGTATATCTTTCACATCATCCCCTCCGGTATATTATACGAGAACAAAACCTGCGTGATCGGAAACGGAGTGATCATCGATCCCGGTGTTCTCCTCAAAGAGTTGGCCAGCCTGGCCGACAAGGGCTTTGCCGTTTCGCCGAAGCGGCTGCTGATCAGCAGCAATGCCCACCTGATCATGCCGTATCACCAGAGTCTCGATGTCGCCCGCGAGAATGCGTTGGCTGCGGGGAAAAAAATCGGCACCACCGGCCGCGGTATCGGCCCCTGTTACATGGACAAGGTGGGGCGCGTCGGCATGAAAGTCGGCGATCTGCTCGACATGGGCTTATTCCGCGACAAACTGCAAGCGGCCGTTGAGGAGAAAAATTTTATTCTCACCAAGCAGTTCGCAGCCGCCCCGGTCGATATGGCTGCCATCGTCAGCCAATTCGAGGGATACGCCGCGCAGTTGGCGCCCTTCGTCGGCAACGTCTCGGTGGTGCTGGATCAAGCGCGGAAAGACGGGAAGAACATCCTCTTTGAAGGGGCCCAAGGGACGCATCTTGATATCGACCACGGGACATACCCCTTTGTCACCTCCTCGAACACGATTGCAGGAAACGCCTGTATTGGCTCGGGATTCGGCCCAAGCCATATCGATGAGGTAATCGGCATCCTCAAGGCCTATACAACCCGGGTGGGCGAAGGCCCGTTTCCCACCGAGTTGCCGGAAGGCGATGCCATCGGCGATGCCTTGCAGAAAAAGGGGCATGAATACGGCGCAACTACCGGCCGCCGCCGTCGTTGCGGGTGGTTCGATGCGGTGGTTGCCAACGACGCCGTGCGCTTGAATGGACTCACCGGTTTTGCCGTGACCAAGCTCGATGTGCTCTCCGGCCTGCCGAAGCTGAAAATCGCCACCTCCTACCGGGTCGAAGGCGTACCGTATCGCCATATGCCCGACAACATCCGCAAGGCAAGTAAAGCGGAACCTGTATACGAAGAGATGGAGGGCTGGACAGCTGAGCTTCCAGCAATCCGTTCCTATGAAGAGCTACCTGAACAGGCTAAGTCCTATCTCAAACGGCTCGAGGATTTGACGGGCGTTGCCCCGGCAATCGTATCCGTTGGTCCGGATAGGGAAGAAACCCTGCTGCTCAGGAACCCTTTCGCCGGATAAAACCGCGAGAGCCGCGGGAGGAGATCTTGTCAAATCCCATACAATGATTATAACTAACCAGGCTGGTAGCTCGCTGTATTTTCAATCGATTTTACACAGGACGAGAACCGGCAGAGAATGTTTCACCCTCCCGGAGGCGACCCGCTCCGGGATTTTTATTCCATGGAGGCACACAACATGGCGCGCATTACAGTAGAAGATTGCTTGGGAACGGTTGGCGACGACAATCGTTTTTCCCTCATCCACCTGGCGGTCGAACGCATCCGGCAACACCGCAAAGGAGAACCGTTTCTTGTTTCCGGTAAAAATAAAGAGATCGTCATGACCTTGCGGGAGATAGCAGCCGGCAAGGTAACCTTCGACAACATTCATGAACTTCCCAAGCAGCGCAAGATGGAAAAAGCTGCGGAATCGACTGCCGAAGACAACGGCGGAGAAGAATAGAACGAGCAGACTGCAAGCGACCATGAGCAAAAGCTACTACGAAATTCTCGGCGTCGGGAAGGACGCTTCGGCCGAGGCCATCAAGAAAGCCTACCGCAAACTGGCCATGAAATATCACCCCGATCGTAATCAGGGCGATGCTTCGGCCGAGGAGAAATTCAAGGAAGCCGCCGAGGCCTACGAAGTACTCAGCGATCAGCAAAAACGGCAGATTTACGATGCCTACGGCAAGGAAGGGTTGCGCAGCAGCGGCTACAGCGGTCCTGGAAACAGCGAGGATATTTTTTCGCATATCAACGATTTGTTCGGCGATCTTTTCGGTTTTGGCGGCAGCCGGGCACGACGGCGCGACCCCAATGGGCCGGTGCAGGGCGAGGATCTGCGGTATGACATCAGGATCTCCTTCATGGAGGCGGTGCACGGCGTCAACCGGCAGGTCGAAATCACCAAGAGAGAGACATGCTGGACCTGCGAGGGTTCGGGCGCCCGGCCGGGAAGCAAGCCCCAGACGTGTCCCGGATGTCACGGCCGGGGGCAGGTCGTTCGCTCCCAAGGTTTTTTTCAGGTGAGCACCACCTGTCCGCGCTGTAACGGCGCCGGTCAGGTGATCAGTGATCCCTGCGTGGACTGTCAAGGCGAGGGGTTGATCAATCGAAGTAAAAAAGTCAGTATTCGCATACCGGCTGGTGTCGATACGGGATCGCGGATGCGGCTCTCTGGCGAGGGAGAAGGCGGTCGTCGTGGCGGCCCGTCCGGCGATCTCTACGTGGTCATCCATGTCGACGAGCACGAGCATTTTCAACGGGACGGCCAGACGATCTATCTCCGGCTGCCGGTGTCGATGGTGCGGGCGGCTCTCGGATGCGAGGCCGATGTCCCGACGATTCATGGCACCGCAAAACTCAAGATACCTGCCGGCACACAGTCCGGCGAGCGGTTCACCCTGCGCGGGGAAGGGGTGCCCAGTCTGCGGGGTGGCGGCCAGGGCGACATGGTGGTCGAAGCCCAGGTGCAGACCCCGACCCGGTTGTCGAAAGAGCAGAAAGAACTGCTTCGCGAATTCGACGAGTTGAGCAAGGAACTCGAAGAAGAGGGCTTTTTCGCCCGCCTGTTTCACGGGCATATCGGCAAGCATAAGAAGAAGAGCGATCAGGAAAAGGTAGCCAATGGCTGACGACCGGCAATTCACCCACTTTGACGCCAGCGGCAACGCCCGCATGGTCGATGTCAGCGCCAAGGGTGAAACGGTGCGGGTCGCGACGGCGGCTGGCTCGATCACCCTGTCGCGGCAAGCCTATGACTTGGTTCGCCAAGGCACTGTCAAAAAAGGCGACGTGCTAGGGGTGGCGAGAATCGCCGGCATCATGGCCGCCAAAAAAGTGGATCAGTTGATCCCGCTCTGTCATCCCCTGGCGATTACCGGCACGGACATCGCCTTTTCGTTCGACGATGCGCAGTGCGCCATCGATATCGAGGCGGTGGTCTCGATGACCGGCAAGACCGGGGTGGAGATGGAGGCGCTGACCGCCGTTTCTGTGGCAGCACTCACTATCTATGACATGTGTAAGGCTGTCGATAAGACCATGGTGATTTCGGATATCCGTCTGCTGCGAAAAAGTGGCGGCAAGAGCGGACTGTATGTTAGACCCTCTGCCGCGCATGCTACAGAGGCAGATCATGAGACCCACCTTGCTGGAGAGTGAACATGGACGAACAGGATTTGCTGCGTTTTAAAGCGCAGCTTGAAGCTATGAAGGCCGAGATCAATCTCGATGTCGAGCAGACTTTGCATGAGATGACCAGCAGTTCCGGCAATATCCCCGATCCCAACGATCGTGCCAGCATGGAGTCGGATCGGAGTTTCGAGTTGCGGATCCGCGGCAGGGAGCGCAAACTGATGGACAAGGTCGAAGAAGCGTTGGCGCGAATCGAGGACGGGACCTTCGGTATCTGTGCCGGATGCGGATGCGAGATCGCGATCAAGAGACTTCAAGCCAGGCCTGTTGCGAAATTTTGTATCGACTGCAAGTCACGTCAGGAACAGCGCGAAAAAGAACAGGGCCGATAGCCGGTTGCATGTATGCCTGAATTACGGAAAGATCCGATCCTCGGCCGCTGGATCATTATCGCCCAGGAACGGGGCAAACGACCCACCGACTTTCTGGTGGAAGAATACAAGGTCAAGGGAGGGTTCTGCCCTCTCTGTCCCGGCAACGAGAAAACGACACCGGACGAAGTGCTGGTCTACGGCCGGGATTGGGGCTATCCCAACACTCCGGGGTGGAAGCTCCGCGTTGTGCCCAATAAGTATCCGGCCTTGATCATTGAAGGCAACCTCGACAAGCAGGGCGAGGGACTCTATGACCGCATGAACGGCATTGGCGCCCATGAGGTGATCATCGAGAGTCCGAATCATCACGACCGGTTTTCTCATCTGCCGCCCCATGACATGCTGCTCACCTTTCAGGCCTTCCGTGAGCGGATTCGTGACCTTGCCAAGGATAACCGCTTCAATTACGTGGTGGTTTTCAAGAACTTTGGCAAGGCCGCCGGGGCCTCGCTCGAACATTCGCATTCCCAGTTGGTTGCCCTCCCCATCCTTCCCCGAATGATCACCTCCGAACTTGACGGAAGCCTTTCATATTACAAGTACAAGGACAGATGTATTTTTTGCGACATCATCCGGCAGGAGATGCAGCAGAGGGTTCGCCTCGTTTGCGAAAACGAGTTGTTTGTCACTCTCACGCCTTTCGCCCCGCGCTCGCCCTTTGAGATGTGGATTCTGCCGAAACATCACAACTCTTCTTATGTCGAGCAGGACGACGCCTCTCTGATCGCCCTGGCCGAACTCTTCTCCGAGACTCTGCGGCGCCTCGATGCCTGCATCCCCCATGCGCCCTATAATTTTGTGCTGCACACCCAACCCCTGCGTTCCGGTCCGCTCGACCATTACCACTGGCATTTTGAGATCGTGCCCAAGTTGACTTCCATTGCCGGATTCGAATGGGGCACTGGATTCTACATCAATCCCATGCCACCGGAGGAGACCTGCCAATACCTCCGCGAGGTGAAACTCTAGGAGGCTGCCGTGGAAAAGAAGCGTCTGTTGTTGGTCGACGACGAGGAAAGCATCCAACTGCTGTATCGGGAGGAGTTCGAGGAAGAGGGATATATCGTGGATTCCGCCTACAACGGTGTCGAAGCCCTGGAGAAATTTCGCACCAACCCTCCGGATCTGGTCATTCTCGATATCAATATGCCGGGCATGAACGGCATCGAGGTGCTGCGTCAGATGAAGGAGATGCGCGCCAGTTTGCCGATTATCCTGAGTTCGGCCTACCAGGAATACAAACAGGATTTCGGGAGTTGGGCTTCGGAGGCGTACGTGGTCAAGTCGGCCAACATGGACGAACTCAAATCCACGGTCCGGAAGTATCTTCCCTGACGAAATACCTTCCCGTTTCCCTCGCCCCCGCCAGTCTTTTCAGGGCACCCCAGACGGCCCCCGCATGAAAGATATCCAGAGCCTGCACGACTCGCGACGCATCGATATTCGCAAGGTCGGCGTCAAGGCCATCACCTACCCGATCATTGTGCTCGACAAGGAGAACAGCACCCAGCGAACCCTGGCGCGGATGAACATGTACGTTAACCTCCCCCATCGGTTCAAGGGCACCCATATGAGCCGGTTTGTCGAGATACTGCATCGCTTCCACGGCCACTTCAACCTGAAAACCTTTCGGCGTATTCTCGAGGAGATGAAAGCCCGGCTCGAGGCCGAGGCCGCCCATCTGGAGATGGAGTTTCCGTATTTCCTGACGAACGGTCACTCGGATATGCCTGCCTGGCTGGCGCGGTACGAATGCCGACTTCATGGCACTCTTGCCCAGTCCTTCGATTTGCTGGTCGAGGTCGATGTCCCTATGCCGCTGCCAAACCCCTCTTTCCACTCCCCGGCGATTTCCGCCGGTCTTTGGGGCGGGGTGACCGTCTCCGTCAGGATGAAGCGTTTCCTCTGGATCGAAGATCTGATCGGCCTTGCAGCACAGGGGATCGGACCGCAAACCGACCGGCCGGAGACTGTCGAGTCGGTGTGCCACCGGGTAAGCGGCGTCCTGCAGGCAACCGGTTCTTTCCATTGGTACAAAGTTGTTGTGAAAAATATTGTCAGCGGGTATTCAGCATTTGCCGCAACCGAATGGCCTGCGCCTGTTTCGGAATGGGCGGGAGGGCTGAGCGTCGATCGTCTTTTCTGCAGAACAGCGGAAAACGAGGGATATCTTCCTTCATAGTGTGCAAACAATTCACGCGAGCGGACTGCAATGAGTGAACTTCTCTTTGAAATCGGAACAGAAGAAATACCGGCCGGTTACATTCAACCCGCGCTTGACGCCTTGGCAGCCGATGCAACCAAGAAATTGTGCGCATTGGAGCTTGCCTTCGACTCGATTCGCACCTTCGGCACCCCCAGACGTTTGACCCTGGCCGTCACAGGGTTGCAGGCCCGGCAGTCGGATCGCCGTCAGGAACACATTGGCCCCTCGAAAAAAGCCGGCTTCGATGCCGACGGCAAATTGACCAAGGCCGCCATCGGTTTCGCCCGTTCGCGCGGCTTTGAGCCGGAGCGGATCCAAGTCGTCACCACCGCCAAGGGGGAATATCTCATGGTGGTAGAAGATGTCAAAGGACAGGAAACGGCGAACCTTCTCCCCGTCTTGCTGGAAGGGCTCGTTCGTGACCTTGTGTTTCCCAAATCCATGCGCTGGGCCGATTACAGCCTCACCTTCGCCCGGCCCATCCAATGGCTGCTTGCCCTGTATAACGGCGAGGTGGTTCCCGTGGCCATCGAGGGCTTAGTCAGCGGCAACACGACGCGCGGCCATCGCTTTCTGGCTCCGGACAGCTTCGCGGTTGCGGGGATCGATGCATATTTCGCAGGATTGGCCGAACATTTTGTCGTTGCCGATCCCGTCGAACGCAAGGCCAAGGTGGTCGAGGAGGTGCGACGTGCGGTCGGTTTGGCAACGGACGATGCCGGTGCGCAGCCGGTGCTCCATGAGGGATTGCTCGATACGGTGACCAACCTGGTGGAGTTTCCCTGCGGTATCTGCGGCCATTTCGACCGCAAGTTCCTCCAACTCCCCGAGGAAACCCTGGTGACCTCGATGCGCGAGCACCAGAAATATTTTCCAGTCGTGGGCGCGGACGGCACATTGCTGCCGCTTTTCGTTGCCGTCAACAACACCCGGGTCGAGGATCGGGCCTTGACCGCCAATGGCCATGAACGGGTTTTACGAGCGCGTCTTGAGGATGGCCTCTTCTTTTTCAATGAGGACCGCAAGCGGCCACTGGTCGACCGCTGCACGGAGCTGCACGGCATCGTTTTTCAAAACAAGTTGGGCACGATGCAGGAAAAGAGCGAACGCATCGGCCGTCTTGCGGGTTGGTTGGCCGCACGGATCGCACCGGAGCTGCGCGACGACGTCGTTCGAGCCGCCCAACTCGCCAAGGCGGATCTGTTGACCGCCATGGTGGGAGAGTTCCCCTCGTTGCAAGGCATCATGGGCAGGGTGTATGCCCTGCATGACGGCGAGAAGCCGGCCGTTGCCCAGGCGATCGAGGAGCATTACCTGCCGCTTCGGGCAGGCGGCGAGCTGCCGCAATCCCTGCCGGGTGCCCTGGTCGGAATAGCCGATCGCATGGATACCCTAGTCGGTTGTTTTGCCATCGGCGAGAAACCGACGGGCAATAAGGATGCCTTTGGCTTGAGACGGCAGGCCATCGGCCTGATCAATATCATCCGCGGGTTGGATATTTCGATTTCCCTCTTTGAGACAACCGCGACGGCCCTTGCCGGCTATGCGGGGATGGTCGGGCAAGGGGCGGATATTGTCGCCGAGGTGGTGGCGTTCATCCGGCTTCGTTTTGAAAACGAACAGATTGCCTCCGGTCTTCCTCAGGAGCTGGTGGAGGCAGCCACCGGGGTCGGCTTCGACGATCCGGTCGACTGCCTGCGGCGGATCGAGGCGTTGCAGCAGATCAGAGGACAGGAAAGCTTCCGGGTGCTGGCCGGGTCATTCAAGCGTATCCGCAATATTATCAAGGAAAACAAGGCAACCGAGATCAACCCCGCCCTATTGGCCGAATCGGCCGAGCAGGAGTTGTTTGCTGCCTTGACCACGGTGCGGGAGAAGGTCCTGCCGCTGCTTGAGACCAAAGCGTACCTTGCCGCTTTGGAGGTGCTGTTGGAAATGAAAGAGCCGGTGGATCGTTTTTTCGACAAGGTTATGGTCATGGCCGATGACGAGGCCATTCGCTGCAATCGGCTGAATCTGTTGACCTCCCTGGGAGAGTTGGTGCTGCGTGTCGGTGATATTTCCAGGATGCACGTGGAGTAGGGACGTTCGCGTACCCCATCGTTGCATGCCCCCTGTTGTTGTCGCAGGGAGGGAGACGAAAAAAGGCTGTCCTGCAAAGGACAGCCTTTTTTCGTTGGAAGGCGGGTTTTGGAGCAAAGGCCTATTTTTTATGACAGACCGTGCATTTGACCAGCTCCGGTTTGTTTTTCCGATGGCAGCCCTGACAGAGGGTGTGGGCGGCATTTTTGAAGGTGGAGAGTTTTTCCGGCATTCCAGCCTTGCTGTTATGGCAGGATTCGCATTTCTCGATTTTTTGACCCTCCACATACGAGAGCCGCTTGCCTTCGGCGGTCTTGCTGTGATGACAGGTCCGGCATTCCAATCGTGCCTGGTGCGCACCATGGGGGAACTGGGCCGGATTTGCCGGTTTGGCAGGATCGAGCGTCGATTGCAGGATCATATCCGTGGATCCCTTGTCCGCAGTGTTCGCCTCGCCCAGAGAAAAAGGGGTGCAGCAACATGCTATAAAAACGCTTAGCAGCAGCGTTTTTCTCATGACCAGCCTCCTTGCTTCAATACACAATTGAACGCGATACATGTACTGGTGATTTATATCGTAGCGGCAGAGGGATTGTCAAGGCAACGGCATTGGAAAAACACCTTTCTTGGTCCCTGAAGAGCGCCTGATTCCGACGGGTTTTCCTGGAAAGTCTCTGCGAAGCACTGGCCTTGCCATGTCGAAGCATTGGGCTTTCAAGGTTCGTTGTGGCCGGCCAATTTGGTTCAGCCATGCTGGTTAGACCGAGCCGTAGCTGTGTAGGCCGGAGAGGAAGAAGTTGACGCCGAAATAGGTGAAAAAGACCGCGAAAAAACCGGCAAGCGCCATCCAGGCGATGCGCCGGCCTCGCCACCCCCGGGTGAAGCGGGCATGGAGGGTCGAGGCATAGAGAAACCAGGTGATGATCGACCAGGTTTCCTTTGGATCCCAGCTCCAGTAGGTGCCCCAGGCCTCGTTGGCCCATACCGCTCCGGTAATGATTCCTGCCGAAAGCCACATGAAACCAAAGACGATGGTTTTGTGGGTGAGGTCGTCGATCATTCTCAGCTCCGGCAGGGAGCCGGCGAGCGAAGAGGGTTTTGCGCTGTTTTCGGCCGACTGCCTGAGCAGATACATCAAGCCCAAACCACCGGCAACAGCAAAGGCGCCATAGCCGATGAAACAGGTGACCACATGGGCTATCAGCCAGTTCGATTGGAGGGCGGGAATCAACGGGCTGATCTGGTCGTCGATCCGGTCGGAAAATGAGGCATAGGCCATGGCCACCGCCACACAGGGCATGACAAAGGCGCCCATCACCCGCGTTTTGAAGCGGAATTCCAAGGCGAGGTAAAAAAGTGTCGTGCACCACGCGAAAAAGACCAGGGATTCGTACATATTGGTCAACGGCGCATGGCCGATGCCCAGACGATACGATTCGTACCAGCGCAGGCCAAGGGCTGCCGTCTGCACCCCAACCCCGCCCAGCGCCAGGAACATGCCGATGAGGCCAACACGTTCGATTTTAAAGACGAACAGGCCGAGGTAAAAGGCTGCGGCCAGAAGATAGGCAATCATGACGATGCCGAAGAGTTGGGAGCTGTCCATAGTCTATCCGTTGCGGTGCAGGCGTCCTGGGAATAGGTATTGATCGAAATTATTTCTCTAACTTACTGATAAGCGCAGAAAAATTGTTCTCAAAACCTACCTTGTTTTTATTGGACTCGCCAGCAAAAAGAAAGATGCTGCCGTTCTCCCCGGGCTTGACAAAGATATACACTTTGCGATGGGAGAGAAAAAACGCGACGTACAAGCCGGCAAGCATGAGCAGGCAGCCGCCGTAGACCAGCCAGACCCCCGGATCTTTGGTCACCTGGAGGCCGGTGGCGTACAGTTGGCGAATGGAGAGGCGATAGGTACCGGATGGCCGCTCGACGACGGCATCCTGATCGACGTTCATCCAGAAAAGCGATGGGTCGCCCTTGTTGTCAGTGAACCAGATCTTCAGGCGGCGGGTCACCTCGCCCTGGCTTTCGCGATTGACGATACCGTAACTGACGCCACCTTCCGGCCAGTCTGTCTGTTTAGCCACGGTGATGACGGCGGAGGTTTCGGCTCCCGTGTCCTGTTTTTTTACGGTCGCCCGATAGGTTTGGAAGGGTTGATAACTTGACTGATAAAAGGTGACCCCCTTGTAGGTCAAGGGCTGATTGACTTCAATAGCGGTGGTCAGCGCCGGTTTGTTGCGATCGATAACCGTCACCTGCGAACGGTAGGTCTTGGGCATGCCGTTGGGGTAGTATTCGATGGCAAAGTCGTCGCAGCGCAGGATGAAACCAAGCTCGATCCGCTCACCGCTCTTGAAGGCGGTGACATGACCGGTGCTTTCCCCCTCCGGCACCATGATCGAGCCTTTGAAGGCAAATTGCGGATTGTGCAGGATCTTTCGCGCCACGGCAGAAGAACCGGTCAATGCACCGATGAGGATGACCAGGATGGAGCAATGCACCACATAGACGCCAAATCGCGTCCATCCCCCTTTTTCGGCGAAGAAGAACCTTCCCCCCTCTTTCTCGGTTGTCCTGGCGCGCCAGCCTTGGGATCGCAGCAGCGCCGCAACCCGATCGACCGCATCCGAAAAGGGTTCGGGAAGCGCGATCTCCCGATGGAGAACGAATTTGTTTAGTTGCCCGGTGGGCACGGCCAATCCGTCCCGGCGAAGCGTGCGTATGACCTGGGGGATGCGTTCCAGGCTGCAAACGATGAGGTTGAGCGCGAAAAGGGCGAGCAGGCCAAGAAACCACCACGAGTTGTACATGTCGGGGATGTCGAGAATCTGCAGCAGCTGCGTGGTCTTGGGGCCAAATTTTTCGACATAGAAAGCGTACGGGCTGTTCTGCGGGATCAGGGTCCCGATGATCGAGGTCGTGGCCAGGAGAAAGAGCAGCAACAGCGCCAGTTGGACCGAGGCGAACAGGCTGAGTAAAGAATGCTTTTTAGGGGTGGTCATGGGTGATGTGCGCCGGCGGAACTGGGGCTTGGTCGTTTGTGATGGGCACTGAGGCCGAAAAATCGTTTCAAGCGCTTTCTTTAGCACGGCGGCAAAAAACCGGCAACAGTCAAAGCGGTGCAACTGGAGACACGTCGTGGCATTTTGTCGGTGAGCGGATCAGCATCGAGGCGTTGGCGATCACCGCCATATCCCGTGCCGTTGCACGGCGGAAGTTGGCTAGGTCTTCGGCGGTGACCCGATCAACGCCGATCTGGCGGCAGAGTTCTTCCGGTAGCGCCGTGACCAGGACGATGTGGATGCGTTCGGTCTTGACCATCATTGCCAGGGCGGTCCCGCCGTTGCCTCTGTACGCGCTGCGCAGATGGGCGAAGACGGCCACCTTTCCCCCCATCGCAAAATAGGGAAGAAAGGTGGTGGAGCCGATGCCATCGGCGCATTCGGCCAACAGCATCAGGGTTCCGCCGTCGTGGACAAACGCGGCGGCGTTGTCGATCGCCTTGTGCGTTTGGATCATGTTGATATCCTTTGGATATCCCCCAGCCGAAGCCAGGACGAGATCGTAGAGTTCATCCGTTGCGGCGCGGTAGAGGGCATCGTGTTCCTGGCAGACGGCAAGGAAATCGGCATAGGTTGCCCCGAAGCGAACCGCAGCCAGCCGGCCCTGACTGTCGAGCAGCCCATGGATGGAGAGATGGGGGGGGAGCATGGCGTGGATCTCGGCCAGATCCTCAGCAAGCGGGTTACCCGCAAGTTGACCGGGATGGCAACCGGGTGCGAGTCGCGGGTGCCGGTCGTCGAGAAACAAGCGATGGTTGAGGGCGATGGCCTCCTGTTCGCCGAGTCCCGGAAACAGAAGTTTGCGGCCGCCACCAAACCCGGCGAAATAGTGATGGGAAATCGCACCCACGGTGAGGATCAGCCCGGCATTGAGCAGATCCTTGCGGATGCGCAGCGGCGTGCCCCGACGGGTCCGGCCGAGTTCGGCAAATCGAACCGGATCACGGCAGTGGTGGTGGATAAAGGGATACTCGGTGCATATCGGCCCGTAGGCGGCTAGCGATTCGGCTTCGCTCTGCGGAGCATGGGTGCCGTAAGCAATATAGAAAACTATCTGCTCGCGCGCGGCGCCCCGCTCGCGCAAACCTTTGACCAGCCAAGGCAGGATAATCGGATAGCCGCACAGACGGGTCTTGTCGGCAACGACAATCGCGATCGGCCCCTTGGGGACGACCGGTGGCAGCAGATCGCGCAATCCGCTCAAAAAGGAAACCTTGTCGAGGGTATGTGCGGGTTCGCGGATGTCGAGGAAGGTCGCCCGATCGCTGACCGTGCACTCCAGGTGTCCGCGCCCGTAACGCAGGGCAACGCGGCGCTCGCCCATCATGGCGACGGTCCGGCCAGGGCCTGCCCGATGAGTTCCAGGGTGTGCACCGCTTTCACCGGCAATCCGGCCCGGTCGACAATGTCTTGCAGTTGCAGGATGCAACCGGGGCATCCGCTGGCAACGATCGCCGCCCCGCTGGCTCGGAGACCGGCCACCTTGCGGTCGGCGATTGCCCGGCTCAGTTCGGGATGGGCTGCGGTAAAGGTGCCGCCCAGGCCGCAACAGAGGCCGGCATCCTCCATCTCCACATAGTCGACCTGCGGCAGGGCCCGCAGCAGGTCGCGGGGTTGCTTGACGATGCCGGCGGCGCGCAGATGGCAGGGGTCATGGTAGGCGACCCGGATGCGCTGCGGCCATCTGGGCAGGGCGGCCAGGCGGTCGATCAGTCCCTCGTGGGCGAGAAAGACATGGATGTCGACGAGTTCGCCAGCAAAGGGATTGCCGGCCTTCTCGGCATAATGACCGGCGAGCATCCCATGGCAGGAGGCGCAGGCGGTGAGAATGGTCTCGACCTTGCGCGTGGCAAAGGCGGCGATGTTGGCGTCGGCCAGTTTGCCGATCAGCGGGCCGTTACCCGAGGAAAAGGCCGGCATGCCGCAGCACCCCTGATCCTTGGGGAAAAAGACCGAGAAGCCCAGGCTGTGGGGCAGGCGGACAAGCAGCTCCCCCACCTCGGGGTAGAGATAGGTGATGGCGCACCCGGCGAAGATGCCGATCAATGGTTTGTCCGCTTCGCCTTCGAGGAATTCCGGCATCAGGGCAAAGAGCGAGCGTTCCGGGAGGGGGGGAAGGCTGCGGTCCCGGAGGAGATCGGGCGAAAAGCGGAGGTGCAGGCCGCTGGATTGTGGAATTTTTTTAAAGAGCAACGGGGAGAGCAGATCCGCCCCCTTGAGCAGCGTTCGCAACAGCGGTTTCGAGCCGGTGAGCGCCGCGACGCCCTTGCCGATCGCCGACAGCCCATGCCTGTCGGCCAGTTGTCGTCTCAGCGCCCCGACAATGCCATCGGTCGGCACCCGGTTGGGGCATTTGACCACGCAGGAACCGCAAAGCAGGCAGAGGCTCATCTCTTCGCGTAGCCGCTCTTCCAACCCAACCTCGCCGGCGAGCACCGCAGCTGCCAAAACGATCTTGCCTCGGGCCACCGAACCTTCCCGGCCGGTTTCGAGATACACCGGGCAATGGGCCTGGCAGGCGCCGCAGCGCACGCATTGGGCGATCTGCTCGCGGTAGTCATCCAGTGTCGTGTTCTCGGCCATGGCGTGTCAGGAACCTGCTGAAGTGAAGGCTGTACCCGGCGCTTCGTCCGGAAAAATCTTGCCCGGATTCATGATATTGTTGGGATCCAAGGCCCGTTTGATCGTCCGCATCGTGTCCAGGGTCGCCCGATCCAACTCCATGGCGATGAACGGCGCTTTGGCCGTGCCGATGCCGTGCTCGCCGCTGATCGAGCCGCCCAACTCGGTGGCGGTGCGAAAGATTTCGTGCAGGACCTGTTGCACGGTCGCTCCCATGCCCGGCTCGGAGAGATCGACCATCACATTGACATGGATATTGCCGTCGCCCGCATGGCCGAAGTTGACGATCGGCACCCCGTGGCGGTTCGACAGCTGCTCCAGGGCGCGGATCATGTCCGGCACCTTGGAGCGAGGAACGACGATGTCCTCATTGAATTTGTTGGGGTTGAGATTGCGCAGGCTTGGGCTGACACTGCGCCGGACCTTCCAGATGGCCTCGGATTCCTCGTCGGTTTCGGCAATCCGGGTTTCCAGAACCCCGAGCGGTTGGATGATCTCCCGAATGCGCGCAGCCTGGCCTGCCAGCAGCGCCTTGTCACCATCGACCTCGACGATCAAGACCGCCCGGCAGGCAAGCGGCAGGTCGAGCGGGGTCGCCTTGCGAACACAGGCGATGGCCGCCGCGTCCATGAATTCCAGGGTCGTCGGGATGATCTTGCCGCGAATGATAGCCGAAACCGCCTGGGCCGCGCCATCGATGGAGGCAAAGGCGACCAGCATGGTCTTACGCGCCTCGGGTTTGGGCAGCAGTCGCAGAGTGATCCGGGTGACAATGCCCAAGGTCCCCTCCGAGCCGACAAAGAGCCGGGTCAGATCGTACCCGACCACGTTTTTCATGGTTCGGCCGCCGGTATGCACGATCTCGCCCGTGGGCGTCACGACCTCCAGGCCGAGCACGTAATCCCTGGTCACGCCGTACTTGACGCAACGGGGGCCGCCGGCGCACTCGGCGATATTGCCGCCCAGCGTGGAAAAATCCTTGGAGGCGGGATCGGGCGGATAGAAAAGGCCCAGCCGTTCCACCTCCCTTTGCAGCCATCCGGTGACAACGCCGGGTTCGACCACGGCGATCAGGTTATCGGTGTCGATTTCCAGAATCCGGTTCATCCGGGTGAGGACAACGACAATCCCTCCCCGGACTGGTAGGCTGCCGCCGGTGAAGCCGCTGCCGGCGCCCCTGGGGAGGACGGGAATCCGCTCGGCATTGGCGAGGCGGACGATGCGACTGACCTCCTCGGCCGTGGCCGGATGCACCACCAGGTCCGGCAGCCACTGCTGCTGGGTGGCGTCAAAGGAGTGGGTAATCCGGTCGACGATATTGGCCGAGACATGGGCGGTACCGACGATTTCGGCCAGTTGTTCCAGCAGGTGATGCTCTCGCATGGAGGCTTGCTCCGTTCAGCCCATGATTTTGTTATCGGATGGCCGGTGCACGGTCAACTGCGGAAACGGTATTTCCCAGTTGTTGGCGTTGCAGCAGTCCACACACCACTTGGCCAGGGCCCGTTCGATCCGCCGATAGGCCGGAGCCTGCTCGCCCTTGAAATCGGCCAGCACGGCCACGTCGAGGGAGGAAGGTCCTGCCTGGAGAAAATCCACCGACAGGCTCAAGCAGTGCTCCGCGTATCCGTTTTCTTCCAGTTTTTTCTGAAGAAAAGTTTTCATCGTCTCCAGGACCGTGGTGGTGATCTCGGCCTGCAAATCGTAGGAGAGGCCGAACACGACGCGAACGTTGAAGTTGCGCGAGAGGTTGGCCGGTGACAAGCCAAGGAAGTCGCCGGTTTGATACACAGTGCTCCGGCCGCCCAGTTCCACCAGTTCCACCTGTTCGTGGGAAAGGCTGACCACCTTGGCAAAGGGCTTGCCGTCGATGGCGACCCAGTCCCCTTTCTTGCAGGGAAACCAGGGTTCGTCGATGTGATAGGGCCGGGAGACGAGGCCGAGCATGTTTTCGATCGGGATGCGCAGGTGCATGGCCAGGGCGGGATTGTAGAGCTTGCAAAAGACATTGATTGCTTCCACCTTCCAAGGCACGCCGCCATAGACGATCCGCTCGCCCTCGCGGATCGACCCCATGTTGAGGACCAGGCGCACCTGTTGCCACATTTTGGGCAGGGTTTGGCGTACCGTCCAGACCAGTCCGAGAAACAGGATGATGGTAGCGCTCAGCAGCAGCCAGTCCTCGGCGGTGTAGAGGACGAAGATCAGACCGAACACGGCCGCGACAACGGAGAAGATCTGGAGGAAGATGTCGAGAATGCGAACGTGAATGGGCCGCTGCTCCTTCCTGGCGCCGGGGATGATAAAGAAGAGCAGGCGGGCGAGCAGGCGGAAGGCGAGCAGAATGATCCCAAAGGCCAAAACGGCGATCAGCAGGTACAGTCCTCGGTCGCGGAAAAATTCCCGCACCGAATTGCCGGAGCTTTGCAGCAGCGAAACATCCTTGTCCTCCAGCTTGGCCAGCTCGCGCTGGGTGAGATCCAGTTTGCTGCCAATCCGCTTCTCCATGTTCTGCCAGGCGGGCAGCAGTTCGCCGAGGTGAGCCTTGATCTTGGGGTTTTTGGTTTCGTCGATCAGCCGGTTGAGATGCTCCACAGCGCGCCGGGCCGTGGCCACTTGCTTGTTGTAATCGGCGATGGTGTCCTTGAGTTCGGATTTTTTCCGGGCGCGGGCGGTGAGCTGTTTCAGTTCCTTGATGCTCGGTTCCAGCAGGGTGGCGAGTTCATCTTTCCAACTGAAGGTGACTTTTCCCTGATCGATGAGGGCTTCGGGCGCGACACCGGTGGCGATCCGCTCGAAGTCGGCTCCGGTTTCCGAGAGCTGTTTGTCGAGCTTGCTGAGTTCGTCCTGGAGCGCCTGTTTCTCGGCCTCCGAAGTGCTGGCTTTCAGTTTTTTCGTGGTGATCGTGATCTGCTGCTTGATGTTTTTTTGCAGTTCCACCAGCGACGACAGCATGTCGAGGATTTCGTCGGTTGTTTCTTCGCCGCCCTGGCTCAATTTCTTGGTGAGTATCGATTCGATCGTGATCTGCGGTTCGGGTTCTTCGATCGGGGCGGTGGCATGAAGGGGGCGGATGCCGGCAAGCAGGGGCGGTGTGGCCGTTATCTGGCGCAGGGGGCGCAGCTTGGGGAAGATGGCATACCATACGGTGGCGTTCTGCCTGGCCAGCTCCGCTTCGTCGACCGTGGCGGCCAGCAGCGGGGGGACATTGTTGCCCGGACCGACACTTTTAGCAACGCCGTTGGCCTTGCCGCGTTGATTGGCCTTGGCCGGTTTTTTGGGGACGGGCTGGGCGGTCGACCTTGGCGTGGCCTCGGTGCGCTTCGCTTGCCCGGCCGGTTGCGCGAGGGGCGATGGGGCTGATGGGTTAGGGTTGAGCAGGGGAGCGCTCGCAGGCGACGAGGATGCCGAAGGGGGCGTTTGCAGGGGCAGCCATTGCGGTTGTGAACCTGGTTGCGTCGAAGGTTGCTGGGGGGCGATCAACGGCGGTGGCGCGGGCGATTGCGAAGCGTTTTGTTGGTCGTCGGCGTAGACGGGAAGGGCAAGCGCCATGATGAGCGAACAAAGCAGGGTGATGCGCATGATCAGGTCCGGTTGGGTTGGGAGTGACGAAAAGGGGCCATGGGGTTGCGATGGGGGCAAAAGCGGCCGGTGTCGGGGCCGACGATTACCGACAAGGGGTTGCGTTGCGGACAGGACGGTTGAAGGTCTCTTTTATGGAGCCAGCCGCTCAACGACCCAGGTGTCTTCCCGGCGTGTGTAGAGAAAACGATCATGGAGCCGGCTGGTCTGACCCTGCCAAAATTCGATGGTGACCGGCCGCACCCGATACCCGCCCCAGAAATCGGGGAGAGGGATCTCCCCCTTGAGAAATTTTCCTTTGATTTTGTCAAGTTCCATCATCAGCATCTGCCGGGAGGTAAGCACGGAACTCTGTTTGGATATCCAGGCGCCTAGCTGGCTGTCGCGCGGTCGGCTGGCAAAATAGCGGGCCGATTCCGCGACGCTGACCTTTTCGGCAAGGCCGGTGATGGCGACCTGCCGCGCCAGCTTGATCCAGGGAAAGAGCAGGGCCACCTGTCGGTTTTCCTTGATCTGCTCGGCCTTGCGGCTGCTGTAGTTGGTGAAGAAGACAAAACCGTCTCGGTCGAAGAGCTTGAGCAGCACCGTGCGCAGGGTTGGCTGACCGTCCGACCCCACCGTGGCCAGGGTCATGGCGTTGGGTTCCGGCAGCTCGGCGCGGCAGGCATCGTCGAACCAGCGCTCGAACTGTTGAAACGGGTCGGGCGCCAGCATGTCCCGGGTGAGCACCGGGTTGGCATAGTCTTTCCGCAGTCCTTTGATATCCATCTCGTCGCTCCGTTGGGCAGATTCCCCAGCAAGATAAGCCGAACTCTATAGCAGGTCAACGCCCTCTTGTTAATAGTTTTTCTTCGACGGGATGCCGGAGGTCGAAAAAGTCGACTCGGGTCGATTTTTATCTTGAGGCGGAAAGGGGGGTCGGGTAAAAATCGACCCGAGTCGACTTTGCCGTTGCAAGAGGACAGGAGCGTGACAGGAAAACGAGAAGAGAACAAACGGCGCACCAAGCTCGCCATCCTCGAAGCGGCTGTGCGCCTCTTCACCACAAAAGGGTACGAGCGGACCAGCATCGCCGATCTCGCCCGTGAGGCCGGGATAGGGAAGGGCACAGTCTATTCGTATTTTCGCAAGAAGAGCGAGATTTTTCTCGCCTTTTGCGAGGAACAGGTCGAGGTCCTCAGACTAACGATCCAACAGACCGAAACTGCGGGGATGGGGTTGCTCGACCGTTTGCTGGCCATTTACCGGGAGGATTTCCGGTTCATGCAGCAGAATCCGGAATTCGGCCTGCTGTTGATGCGGGAGACCTTTTTTCCCCTGGACTTGCATGAGGAACAGTCGAGAAGGCTCGACGACCGCTACATCGCCCTGCTGGTGCCCCTGCTGAAGAAAGCCCAGCGCCAAGGCGAGTTGCGGTGCGATCTGGAACTCACCCTGGTCCTCGGCCACTTCTACGGACTCTACAACATGGTGGTTTCGGCCTGGTTCACGCGCCGTCTGCACACCGAGGAGGATGTGCTCATGGCCTTGCACGCCCTTTTCGAGCAGGCGTTGCAGGGATTGGCCCCGCCCCGATTTTCCCCGTCTCGATGAGGAAGCGTATGAACGATCCTGTGTTGCCTCCTGCCTCGGGTAAGGGGCGCCTCTTGTATTTTTTCTGGAAGCACCTGCCGCGTGTTGCCCTTGCGGGGCTTATCCTCGTGATCGTGCTGCTCGCCGTTGTCGTCGACGGCAAGAAACAGCGGTTGGAAGAGGCCAGGAAAGCGGCCCACGCCGACCGGAAGAAGCAGGTCAACGCCGTGCTGTTGGCCGTGCATCCCCGGCCCATCGAGGAGGTCGTCAATCTACCTGGCACCATCGAACCCTGGACCCGGCTGGAGTTGCTGGCCAAGGTGAGCGGCGCGATTACCGAGGTCAAGGTCCGGGAGGGAGACACGGTCAAGACCGGCCAGGTGCTTGCCCAGATCGATGCCGACGACTACCGGGTCGCCCTGGAATCGGCCCGTGCCGCCCATACCCTGGCCAAGGCCGACTACGAACGCGGCCGGTCCATGCACCAGACCAAGGTGATCCCCACCGCCAACCTCGAATCCCTGGCGGCGCGCTTGCAGACCGCGGCAGCAGAACTGGAGCGGGCGCAGTTGCAGCTCGCCCGTTGTGCGATCGTAGCCCCCATGGACAGTGTGGTCAAACGGCTCGATGCCAAGGTGGGGCTCTATCTCGGTGTCGGCGATCCCCTGGCCGAACTCCTGCATATCGATCGGGTCAAGGCCGTGGTAGGCATCCCCGAGTCGGACGTCGATGCGGTCCGCCGCCTCGATCGGGTCGATCTGACCATTCAGGCCCTGGTGGACCGGCAACTGGTGGGGCAACGGCACTATCTCGCCCCGTCACCGGATGCCGGCGCCTATCTCTTTCGCCTGGAATTGGCTCTGGACAATCCCGGCCACGAGGTGCTGCCGGGCATGTTCTTTCGCGCCCGTCTGGTCAAACAGCGCTTTCCCCAAGCCCTGGCCGTGCCTCTGTATGCGATCATCAGTCGCGGGGAGGAGCAGTACGTCTTTGTCGCCGAGGGCGAAACCGTGCGCAAGCAACCGGTCCGGCTCGGGGTGATTGAGAAATGGGAAGTGCAGATTACCGACGGGCTGAAGGCCGGCGACCGGGTACTGATCGAAGGCCAGCGCGAGGTCGAGGACGGGCAGGCGATCAAGATCGTCAAGACGGTCGACGACCCCAAAGAGATCAGATTATGATCGTCTCCGATACCGCCGTCAAAAACAGCATCACCGTGATGGTGCTCGCCGTGCTCATTCTCGTGTTCGGCGTCTACTGTTACCGGGTCTTGCCCCGGGAGAGCGACCCGGATATCACCATCCCCAACGTCTTCATCTCCACCAACTATCGGGGTGTCTCCTCCATCGACATGGAAACCTCGGTGACCACCGAGATCGAAAAAAAGCTCAAAGGACTCGACGGACTCAAAAAGATCCAGTCGGTCAGCTCCGAGGGCAACTCCTCGATCAATGTCGAGTTCGTCACCGGCACCGATATCAACCAAGCCCTTCAAGACGTCAAGGACAAGGTCGACGAGGCCATGGGCGAGCTGCCCGACGATCTCGACGAGGATCCCTCGGTCTTCGAGGTCAATTTTTCCGAGATGCCGATCGTGGTCTTTTCCCTCTCCGGGACCTGTGGCCTGCCCGCTCTGAAAAAGATTGCCGACGATCTCGAAGACGAGATCGAGGCGGTCACCGGAGTGCTGGAGGTGGATGTCACCGGCGGGGTGGAGCGGGAGATCCGGGTGGAGGTCGCCCCGGAAAAGCTTAGCTTCTACGGCCTGAGCTTCGACATCCTGCAACAGGTGGTCAAGAGCGAAAACAAGAACACCTCGGGCGGCGCCCTGCGACTTGGTACCGGCCGTTTTCTCCTGCGGGTTCCGGGGGAGTTCGCCACTCCGGAGGAGATCTTCTGGCTAGTGGTCGGCACCCACAACGGACAGCCGATCTATCTCAAGGATGTGGCCACGGTCAAGGACAGCTTCAAGGAGGAGACCAGCCGCGCCCGGCTCGATGGCCGCGAGGCGGTGAACATCGCGGTCAAGAAGCGCTCGGGCGAGAATATCATCGCCATCAGCAAGGAGATCGACCGCCTGATCGAGCGGCAGAAGGCGACCTGGCCCCAGGGCACGGACATCACCAAGGTGCTGGACAAGGCCAAGGACATCGATATCATGGTGGCCGATCTGGAGAACAACATCCTCTCCGGACTGGTGCTGGTGCTGGCGGTGGTCTTTTTCGCCATGGGCTTGCGCAACGCCGTGATCGTCAGCATGGCCATCCCCTTTTCGATGCTGCTCACCTTCACTGTCCTCTATGTGATGGGCATCACCCTTAACATGGTGGTGTTGTTCAGCCTGACCCTGGCCCTGGGCATGTTGGTGGATAATGCCATCGTCATTGTCGAGAACATCCACCGGTTCATGGAGCAGGGGGCAGGGAGGGTGGAGGCGGCGATGCGCGCCACCTCCGAGGTGGCCTATCCGGTGATCGGCTCGACCCTCACCACCTTGGCCGCCTTTACCCCCATGCTCTATTGGCCGGGGATCATGGGTGAATTCATGAGCTATCTGCCGCTCACCCTGATCGTCACCCTCACCGCCAGCCTGTTCGTGGCCCTGGTGATCAATCCCGCCCTGGCCTCGCTGTTCATGCGGGAAAAACGGCGCGGCAGCGTCGACCGCAAGGCTTTGGACGCAGCTCTTGCGGTTGAGGAACCCGTGGCCCTCGACACCTTCTGGCTCAAGCGCTATGCCGGGTTGCTGCGTTTCTGTCTGGAACACCCCCTGGTGATCGTAGCCGGCGCCTTTGCCGTGTTGGTGCTGATGGTGCAGGGGTGGTTGCTGGCGATCGGCCTGGAAAAACCGGTGGAGTTTTTTCCCGAGATCGAACCCAAGGGCATGTACGTCAACATCGAGACCCCGGAAGGGGCGGATCTCGACTACATCGACCGGGTGATGCAGCGCCTGGAAATGGCGGTGGCCGGCGCGGCGGCCCAAACCGTGGCCGCCGATGCGTTCGGCCGCGAGGAATACCTCCGCACCCTGGCGCCTAAAGACTATACCGACAATTCCGGCCAGTCCTACCGGGGCCCCAGCGATCTGGAAAACATCAAAACTCTCTATATGAAGGGCGTGGTTTCGGCTCCGCCGGGGTCGGCCTTCGATTCCAACACCCCCAGTCATCTCGGGGTGCGGTTCCTCGATCTCCAGGACCGCAAGGAATCGTCACACGTCACGGTAGAGTCCATTCGCAGACGTATTGAGGACATCCCCGGCGGCAAGTTGACCATCGCCATGGAGGAGGAAGGGCCGCCCACCGGCGCGCCGATCAACATCGAGATCGCCGGCGACGATTTCGCGGTGCTGGGCGCGATCGCCAAAAAGATCAAGCTGATCCTGGCCGAACTGCCCCAGGTGAAGGATGTCCGCGACGACTTCAACGAGGGCACGCCGTCGGTGCAGGTGCGGGTCGACCGGCAGAAGGCGGCCCTGTTCGGGCTCACCACCGACGCCATCGGCTTTGCCCTTAAAACCGCCTACAACGGCCTGGATGTTTCCACCTACCGCGAGGGTAACGACGATTACGACATCACCGTGCAACTGGCCGAGGCCGACCGCAAGGTGGTGGATGTGCTCAGCGAGTTCATCATCCCGGCCCCCAACGGCCAACGGGTGCCGCTTTCCACCCTGTCCACGGTGCGTTTTTCCGGAGCCATCGGCGACATCACCCGGATCAACAACGAGCGGGTGGTGACGGTCAAGGCCAACGTCGACGAGACCACCACCACCGGTCCGGTGATGCGCGCCCAGGCCGAGGAACTGCTCAAAACCCTCACCTTGCCTGCGGGATACCGGGTGAAATTTACCGGCGAATTCGAGTTTCAGCAGGAATCCGAAGATTTTCTTTCCAAGGCCTTTGTCGTCGCCCTGCTGTTGATCTTCCTGGTGCTGGTCGCCCAGTTCAATTCCATCAGTCAGCCCTTTCTGATCATGACCTCGGTGATCCTCAGCTTGGGCGGGGCCTTCCTCGGTTTGATGCTTCACAGGCAGCCCTTTGGCATCATCATGACCGGTGTCGGGGTGATTTCGCTCGCCGGCGTGGTGGTCAACAACGCCATAGTCCTCATCGATTACACCAACAAGCTGATCGCCCGCGGGTATCCGCTCAAAGAGGCGGTAATCGGGGCCGGGGCCACCCGGCTGCGGCCGGTGCTGCTGACCGCGATCACCACCATCCTCGGCCTGGTGCCGATGATCACCGGCGTGTCCTTCGACTTCCACAAACTCTCCATCGCCTGGGTGAGCGAGTCGAGCCAGTGGTGGCGGAGCATGGCGGTGGTTGTGGCCTGGGGACTGAGCATCGCCACCTTCCTGACCTTGGCGGTGGTGCCGTCGATGTACTATCTTCTGGAGCGGAGCAAGGAGCGCGCAAGCGAATTGCGCGCATGGCTGCACGCAACATACTGGGGACTGTATCTGCGCTTGTTCGGGGAGGAGGGCGGCCCCCGCTGAGCACGGCGGCCGGTCGAAGGCAAGGGAGATCAGGAGGCGAACATGGCCTCGACTATGGCGGGTAGGGCCGTGGCGCTGGGTTGTTGCACGAAAAAGCCCCGCTCGCTCTTTTGGGCCCTCTGACTGAAGGGGTTGGCCTCGATGTTGACATCGATGAACGCCCCGCCCCGACGATACACCTCATTGGCCACCTGGTTGGGCAAGTTGGTGGCGCCGGCGGTGCCGACTACGATCAGGAGCGCGGTTTGCTGGGCGGCTTTGAGCGCACTGTAAAAATGGTAGTGGTGCTCGTTGTAGCTTTCGTCGAACAGCAGGATATGCGGCCGGGAGCGGACCCCGCACACTGGGCAGCGCAGGTGCTCCCGATCGCTGTCGGTGAGCTGCTCGTCCTTGCTCTTCGGTCGGACCGCTTGCGGGATGGGGTAGACCGCCTCGCTGCATTCCAGGGAACAGCGCATGGAGAAGACGTTGCCGTGAATCTGGTAGGTGCGGGCGAGGGAGTTGCCGGCCCGCAAATGGAGACCGTCGACGTTTTGGGTGATCAGGGTGAAGCGGTCGCCGAAGCGCTCCTCCATCGCCACCAAGGCAAGGTGGCCGGGATTGGGCTTGGCCGCGCCACAGACGCTCATGCGGTAGAGATACCACTTCCACACCTCGTCGGGCATCCGAGAAAACATGTGAAAGGTCGCCATCTCCTGGGGTTGGTAGACGGTGGAGCCAACGGTCCAATACCCCTCGGGACCACGGAAGGTGGGGATGCCGCTCTCCGCCGAAATACCGGCTCCGGTCAGCACCGTGATCCGGCCGGTTCCCCCGGCGATTTCACGCAGCATATTGGTCATTTCCTGTTGCATGGCGGTATCTCCTGTTTTTTAAGGGTTCCTTGTCGGGATATTTGCAGGGGAGAGCGTGGGTTATGCTCGCCGGTTGTTCGTATTAAGTCCAGAAAAACAGCTTTTTCAAGAGGATTCTCCCGCCATGGCCGCTTTTCGACCCATCGGCACTCGTCATGGAGCACAAAAGCGACCGGTGACCTTTGGTGGTCATCTGTGGTAGAATGCAACCGTTGCCCATGAAGGGCGACAAGGAGGAGCCATGATGAAACGTCATTTGCTTGCCGCTGCGGTCGTGTTGCTGAGCTGCGGCGGTTGCGTGGGCTATTATTCGGATCCCTACACCTACTACCCTTATTCTTCCTACTCTTCTTATTATCCCTATTATCGCTACGCTCCCTACCGACCCTACTATCCCTATTACTCCTATCCTGCCTACCGGCCACCGGCGGTGTATTACGCTCCGGGCTGGTCGGTCTTTTACCCGAGCCTCTATTTCGGGTACAGGCATCATCACTATCGCGGCCCTTATTACCATCGCGCGCCTTATTACCGTGGTGGCCCATATTATCACCGTGGTGGCGGCAGACGTTGATCGGGCTTCTCGATGAGGCTACAAAGGGGCAGGGCGGTCGACCGCAGAATTGTTTCGGGTGGCTTGCCGCTCGGAAATTCCTTGCAGGTATCGCCATCTCCTTGCCTGTCGTCGTCTGCTTCCCGGATTGCGAATTATCCCATTCGTCCACCCTTTTCTCCCGTCGATCATGATAGACAAAGAATCGTCGCTACGGCTCAAGCTGCTTCGCTTTCCCCCGATCATCGGGGTCATCTACATCCATGCCTATGGCACGGTCATTCACTACTCGACCGGCAGCCTTGGGACCGCCGAGCTGAACGGCTTGACCCAATTCGTTCGCATCCTGATCTCGGAAGGGGTGGCAAGAACGGCCGTGCCCCTGTTTTTCCTGATGGCCGGCTATCTCTTTTTCGCCACCTTTCACTGGTCGGAGCGGACCTATGGCAAGAAGATCGTCTCCCGCCTGCGCACGCTGTTCATCCCCTTTGTTTTTTGGAATGTACTCGTTCTTGGCTTCACAGCAGCGATGCAGGCGATTCCCGCGGTTCAGCCCTACTTCACCGGAACCGGCAAGCTGGTCGCCGAATACGGGCTCTATGATTTTTGCAACGCCCTATTCGGCATCCAAGGCTATCCGATCGCCTACCACTTTTGGTTCATCCGCGATCTCATGCTCCTGGTGGTGCTCGCACCGGTCATTGCGGTGATTGTTCGTTTCGTGCCTATCCCTTTCTTTTTGGTGGTTTATGGCTGCTGGATTACCGACAGTTGGCCGATATATGCGCCGGCTGCCGTGGGCGTGTTCTTCTTTTCCGCAGGTGCCCTCTGCGGCGTCAAGGGGCAAAGTCTGTTCGCCTTCGACCGGTTCGGCGAGATCCTCTGGCTCGTCTATCTGCCGCTGCTGCTTGCCGATGTGATCTGGTACGAGACTTGGTTCAATAACGCCCTGCATCGGACCGGATTGATCGTCGGCGTGCTGGCGTTGCTATACGCAACCAAACCGATACTGCGCAACGCCTGGTTGAGCAGTGCGCTTGTCACCCTGGGCGGGGCGAGCTTTTTTGTCTATGCGGCGCACGAACCCTTGCTCGGTATCGTGCGCATGCTTGCCTTCAGTTATGTCCCCCTGGACGGTCCCTACACCATGCTGGCCTTGTATCTGACCATCCCGGTTCTGGTCATGGCGCTGCTGGTGTTCTGTCACCGTTTGTTGGCGAGGCTCTGCCCGCGCGCGCTCGCCCTGGTGACCGGCGGCCGCTAGGGAGCCTTGCTCTCGTTCGAGAAGAAAACCTCTTACACTCCTGGATCGACCAGGTGTATTAGTCTTTCCTTATTTTTTTTGAAATTCTAACCATGGGGCGTCTCCTACGGAAAGCGGATGTCACAGTTGTACGATGGTGCGCCCACGGCGGCGACCGGGCCCGTCCGCAACCTCTACGTCGCACCCTGCAAGGGCATGAAAACAACGCATATTCATCCCCTCCATACGTGGCGGCACTCGCATGATTCCCTGATCGATACCGAACGGGTCAAAAAAAAACACGGCCCGCGTCATGCTGCTGACCGCCGCCATGATGGGTATCGAGATCGTGGCGGGAATGCTCATAACTTGCGCGCCGCCTATACACATGTCTTGGCGGATGCCTTGATCTCGCTGTTGGCCATTGGTGCCTTGCTGGTCGGAAAGCATTCGGGATGGATCTGGCTCGATCCGGCCATGGGGCTGGTGGGGGCGGCGGTGATCGGTCGTTGGGCATACTGTTTATTGCGGGATACCGGCGCGATTCTGCTGGATGGCGGGGCCGAAGCCGACGTTTTGACCGCGATTCGGCGCGCCATGGAGGACGACGCGGACAATCGCGTCACCGATCTCCATGTCTGGCATGTCAGACCAGGAGCCTATACCGTCGGCTTGGCCCTGGTGACCCACCACACCCAAGCTCCGGAGCACTACAAGGAACTTCTCCGTCACATTCCCCACCTCGACCATATCCTGATCGAGGTCAATGCCTGCGCAGGGGAATCCTGCATTCAGCTGGCGGCCTGAACACCTCACCGGTCCTGCCTGCTCGCATTGAGCAAAACTTCGGACACCGAATCGGCTGCGCGATCAGGTGTCCGGTATCAGGTTGCTGTCGCCTTTCTTGCGGACTCATCGGCCGAAGTCCCGAACTCGCGAAGCAATTGCACGTACAGCGCCACTCCTTCCTCCACCGGCCGAAACCTTCCGGTATAGCCGATGGCGCGCAGACGAGAGATGTCTGCCTCGGTGAAACTCTGGTATCGCCCCTTGAGATGGTCGGGGAAGGGGATGTAGCGGATGCGCCCGTGGCCATGGCTCGCGATCACCGCGCGGGCCACATCATTGAAGCTCTGGCTGCGTCCCGTTCCGAGGTTGAAGATCCCCGATTTCTCGGGATGGTCGAGAAACCAGAGGAGCACGTCGACCACATCCTCTACGTAGACAAAGTCCCGGCGTTGTTCGCCGTCGCCGTAACCGCCGCTGCCCGCGAACAGTTGCACCGTTTCGCCGGCAAGGAGTTGATGGTGTAGGTGGAAGGCGACGCTGGCCATGGAGCCTTTGTGCTGCTCGCGGGGACCGTAGACGTTGAAGTAGCGGAACCCGGCGACTTGACAGGAAGCCGTGGGCAGAACCCGGCGAACGTACCGATCGAACAGCGTTTTCGAATAGCCGTAGACATTCAGTGGCCGCTCGTATTCCACGTCCTCGATAAAGGTGGCGCCATCCCCGTATATGGAGGCGCTGGAGGCGTAGAGGAGAGGAATGCGTTTGTCGAGGCAGTAATGGAGCACTGCCTTTGAGTACTGGTAATTGTTGGCCATCATGAAGCGGCCGTCCCATTCGGTGGTGGTCGAACAGGCCCCCTGGTGGAGGATCGCAGTGACCGGTGCGCCAAAATCCTTTCCGGCACCGATCCGTGCGAGGAATTCATCCTTTTCCAGGTAATCGGCGATGCGGGCATCGGCGATGTTGCGGAATTTGGTGCCGTCGGTGAAGTCGTCGACCACAAGAATGTCGTCGACACCCTGCCGGTTGAGCAGATGAACGATGTTGCTGCCGATAAAACCAAGACCGCCGGTAACGATAATCATAGAAGCTCCTTGTAGGTTGCGATGGCGATGCCGGTCCTCTCGGCGTGGCCATTATTGTGTTGGGAAAAACCAAAGAAAAAGACAAGAGGTGGGGCCGGAGGGGACGAACAGGCAACACTGGAGACTGGTTTTGGAATCGAACCAAACAGCGTTCCTTTCACGGTCAGCTCAACGGGGTTGAAGCCCGCGGCCGGCGCCAGCCAGCTCAACCAGTCATATCGGGTTTATATATAGCATGGAAAGAAGAAATCAATGGAAAAGTGGCGGTAACCTGTGGCAACCCATCCCATGCGCGGCACGACAGGTCAGGCCACCGATTGTTTATTTTTACAAGGCATTCCCTGCTGACGACCATGTTTCCTGGTCGATTGCTTCGTGGAACATCAGAAGAAGAATACGGGTACCCATGGCGGCCAACAGGCCAAATTGTCGGGCAAAGGCCCGCTTGGTTTCCGGCATCTTGCCCGCGAGCAGGGTAGAAAAACGATGTTGTCGATGCCCAGCACGATCTCCAGCACGGTCAGCGTCAGGAGCGAACCCCAGATGCCGATACCCCACGGCCATTCCATAAGGGTGTTGTTCCTTATTCCTTTTTTTACGTTTTCAGAGAGCTTGCTTCAGGCGGGAGTGGAGCCGCTCCCGCTTTGCTCGGAAGATGCGCTCGGTTGCTCATCGCCCCTTGGCGGTGTTGCCGGCGAGTCGTTATGCTCCTTGTCCCTGTAGCGGATGGCATGGCCAAAAATATAGGTGCACACCGGTACGCCAAGAATGAGGCCCCAGAAATTGAAGAGTTTGCCACCGATGGTGAGGATGATCAGAATGATCACCGAATTGATCCGCATATAGGAGCCGTAAACCCTCGGGTTGAGGATGTATCCCTCGATCAGGTGAATGACGGTGATCATCAGGATGGCCAGGAACATGGTCTGCAAGCCGGCGGTTTGCAGGGCGATCAGGCAGATGGGGATAGAACTGATGAATACGCCGATAACCGGGAAGAAACTGCAGAAAAAGACGATCATCGCGAGAAAGGCCATGTGCTGGCCCAAACCAAGCAGGCCGATACCGATCGCGGTCAGGACGGAGTTGATAATGGCGATGATCAGTTGAGCCTCCAGCGCCTTGCCGAGAACCAGGGAAAAATCGCGCAGGTTGCCGGCCACGCTCCGGTAGATGAAGCCGATTTTGGTTGCTTCCAGTTCGCGGACGCTGGCCCCCAGGTTGGTCAGGTCCAGCACGATCAGGAAGGAGAAGAGCAGGGAGAGCAGGAACGCCGAGGTCACTGAGGCAATTTTACCGCCGATGTTGCCCAGCGTGCCGAACACATGACTGACGTTTTGCACGCCGCTCGCCGCTTCCCCTAAACGAAGAAACTGTTGGAGCAAAGAGGCGGTGGGCGAACGCTTCAACCCTTTTTTCTCCGGTCCTTCAAGGAGGGGTTGTTCGTCTTTGGGGACGATCTCCGGGAGGACTTCGCCGAGAAGTGGGTATTTTTTCTCCAGGGCGAAGAGTTCCTGATCCACCCGATGCAAATAGGTGGTGAACTGGCTGACAAAGACCTCGGTCTGCACCTTGACCTTGGGAACGAGAAAAATGCCCGCCGCGGTCAGGATGCTTAAAAAAAACAGGGCGACGAGCACAACCCGGATAATCCTGTTGGCAATCCGCGATTCCAGCCTGTTGACGCTTTGCGCCTGGATGTAGGAAAAGACAAAGGTGAGGAAGAGAAGCAGGAAAAACGAACGGAGTAGATAGATGACGCCAAAGAGTACCCCCCAGACCGTAAGCGTGGCGGCATGGGGCAGGATTCGGTTCCAGGGCTGGGGCAGGGTGTCGAAAAGAGAGTCGTTGGGCTTCATGCATCAAGAAACGGATCGGACAGGGGAGCCGGCGACGGGGGGCGCACGCCATGGGACGATCGTTGAAGGCCGAGGAAAAAGGCGGCGAAGTCGCCAGATATTTTGTCTTGAGCAAGTAATATAAGAAAGACGGGCTGTCAAAGAATAAGCGTTGCGGGGATTCGCCTATTCGATTTTTTCCAGAAGCCTGAGTCGGGCGGGATGGAGATGGATCGCCCCAAATTTGCGGAGCATTTTATAGTACACGGTATCCGGCACATACTCGCGCACCACGTTTTCCCAATCGTCCGAGCCCACCAGTCCCTTGACCAGGCTGGAACTGACCTCGACCAGATTCCGGGGAGACATCATGAACAGGGTTTGGATGGTATCGGTCATGTTGCCGTTGACATAGCGCATGCTCCGCTCATAGGTGTAGTCCTTTTCGTTCCGGATCCCGCGAAGGATGTAATCGACCCCGATCGATTCGGCGTATTTCACTAAAAATTTATTCTCGAAGTGCACCACCTCCACGTTGGCGAAGCGAGCGCACATCTCTTCGAGCATTTCGAGGCGTTCGTCCAGGGTGAAGGAGTATTCCTTCTGCGAGTTTTGCCCGACCGCAACATAAAATTTGGTGAAGAGACGAGCACCCTGTGCAATCATCCACAGATGGCCGTTGGTCGGCGGATCGTAACTCCCTGCGTAGATTCCTTTCATAGAAAATCCTGCACATGTGTTGTGGATGATGGTGCGGTTACGTTCCGCTTGCGGGCTTGCCTCGACCGTCTGCGGTACCTTGCGGAGCGCTCCTTTGTCCCCGGTCCACCCTGTTGCGTCTCGCGGAGGCTGCGGGCGTCGTTATGCCACAAGGTTCCTTTGAAAACCCTTTGGGCGCCCACGCGGGAAGAGCATGAGCGGAGGAGCGAAAGCCCCTTGTTTTCAAGGTTGCTAAGCTATAGCAAAGAGGTCTGTTCCCCGTCAATATTATATTATGATGAGCGCACATTAGAAAAGCATTTGCATGCGGGCGAACGGTGGTTCGAGACGATTGGTCGATGTAAGGATGCGGTGCGCGAAAGGATTGTCGGGCTGTTCCGTCCTTGCGCTTCGGCGCATCCCCACACCAAACACAAAGGTTGACGAATATTTGAATGCCGGCTATATTGACACGAAAATTACAATCATCGTGTTCCTTTAACCGGCACGACCAAGGAGGCTCTTATGCTGTTTCCGATCTCCGGTGTTACCGTTGACCCTTGGATTCCACCTTTGGTTGCCTTCGTTATCTCTTTCTTCACCTCCATGGGCGGCATTTCCGGGGCGTTTCTTCTTTTGCCCTTTCAGATGTCCGTTCTGGGCTACACTCACCCCTCGGTCAGTTCCACCAACCAATTGTTTAACATCGTTGCCATTCCTTCCGGGGTCTACCGGTATTGCAAGGAGGGACGGATGGTCTGGCCGTTGACCTGGGCCGTGGTGATCGGCACCCTGCCAGGCGTATTTATAGGTGCCTTCGTGCGTGTGACCGGTCTGCGCGATCCGCGCAACTTCAAGCTCTTTGCCGCTGCGGTCATCCTCTACATTGCCATCAAGATGATCAAGGACCTGCGCAAACAACAGGTCGCAGCCACAAAAGACGGCCCGGCCGGGAATGCGGGCAAGGGTGCGCCACTCGCCGCCACCTTCGGCAACCCGGCCGCGACGGTGACCATCACCGAGCGTTCGTTCAAGCGGATCGGGTTCACCTTCCAAGGCGAAACCTACAACGTCTCGGTCATGGGCATCGGCATTCTCTGCTTCATCGTCGGCATCATCGGCGGCGTCTATGGCATTGGCGGCGGATCGATTATCGCCCCCTTTTTCATCACCTTCTTTGGCCTGCCGGTGTACACCGTAGCCGGTGCGGCCCTGATGGGCACCTTTGTCACCTCGGTGGCTGGGGTCGCCTTTTATACCGCCATTGCCCCGTTCTATCCACACCTCTCGGTGGCGCCGGACTGGCTGCTCGGTATCCTCTTCGGGGTCGGCGGCATGGCCGGAATGTACTTGGGGGCCCGATGCCAGAAGTTCGTTCCGGCCAAGGGCATCAAGTGGATGCTGGTTGCGATTATGCTCTTCACCGCCGGCAAATACGTGCTTGAATTCTTCAAATAACCGGCACGGCTGGACCGGATTGGCCGGCCACAACGAACCATGAAAGATCGGCACTCCGGCATGGCACCCCCGCCGGAAGCAACGCTTTCATAAAGAAAAGCGTGTCCGAGACATTTTCCGGGCACGCCTTTTTTTTCCGACCCCGATTTCCCGTCTTCTCAGGGTTCGGCAAACAACGCCTTGATCGTTGCCGGGATGGTCCCCTTGGGGTTTAGCACGTGGTTCGTGTCGACGCTGTACACGCCGAACCACTGCTCGGGATCGTCCGCATCCTGGCGCAGGGCCTCTTCCGGTCCCTTGGCGCTCTTCCACCACTCGTCCTGCAATTCGAAAAAGACCATCCCGCTATAGTGCTCCTTGCCCTGCGCGGTCCGGATATCCCGCCAAACCGATCGAAAGGTCTTGGGCACATCATCGACCTTGTGTCCGCCGAAACCGGGTATCCAGGGCTTGGGGGCAATGGGCGAGGTCGACAACCCTACCTGGGTCACCAGGATGGGTTGATGCGACTCCTTGGCCAGCTGCTCCAGATAGCCCTGATAGGCAGTGCCGGTGACCGAGCCTGGCTTGGAGGTGCGCACCCCGTTGGCATAAGTGTAGATGTTGAGGCAGATCAGGTCGCCCATGTCGGGTACCAGTACGCTTTCCCGGCTTACCTCGATGTCCGGCCGGTCGGCGATCGGGCCGATGTGGGTCCAACTGGTATGACAATAGAGATGGCGGCGACCATACCGGGTCAACTCGTAATCCATGGCCTCGTCCACCAGTTTGGCTAGGGCAACCTCGGTGGGGGTGCGATTGGTCACGGTCAGGTGCTTGCCCCTGTAATCGCGGACTTCGGGATGGCGGGCGTCGGTGGAGGTGACGCATTTGGCCTGCAACTCGTCGCCGATGGAGAAGAGCACCAACCGATCCGGCCGGCCGACCTTGTAGGTGTGATCGATCACCTCCTTGATGTCGTTCAAGGTTTTGGCCTGAAAGGCCGGCGCCAGGAAGTCGTCCTCGTAGGCCCAGACCCAGACGTCCTGACTGTAGACCAGATCGGTCTTGTCAAGGGCCGTAAAAAAATTGGGTGGCATCAGCCGGGGGAAGACATGGACGTAGTTGGCGTTCATCTCCTCGATCAACCGGAGATGTTCTTCGTATCGGCCATCGTTGCCCGGCGGCAGACCGCGCACTGGAGTTTCGCCGGGGAGAAACGGTGAGTACCCCATGCCCCGGAAAAAGACCGGTTGCGCAGGCTTCTTCAGATCGACGAGCGTCTTCCCCCGGACTACGAACCGATTGGGTTGGGGAGTCTGTGGGTTGAGGGACATGCTCTTGCCGGCAAGGGCCGCTTGCGCACCGTTCGACAGGGCAAGCGAGAGGAGCGTTACCCAATAAAAAATTAAAAAAGTCTTTGCGATCATGGCAGTCAGGGGGGTGCGATTGGATGAGAAGAGCCGGGCCACACGGGACATCGTGGCGTGCCGGTCGTTCCTCGATAAGGCTGTCAAAATAAAGCGAACACGGTCGATTGAGCAACCTTTTAATGAACGATCGACAGGGGGGCGACCGGATTGCACACCACGGTTTTGCGGTGCACATAAAGCCGGAGTAAGGTTAAAAAAGTAATGCCGGCCGAGGCATTCTCCGAGCGATAACGACGGTCCGCCCGAAAAAGAATGAATGGGTTGACTTCCTCGAACATGCTCATATACAATTGTTTTGTCGAAAAAAATACGTACGGTATTTCGGGCGATACAACAGTGGGGAACGGATGGCAAACGGGAAGTCGTTGGCAAAAGCCGACGCAAACATCAAAAAAAACAGACTCCTTGTCACGATAGCCGGTAATGTTGATGTCAAATCGCTGGAAAAACTCTACACAGACATTCGTTTTTGTGTCGCCGACTTGAAAGAGGGGTTTGAGGTCATCAGCGATATTTCCCAGTGCAATCTCATTTATATCACTGGGATGCCCGTGTATAAGAAAATCATCGATTTCCTTATCGCCAACAAGGTGGGCGCCATCGTCCGGATCATCAAAAACAATAATGTGAGTTTTCGACAAGTTGTTAATTTTTCGGAGAAAATCCATTGCTATCGCACTGTCTATGCCGACAGCAAAGAGGAGGCGGAGAGAAAGCTTGAACAGCTTGTCAGGAGGGATGGCCTCCGCTTTCAGTTGAATACCATAGAATTGCGCTACGAGCACAACAACCAGGTCGGTACCGGTACCATGGTCGATGTTTCCGTGAGCGGCTGTGCCGTGGAAAACCCATCGCTCCCCCTTGCCGAGGGAGACGATATCGTCATCACCTGCAACTTCGACCAGCAGGACACCTTCCCTTCCGAGTTCCGGATGAAGGCGCGGGTGGTGCGCAGCAACGAGCACCTCTTTGCCGCCCATTTTTCCGAGCTAGACGAAGAAGGGCGGGCGCAGCTCTATAAACGGCTTGCCTTCGAGGTGAGCCGAATTCCCTTTTTTCTCTGATTTTCTCTCCTGCCCGAACGATCTTCGCAGACGTTGGCTCTTCCCGAACGGTCACTCCGGACCGGTGTGGGCGAGCAATTCCGCCACCTTTTCTCTGCACCGCTTCCCCTTACATGGGCCGTCGCCGATCCCGGTCGCCGCGGCCACTTGCGCGAAGGTGGTTGCCCCCTTCTCAATGGCCTCGATCAATCGGATCAGCTTGACGCCCTTGCAGATGCAGCCGGCCTTGAACTTGGCCATCGTCCGCTCATCCGGTTGCATGTTCCTCTCCGTGCAGTTGCCGATGAATTTTTCCGGCCAGTTCCGGCCCGATGCCCGCCACCGCCGCCAGCTCTCCGATATCGGCCTCGACGATTCGTTTCACGCTGCCCAACGCCTGGAGAAGCTGTTGTTTGCGTTTTGGGCCGATCCCTTCGATGGTGTCGAGCTGTGAGTGCAACTGCGCCTTGCCACGCAACCGGCGGTGCAAGGCGATGCCGAAGCGGTGGGCCTCGTCGCGGATGCGCATCAGGTAGAGCAGCACCGGCGAATGGGCGGGCAGGAGGATCGGATTTTTGCGGCCCGGGCGAAACAGTTTTTCTCCCTCCTCCTGCTTTTCCTTGGCGATGGCCACAAGATCGATGCGGTCGAGGCACTCGCAGCGACCGATCACGTCGATCGCCACCTGCAACTGGCCTTTGCCCCCGTCGAGCAGCAGCAGATCGGGGAGGTTGTCTTCCTCCATGCCCTTTCGCACCCGGCGTTCCAAAACTTCGCGCATCATGGCGTAATCGTCCGGGGTGTCCTGCGACTTGATGCGATAGTGGCGGTAGCGTTTGGCGGCCTTGTCGCCCTCGACGAAACAGACCAGAGAACCCACCGCCTGCTTGCCCAGCAGGTTGGAAATATCGAGGCATTCGATGGTGTCCGGCCGATTGACCAGCCGCAGTTTGGATTGCAGGGCTGCCGCCAGGGTCGCCCAGGATTGTTCCTTCTTGGCGCGCTCGGAAAAGATGTGCGCCGCATTGGCCGCAGCCATCTGCATTAACTGCATCCGCTTGCCGCGCTGGGGTGTCAGCAGCGACACCGGTCCCTCGCGCAGTTCGGCCAACCGTTCCTCGATCAGGCCCTGATCTTCGATCCCAAAAGGCAGCAGCAGTTCGCGCGGAGGTTGCCGCTCAGGGGAGTAGTATTGGAGAATGGTCTGGGCCAGCAGGCTGTCGTCCTCGCCCAGGGGGTCGGCCAGAAAAAACGATTGGGCGCCGGTGATCATGCCGCCCCGAACAAAGAGCAGGGCAATGCCCACCGAAGCATCCTGGCGGTGGATGCCGAACACATCCTGGTCGAGATGATGGTCGGCGACCACGGCCTGGTGTTCGATGGTCCGGGTCAGCGCCTTGATCTGGTCGCGATAGAGGGCCGCTTTTTCGAAGTTGAGCTGTTCCGCCGCCTGCGCCATCTTCGCGGTCAACTCCTTGACCACATCGTTCGCCTTGCCTTCCAGGATCAGCAGCACATCGCGCACCATCCGCTGGTATTCCTCGGCGTTCACTTGACCGGCGCAAGGGGCGAGGCAGCGTCCCATCTGAAAGTTGAGGCAGGGGCGGGTACGCTCGCGCATGGTGGAACAGCGGCGGAGCGGAAATTGCGCATGGAGCAGGTGCAGGGTCGCCCGCATGGCTGTACCGGACGAGTAGGGGCCGAAGTAGCGGTTGCCGTCGCGCAGTCGTTTGCGGGTGACCATCACCCGGGGCCAGGGTTCGCGGGTGGTAACCTTGATCAGCGGGTAATTCTTGTCGTCCCGGAGGATGACGTTGTAGCGCGGCCGGTGCTGTTTGATCAGTGAGGCTTCAAGGATCAGCGCCTCTTTTTCGGTGGTGGTGAGGATGGTCTCAACTCGCCGCACATGCGAGAGCATGACCGCGGTCTTGGAGTGCGCCGGTCCGGTGAAGTGGGCGTACTGGCTCAGCCGCTTGCGCAGGTCTCTTGCCTTGCCCACATAGAGCACCTGTTTTTTGCCGAGCATTTGGTAGACACCCGGTCCGTGGCTGACGGTGGCAAGGAACTCGGCGGTGAGGGGAGAGTGCGGTACGCGCTGCTCTGTCCGACTGTCTGGGGGGGATGGCGTTGAGGCCAATTGTGCTGCTCCGTTTTCTTGATCCAGGAGGAGTAAACAGGTATAAAAGCGTATGGACACCGATGCCCGCGATTGTACAGCCTGGGACCGGGCATACGCTCAATAAATATCCATCGTCCATGTAGATTTTTTGGGCGACATCGGACGGAGGCCCGACGGCGCCATTTCCTAACGCACCGACTTTTTTCCTATTGTTGCCGTGAATTGTTGCCGAAAAGATTCCATATCTCCTTTTCCCTTCCTCCGCTGAGGTGCGGCGCGATGCGAAACAGCTCAATCTTTCTCCTTCTCGTTCTCTTGCTGTGCGCGGCAGCGGGTTGTACGCGCGGGCAGCGTGCCGGGCTCTTTTCCGACCAAAAGGAGATGGAGTCCGCCACCCAGTGGAATGTCTTGGCCAACGATGTCGCCAATCGCATCAATGCGGAGTTGCTGCGGCAAAACTACCTCACTGCAACGGTGTATGTTCGACATAGTTGCGGCAAACCCGGCGGGTGTGGCCCGAACGATACCTATCCCTTCGATCAGGGGTTCAACGAGCTATTGACCACACAGCTGGTCAACTTTGGCGTGCATACGGTCCTGAGCCCGGAGAGTGCGACCCTGTTGGTGGACTACAAGGTGCAGGTGGTGTATCATCCTTCGGACTGGTCCACCTGGAACTGGCCAAAGCCGGGGATGCTCGTCGCTCTGGCGGCCGGTATTACCGTGATCCACGATGCGCCTTGGGAGATCATCCCCATCGCCGGCGCCATCGACATGTTTCGCGCCAACTATCAGGACCGCGGTTGCTACGAGGTGATCGTCACCACCTCGATAGTCGATAAAAATCGCTATGTGATGCGCACCTCGGATATCTATCTCGTCAACAGCGCCGACTTCTGGCAGTATCGGCAACCAAGTCCAGCGGTTGAAATTCAATTGACCGGCTCGAATGCAGCCCATCGCACCGTGAAAAGATAAGGAACCATTATGTATCGATTGTCTGCGCGGCTTCTGTTTTGCGGTGTATTGCTCTTTTTCCTTTGCGGATGCAGCCAATTGAACGGAACCCGGCTCGAACCGGTATTGGGCGGCGACATCGATCTCGTGGCCTTGGGCGACGAGGTGGCGGATCATCTCTTGAGGCAGCCGGTGCCGCCACTCATCCCGCACCAGTCCGATCAGCCGATTCTGGTGACCACCCTGGTCAACAACGATAATCTCGACGAATCGTCAAGCTTTGGCCGCACGTTTCAGAACAATATCGCCGCCGGTTTCGCTAACCGGGGGTATGCGGTGAAGGAGATCAAGCTGCGCCGCAATATGCTGGTGGAGAAGCGCCAGGGCGAGCTCATGCTGACCAGGGATGTGGAGGAGATGGCCGGCAAGCAAAAGGCGCAGGCGGTTGTGGTCGGCACCTACACCATGGCCAACCGGATCATGTACCTTTCCGTCCGGCTGGTATCGCCCAGCAACCAGGCCATCAGGGGCGTTTTTGAGGAGAAGCTCTATCTCGATGAAAACAGCCTGCGTCTGCTCGGTCTCAAATTCAAGACCGGGGAGGGGGACGACCCCACCCAACCCGTTCTCCCTCCCAAACCCTCCGTTCTCGATTCGATTCTCTACTGACAGCAGGATAAAAGACTGTTCTGCTCGCCCCTCGCGATTATCCCTTGCCGCCGATCAGGGTTTGCCGCATCCTGTCGACATGGCTGCCGGGCCAATAGATTTTATCGCAGACGCGGCATATCTGGAAAATATCGAAATAGCGGATTGTGAGGGGCTCCAGTCGATGGAGGATGTCCGCCTTGGCCACGGGCTGGAGCAGGGCGTTGCATTCGAGGCAACGGCTGAACGGTCGGGCAGGCGAAGTAATGCCTAGGAGATCGAGCACTTCGCGAAGCTGTTCGGGCGGCTTGCCGGCCCGGATCAACCGGCCGAACACCACCTGCTTTCGCTTGAGCAGATCACGGTTGCGGCTGAGGAGGAGGCGCGGTTCCAGCGCAAGCGTCCGGAGCATATCCCGGTCCTTCCAGGAGGGTTCGTAGAGGGTATCGAAGCCGGCGCTTCGCAGGTAACGGGCCAGGCGACCGACAGTGATGTCCACTAGGAAGGCGGCAGGGCCGGGCAAGGGAGTGGGGCGCAGCAGGGTCGGGAGGGTCGGATCCCAGGGAACCGGGATCGGCAAGATGTCGAAATGCTGGCCGGCTCCGACCGGCCAGGAAAAGTCGATCGGGTTGCCGTTGCAGGCGATGGCCCCCACCTCGGTGTGCGGCACTCCAAAGGATTCGAACACATCCTTGATGGAGGCGGCTCGCGTGACCGGTTGCACAACCGGATTGGCTGTTTGCCACCTGCGGCGCAGCAGGTGCAAGAGATCGCCATGAAAACGATAGGTGGCTAGCTGCATCTCGGATATTCCCGGCATAGTGCCGCGTCTGGGCACGGGCACGGCACGACTCGTGCGGTTCGTTCTTTGCATCGCCTAGCCGGTACAAAGCGGGGCAATAACAGCCCGCACGAGAACGCCGGGAAGGTGATTGGATTTCGCCCCCACGTGGGGGGGCGAGCAGGGGTTATTTGGGGATAAACCGCTGGCCCTCGCCATTGACGAAGTCGATCAATTTTTTAACTGCTTCGGACGGGGCGCCTTTCGTGATCAGGGTGACCGGTCTGCTGATGGTAGGCGTTGCCGGGCTGTTGATCAGGTAATCGACTTGCGAAAGGGTTCCGAGGCTGATAGCGCCGGAATTTCTGACAACGCGACTTTTCACATCCTCGGCCGTGGTTCCCATCTGCGCATTTTTGGTATACTCGGCGCCTCCCATGATTTGTTGACGAAACACTGCTTGGGTGCCGGGAATTTCGCTGCCAAGGATGACAATGATGGGCTTGTCGGGACCGCCAACCTGCGACCAATTGGTGGTCTTGCCGGTGAAGATGGCGGCAAGCTGCTCCTTGGAGAGCGTCGTTACTTTGATGTCGGAATTTACCAGGATTTTGATCTTGTCTTCACCGATCACCCAGTTTTTGTATATCGACTTGTCGGGTACGGGATACCCGGACTTCTCCATCATTTCCATCCAAGCCTGAAACGCAACTCCGCCAACCGCACAGTGAATAGCTCCGGCATTCAGATCCTTGAATGCCTGGATCGGCCCACTGTCGGTGATGTCCAGTTTGATGCCTGTAGCGGTTGTGAAAGGAAATTCGATTTTTTTCAGGATGTTTTCCGTCGCCGCCGCACCCGCGCCGATCTTCAATACCTCCGACCTGCAGGTGGCTCCCGTACCAAAGACAAGGGCCATCGCGACAATCGCCATGACCGCGTGCCGAATCGTAGAATGCATCATCCCTCCTCCTTCGTTTTCTGGTTGAACTGCAATCGCTGGCGAGTCTCATGCACCATGGCAAGAGCGCGGGGTTTGTCCCATAGGTCGGAACGACACCCTGCACCCCTCATGGTGTAAGAGGCTTTGTATTTTCCATTATAGAACAAGTTACAAATCGCTCGAAGGGATTATTGCGGCAATGTGTGGAATCTTTCCTGCCCGGTGGACAAAAAAAAGCCGGGTCGATGACCCGGCTTCTTGCACTGCGCTTGGTAAAGGGACAATCAGAGTTTGCTGAGAATGCTCTGTGTTTCGGCTATCTCCTCGGCGGTCACGGTTTGGCGCACCTGTTCCATCCGTTTCATGGTTTCGGCGAAGCGGATACCCTCGGCGGCGCTGATCCACTCCAGCTGGAGCCGTTCGGGCCGCAGGCCGATCTTCTCCATCTTTTTGTGGATACGGGCGACCCGTTTTTCGGTCCAATGGTTGGCGTCGATGTAGTGGCAATCGCCGATATGGCAGCCGCTGATCAGGACAACCGGGGCGCCCTTGCGGAAGCCCTCCCAGATGAATTTTTCGTCCACCCGGCCGGAACACATCACCCGGATGAGGTGGACATTGGCCGGGTACTGGAGCCGCGACACCCCGGCGTAATCGGCGCCGGCATACGAGCACCAGTTACAGGCGAACGCCAAAATTTTCGACTCCGGGGCAGTATCGAGCATCGTGTCCACCTGGCCCAGGATCTGGGCGTCGGTGAAGTGGTTCATGCTGATGGCATCGAAGCGGCACTCGGCCGAGCAGGTGCCGCAACCGGCACAGGCCGCCGAGTTGACCACCGCAGGTTTCTTGCCCTTCACATCCACGGTGATCGCCCCATAGGGACACACCTCGGCGCATTTGCCGCAGGACTTGCACTTTTCGGCGATGATGGTCGAGGTGATTGGCTCCGTGGAGATCTCACCCTTATGCATGATCCGAATCGCCCGCATGGCGGCGGCCGAGGCCTGGGTGACGGCGTCCTTGATATCCTTGGGCCCTTCCGCGCATCCGGCAAAGAAGATGCCCCGAGTGGCGGCATCCACCGGTTGCAGCTTGGGATGGGCTTCGAGGAAGAAGCCATCCGCGGTCAACTGCAAGCCCATGATCTCCTGCAGCCGTTGGGTGGATGGCGCAGGTTTGATCCCCTGGGCGAGCACCAGCATGTCGAGATCGTGGAACTCAAGCATCCCTGTCGCGGCGTTCTCGACCGCCACCCGCAGACTACCTTCGGCGGTTTCTTCGACCGAACCGGGCAGGCCACGGATATACTGGGTGCCCATACGCCGGCTGCGGGTGTAGAGATCCTCGAACCCCTTGCCAAAGGCGCGGATATCGATATAGAACACCTTCACCTCGACATCGGGATAATGCTCCTTGATGATAAAGGACGATTTGATGGTGTTCATGCAGCAGACATTGGAACAGTAATGGCCGCCTTTTTTGGCCGAACGCGACCCGACGCACTGGATGAAGCCGACCGATTTCGGGTGTTTCCGATCCGAAGGACGGATCAGCGAACCCTTGGTCGGACCGCTGGCGTTGACCAGCCGCTCGAATTCCAGGCTGGTCAGCACATTGTCGAATCGGGTGTAGCCGTACTCGTCCATCTCGGTGGGGTCGTAGGGCACGAGGCCGGTGGCGACGATAATGGTGCCGACCTCCTCGACGATCTCCTCGTCGGACATGTGGAAATCGATGCAACCCTTGGCGCAGACTTCAACGCACTTCGAGCAGACCGCCGGATTATGGCCCAGGCACTCCTTGGCATTGATCAGATACGAGGAGGGCACTGCCTGGGGAAAAGGGCTGTAGATCGCCTTGCGCGATCCCAAACCCATGTTAAACTCATCGGGCCGTACCACCGGGCAAACCTTGGCGCATTCGCCGCAGGCGGTACAACTCGTCTCATCGACGTAGCGGGCTTTCTTCAGGATTTTTACTTTGAAATTCCCGACATACCCTTTTACATCGATCACTTCACTCAACGTCAACAGCTTTATCCGTGGATGTCGACCGACATCCGTCATCTTAGGACCTAAGATTCAAATAGAGCAGTCCATCGTTGGAAAGGTCTTGTCGAGCTGCGCCATGATGCCGCCGACAGAGGGACTTTTCTCCACCAGGGTGACATCGTAGCCGCTATCGGCCAGATCAAGCGCCGCCTGGATGCCGGCCACCCCGGCGCCAATAACCAGCGTCTTCGGGGTCAGCGGCAGGGTTTCCTCGAAGAGCGGTTCGAGATGCCGCACCCGGGAGACGGCCATGTTGACCAAGGTTTCGGCCTTCAGCGTGGCATTCTCCCGGTCGTTCATGTGCACCCAACTACACTGCTCGCGAAGGTTGGCCATGTCGAGCATGTAGGGGTTGAGGCCGACGGAATCGATCATCTTCTTGAAGGTCGACTCATGCAGACGCGGCGAGCAGGAGGCGATGACGACCCGGTCGAGGCCGTTGTCGACGATGTCCTGCTTGATCTGTTGCTGTCCGTTCTCGGAACAGGCGTAGACAATGTCTTTGGACACCACCACACCTTCGTTATGTTCCACATTCTCGGCAACTCGATGGCAATCCACGGACTGGGCGATATTCAGGCCGCAGTGGCAGACATAGACGCCGATGCGGGGTTCCTGTTCGGCAGGTTTGACAGAGGGAGTTTTTGACATGCTTATTCTCCAATGACTAGCTGTTTAGCTGGTTAGTTATTTAGTTCTTAAGCTTTTTAACTTTTAGTCTTTAGCTGTGAGCTAACAGACTAAACCGCTACAGACTCTCGACCTCTCTACTCCCAGCGGATGGTCTGGGCGATGACGCTGGTCAGGTCCATCAGTTCGATACTGAGCTGTTCGCGCCGAAACGGGTCTTCCATGGCGCATTTGAGGTGAATCTGGCACTTGGGACAGGCGGTCACCACCAGGTCGCTGCCGGTGGCATGGGCCTGTTCCAGCCGTTTGACCTGCATGGCCTTGCTATAGCTGTCGCAGCCGGTCCAGGCGCAGTTGCCGCAGCAGATCGAGGCGCCGCCGGATGCCTGCATTTCGACAAACTGCTTGGGTTTCAATCGCTTGAGCAGCTTACGCGGCAGATCGACCCGGCCTTCCAGGCGGCCGAGGCGGCAGGAATCCTGAAAGGTGATGGCGTGATCGAACGCATGGAAGCCGACCGCACCCTTGTCGAGCTGTTCCTCAAGAAAATCGTAGAGATGCACGACCTTGAATCTCGGCGTCAAACCCTGCTCGGCATAGGTGGTGTGCAGGGTCATGTAGCACTCGGGACAGGTGGTGATCACAGTCTCGATGCCGAGCCCATTGAGCTTGTCGACGTTGAGCCGGGCCAGGCGTAGGAAGTTCTCCTTGTCGCCGGACCAGAGCAGGTCGTGGCCGCAACAGCGCTCATCCGGAAGCAGTCTTGGGGCGACATCGAAAAAATTGAGCAACCGCAGGCTGTCCAGCAGGATGCGATTGGTCTCCACCTCCATGCGTTTGCCAAAGAACGCATCGTAATAGGGGGCGCAACCCCCGAAAAAGAGGATCGGACTCTGGGGATCGGTGCGAATCTCCGAGGGTAGGTTGGTCCACCGCTTGGGCACGATCTCGGGCGAGGTCATCGAGCGCATCAGCGAATGGAAAAACCCGCCATGGACTTCACGGCCCGGTAACTCGGTCTGGCGGTAGAGGTGCCGCAGTTCCTTGATGAAGGCGGGGAAGTTGACCGCCGACGGACAGCGCTCGTAGCAGATGCCGCAGGTCAGGCAGCTCCAGGCATTCTCCTGTACGTTCGGGGCGTGGATGCCGCCGGTAATCACCGCTGAGGCAATGGCCCGGGGGGAGAAAGGCTTGCCGATCAGGGCCAGTGGACAGGCCGAGGAGCATTTGCCGCAGTCCTGGCAGGCGTGGATGTCGTAGGTGCTGACCAACTGTTGCAACTCCTGCTTGCAGGCAGCCGGATGCGGCAATGGTTCCACCGGTGCCGCCTCGACCCCGGCCGGTCCGAGGCGCCGGACATCCTCGCTGAACTCCTGGAGAAAGAACAGCATCTCCTCGGTTTCCTCTGGGAGGAAGGCGGCAAAGCGGAGTCGAGCGCTGCCCAGTCCCATGATATCGAGCACCTTCTGTACATCCTGGGTATTGCGTTGGGAGGTGGCGGTGCCGCTGCCGTAGCGGCAGGTGCCGGGCTCACAGCCGACCAGGGCCACGCCATCCGCACCCTGGGCAAAGGCCTTGAGCATCATTGCCCGGTCGATGCGGCCGGTGCAGGGTGTGCGCACCATGCGAATTTCGTTGGGAATCGGCCGGCGGTGATCCTGCAGGCTGAGGAAGGCGGCGTGCGCCCCCCAATTGCAGAGAAAAAGCAGGATATTGAGCGGTTGGGTCGTATCGTGGTTATTCATGGACCATGTCCTTGGAGAGCAGTTCCGCAAGGGCCTGTTCGAGATAGGCCCGGTTGCGATAGGGACTGTCGGCCGCGCCGGTGGGGCAGACCGAGAGGCAGTTGCCGCAGCCCTTGCACAGGGCCTCGTCGATATGGGCATGCCAACCGCCCACCTCGTTGGGCTGGAGGCTGACGGCATGGTAGAGGCAGACCGTAACGCAGCGGCCGCAGCCCCGACAGAGTCGTTCGTCGATGGCGGCAGTGAAGCCCTTGGACTGGCGCGGGCCGCGCGGCATGGCGGCCGCGACCATCACTGCGGCGGCGGCGCCTTTTTTCAGTTTGGAGACGTTGATGTCCGGCGGTTCCGCCAGATAGAGGCCTGGCACCGAGGTGGCGCAGGGATAGGCAAAGGGGACCCCGGCCACATTGTATTTCTGGATCACCGGTTCGACCGTGGCGCTGGGCAGGCCCTCCTGATGGGTGTAGGCGATGCGGCGCCGCGCCTTTTCCCCGAGGATGACGGTCCCTGCCCGCAGCACCTGGGTGTAGCCGCCGGATTCGATGAGAATCTGGAAGTCGCCGATGGTGCCGCTGATGCCCTTGACATGCCAATCCGGAAAGTTATGGATATTGGGATGCTGCACCAGATCCTTGAGCGGTTGCTCGGCGGTGCCGAGACGGAACACCTCATGGTCGGTGTCTGCCAGGGTCAGGGCGCTGGTGTTGGTGGCCTGGGAGTTGCCGATGACCGCGGCCGCGAAGTTGTAGTTGCGATCCACCGCCAGGAGCGGCTTCAGGGTCAAGGTCCGCTTGATCGAACGTTGCAGCAGCCCCTTGAACCGTTGCAGGGCCAGGTCCGGTTGCGACTCCACCAACCGCAGGATCTCGCCGCGCAGGTTGCAGGTCTCGACCATCGAGCGGCTGATGCCGGTGCCATGGAAGAGGTTGTTTTTCAGGCGGCTGCGCTGATCGGTGCAGGCGCTGCACACAAAGTTGAGCGGACAGCAAACGCAGGAGGCAAGCACCAGGCGGGTGATCCCCTTTTCGCGCACCGCGCGAACAATGGCCGAGGAACCTTCTTGAACGCAGGCCGAGGCCAGCATCTCGGTATGGACAATGACCGGATTCTCGGCGGTCAGCTGCTCCAGATAGTTGCTCATGCCATCCAGCCAGCCGAGCGAATCGTTGCAGCGGCAGACAAAGACGCCGATGCGGATCTCCGGAGAGAGTTCGGGATCGGGGACGGAAACCGAACGTCCATGGCCCTTGGTCTTATTGGAGGCGCCGCCGAGCAGCAACATGGCGCGCGCTGCGGCATCGAAGCCGCGCACGATCATATCGTTGACGTTAGGCCGCGCCGCCTTGGGACCATAGGCGCGGATGATGTCGTCGCCCTTGATGTTGGGGGCAATGTTGGGATCGGCGACAATCACCGCTCCGCACTGCTCAACCACCACCTCCTTCTCTTGGAAGTGGTCGATGGCCTTGAGCGCGCCACAGGCCTCGACGCATTGCAAACACTCCGAGCAGACGCCGCACTGGAGGCAGCGTTTGGCCTCGGCCGTGACCTGCAGGCCATCGAAACCCAGGGCGACCTCGTCGAAAGTGGTTTTTCGCTCCGCGACCTGGCGCTCGGGCATGGCGGTTCGCTGCTGCTTGGGCAGATACTCGGGAATGCACCGAAAATCCCGCTCCTCGGGACGGGAGACCGCGACCTCTTCGCGCACGCCGGTGAGATCGCAGTGGATGGCGCGCGCCACTTTGCGGCCGGTGGCCATGGCTTTGACCACCGAGGAAGGACCGGAGACGGTGTCGCCGGCGGCATAGACCTTCGCCATGGTGGTGTGGAGATCGTCGTCGGTTTCGATGAAACCGCGCTCGCTCACCGCAAGCAGGTCGCCAAAGGTGTCGGCGGTAAAGCCGCCAACCTGACCGATGGCGACAAAGGCTCTGTCGAACGGCAGGGTAAAGGGTTCCTTGTCCGTGGCCACCACTGGCCAGATCATGCCCCGGCTATCGGGTTTGCCGGGCACGGTCGGCCTGCATTCCAGATGGGTGAAGCTGCCGTTCTCGCCGCGGAAGGCGACCACCTGGCTGGAATCGACGATGGTCACGCCTTCTTCCATCGCCTCGCGCACCTCGTCCGCTTCGGCGGGGATATGCTCGCCGCCGAACCAGGAGACGATGCTGACCTCAGCGCCCATGCGGGTCAGGGTGCGGGCCAGGTCGAAGGCGGAATTGCCGTCGCCGATCACCGCCACCTTGCCGGAAAGGGTATGCAGATCCTCCCATTGACGGCGGGCAAGAAAAGCAAGACAGCCTTCCACGCCGGTCAAATCTTCACCGGGCACGCCGAGCTTGCGGTCGTGCCAGGTGCCGGTGGCGATGACGACCCCGTCGTATTCCTTGGCAAGACGCGGCAGCTCGGTGGCGAAATCGATGGGATGGTTGGGGGTAAAGTTGACCCCGAGCCATTGGATAAACTGGAGTTCACGGTCAAGAATCTCGCGGGGCAAGCGGTGGGCGCCGATACCGTACCGCAGCAGACCGCCGAGTTCGGCTTCCTTCTCGAACACGGTTACCCCGTACCCCTTGCGGGCCAGGTCGGCGGCTGCGGCGATACCGGCGGGGCCGGAGCCGACGATGGCGATCTTCTCCGACCGCGCGGGTCGCGCCTTGGTGGCCAGCGCATAGCCTGCCGCCTCCTGACGTTTGGGATCGGCGCTCTCGTAATCGGCGAGGTAGCGCTTGATGGCGCGGATGGCCACCGGGTCGTCCACGCCGCCGCGACGACAGGCATCTTCGCAGGGATGGGTGCAGATGCGGCCGCAGATGCCGGGCAGGACGTTGTCGCGCCGGATCAAGGCCAGGGCCTCGTCGTACTTTCCTTGCGCGGCGAGCGCGATATAGCCCTGGGCATTGACGCCGAGCGGGCAGCTCTCCTGGCACAGCGGTTGTTTGCGTTTGTCGATATAGGGTCGACCGGGCAGGCTGGTCCGGTTGGCGAATCGCAGCGCCTTGCCTTTTTCCGGATGGTCCACCGGACAGACGGCGACGCATTTGCCGCAGTTGGCGCAGCGGTCGACGTCGATGAAGGTCTGCTCCTGATCGATGCGCACACTGAACCCCTGGGCCGTGTGTTTGATCGAACTGATAGAGGCCGGCAGCATGGTGCGGATGGAGCCGTTGCGCATGATCCGAATCAGGCCCGGACGATGGGCGTAGTTGAAGGTCATCCCCGAGGGCAACCGGTATTCCTCGGACGCGAGTTTGCGATCCAGATCGGGATCGGCGTCGACCAGGGTGACCGGGATGCCCAGCTCGCCCAGCTTGTTGGTGGCGGCGATGCCCTCCGGCGTGGCGCCGGCGACAATTACCCGGAAGAGGCGTTCTTTCTGTCGTTTCATTGCGCCATGGCTCCTGTCTGGCCGGCGGCCCGTTGTTTCCTTCCTTTCAGCGTGGAGAGACCGTAATCGAATCCCTTGGTAAAGGCCTCGATATTGCGATCCTCGGTCCCCTTCGGCACCGACTGGCGGATAGTGTCCTGGGCCGCCCGGCTCGACACGGCCTCGGTGATGGCGGTGCAGAAGCCGAGCATGATGATATTGGCCATCATCTTGTTGCCCAGATTCTCGGCCATGCGGGTGGCCGGGATGGCGTAGTGGTCGCAGACCGTGTTCTCCGGATTGACCAGATCCTGATCGACGAGCAGCACCGAATCCGCGATCAGGGTCGGGGCGAACTTGTCGTACCCCGCCTGGGACATGGCCACCAGGATCTTGGGGGTGTTGACATAGGGATAATGGATCGGCGTGTCCGAGATGATTACCTGGGCATTGCAGGCGCCGCCGCGTGACTCGGGGCCGTAGGCCTGGACCAAGGTAGACTCCTTCTTGTCGCCGATCGAGGCCGACATGCCGAGGATGCGGCCGGCAAGGATGATGCCCTGGCCGCCGAAGCCGGTGACGATGATCTCGGTTTGGCTTGGTTGTGCTTTTTTGCTCATGAGCGTGTTTGTGCCGGGGTTAAGGAAGAAGCGATCAATCGTCGCTGCATGGTCGATGGATTTCGGTATAGCGGTCGTCGCAGGTCGAACGGTCGATGTCGATGAACTTGCCAATCACCACGCCCTTGCCAAAATCGATATCCGCACGAGCCGGATCGGCGCCGTTCTTGACGATCGTCCGGTCCTGATAGAGCTTGAGGGTGTCGATCGGCTTCTCCTTGTTGCGGCGGCCGTAGTTAACAGGGCAGGGTGACAGCACCTCGATGAACGAAAAGCCCTTGCGCATGATCGCCTCGTTGATCGCCGTGGTCAGGTCGCGAGTCTGGAGGATGGTCCAGCGGGCCACATAGGAGGCCCCGGAAGCATAGGCCAACAGCGGCAGATTGAAGGGTGCGTCCGGATTGCCCAGCGGCGTGGTGGTCGACTTGGCCATGTTGGGCGTGGTGGCCGCCACCTGGCCGCCGGTCATGCCGTAGGTCAGGTTGTTGACGCAGATCACGGTCAGGTCCATGTTGCGCCGGGCCGCATGGATGAAATGGTTGCCGCCGATGGCGAACAGGTCGCCGTCGCCGGAAAACACGATCACCTTCAAATCGGGCCGGGCCATCTTGATGCCGCTGGCAAAGGGAATCGCCCGACCGTGGGTGGTATGAAAAGAGTCGAGCTTGATGTACCCGGCGCCGCGCGCCGAACAGCCGATGCCCGAAACCATGGTGAAGCGGTTGTAAGGCAGGCCGGTGGCCTTGATCGCGCTCAGACAGGAGGAGAAGACCGTGCCGATGCCGCAGCCCGGACACCAAATGTGGGGGATGCGGTCGGTGCGGATCAGGTCGTCAAGCGGATGTTCTTGCTGTTTGGCCAATTTCTTTGGATTGGTGGTCATGCTCTCAAAACTCCTTTTGGATACACTCCAGCACCTTTTCGGGGTGGATGATCTTGCCGCCGGCGCTGCCGACCAGCAGGGATTTGGCCTGGCCGGCCACGCACCGCTCGACCTCGTAATGGACCTGGCCCAGATTGATCTCCACGGTGATCAAACCTTTGACCCGGCCGGCGATCTCCCGGATCATCGCTTCCGGAAAGGGCCAGACCGTGACCAGGCGCAGCAGGCCGACCTTGTAGCCCATGGCCCGCGCCTGATCGACGGCGGCCAAGCCGGTGCGAACCGAGATGCCGTAGGAGACGATGACGATCTCGGCGTCCTTCATCCGGTAGCTTTCGGTTTCGACGATATCGTCGAGGTTGTTCCGGATCTTGTTCTTGATCCGGGTCAGCATCTGTTCCTGGGCCTCGACGGTCATGGACGGGTAGCCGCGTTCGTCGTGGGTGAGACCGGTGACATGGATGTTGTAGCCGTCGCCGATGGCCGGCATGGGCGCGACCCCGTTGGGGCCGGGCTCGTAGAGTTTGAACCGGTCCTTGCGGCCGGCGGGCTTGGGTCGGTCGACCAGTTTGATCTTCGAGGCCTCGGGGATGACCACCTTCTCGCTCATGTGACCGACGATCTCGTCGGCCATGATCAGCACCGGCACCCGGTATTTTTCGCTGAGGTTGAAGGCACGGATGGTCTGATAAAAGCAATCCTGGGGCGAGGCTGGCGCCAGGGCGATCAATTCGTAGTCGCCATGCGATCCCCAGCGGGCCTGCATCATGTCGGCCTGACCGGTCATGGTGGGCAGGCCGGTGGAGGGGCCGGTGCGCTGCACGTTGACGATTACGCAGGGAGTCTCGGTGCAGACGGCTAGGCCAAGGTTCTCCATCATCAGGCTGAAGCCCGGGCCGGAAGTGGCGGTCATCGATTTGGCCCCGGTCCAGGCGGCGCCGAGGATCGAGGCGATGGCCGCGATCTCGTCCTCCATCTGGATGAAGGTGCCGCCGATGTCGGGCAACCGCTCGGCCATGTGTTCGGCGATTTCGGTGGCCGGAGTGATGGGATAGGCCCCGAAAAAGGTGCAGCCGGCGGCGATGGCGCCCTCGGCGCAGGCAACGTCGCCGGTGATGTAGTGTTCACCGGTAAGCACAGCAGGTTTCATAGCACGCTCGTGAAGGGATTATTTCCGAACGTCCGCAGGTTCCATTTCCACCGAATAGATGGCGAACTCGGGACAGATGATCTCGCAGTAATGGCAGTTGACGCACTCGCCTGGCTTGGCGACTACCGGCGGGTGGTACCCCTTGCGGTTGAACCGCTCGGAAAATTGGAGAATGTCCTTGGGGCAGAACTCAATACAGTAGCCGCACCCCTTGCACCGGTCGTCGATGATGTGCACCACCCCTTGGGTGACCTGGATATCCTGGGTATCGAGAGGGACTCGCCAAAATGCCATGTTGCCTGCCTGTTATGAAGTTTGGGATGGGTCATGCCCGAGGGGACGGTCGATTGGTGGCCAGCGCAGCGCTGAATCGCCCCTCAATTACAAGAAATGGAATAAACAAGAAAAAAAGGAGAGTGTCAAGGAGCATCCTGTCGGGAGGCGAAAAAAGAGAGACACCGTTGTCGTTTTTGTGACGGGGTCTTCTTTTTTGTTTCATGAACGATTGATGACGAATGTATCCTGGTGGTCGATGTGGGGATCGGGAGGTGACGCATGGGCATGCCGACTGCCGGCACGCGGCGCATCGTGGGGGAGGGGAGAGTGGGGGCGGAAAGCGAAGAGAGGGGAGGCGTTACTCTTTATCGCCGTTGGCAAAGCCGGGCAATTCCGGAGGGCTGACCGGCAGCTTCTTCGGCTGCCCAGTGATATCGGTCACCCGACGGACGGTCCGGTTGGACAGGCGCCGACCCTTGGCGGCAACGCCTTTGATGAGCACCTCGTCGAGATCGAGTTCGACTGCATTGTGTTTGGCGCGGGCCGAGGGCGCGAGGCTGGCCCGAATGCGCAAACCCTCCTTGCCAAGCAACAGGAGGAGGATCGTCGAGCGCTTGTCCCCCTCGAAGAGGCGGTATTCGCGGCCAAGAATGAACTTGGGCATGGCGAACCGCTTGACATAGGCGAGGTTCTCCGGACCATGCCGGTAGATCAAATTGAAGACCAGATCGTTTCTCACCACGCCCAGCCAGAACACATCCGGGCCAACGAACAGTTTGTCCGGCACGTTGATCACCTTGTAGAGACCGTCCTTAAAGATGAGCAGCAGCCGGTCGTACTCGGAACAGCAGCATTCCAGATCGTTGGCCGACTCTTCGGCCTTGATCTTGTGGCCAAGAAAGCCGGATTCCCGGTGGTAGCCGACGGTGAGGTCGGCGGCGGCCGCGGCCCGGGCATCGATTTCGTCGAAGGCGCGCAGTTCGCTTCGGCGCGGGTACTGCTCGCCGTAGCGGTTGATGAGGTCCACGAGGTGACCGATGGTGAAACCGACCATATCGGTCAGGTGCTCCTTGACCTGAGCGATCAGTTTTTCGATATCCCGGAGTTCCTTTTTCTGGCGGTCGATATCGTAGCGGGAGATGCGGCGGATCTTGATTTCCAGCAACCGCTCCACATCCTCGGTGGTGATCTTGCGCTGTAGTTCTTCTGCAAAGGGGGCCAGCGACTGACGAATGGTGGACACCACCGCCTTGTAGTTGATCTTCTCCTCGATCTCCTTGTAGAGCCGCTCCTCGATGAAAATCTGCTCCAGCTTCCGGGCGTGCCATTTCTCTTCCAGCCGGTCCAGCTCGATCCGCAGTTCTTTTTCCAGGTTGGCCTTGAGCAGATCGGTGTTGCGCCGGAGCACTTCCTCGACCGTGTGCTGCCGAGGGAGGTTGTCCTCGATGGTGATCAGGCTGGGGGAGACGCTCAGCTCGCAGTCGGTGAAGGCATAGAGGGCGTCGATGGTCTCCTCGGCGAGCACGCCGCGCGCCAGCTTGATCTCGACCTCCACCTTCTCGGCGGTGTAGTCGTTGATCGAGGCGATTTTCAGCTTGTTCGCCTTGGCCGCCTTCTCGATGGACTCGATCAGGTTCTGGGTGGTGAGGTTGTAGGGCAGTTCGGTGACGACGATGGTCTTGGGGTCCGGTTGGGCAAGCCGTGCCCGGCAGCGGATGCGGCCGTTGCCGTGATCGTAGTCGGAAACGTCGATGATACCCCCCCGCGGAAAATCGGGATAGAGCGTAAACTCTTCGCCGCGCAGGTAGGCGATCTGGGCCTGGAGCAGTTCGCCAAAATTGTGCGGCATGATCTTGGTGGCCATACCCACGGCGATGCCCTCGGCGCCGAGCAGCAAGAGCAGCGGGATCTTGGCCGGCAAGCGCACCGGCTCCTGCATGCGGCCGTCGTAGGAATCGATGAACTCGGTCAGATCCTTGTTGAACAGGGTCTCGCGGGCCAGCGGCGACAGGCGGCATTCTATGTAGCGCGGCGCCGAGGCCTGGTCGCCGGTGAAGATATTGCCGAAGTTCCCCTGGCGATCGACGAGATAACCCTTGTTGGCCAGGTTGACCAGGGCGTCGAAGATCGACTGGTCGCCATGCGGATGGAGCTTCATGGTCTCGCCGACTACGTTGGCCACCTTGTGGAAGCGGCCGTCGTCCATGTTATGTAGGGTCTGGAGGATGCGCCGCTGCACCGGCTTGAGGCCGTCGTCGACATCGGGGATAGCCCGTTCGCGGATGACGTAGGCAGTATAGTCGAGGAAATTGGCGTCGAATAACTGGTGCAGTTTGCCGCGCGGCTGCTCGCTCATCTCGCTCATACCGGCCTCACGATCAGGTGGTCCATGATGTACTGCTTGCGTTCCGGCGTGTTTTTGCCCATATAGAAGCGCAGCACCCGGCCGACCTCGCTGAGACTGTCGAGTCGCACCTGTCGCAGTCGCATGTCCGGGCCGATGAACTGCTTGAACTCGGGCGGCGAGATCTCGCCCAACCCCTTGAAACGGGTGGTCTCGATGGCCCGGTCGCCCTTGCTCTTGGCCTTGAGCGCGCCGATGGCCTCATCCATGTCCCGGTCGGAGTAGCAGTAGAAGGTTTTTTCCTTGTTGCGTACTCGGAAGATCGGCGTCTCCAGGATGTAAACCCGCTCCAGCTTGACCAGCAGCTCGAAATAATGAAGGAAGAAGGTGAGCAGGAGATTGCGGATGTGCAGGCCGTCGACATCGGCGTCGGTGGCCAGAATCACCTTGTCGTAGCGCAGGTCGGTAATCGATTCCTCGATGTTCAGGGCCTGCATCAAGGAGTACATTTCCTCGTTTTTGTAGAGCACGTCGAGCCGCTGGCCGAGCACGTTCATCGGCTTGCCCTTGAGCGAGAACACCGCCTGGGTCATGGGATCGCGGGCGGAAACGATCGAGCCGGCCGCCGATTGCCCCTCGGTGATGAACAGCATGTTCTCCCGGCCCGGCTTGGAGGCCTGGCCGCGCGTGGGGTGGTATTTGCAGTCCTTGAGTTGCGGAATTTTAAAGGCGATTTTTTTCGCTTTCGCCTTGGCGTCGCGCCGCACCGACTGCAACTCGCGCCGCACCCGCTCGTTGCGCTGCACCTTATCGACAAAGACCTCGGCGGTCTCCGGAAACTTGTAGAGGTGGGTGGCCACCGCATCCTTGACCGCATTCACGATCCCGGTGCGGATATCGGTGTTGCCGAGTTTGTTCTTGGTCTGCGATTCGAACACCGGCTCCTGCACCTTGACCGCGAGGATGCCAACAATGCCGTCGCGCACGTCGAGACCGTTGAATTTCTTGCCGGTAAACTCGTTGATCCCCTTGAGGATGCCCTCGCGGAAGGCGGAGAGATGGGTGCCGCCTTCGCTGGTATAGGTGCCGTTGACGAAGGAGAAATAGGACTCGCCGTAGTCGTCGGTGTGGGTAAAGGCGAATTCGAGGGCCTTGTCAGTGAAGTGGATCGGCGGATAGATGCGATCGCTGCTCACCTCGCGGTCAAGCAGGTCGAGCAAACCGTTTTTCGAGAGATACAAATCGCCGTCAAGCGAAAGGTTCAGGCCGGCGTTGAGGTAGGCGTAGCGCCACAGCCGCTGGTCGATGTATTGAGGGTCGTAGCGGAAGTCGGGAAAGAGTTCGGAATCCGGCAGGAATTCCACCAGGGTGCCGTTCTTCTCCTTGGTCGTACCCTCTTCCTCGTGTTCGAGCACGCCCTGCGCAAAGCGGGCCATCTTGTACTGGCCGTCGCGGAAGGCGGTGACCGTGAACCGGGTGGACAGGGCGTTGACCGCCTTGGTGCCGACGCCGTTGAGGCCCACGGAAAACTGAAACACCTCGGTGTTGTACTTGGCGCCGGTGTTGATCACCGAGACGCACTCCACCACCTTGCCCAGGGGAATGCCGCGGCCGTAGTCGCGCACCCGGCACAACCCATCCTCGCCGACATGGATATCGATTCGCTTGCCGAACCCCATGATGTACTCGTCGACCGCATTGTCCAGGACCTCCTTCAACAGGATATAAATGCCGTCGTCCGGGTGGGAGCCATCGCCCAGCCGGCCGATGTACATGCCCGGCCGCTTGCGGATATGCTCCAGCGAACTCAGCGTCTTGATCTTGGATTCGTCGTACTGGTGGTCGGTCATGGGTGTTCAGAGATTGAGATGTGGATAGGTGGGTAGGTGAATAGCAGGTTCTTGGCGAAAGGTAAATGGTTGAATGTGTTCGTTCATGTGGTTTTGATCGCGCCCACGCTCCGGTGTGGGAACGCGGCCTGGACGCTCCAGCGTCCCATCTCGTTCAAAACCACGGGTCGATCTCGATCATTCCCGATTGCCCAAGATAATTTCGCACACTCGAATATCTCCAATGTTCTGGCAAATCGACATATCCTCGCTTCACCGGGTTTTGATGGATATATTCCAATTTTTCTCGCATCACCGGTTCGCTGAAGATCATTTCGGCATGGGAACCTTCCTGCCAGAACTGATATTCCCGATCGTGTTTATGCGTTCTTTTCGCAAGTCGCAGACGAGTGAGTAACTGCTCGGCCCTGTGCGCCTCCAAAAGCCCTATGATCCGGGCGGCGGTGAAGGACTTGAAGTTGTTCAAACACTTGTCCAAACGCGGCGCCTGAGCCACGAAGTGCAGATGATTTTCCAGGATCACGTAGCCATAGAGCCGTAACCCGTCGTTCGCGCGTTGATGGGCCCAGCTCGCAAGGAGGATCTGCACCGCATCCGGGCGGGTGAAGACGGGAAGCCACTCGACGACGGTGCAGGTCAGAAAATGGGGTTTGTCCGGTTCAAGGATAATGTACCTGCTTCTGGCCATACACTTGCTCTGTCTATCAGGACGCGGGAGCGTCCAAGGCCCGTTCCCACGCTGGAGCGTGGGAACGATCGAAAACGCTGGAGCGTGGGAACGATCGAATATCGGAAAGGATGCCGCCGACTAGGTATTGCTCCACCATTCAGTTGCGACCATAGGTGTCGAAGCTTTGTTTGGGCTTTTTTCCCATTGCTTACCATGCATGTTCCTGTAGCTACCTTACCCCAGCCCCTCACTCCATCATGTGCACCCGTTCGCAGTCCGGGCAGATCCAGGTAGGGCCGTTGCTCATGCCCCATTTGTTCTCCTCGAAACACTCCGGGCAGATCTGAAAGCCACAGCCGCAATTCCAGCAGAAGGGTTTTTCCTGCTTGCAGCAATGGCAGCGAAATTCCTTTCTTCGTCTCCGGCCGCGCACCGGTTTAGTTGCGTCTTGTGCCATCAGGGCGTCTCCTTGGCGGGCCGCAGTTCCTGTTCCAGCCAGTCGAGATAGCCAGCGCCGCCGTCCACTACCGGCGAGGCGAGGATTTCCGGCACCTGGTAGGGGTGTAGGGAAAGGATTGCCTTGGAAAGCTCCGGGAAGAGATCGCGGCGCGATTTGATAGTGCACACCCATTCGTTGCCCTGTTCGATGGCTCCTTGCCAACGGTACCAGGAGGCGCAGGCGTTGATTTGGACACAGGCGGCGAGGCGTTGTTCGAGCAGATGGGCCGCCAACCGTTCGGCAGCGGCTTGGTCGGGCAGGGTAGTGATCACCTGGATATAGGGTGTCATAGTGCTCTCCAAAAAAAAATTGGACGGCAAGCCAAGCCCGCTACAGCTCGGGCTGGATAAAATCCACAAATTGGTCTATCTTACCAGCGCTTTTGTAAAAAACAATCCTCTCCGTTCCCCCTTCCTTCTCAAACAGGTGAATCTATGCTCTTTGCCGTGGATGTCGGAAACTCCCATACCGTGAGCGGTATTTACAAAAAAGGTCAATTGGTGGGCAGTTGGCGGCTGCAATCGCGCCAAGACCGAACCGCCGACGAACTGGCCATCCGCTATCACGGTCTCTTTCAGATGGCCGGCATCAACCCGGACAAGATCACCGGTTTCATCATCGCCTCGGTGGTGCCGACGCTCGAAACCAGTTGGCTGAAATTTGCCCGCAGCTACCTCACCAAACTCCGGCAACCGCCCCTGGCCGTGACCCACACCCTCAAACTGGGAATGGAAGTGGCCACCGAAAACCCCTCAGAGGTCGGCGCCGACCGGATCGTCAACGCCGTGGCTGCCTGGGAGCGATTCCAATCCCCGCTGATCGTCATCGATTTCGGCACGGCCATCACCTTCGACTGCGTCAACGGTGTGCCCGCTTACGTCGGCGGCACCATTCACCCCGGCATCGGCATTTCGCTGGATGCACTGGCCACCCGCACCGCCAAGTTGCCGCGGCTGGACATCGAGGTCACCCCGGATCAGCCCATCGGCACGACCACGGTCAAGGCTATTCACAGCGGCGCGCTCTACGGTTTCGGTGGCCTGGTCGACCGGATGGTGCAGGTGCTCAGCCGCCAATTGACTCCAGATCGGGATCGGGCCAAAACCATTGCCACCGGCGGCATGGCGAGTCTGATCAAGCCCTATACCAACACCATCGACGAGATCGATACGGACCTGACCCTGACCGGTCTGCACCTGATCTACCGGCTCAACTGCAAGGGTAAGGATGGAGAGTAAACCGATTTTGCCGCCCCGTCTGCGGCGAGGCGACACCATCGGCCTGTTTTGCCCGGCTGGCCCGCTCCGCGATCCGGGGAGGTTGCAAGCCGGAATCAAGCTGATCGAGGATCTCGGCTTTGCGGTCAAGCTGCGCGGACCGGTGGAATTCGGCCAGGGATACTTGGCCGACAGCGACGAGCGCCGAGCCGAGCATATGCATGGCTTGTGGAACGACGAGGAAGTGCGGGCCATCCTGGCGATCCGGGGCGGTTACGGCTGCCTGCGGATGATCGAGCGCTTGGATTGGGAGTTGTTTCGACGACTGCCGAAATTCCTGGTCGGCTTCAGCGATGTGACCGTGCTGCTGAACAACTTGGTGGATCGTGCTGGCCTGGTTGCACTCCACGGACCGATGGTTTCGACCTTGGCCCGCAGCGGCGAGCAGGGAGTGGTCTCGCTCTTTTCTCTACTGACCGGCGAGTTCGAGGAGCGGATCAAACCCAAAGGAGTGGAAATTCTGCGTGGCGGCACCGGCCGGGGGCGACTCGTCGGCGGCAACCTGACCACCCTGGTCCATCTGCTCGCCACCCCCTGGGAATCTGCCTGGGAGGATTGTATTCTGGTGCTTGAAGACACCGGCGAATCGTTGTACCGCCTCGACCGGATGCTGACCCACCTTGCCCAGGCCGGACGCTTGCAGCGGCTGGCCGGCCTGGTGCTCGGCGATTTCGATACTGGAGTCGACGAACTGGCGAATCTGCGGCTGCAAGAAGAGGTCTGGGCGCGGGTGCTGGAACTGGCGCCTCCCGGCTATCCGATTTGGGCGCGGTTTCCGCTGGGCCACCGGGAGCGCAACTTGACCCTGCCCATGGGCATGGAGGCGGTGCTGGACTCCGGCGCCGGCATGCTCCAACTACTCCCCGAATCCGTGACCTTGGCTTGAGGTTGACCGTCATCCATGCTGAAGCGTTCCCTGCTCACCTTTCTGTTCCTCATCACCCTGCCGCTGGTTGCCCTGCTCAGCGGGTTGCCGCTCTTCCTGCTCCGTTCCAAGCTGGACGAGACAACCCTGCTCGTGGCCACCTTCTTGTGGGGAGCACTGGTTTTGCTGGCGCTGATTCCCCTGGCCAATGGGGCCTTGCGGCGCATCTGGCTGTTCCGGGGCAGCGGCGATCCGGTCTCGCTCGAACAGATGCGACAACGGTTGCTGACCGTCAATAGTATGGACTGCCCGGTTACGGCAATCGCCAAACGGAAAAAGATCGTCCTCACCTGGCGGTATCGCGAGGATCGCTGGTGCGAGTTGTTCAGTCGTTTGGGCATCAATCGGCTGTATGAACTCCATTGCCGCTTCGACGCCGACACCCGGACCGTGTATCTGATGGACCGATTGCGCAGCGCCGATTTTATTATCTGCCCGGACAGGGTCAAGACCGGCCGACCGCGCATCCCTTTGCCCCTGCTGCGACTTCGCGCCAAACGGCTCGCCGCCATCGAGCAATATGTGCTCCTGGCTGAGCACGAGTACGATTTTCATCCCCGCGAAATCAAATCGCCCGTCCTGGGCACCATCCTCGCCAGCGGCTGGCACGTCCGCCTCAGTCTCTTCTGATACTCCAGTTCCGAACACAATGGAGCCGGTGGCAGGTCGTGTCCTGCACCGGCTCTTTTTGTTTGTGTGCGAACGATCCGAGGGTTCCCGGGGGGCATGTGCAATATCCCCTCAACAGCCTCCCATTGGTTCAGGTTTTGTCTGTATCAAGCGTTCAGTGGAAGAGCTTGCCGAAATCGGTGGCGTAGAACAGGCGCGCTTGAACGATCTCGGCCTCGGGACCGTCGTCCGCCACCTTCACGTCGTGCCGATACTGAAGCAGCGCCTGCCAGCCGGGGGCAAAACCGAAGGTCAGGGTGGTGCCGAGGCTCTGGGTATTGGCGCAATCGTGCCGGTTCACGCCGTCGACATCGGTGGAGCCGCCCCAGTGACCGTAGTAATCCAGGGAAAGCGCGAGGTTTTTGGTCAGATCGTAGCTGAGATGACTCTCCAGATTGTAGAGCGGATCCTGCGAGAGGGTGGTGTTTCCCGGTGCTTCATCGTTATCGGTGAAGAAATCGACGCCGGCGGTCACCTCGAAATAGAGGTCGTGACCGGGGGTAACCTCCCAGCCCTTGGTAAAGTTGAACTCCTCGCGGAAGGCCCAGCGGTTGCAGCCCAGATTGACGGCCTGGTCTTCGTCGTAATCGCCGGTGGGCAGGAAAAAGTAGGGTGAAAAGGCGAAATAGGTTTTTGCCTTGGCGTCGTTGACGAACCAAAAGGTGCCGAGCAGGATAATGTCGCCGATGCCCGAGGACGAGCTGTCCAGTCCGCCGGCGTCGTCGATCGAGGCGTGGCCAAAGGGCACGATGATTTGGGCGTTGGCCAGATACGAGCCGACATTGAAATAATAGACCTCCCTGAGCAGAAAGAGGTTCTCGGTAAAGTCGATGTCGTCGACCTTGATATGGTCGTAGTACAGCAACGAGAGCAAGGTGTTCGGCGGTGCGGCGATGTAATCGCGCATAAGGTTGTCCGCGAAACTTGCCGCCGGATTGAACAGACACATACAGATGATGGCCAACATCGCTTTCTTCATTCCTTTCTCCCTCATGGTTGAATTGTGAAAAAAATGCCTCTTAGGCGCAGGCCAAAGCAAGCGATGTGCCGAGTTGTCCGCCGCTTTTTTACACGGAAGGAGGAGAGTTGTTTTTTGAGAGGACCGATGGGGAGGGAGTTCGCCGCGAACCGTTGCCATGCCTGCAATCGAGATCAGGGAGGGAAGCGATGGCAGGCGCGAAGAGGGAGGGAAAAAGTTCGACAGACAGCCGATTTCAGAGGGAGTCGACGATGCAGGATAAAAAAAGTCGAGTCAAAAGGCTCCATTCCACCTTTGCGATGGGACACAATGACCGTGCAACACCAACTGTTTCATGGAGACTGCCTAAAGTATCCTCCTCCATGGATTTTGTGAGGTCAAAAGCAAGCCGCCAGTCTCCTTCCCACATGGCACATCGAGTCTTGCGAGTTGGTGGTCATTGACGGGTCGTTCGTCGAGCCGGTCTTGTAGTTCACCCGATTATTCCCGGGGCCGGGCACAGGTTTTCCCGTTTTCTCCCTCTCGGCAACTGCCGCAGGTCGGACCGCCGTTGTGATGACACATGCCGGTCAAGGGATGCCGGGATCTCCTCTGCCTGCGTCGGCAGAAGATGAACAGCCAGGCAAAGGCGAGCATCAGGCAGAAGGTGAGGACAAAGAGCAGTAAAAACCGGGGCATGGCCGCATTATCCCCCGAAATCGTCGTAATGAATGTTGGCCGCCTCGACGCCGAGATTGTCGAGCATGGCCAGCACCGCCTTGGTCATCGGTGGCGGACCGCACATGTAATAGTTGATGTCTTCGGGCGCGGGATGGTCCTTGAGGTAGTTGTCGTAGAGCACCTGATGGATGAATCCGGTCAGCCCCTGCCAATTGTCCTCGGGCTGCGGTTCGGAGAGGGCGACATGAAACGTGAAGTTGGCGTGTTCGCGAGCAAGGGTTTCGAACTCCTCGGCATAGAAGACCTCCTGGAGGCTGCGGCCGCCGTACCAGAAGGAGACCTTGCGGCTGGTTTCCCGGGCCTTGAACAGCTCGAAGATATGGCTACGCAGGGGTGCCATGCCGGCGCCGCCGCCGATGTAGACCATTTCCGAATCGGATTCCTCGATGAAGAATTCGCCGAAGGGTCCGGCGATGACCACCTCGTCGCCCGGCTTGAGGTTGAAAATGTAGGAGGAGGCCTGGCCGGGCGGGATGCCCAGGGGGCCGCGCGGCGGTGGGCTGGCGATGCGGACGTTGAGCTTGATGATCCCCTTCTCGCCGGGATAGTTGGCCATGGAATAGGCCCGGCTCACCGGCTGATGGACCCGGGACTGGTACTGAAACATCTTGAACTTGGTCCAGTCGCCGAGAAACTTCTCGTCGATATCGAAGCTCTTGTAGTCGAGGGCGTGGGGCGGCACCTCCACCTGGATGAAGCCGCCGGGCTTGAAGTTGACCTCTTCTCCGGGGGGCAACTCCAGCACTAGTTCCTTGATGAAGGTAGCTACGTTGCGGTTGGACCGGACCCGACAGGGCCATTTTCTCGTTTCCAGCATCTGGGCCGGCACCCGGATCTTGAGATCGCGTTTGACCGGCACCTGGCAGGAGAGGCGCATGCCTCGGCGGACCTCGGCCGGCTTGATATGTCCCAGTTCGGTGGGCAGGATGGCGCCGCCGCCTTCCTCCACCAGGCAGCGGCACTGGCCGCAACTGCCGCCGCCACCGCAGGCCGAGCTGAGGAATATTTGATGCTCGGCCAAGGTGGTGAGCAATTTACCGCCGGGCCTGGTAGTCAACCGCTTGTCATCGTTGACGGTGATCATTACCTCGCCGGCGGGAAGCAGGAAGGTCTTGGCCGCCACGATCAGGCTGACCAGGATCGCTTGAATCGCCAGAAAACAGACCACGGCGGCAACGATTTCAGCCATGGCGGCCTCCCCATGCGGCGGTCACTATGCATCCGGCCCCGACCGCCATGTCAGAATCCCCCCAATCCCATGAAGCTCAGGGCAATGAGACCTGCACAGAGGAAGGTCATGCCCAGGCCCCGCAGTCCAGCCGGCGGATTGGCGTATTCCAGCTTTTCCCGCACCCCGGCCAGCAGGACCACCGCCACCAGGAAGCCGCCGCCGGCTCCGAACCCGTAGGCAACCGACTCGGCGAAGGTGTAGTTGCGCTCGACCATGAACAGGGTGCCGCCGAGGATGGCGCAGTTGACGGTCAGAAGGGGCAGAAAGATACCCAGGGTGGCATAGAGGCCGGGCATGAACCGGTCCAGGAACATCTCCAGGATCTGGACGATGGCGGCGATCACCCCAATATAGGTCAGCAGGCCGAGAAAGCTGAGGTCGAAGTCCGGATAGCCGGCCCAGGCCAGCCCACCGGGCCTGAGGAGGAAGTAAAGGATCAGGTTGTTGACCGGCACGGTCAGCACCATGAGCACGAACACCGCCACCCCTAGGCCAATGGCGCTTTTCACCTTCTTGGAGATGGCCAGAAAGGTGCACATGCCGAGGAAGAAACTCAGCGGCATGTTTTCGACGAACAGCGACCGGAGGATGAGATCGAGATAATGGCCCATCAGCTCTTCTCCTGTTGCACCGGATCGATGGTCCGCAGCAGCCAGATGATCAGGGCGATGAGGAAGAAGGCACTCACCGGCATGAGCATGATGCCGTTGCGCATATACCAGCCGCCTGTAGTGGTCAACGGCAGCACCTCCATGCCGAACACCCGCCCCGTGCCGAGCAGTTCCCGAAAGAAGGAGACCGTCATCAGGATGAAGGCATAGCCTAGGCCGTTGCCGATGCCGTCGAGGAAGCTGCTGACCGGCGGATTGGCCATGGCGAACCCCTCGGCCCGTCCCATGACGATGCAGTTGGTGATGATCAGGCCGACGTAGACCGAGAGCTGTTTTGATAGATCGAAGGCGTAGGTCTTGAGGATCTGGTCGACCAGAATCACCAGGGTGGCGATCACCGTGATCTGGATGCCGATGCGGACGCTGTTGGGGATCTGGTGGCGGACCAGCGAGATGATGGCGCTGGAAAAGGCCACCACCAGGGTGACGCAGACCGACATCACCAGGGCGGTCTGCATCTGCGAGGTCACCGCCAGGGCCGAGCAGATGCCCAGCACCAGCAGGGCGATCGGGTTGCGCTCGATGATCGAACGCAGGAGGAGATCCCGTTTGCGGTCAGCCATTGGCGCCTCCCTGTTTTCGCATTTTGTCGAGAAAGGGTTGGTAGCCGTGTTCGCCGAACCAGAAGCGCAGCAGGTTGGAAACGCCTTTGCCGGTCAAGGTGGCGCCGGAGAGGCCGTCGATCTGGTGGATCGCCTCCCGTTCGTTTTCCGAAGCTCTCCCCTTGGCCACCTTGAGGGCCACGGTCCCTTTCGTCCCGTAGACCTGCTTGCCCTGCCAGCCGGCCTGCCATCGCCGGTTATCGATCTCGCCGCCCAGGCCGGGCGTTTCGCCGTGTTCGTAGAAGCTGATGCCGCGGATGGTGTTCAGGTCGGCGTCCAGGGCCACATAGGCATACATGGTCGACCAGACCCCCTTGCCGCGCACCGGCAGGATGATCTGGTCGAGCCGCCCGTCCTTTTCCACCAGATAGACCAGGCCGTAACGCTCCAGCCGCGCTAGTCCGGCCAGGTCCTCCTGGGCGGCGAGTTCCCTCCCCATGATGTCGTCGAAGGCGGCCCGTTTGGGATCGAATCCCGCCGGGTTGATCCGTTCTTCCGGCACGAAATCGCCGCTGCCCAGGTCGACGATCCGCGGCCTGATGGCCTTGAACTGTTCATGAACGCTGGCATCGCGCGTATACAGCCCGGCGGCGCGGAGAATGTTGCGTTTGCGGTCCAACTGGCGGTTGATCTCCTGGAGCGGCCGCAGCCCCACCGTGGCCCCGGCCACCAGGGCCGAGCAGACCAGGGCGAGAACGAGCACGGTGTAGAATGGCCGGGCAAGGGATTCTTCAGCCATGACGCAGCTTCCTCCGCCGGATGTTGGCCTGGACGACGAAGTGATCGAACAACGGCGCGCAAACGTTGCCCAGGAGGATGGCCAGCATCACCCCTTCGGGAAAGGCGGGGTTGCCGACCCGGATCAGGATGCAGAGGATGCCGGTCAGGCCGCCGTATAGCCATTGCCCGACCGGCGTCTGGGCGGCGGACACCGGGTCGGTGGCCATGAACACCAGACCGAAGGCGAACCCGCCCAGCACCAGGTGATGGTGAGGTTCCAGGGCGTGGAGTGCGCTGGCCGGATTGGGAGCGAGCCAGAAGGCGATGGCGCAGAGCAGGCCGCCCAGCAGCATCGAGGCCATGATCCGCCAGGAGGCGATGCCGGTGAACAGCAGCAGGGCCGCTCCCAACAGGCAGGCCAGGGCCGAAGTCTCGCCCATGGAACCGGGGATCGTGCCGATGAAGGCCTGATTCCATGTGTAGGGCAGGCCATCGGCGGCATAGGCGGGCGGATTCTCGGCCAACAGGGTGAGGGGTGTCGCCTTGGTCAGCCCATCGACCCCGATCCACACTCGGTCGCCGGTCATCTGCAGCGGGTAGGCGAAATAAATGAAAGCCCGGGAGACAAGGCCCGGGTTCATGAAGTTGCGACCGACGCCGCCGAAGACTTCCTTGGCGAAGACGATACCGAAACTGATGCCCAGGGCCACCTGCCACAGGGGAATGGTAGCCGGCAGGGTCAGGGGAAAAAGCAGGCTGGTGACCAGGAAGGCCTCCGATATCTCGTGGCCGCGTACCAGGTTGAACAATCCCTCCCAGAAACTGCCCACCACCACGGTGACCAGATAGATGGGCAGGAAATAGAGGCTGCCGTGGATCAGGTTGGCGGCATGGCTCGCCGGATCGCAGCCGAAGCCGAGCCAGGCCATGACCTCGCCCCGCCAGCCCACCGGCAGGGGCAGCCCCATCTGGCGGAGTCCCAAATTGGCCTGGTAGCCGGTGTTCCACAGGGCCATGACCACGCAGGGCATTAGGGCGATGATCACCATGATCATGATCCGCTTGTAGTCGACGGCGTCACGAATGTGAGGTGCGGCGGTGGTGGTGAGTCGGCTGTGAAAAAAGAAGGTGTCGGTGGCCTCGAACAGCGGTAGCCAGCGCTCCAGCGGTCCGCCCTTGGCGAACTTCGGAGCCAGGCGGTCAAAAAAGCGGCGCAAGGCATTCATCGGCGAAGCTCCTCGGCGGTCATGGTCGTTCCCATGGCTCAGGCCCCCTCTTCAATGGCGGTCAGCACTCGGCGCAGCATGGGGCCGAATTCGTTCTTGCCCGGGCAGACGAAGCTGCACAGGGCCAGGTCCTCCTCGATCAGTTCGAGACAACCGAGTTCGGCGGCCTTCTCGCAGTCGCCGATGGCCAGGGTTTTGAGGAGGGTGGTGGCAATCATGTCCAGGGGCAATACCCGCTCGTAGACACCCAGGGGATAGATGGCGCGGTGACCGCCCCAGACGGCGGTCAGGAAAGGGAAGCGCTTGCCGGGCCGGAGGGTCGAAGCGAACAGCCGGGTGACGGAGAAGCGGTCGCCGCCGGGGCTGAGCCAGCCGAAGAGCGAGCGGCCGTCGCCCTCAATCAGCACCGAAATCTGGCGATGATAGCGCCCGAGGTAGCCGGTGCGCTCCTCGAAGGCGCGACCGTCGAGGGGGGAGCCCGAGATCAGTCGGCTGCCGTTGCCCTCCGTTGTCAGTTCGCCACGGCATAGATCGACCAGGGAGGCCCCCAGCCGGGATCGCACCAGCCGGGGCTGGGTGAACCCCGTTCCCCCAAGGGCAACGATCCGCTCGGTGGGAAATCTACCAGTGGCAAAGAGGCGTCCGATGGCGATGACATCCTGGGCGCAGATATGCCATACCTCCTTGCGCGGATGCACTGGGTCGACGAAATGCATGTGGGTGGATGGCAGGCCTGCGGGATGCGGCCCGGCGAACCCCCAACTCTCGATGCCTTCCATATCCGATCCGGGCAGCGCGGCCTCCGGTCGACTGCAAAGATGAATGGGGACGGAGAGGCAACGGCGTAGGAGGGCAAGGCCATGTCGAAACAACTCCGGCTGCTCGTCGATGGCAACCAGAGGGTCGCCTGCCAGCGGGTTGGTGTCCAGGGCCGTGACAAAGAGCGAAGAAGGCGTGGCGGTGGCAGCCGGGATCCTGCCAAAGGGTCGGGTACGCAGGCTGCACCAGAGACCCGACTGCTGCAGGAGCCTGCGCAGTGTTTCCGGAGCTTCGGAACGACCATCGCTCGGGCCGGGGGCAAAGGCAACCTGCTCGTCTCCTTCAAGGTGGATAACCAGGGATTCGAACCTGCGTTTGGCTCCCCGGTTGATGGCAGTCACTATTCCCGCGCCGGGGGAGGTGAAAACGGCCGCTTCGTTTCGTTTGTCGACGAACAGGGGTTGACCGAGTCGTACCCGCTCGCCTTCCTGGGCAAGCATGGTGGGTTTGAGGCCGACATAGTCGTCGCCGACCAGGCCAACCGAGCCGACCGGAGGGGCTGTCCCGATCACCTGCTCCGGGGCGCCTTGCATCGGAATGTCAAGGCCGCGGCGTATACGAACGGTCTTCATCTCACACCTGAAAGCCGTTGGTTCGGTACTGGCGAAGGTCCTTGCCGATCAAAAGCGCCTCGCAACCGGCAAAGGTCCCGATCGCCGCCAGAGACCGTTCGGGGCCAAGAACCATGGCGGCGGTTGCCAGGGCGTCGGCAAGGGCGGCGGAGGGGGCGGTGACGGTGGCGCTGGCCAATTCCGGTGGGGACATGCCGGTTTGCGGATTGAGAATGTGGTGATGTCGCAGGTCGTCGGAATAGGCCTGCATGTAATCGCCGGAGGTGGCAATGGCCAGGGGCGTTGTCGTTGAGATGATCGGCATGCGCCAGTCGATCTCGGACCGTGGCTGACGGACGCCGATACGCCAGGGCTGCTTGGCCGGCTTTGTCCCGGAAACCATGAGATCGCCACCGGCTTCGACATAGACGTTATCGAAACCCGCAACGCGCAAGGCCGCAACGCCCTGGTCGACGATATAGCCCTTGGCGATGCCGTCCAGGGTGACAGCCATTCCTGGGTGGGCCAGGGCCAGGGTCGTTCCCTGCCGTTCGATCCGGCGATAATCGACCAAGGCAAGACACCGGGCCAGTTCCGTACTGTCTGGCAGCCGGTCGCGACCATAGAGCTGCAAGAGCGGCAGGACGGTAACATCGAAGGCGCCGTCTGTCCGGCGGCTGATGTTATCTGCCAGGCCAAGGACTTCGGCCAAGTGGGCCGAGGCAGCGGGCAGCACCCCTTCCCGGTTGAGGCGGGAGAGTTCGCTGTCCGCCTGATGTCGGCTGAAAATGCGTTCCAGGGCCTCCATGCGTTCCAGGGTGGTTTGTGCCGCCTGCAAGCATATCTCCCGGTCCGGGCCGCAAACGATGAGGTTGATCTCCGTCCCCATCATCGAACGGCTGAAGCGCACGACCTGGCCGCTCTCTTTGCCGCCAAGCAGGCCGATATGATAGAGGCCGCCGGCAGCTCCGGCCATGGCAACGATTTGCAGGAATTGCCTTCGTCCGATTCGCCACCGGTTCTTCCGACTTTCACTCATCGCACACCCGCCATAAAGATAGTGTCACGCTGGACGAGAACAATGACCTGCGCCGCTGGAGCGGAGGACAGGATGGAATCTTAATCTTCCCTGGATTGGGAAAAAAGTCAACTCGATGGAGAGGGGCCCAATACTTTTCGCCCACCGCCCGTTGTCGCGCAAAAAAGGGAACGTGGTGCCATCCCAAGAGGGTCTTTCGTTTTGCCCGGCAAGTTTGCGGGGGACGAAAACGGGAAAGCCCCCTTGGAACAGGTGTTCCAAGGGGGCTTTCTTTATCGTTGGTGGACGAGGCGGGATTCGAACCCGCAGTTATGTGTATATTTCATTGAAATTAAGTAGAAAAATTTTCAAGTGTGATACCGTTGTGATACCGGAACAATTCACCCGGTTGTGAAAATGGTGTTGCACTAAAAATTCCCCCACTTTTTTCAGTTGCAAAACAGTATAAAAAATATACCTTAAAAGCATGAAATTTGAATTCGATCCCCAGAAAAGCCGGAGCAATAAACAAAAACACGGTATAGATTTTGTTGATGCGCAATCCCTGTGGGACGATTGGGATCTGCTGGAAATCCCGGCCAAAACCATTGAAGATGAAGGGCGTTGCCTCGTGATAGGCAAGATCGATGAAAAGCTGTTGATCAGCGTGGAATAATGACCCCGTTTAGCTAGAAAACAGCGTCGAAAATTGACCCCACTATGTTACCCACTCCGTGGCATTAGCCCACGGAGGAATAGGAGGATGTTGATAGTGGAGA